>Ga0194131_10001261_pt1 | contig 43575 bp, 36 predicted proteins | sample TA2KigO120mmetaG_FD_148631 | JGI IMG/M metagenome (GOLD analysis project Ga0194131, IMG submission 148631) | Freshwater microbial communities from Lake Tanganyika, Tanzania - TA2015053 Kigoma Offshore 120m | ecosystem: Environmental > Aquatic > Freshwater > Lake | place: Tanzania: Lake...
CTCGCGTCGGCGCTGACGCGCGCCGCCGCGATGCGCTCGCCCGGCGCCCTCGGCGTGCTGCGCCGCGTCACGCGACGGCTCGAGCGCGCGCTCCCGCCGGGCGAGGGGTTCGAGCGCCTCCTGAAGGCCGAAGCGCCCGACCTGCTGCTGCTCACACCGCTGCTGTACTTCGGATCGCCGCAGGCGGACTACGTCCGCGCGGCCCGGCGGCTCGGCATTCGCACGGCACTGGGCGTCGGCAGCTGGGATCATCTGACGACGAAGGGACTGATTCACGAGGTTCCCGACCGGCTGCTCGTCTGGAACGAGGCGCAGCGGGTCGAGGCGGCGGAGCTGCACGGGATCCCTGCCGAGCGTGTCACGGTGACCGGAGCGCAGTCCTACGATCACTGGTTCGTGCAGCGGCCGAGCACGTCGCGCGAGGCGTTCTGCGCCGCGGTCGCACTGCCGGCCGATCGGCCGATCCTGCTGTACCTGTGCTCGTCGCCGTTCATTACCCCGCACGAAGTGCCGTTCGTGCGCCGCTGGATCCAGGCGGTGCGCGCCGCGTCCGACCCCGAGGTGTCGCGCGCCGCGATTCTGATTCGCCCGCATCCCCAGAATGCGCTGCAGTGGACCGCCTTCGACGAACAGGAATACGAGGCGGTCGCGGTCTGGCCGCGCCAGGGTGCGAACCCGGTCGACCGCGATGCCCGCGCCGAGTACTTCGATTCGATGTTTCACAGCGCGGCCGTCGTCGGCGTCAACACGAGCGCGTTGATCGAATCGGGCATCGTCGGCCGCCGGGTGTACACGATCCTGACCGACGACTTCGCCGGGCAGCAGGAAGGCACGCTGCACTTTCAGCACCTCAAGAACGTCAATGGCGGCCTGCTGCATGTTGCCGGCACGCTCGCCGAGCATGTCGCCCAGCTCTCCGGCGCCATCCGGAACGCGGGCGCGGACGATCGGAGCGGCGCGTTCGTCCAGGCCTTCGTCCGGCCGTACGGCCTCGATGTGGCCGCCGCCCCGTGCTTCGTCGAAGCGCTCGAACAGCAGGTTCGCGAGCCGGCGCCGATGCCGGTCCGGGCGCGCGCCGCGGATGTGCTGCTTCGGAGCACCCTCTGGCCGTTCGCCGCGATGGCACGCGCCGCGGCCAGGGCGAAGAAGGGCAGGCGCAAGGACGATGGGGCGCCGCGGCCGTTGCGGGTGATGTTCGCGTTCCTCTCGCCCGAGTTCCTCCGGTTCTACGACTCGACGATGAAGGAGCTGGCGGACCGCGGGCACGAGGTCAGCGTCGGGGTGACGCGGCTCCGGGAGCGGAAGGAGGCGCGGCTCGAAGGGCTCGCCGACGAGCGCGTGCGGCTGGTCGGCCTGATCCCGAAGCGGACCGATGTGTGGACACCCACGGCGAGGGCCGTGCGGGGCACGTTCGACTTCGTGCGCTACTTCCATCCGCGGCTCGCCGAGGCCTCGAGCCTGCGCGCCCGCATGAAGCGGAAAGTGCTGCCGTCGTGGTTGTCGGCGCTCGATCGCATCGAGTCGCTCGACGATCGGGCCCTGACACGTCTGTTCGGCGTCCTGGCGGCGCTCGAGTCCGCCATTCCGATCAGCCGTCGCCTGCGCCGTTTCCTCGACACGCATCGGCCCGATCTCGTCGTCGTCTCGCCGCTCGTCGATGCGGCGTCCGACCAGGTGGATCTGGTGCGCGCGGCACAGGCGAAGGGAATCCCCGTCGCGGCGGCGATCGCGAGCTGGGACAACCTGACGAACAAGGGCCACCTGCGGGTGCAGCCCGACCTGGTCACGGTCTGGAACGAACAGCAGAAACGCGAGGCGCTCGAGTATCACGCCGTCGAGCCGGAGCGGGTCGCCGTCACCGGCGCACAGCTGTTCGACCGCTGGTTCGAGCGCCGGCCGGGCCAGTCGCGCGAGGAGTTCTGCGCGATGGTCGGATTGCCGGCGGAGCGGCCGATCATCCTCTACACGGGATCCTCGGTGTTCATTGCCCGTTCAGAGCTGGAGGAGCCGTTCGCCCGCAGGTGGATTGCGGCACTGCGGGCGAGCGACGATCCGGCGCTCCGCGACGCCTCAATCCTGATCCGGCCGCATCCGTACAACACGGCGGCCTGGGAAACGGCGGACTATCGCGAGTTCGGCGCGGTCGCGGTGTATCCCCGGCAGCGGTACACGCCGTCCGCCGAATCGGCGCGGTCGAGCTTCTTCGATTCGCTCTATTACTCCGCGGCGGTGGTCGGCGTGAACACCAGCGCGATGATCGAGGCCACGATTCTCGGGCGTCCGGTCTTCGCGATGCTGACGCCCGACTTCGCGGGCACGCAGGAGGGGACCGTTCATTTTCACTATCTGCTGCCCGAGAACGGTGGATTCCTGTACGTGGCGCGGTCGGTGGAGGAGCACACGGCGCAGCTGTCGGACGTGCTGCGGCACCCGGACGTGGCGCGCGCGCAGAGCGAGCGGTTCGTCGCGGCGTTCCTCCGTCCGCACGGCGCGGCGCGGCCGTGCACACCCATCCTGGCCGACGCGCTCGAGCGTGCGGCGCTGGCCGGACGCGCCGAGGCGCGGGAGACGGCTGGTGTGCGCCTGCGGCGCGTGGCCGTGTGGCCCTTCGCCGTTGCGCTGAAGATTGCGTCGCTCGGTGACCAGGCCGGAAGTGCGCTCGGCCGAGGGGCGTTCGAGGCCTATCGCGGCGTGAGTCGAGGGCGCCGCATCCTGCTGAAGGCCGTGACGCCGAGCCGGGCCGGCATCAGGGCACGGTTGCAGGACGTGCGCGCGCGGGTGGCGAGGCTGCCGAAGCAGGCCCTGCGCGCGGCGCGGCACGTGCGCTATCACGCGGCGGTCTGGATTCGCGGCGAGGCCCACGAGCGCTGATGCGGATCCTGTTTTCCACGCGCAACTTCTGGTACACGAGGCTGTTCGAGCCCGTCATCCGCGAGCTCGCCGAGCGCGGCCACCAGGTGCACGTGCTCGCCGAGCGCGGCGAGCGCAACCTGCTCTCGCGCGACTGGAACGCCGCCATGGCACGGCTGGCGGGCAGCCACCCCAACATCTCGTTCGACTGGGCGCCGCTGCGCATCGAGAACGACTGGATCGACTTGCGCCAGATGATCCGGCTGGGCATCGACCACCTGCGGTTCCTCGAGCCGGCGTACGCGGCCGCTCCGAAGCTGGCGGAACGGGCGCGGGTTCGCACGCCGGTGTGGGTCGTGCGGCTGGCTGACGCGCCCGTGCTGCGCACGCGCGCCGGACGCCGGCTCATCAAGTTCCTGCTCCGCCTGGCCGAGCGTGCCGTCCCCATCGACCCGGACCTGGCGGACTACATCGAGGCGCATCGCGCCGATGTGATCCTCGTGACGCCGCTGGTCGTCCTCGGATCCGAGCAGCAGGATGTCGTCCGGATCGCTCGCCGCATCGGTACCCCGACCGCGCTGTGCGTGGGCAGCTGGGACCATCTGTCCAGCAAGGCGCTCGTGCGCGATCAGCCGGATCGGATGTTCGTGTGGAACGAGACGCAGCGGCAGGAGGCCGTGGCGCTGCACCGCGTCCCGGCGGAGCGCGTGATCGTCACCGGCGCCCAGTGCTTCGACATCTGGTTCGGCCGGACCCCGACGCTCGATCGCGAGGCGTTCTGCCGCAAGGTGGGTCTCGACCCCTCGCGGCCGTTCCTGTTGTGGGTCTGCTCGGCGCTCTTCGAGGGAAGCCCGAGCGAAGCCGAGTTCGTGGCGCGGTGGATCGGAGAGCTGCGGGCGAGGGGGAACCCGATGCTGCGCGAGGCGGGGATCCTGGTACGGCCTCACCCCAAGCGCAAGTCCGAGTGGGACACCGTCGATCTCGGCGGCTTCGCGAACGTGGCGCTGTGGCCGCCGCGCGGCGCGGCGCCGATGGATCCGCCGACGCAGTCCGATTACTTCGATTCGATGTACCACGGCGCGGTGACTGTCGGCCTCAACACCAGCGCGCTCATCGAGGCGGGCATTGTCGGGCGCGCCGTGCACACGATTCTGCTGCCCGAGTTCTACGAGAATCAGGAAGGCACGCTGCACTTCCACTACCTGCTGCAGCAGGGACTGCTGCGATCGGCGCGCGACATGGCGTCGCATGTCGCGCAGCTCGATGCGTCGCTGGCCGGGGCCGACCCCGGCGTGCATCACAACCGCGCCTTCGTCGAGGGCTTCGTTCGTCCGCGCGGCCTCGACGTCGCCGCCACCCCCGTGTTTGCGGACTTCGTCGAGTCGATGGCGTCGCTGCCGATCCACCCCCGGCCCGATCCCGCCTGGGTGCCGGCCGTGCGCTGGGCACTGACGCCGCTGGCGCGCACCACGAGCGGCACCTTCGCCGAGCAGATCAGCCGCGAGCGGCGGCGGCGTGAAAAGCGCCGCCGGACGGACGAACGGCGGGCGGCGCTCGAGGACGCGCGCGCGGCGCAGAAGGCCCGCGTGGCCGACGAGCGGCGGCTGCGGCGCGAGGCCGAAGTGCGTGAGCGGCAGGAGCGCATCGCGCGCGAGCGGCAGGAGGCGCTGCTCGCCAAACAGCGGAAGCGCGAGGCGAAGCTGCAGCAGAAAGAGGAGCGGATGGCGCAGTGGCAGCGCGAGAAGCGGCGCCGCGCGTTCAACGCGCGGCTGGCCGGCTTCTACCGGCGCCTGCTGCGGCCCTTCTCGGCACATCAGTGAACGTTCTCTTCCTCGGGCGCCACTACACCTACTTCCGCAACTTCGACTCCGTGATCCGCGAGCTCGCCTCGCGGGGGCACAGGATCCACCTCGTCGTCGAGCGCGGCGACCCGGAAGGGCTCGGCGGGATCAAGCTGGTCGAGGCGATCGCCGCGGATCACCCCGCCGTCACCCATGGCGAGGCGCCGGGACGTACCGATGATCGCTGGGCGTGGACGGCGGGGCGGCTGCGCCTCGGCATCGACTACCTGCGCTACCAGCAGTCGCTGTTCGACCGCTCGCCCAAGCTGCGGGAGCGGTCACGCGAGCGGACGCCCGCGGTGTTTGTCGCCGCCGCCGCACCGCTGCGCGCGCTCGGCGGGTGGGCGCTCGACGCGTGCGCACGTCTGGTGCGCCGCCTCGAGGCCGCCATTCCGGAGGATCCGGCGGTTGGCGCGTTCCTCGACGCGCAGCACCCGGACCTGGTGCTGGTGACGCCGCTGCTCAGCCTCGGCTCGTCGCAAATCGACTACCTGCGTGCGGCCCGGGCGCGTCGCATCCCCACGGCCCTCTGCGTATGGAGCTGGGACCACTTGTCGAGCAAGGCGCTGATCCGCGAGCGGCCGGACCGCGTCTTCGTCTGGAACCAGACGCAGAAGCGCGAGGCCGTCGAGCTGCACGCCATGCCCGCCGACCGCGTCGTCGTCACCGGCGCGCAGTGTTTCGACCAATGGTTCGACCGCGCGCCATCGCGCACGCGCGAGGAGTTCTGCAGGCAGGTCGGACTGCCCGCAGACCGGCCGTTCGTCCTGTACGTGTGCTCGGCGCTGCTCTACGGCAGTCCGCCTGAGGCGCCGTTCGCCGTGGAATGGATTCGCCGTGTGCGGGCCAGTTCATCCTCGCGCCTGCGCGACGCCGGCATTCTCGTCCGGCCGCATCCGTCCCGGACGGCGGAGTGGCAGGGCGTCGAGACGCGCGACCTGCAGGCCGTCGTCTGGGGGGGCAATCCGGTCGACACGCAATCGAAGGCGGACTACTACGACTCGCTGTATCACGCCGCCGCCGTGGCCGGCATCAACACGAGCGCCTTCATCGAGGCGGCGATCGTCGGCCGCCCGGTTCACGCCCTGGTCCTGCCGGAGACCGAGGAGAACCAGACGGGCACGGTTCACTTCGAGTACCTGTTACGAGTTGGCGGCGGGTTCGTCGAGGTCGCACACAGCTTCGACGAGCACCTGGCGCAGCTCGACCGCGCCCTCGCTGCACCTCGCCACGAGGTGAAGCCCTTCGTCCGCGAGTTCGTCCGCCCGCACGGCCTGGACCGGCCGGCCACTCCGCTGTTTGCCGGTGAGGTCGAAGCGCTCGCCGGACGCGCGTCCGCGCCGCTGCGTCAGGATCGGCTGGCTCCGCTCTGGGCCTGGCTGCTCGAACGGATCGCGCGGCTGCAGGGCAGTGAACGGGCCGAGCGCTGGGTGTTGTCGCCGCGCGAGTACGAGAGCGCGCAGGGCCTGCGGCACATGCGGGAGGTCAAGGCAATCAGGCGAGCCCAGGCGCGCGCCGCCAAGGACGCCACGCGACTCGCCGATCTCGAGGCACGCGAGGCGCGGCTCGCCGAACGGCAGCGGCAGCGCGACGAGTGGCGCCGCGCGAAGCGCGAGGCAGAGGCACGAGGCTCATCGCGATGAAGCTGCTGTTCATCGCGCGGCATGCCGGCTATTTCCGCAACTACGACTCCGTGCTGCGCGAACTGGCACGGCGCGGCCACCACGTCCACCTCGCCGTCGAAAAGCAGGATTCGCTCGGTGCCCTCGAGGTCGTCGAGGCGCTGGCCCGCGACTGCCCCGGGATCAGCTCCGCGATGGTCCCCGAGGAGCGCATCGACATCTGGAGCACCGTCTCGAGGTTCCTGCGTCTCGGCCTCGACTACGTGCGCTACCTGGATCCGTTTTTCGACACGGCGCCGCTGCGCCGGCTGCGCGCGTACAACCGGACGCCGCGCTGGCTCACGCTGCTGGCCGATCCACCGCTGCTGCGTGGCCCGCGGTGGCGGCGCGTCGTCGGCCGGTTGCTGCACGGGATTGACACGTCCGTCGCGCCTCCGCCGGCCATGATCGAGTTCCTCCAACGGGAGCAGCCCGACGCCGTCCTGATCACGCCGTTCGTGGATCTCGGTTCGCTGCAGGTCGATTACCTCCGCGCCGCGCGCATGCTCGGCATTCCGTGCGGGCTGCCGATCTGGAGCTGGGACCATCTGACGACCAAGGCGCTGATCCGCGATCGGCCCGATCGCGTGTTCGTCTGGAACGACATCCAGCGGCGCGAGGCCGTGGACATCCACGGCATTCCCGCCGATCGCGTGGTCGTGACCGGGGCGCAGTGCTTCGACCACTGGTTTGCGCGCCGGCCGTCGCGCAGCCGGGAGGCCTTCTGCGCCAGCCTCCGGCTGCCGGCGGACCGGCCCCTGCTGCTGTATGTCTGCTCGGCCGTCATCGAGGGCAGCGCGCCCGAGCACGAGTTCGTGCCGGAGTGGCTGGAGTGGGTGCGTTCGAGCCCGGATCCGCGCGTCGCCGGCGCCGCGGTGCTCATTCGGCCGTACCCGACGAAATTGACGGTGTGGCACGACGTCGATCTCAGCGCGTACGGGCCGGTGGCGGTCTGGGGCGGCAACCCATTCGACGAACAGGCGCGCAGCGACTATTTTGACTCGCTCTTCCACAGCGCGGCCGTCGTCGGGCTCAATACCAGCGCGTTCCTCGAGGCGGGCATCGTCGGCCGCGACGTGCTCGCCATCCTGGTGCCGCGCTACCACGACAGCCAGGAAGGATCGCCGCACTTCAACTACCTGATGAAGATCGGCGGCGGCCTGCTGCAGGTCGCGAGGGACCGCGAGGGTCATCTGGGACAGATTGGTGCGGCGGTTCGACGTCCGTTGGCCGGGCCGCATCCGTACCGCGCGTTCGTCGAGACATTCATCCGGCCCGGCGGGTTCGACACCGACGCGACCACCGCGCTGGCTCAGGGGATCGAAGATCTCGCTGCATGCACCGTCACCGTCGACGCCGCGAGCCCGGCGGCGGTTCGGCGGCGCGCCGCGCTGGAACGGATCGTATGGATGTCGTCGCGACTGTTCTCGCCCGCGGCGAGCGAGTGGTCCCGCAAGGTCGGCGGGATGGAGCGGAAACGGCGCTTCAAGGAAGGGAAGGAGCGCGCCACCGAAGCGCGCCGGGCCGAGCGTCTTCGCGCCCACCAGGCGCGCCGTGCCGAGAAGGAGCAGGCGCGTGAACGCCGCACGCGCGAAAAACAGCAGCTACGCGAGGCTCGCCTGCATGAACAGGAGCGGCGTCAGCGCGCGGAACGGCAACGGGCCGCGCGCAGGCGCCGCACCGAGTTGAAACAGTTGATCAAGAAGAAGCTGGGGCTGGCGTCCTGACCGTCGCGACGACTTCGATCGTACCGCTCCGGCCGGCGAGCGCCGCTGCCGCCGACAACGCCACGGCGACGACCGCCGCGGCCGGCGCGATCGCATAGCTGAGCACGGAGCAGATGGTGGACCGCCACCGTGAGCCACGCGCTGGCTGCGGCATCCGCTGCCGCCAGCGCCTGTACAGGTAATTGCGCTCGGGGACGACGCGGTTCAGCAGCGTCTGCCACGCGCCGAACACGTTGTAGATCCACGAAAAGAAGTCAATCCGATCCACCGTGAAGCCGTGGTCGTCGAGCAAGTGGCTCAGCGTCTCGGGCGTGAAGTGATAGAGGTGCCGCGGCAGGTCGAGATGAAACCAGCGGGTGCCGCCGATGGCGGCTTCCCAGCTGGCGAAGTTCGGCACCGCGATGAACAGCGCGCCGCCCGGGCGCAGCAGCGTTGTCAGCTTCTCGATATCCGCCGCCGGTGACGGCAGGTGCTCGATCACGTGCCACAACGTGATGACGTCGAACGGGGCACCGGAAACGGCATCGAGGGTGTCCACGATTCGCTCTTGAAGCGACGCAGGCGCCCGGCGTCGTGCCTCGGCATTGGGTTCCACTCCGGCAACATCCCAGCCGGCCTCGTGCATCACGTTGAGGAAGTCTCCGGTTCCGCATCCGACGTCGAGCAGCCGGCGGCCGCGAGCGAGCCGTTCGATGCGGCGCTTGCGGGCGGTCAGGAAGAGCCGGGCACCCCACGTCGCGATGAGGCTCGCTCCAGTCGCGGCCGTGGCCGGCGAATACTGATCCCGGTAGGCGGCGGCGAGCTGTGCTGCGGATGGCGGAGGGTCGAGACGTACGAGGCCGCACCCCTGACAACGCACGAGCAGGAACTCGGGTCCGTCGCTGGCTTCCGGGCTGGTGGCCCCGAACAGCGGCAGGACGGGGCTCTTACCGCAGATCGGGCACACGAGAGGGAAGCGGGCGGACGGCCGTCAGGATGCGGTACTTGGCGATCAGCACGAGCATGCTGAGCCCCACGCGCAGCGCCACCAGCTTGTTTCCCGTCACCGACGACGTGCCGACGCGCGGCTGGTAATTGAGCGGCACCTCCACGAAGCGCAGCCCCGCCGCCTTGGCGAGAATCACCATTTCCGGATTGAACTGCGAACCGCCGATGGTGAAGTGCGGCGCGAGGGCGCGCAGCGCCTCGCGCCTGATCAATCGCATCGTGCACCCGACGTCGGTCAGCGACGGCGTGTTGAACAGCACCTCGACGAGCTTGGCGACGCAGTAGTTCCCCAGCCGAAGAAACCACCCCATGTTCGCGCCTTCCCAGATCATCTCGCGCGTCGTCCTGGTGCCCAGCACCAGGTCGAAATCGTCGGCGAACGCCAGCAGCTTGATGATGTCCTTCGGGGCGAACGTCCCATCCGGCTCCGACAGCACGATCAGATCGCCGCGCGCCTCGCTCAGCCCGCAGCGGACGCTGTAGCCGAATCCCTGCCGCCGCTCGTACGCAATCCTCGCGCTCGTCTTCCGCACTTCATCGTCGGTCCCCGCAATGGCGTTGTTGTTCACCACGACGACTTCGTCCACATAGCCGGTGGCGACAAATCCCTGGATCACCGCCGCGATCGAGTCTTTCTCGTTGTAGGTCGGCAGGACGACGGAGACGGACTTACCGTGCCAGGCCATCGGGAGGATCTGCTCTCAGAAGCGGCCGCCGGCGGCGACGAAACGCAGGAAGTAGTAGATGTCGTAGAAGAACTCGCCCGACCGCAGGCCGTGCACCAGCCGCCGCCAGTAGAAGGCCGGGTTCAGCAGAATCATCTTCTGGTACGCCCTGCGGTAGTACAGCTCGATCGTCTCCCACGACAGCGTCGGGTGCCGGTACATCTGCTTCGGGTTGTAGACGTTGTACTTGTCCCAGTCGAAGTCGTTCAACAGGCCGTGTTCCTTGAGCTCGTCGTACATCCGCGTGCCTGGAAACGGGATGCAGATGCTGATCTTGAGGATGTCGGTCGCCAGCGATCGCCCGAGCTCGATGGTTTTCTCCATCGTGTCCTCGGTGTCCTGGAGCAGGCCGACCATGAAGAACCCGAACACGTCGATGCCGGCCTTGCGTGCCATGCCGACGACGTTCCGCGCCGCTTCCACGGTGGCCTTGCCGCCTTTGCCGAACTCCTTGAGCACGCGATTGTCGCCCGACTCGAAGCCGAACGCCACCTTGTAGCAGCCGGCCCGCCGCATCAGGTCGAACAGTTCCTGATCGCCGCAGTCGACGCGGATCCCGTTCGTGCACGACCAGGTGACGTCCAGCTCCTCGCGGATGATCCCTTCACAGATCGCCTTGGCCCGCGGCACGTCGGTGGTGAAGATGTCGTCGACCAGATACAGCTCGCGGAATCCCCAGCTGCGGTGGTACTTGATTTCGTCGATCACGCGCTCGACCGACTTCTTGCGGAACGTCCGCCCGAACTGGTTCTTCGATCCGCAGTAGTTGCAGGCAAACACGCAGCCGCGGGTCGTCTCGAAGAAGCAGACCGGTCCCTGCCGCGCGATCAGCCGCGAGAAGTACTTGTCGTACTGCCGCAGGTCGAAGTGCTCCCAGCTCGGATAGGGCAGGTCGTCGAGATCCTTCACCCACGACTTCGGCGCGTTGCGCACGATCCGTCCGGAGCCGTCACGGTGGACGATCCCGCCGATGTCCTGCGGGGTCGTGCCGTCGGCGATCTCGGCCAGCGTGAAGTCTCCCTCGCCGTAGCAGACGAAGTCGAGATTCGCTTCCTCGAGCGACTGTTCGGGCACCGCGGAGCAGTGCGCGCCGCCGCCGACGGTGACGATGCCCGGCGAGTACCGCTTGACGGCGTGGGCGATCGTTCGGACCTGCGAGAAGAGCGGCGTCGTCCCCGTCAGCCCGACGACATCGGGCTTGTAGGATCGCAGTCGATCTTCGATGAGCCGCAGGTCGAAGTCCTCGTAACAGAGGTCGATGACCTGCACGTCGTGGCCGGCAGCCTTGACCTGGGGGATGATGGTCGCCAGCGAGAGAATCGGATAGAACGGGACGCACAGCTTGGCCATCGCGTTCGTGTACGTGGCCTTGTACGACGGGTTGATCAAGAGCACGCGCGCCATTGGTTCGAGTGGAACAGTGTAGCGTGAGATCGCGCACATTGCTGGTGGCGGTGCTCGCCGCGGCAGCCGGACTGGCCGCCCTCTGGATCGTCATTCCCCCGATCTACCTCGCCAACGACGACGCCGCGATTCGTCTGACGGTCACGGGCGGGGACCTGCCGGGGGAGCCGGCCACGAGCTATCTCGTCTTCACCCACGAAGCGCTGGCGCGCGTCGTCGTCGCGCTGCAGCGCCTGCTGCCGGCTGTCTTCGTCTGGGATGTCCTGCTCGCAGCAGCGCTGGCAGTTGGCGTTGGCGCACTGCTGGCAACCGCGGCGGCGGCATGGCCGCGTGGATCTCCAAGGGTCGGGGCCCTCTGTGCTGTGCTGGTGACTGTGGCTCCGTTTGCGGCCGGACTGCAGTTCACGATCAGCGCGGTGATGTGCGCCGGGGCTGCCCTCGTAGTCGCTGTCTGCGAGATGTTGTGGAGCGAGCGGCCGCGGCGCTCCGTGTTGATCGCGGCGGCTGTTCTTGTGGTCGCCGGCTACACCCTCAGGCCGATGGCCGTCGAAGGCGCGGTCGTCGTGCTGCTCGCCTGTCTGGTGCCCGTCGCGGCGGCGCACCGTTGGTGGCGGGCACGATTGCTTCGTCTCGCCGCGGTCGCCGCGATCGTCGGAGGGACGTTCGTGGCGCTCGACCTTCTCAATCGCGCGCTCTACCCGGAGCGCGACGGCTGGGCCGAGTTCTACACGCACACCTGGCAGTTCGTCACCCTCATCGACTGGAACAGCGCCGCCCGCGACGCGCAGCGCGAGGCGATTCGCGAGGCCGCCGGCTGGACCCCGAACGACTGGGACATGCTCTGGAAGGGATGGGCCGGGACCGACTGGACGCTGTTCGGTCCGGACCGCGTGGCGAATGCGTACGAGGTGCTCAGCGGCAGCAGCTCGGTGATCGATCGCGCCCGTGCCGCGGTTGTCGGCTTCGACCGGCGCGTGCTTGCCGAGCTCCTGAACGCACTCGCCGTCCCGTTGGGGGTCGCGCTCCTGTTCGCCGCCGGAGTGGGGACATGGCGCGGCATCCTCCTCGCCGCCGTGCTGGTCGTCGAGTTCCTGGCCATCTGCCTCGCCATTCAGGGCGGGTTCAAGGAATTGCCGTTCCGGTTGCTGGCGCCGCTTGTCGCGTGCTTCGTCGCGGTCGTCGTCGTCGCCGTCGCGGAACACCGCCGCGCGTCGCACACCTGGTTCGGGTGGGTAGCGGCCGCCGCGATCGTGGCGCTGTTCGCGCAGCAGGGGTGGGCCGCGGTGCAGCAGGCCAGGGCCGAGATCAACCACGCCCGTTCGGTCGAGGAACAGGTGCAGGCGATGCTTCGTCTGAAGCCCTCAGTCGTGGTCCTTCACGGCGACGCGTTTCCGATGGAGCACTGGTGGCGGCCGTTCCACGAGCCACCGGTCCGCTTTTCGATGATTCGTCTCGGCGGCAATAACGGGAACCCGAGGCTGCGGCATTTCCTGAACCGGACCGGCCGCTCCCGCCTCCTGGTGTCCGTCTGCGACGATCCGTCGATCTTCGTCGTCGCCGAGGCCGGGACGATTGAGATGGTGCCCCAGTACATGCTCGAGCACGCGGACCGGCGGGTGACCGTCGAACCGGTGTTCGAGGGGTCTTTTACCGCGTGGCGCTGTCGCTGAAGCCGACCGTCTCGCGGACGACGTAGTTCGGCTTGCGCTTCACTTCGTCATAGATCCGCCAGACGTACTCGCCCACGATTCCCAGCATCAGCATCGTCATCCCGCCGATCACGAGGATCAGGATCATGATCGGCGCCTGCCCGGGGAAGGCCAGCCCGTACCGCAGCCGCCAGTAGGCGATGTTCACCGCGTAGAGAAAGCCCAGCAGCGCGAGCAGGGCTCCGGCGCCGCTGATGAAGCGGATCGGCAGGTAGGAGGAGTCGAGGATCGCGTCGAGCGAATTCTTCAGCCGCTTCGCGAACGTGTATTGCGACCGGCCGATCGTCCGGCGCGCTCGCGTGTAGGGGATGAACGTCGTCTTGTAGCCGAGCCAGAGCAGGTCGCCCTGAAAGAAGCGGTTGCGGACCTCGATGCTGTTGAAGGTGTCCACGACGCGCCTCGCCATCAGGACGTAGTCGAAGCCGCCCGCCGGCAGCTGCGGGAAGGACAGGCGGATGATTCCGTAGAAGATGCGGGAGGTCACGCGCGAGGTCCACTTGTCCTCGCGTTCCGCGCGATGGGCGACGACCAGCTCGGATCCGGCCTCGTAGTCGCGCACCATCCGCGGAATCAGATCCACCGGATCCTGCAGGTCGGCCGAGAGGTGGAGCACGACGTCGCCGGCGGCGCCCTTGAGGCCCGCCAGGATCGCCGCCATCTGCCCGAAGTTGCGCGTGAACGAGATGACGCGCACGCGCGGGTCGCCGCTCCGCAGCGCCAGGATCTCCTGCAGCGAGCCGTCGTCGGAGCCGTCGTCGACGAACACGAACTCGTAGTCGTAGGCCGGGAGCTCAGCCGTGAGGGCTGCCCTGATCTTCTGATACGTGAGCGAAATCGCGCCCTCGTTGCGATATACCGGAATGACGAATGAGATCGTGGGCGTCTTCATCATCCGTGCGTCTGGATATGCCGGATCATGTCGCAGACCGCGTCAACCGCTGGCAGCGGCAACGTGCCATAGAGCGGCAGGCACAGCACTTCCTGCACGACGCGCGTGGCCACCGGCAGGTGCGCGGGGGACGCCGACGGCAGGTCGCGGTACGCGTCGTAGGTGGAGCAGAGCGGGTGGAAGTACTTGCGCGCAAACACATTGTAGTGCTTGAGGCGGTCGAACACGGTGTCGCGCGAGCAACCGAACGACACCGGATCGATCCGCACGACGAAATACTGGCAGCTGCTCTCGACGCCGCCGGGTTCGCTGACCACCGTGAGGCCGCGGATGCCCTCGAGGCGCTCGCGGTAGCGCGCAATCACCGCGCGCCGGCGCTCCAGTTCGGCGGGGACGCACTCGAGGACGGCGAGGCCGAGCGCCGCCTGCAGCTCGTTCATCTTCCCGTTGATGCCGATGCCGCTGACCTCCTCCTGACTGAGGATGCCGAAGTTCTTCAGGTCGTCGAAGGTTTTGCGCAGCGACGCGCTGCGGCAGGTCAGCGCGCCGCCTTCGGCGCTGTGAAACAGCTTGGTCGCGTGAAAGCTGAACATCGAGGCGTCGCCGAAGTTGCCAATCCCCACCCCGCCGATCTTCGTGCCGAAGGCATGCGCCGCGTCGTACAGGACCTTGAGGCCGTGGCGATCGGCGATGTCCTGCAGCGCGTTCACGTCGCACGGGATGCCGTAGACGTGAACGGCGAGGATGCAGGAGGTGTCGCGCGTGATGAGCGCCTCGACGCGCGCGGGGTCGAGCGTCAGCCGCACCGGGTCGATGTCGCAGAACACCGGCCTGGCGCCGCTCCAGCTGATGGCGTGCGGCGTGGCCGGAAACGTGAACGGCGTCGTGATGACCCCGCCGCGGATTCCGAGCGCGCGCAGCGCCACGAGCAGCGCGATGGTGCCGTTGTTGAAGAGCGACACCTGCGGCACGTCGAGGTAGCGGCCGATGGCGGCTCCCAGGCGCTCGTGCTGCTCGCCGGCGTTGGTGAGCCAGCGCGACGACCACACCTCCGCCAGGCGCCCCTGCAGCGCGTCCAGCGGCGGCAGCAGCGGGCGCGTGACGTAGATGGGCTCGTCGAAAGGACGAATCACAACAGGTCGTAGGCCCCGAGCATCTCGCGCACGGCCTCGCTGGAGTTGAACATCATCACGTCCACGATCGAGAGGCCGGCCACGAACGGGTGGTCGTACTGCTGGTAGGGCAGCAGCCGCGGGCGGAGGAATGTGAGCTCGATGCCGCGCTGCTCGAAGGTGCGCGGCGAATAGAGGTCGCGACCGCCGATCGAATTGACGTAGCGCGTCGCCCCGAGCGCACCGCACAGGGCCAGCACGCGCTGTTCCGAGGCGAGCCGATGGTCGGCGTCGACGGTGGACGACACGATGATGGGCGTGGTGATGCCCAGATACCGCGCGACCACCGTCAAGCTGTGGTGCAGGTACGCGAACAGGTTCCGCGGCGCCGCGGTCACCACCTCCTGGAGCACCGGGAAGACGGCCCCGAAAAACGGCGCCTTGCGGTACGCCGCCGCCAGCGGCTGCAGCAGCGTGTCGGGCCGGAAGTCGTCGGCGATGGCGCGCTCGACGACCTGCGACGCGTGCGGGCCCTGCTTCACGGGCAGTGTGAACACGGCCGCGCTGCCGTTGCGGAGAAAGCGGTTGCGGTTGATCCAGCCCTTCTTGGTGAATTGAACGTTGTCGTAGACGACGAAGCGATCGGCGGCTGCCATCAACTGCCAGTACCCGATGTACGGCAGGAAGTATGGCTGCATGATCGCGACCGTCACCTACCGGGCACCTCGTTCGCAGAGCAGGAAGATGCTCGAGCACAGATCGGGGTAGACCAGGCCGAGCTGGTAGCACCCTTCGAGGTATTCGGGCGAGATGATGTCGGTCGCCAGCAGCCGGTCCCACTGAAAATTGGCGAATGCCTTGAAGAAGATTCCCGACCGGTGGACGACGTTCAGGCCGGCGGCGCGGGCGTCGCGCTCGAGCGTGTCGAGGGAGTAGGTGATCCGATGTCCATGCTCGTGCTCAGCCGGCGTCACCGCCGCGTTGTGGGGAATCAGCCCCATGTGGACGGCGATCTGGCGCGAGGGCGCGTGCGCATTGGGGCAGGCGAGGAACAGCCGTCCCGATTCGGACAGCCATTCACGGTTCACGCGCGCCAGCACCCGCACCGGGTCGTCGAGGTGCTCGAGCACGTGCGTCAGGATGACGTTGTCGAACGTGCGGTCGAGCGCGACGGTCTCGAACGTTCCCTGCACGAAGGCGACGTGCGGCCCGGCCACGGACCGTGCCGCCGCGATGGCCTCGGCGGACGCCTCCACGCAGGTGATGTCGGTGAAATGCCCGGCCAGCCGCTTCGTGAAATCCCCGCGGAAGCTTCCGAGCTCCAGCACGCCGCCGGGACGAAAGTACGGCGCGAACGACCGCAGCATGAACGGGTGCATGACGTCGAGATCGAACGTGTAGGCGTACTTGTGGCCCGGCGCGTCACGCGACTCGCGGTCGTAGTCTCTCTGCACGCGTCTCGCTAGCGCTCCAGCGCGGCGACGCCGAACCCGCCGCGCCCGAAGGCGTTCCCGTTGTAGAGCATGTACGCCTGTCCCCCGGACCAGAACACGTGAGGATAGCAAAGCATGTCCGAGTCCCACCCGGAGGGCGAGACGTCGATGCCCGCCGCCGCGTCGTCGCGCCTCCACGCGTGTCCGTCGCGTGACCACGCATACCCGAGGCGATAGCCGCGGCGCGGGTTCGTCCGGAAGTCGGTGGCATGCCGGTAGCAGAAGTACATGTGCCACAGGCCATCGCATTCGAAGACCGTCGGCAGCGCCTGGCATTCGTCGGCACCGATCCGGTCGGCGATGATCCGCGTGCCGGTGCGCTCCCACGCGATGCCATCCCGCGACGTCGCACGGGCGATCTTGTAGACGCGGGCCGGTGCGGGCTCCGACGGTGTGTCCATCCAGGCGGTCCCGTAGATGTACCACATGTGCCACAGGCCGTGGCGCACGAGCACGAACGGATCGCCGACCAGAAACGGTTCGTCGTGCGACGCGGTCATCACCGGTCCGGTGCCGACGCGCTCGAACGTCGTCCCACCGTCGTGGCTGACCGCGAGGCCGATCGCGGTCTCCACGGGTACAGACACCCTCCGGCTCCAGCCGCACGTGAACGCATAGATGTTGCCGTCGTGCCGGACGACATTCATGGGGAAGATCCCGTGCTCGTCGAAGGCGCCGAGCGCACCAGTCGGGGTCACGGTGCCGGTGGAGACGCGAAGCACGCGGCGCACCTGTGTGTCCACGTCGGCGAACGCGATGTGGCTCACGTACTCGCCCTGTTCGTCGCGATTCCGCGTCGAGAAGTAGATGCGGACGAAGTCGTCGAAGACGAGCGCCTGCGGCGCCTGGGCGAACTCCGTGCACCCGTTCGGCAGCGTGTGATGGCGAGGCTCGAACAGCAGACCCCGCTTCGCCCACTTCACGACAACGTGCCCTGCAGCTCGGCGAGGCCGAAGCCGTGACGCCCGACGTCGTTGCCCAGATACAGCATCAGCGTGCGGCCATCGACCTCGAATACGTGCGGATAGCTGACCATCTCGGAGTCCCACCCCTCATCCGACACGTCGATGCCCGCCCTGTCGTCGTCGCGCACCCAGGTGGTCAGGTCCGTCGAGCGCGCGTAGCCGATGCGATAGCCGCGCTCCCGTCCGCGGTACCCAAGGCTGTAGCGGTAGCAGAAGAACATGTGGTACGCGCCGTTGGCGAATATCACGTCGGGGCTCGCCTGGCACTCGTCCGCTTCGAGCCGTGGAGGAATCAGCTCCCGGTGCGATCGCGTCCACTGGACGCCATCGTCAGACGTTGCCATGCGGATGCGGTAGACCGGCTCGGGGCGGCCGTCGGTCGGAATCCATTTCGTGCCGGCGATGTACCAGAGGTACCACCGGCCGCCGAAGCGCCTGATCTTCGGTCCGCTGATCACGAACGGCTCGTCAGGATCCGCAGGCAGCACGGGCCCGGGCGCCTGTTTCTCGAAGCTGACGCCGCCGTCGCGGCTGATGGCAAGACCGATCGCGACATTGAACGGCACCGAGACGCAGCGGGTCCAGCCGCCGTAGTAGGCGCGGATCTCGTCGCCGTGGCGGATCACGGACATCGGATAGGTGCCGAACTCGTCAAAGGTGCCGCGGGCGCCGAGCTCGAGAACCGGCCGGCCGGCGACGGCGGTGATCCTCGTCAGCGTCGCGCGATCGAAGTCGACGTACGCGGCGTGGCTGACGTACTGCCCCTGGGCATCCGGCCGCGGACGGCAGGAGAAATACACCCGCACGAACGTGTCGAACACCAGCGTGGCCGGCGCCTGCGCGAACGCATGCATCCAGCCGGCACGAGCGTGCGCCGCCGGATCGAAGATGTGGCCGCGCTTGTGCCAGACGAACACTCAGAGCCCGATCTCGAGGACGTCGGTGCGGCTGCGCGTTTCAACCACGCGGAATCCGAGCGACGCGTACAAGTCGTGCGCCGTCTCGTTGTGCCTGGCCACTTCCAGGCGGCACGACGTGAAGCCGCGCTGTCGGGCGAGCTCCAGGACGCACGACACCAGCGCGCGCCCGATTCCGAGGCGACGGTCGCGTGGATCGACCAGGACCAGCGTGATGAACGCCTGCCGGGTCGCCTCGTCGTTGCAGTAGAAGGCGACGACGCCGCGGCAGCGTCCCGCCGCCCAGTCGCATAAGACTTCCGCGCGGTCGGCCAGCTTGGCCAGATACGCATCGACGTCCACGCCATCGAGAAAGTGCTGCGGTTCTCGCGCGTGCTCGTCCAGGACGAGTGACCGGATCGCGTCGGGAAGCATGAGTCACACGTAATATACCCTTCGAAATGCGGAGTGTTCGGTGGCGTGTGTCGGTGGTGCTGATCGCCTTCCTGATTGGCGCCGCGGCCTTCGTGTATCGCTTCAACACGCTCGGCGGGCCGCTGGCCGGCTTCGACAACGAGCACTTCTTCCTGCTCGTGCGCGCCGAGGCGATGCTCGACGGCGAGCTGCCGCTCCGCGATTACGCCGACACGGAGCTGCGGTCGCTGTGGCCGCCGCTGTCGTACGCCACCTCCGCGATCGCGATGCAAGCGGGTGGCCGCTCGCTGCTCAGTGAGGCAGTCATGACCGTCGGGTTGCTCGCCGTGGGCGCCGCGCTCGTGTTCTGGGCGGCGGCGACCTTCGCGCAGGCAATCTGGCCCGCTGTGCTGACGACGGTCGTCGCCGTGGCGCTCGGGCCCACGCTCTACAACTACCCGAAGATCACCCCGTACGCGTTCGCCGTCGTCGCGATGCTTGCGTATGCGCGGCGGCCCGACGCCTGGCGGCTGCTGTTCCTGGCGGCGGTCGTGGCCGTGGCGACGCTCTACCGGCACGATCACGGCGTCTATCTCGGCGTGTCAGTCGCGGTGCTGATTCTGCTCGTCAACGGCCGGCGCGCCGCGCGGCCGCTCCTCGCGTGCGCGGCGCTGGTGCTGGCCGGATTGACGCCCGGGATCGTATTTGCGCAGCAGCACGGCGGCTTCCTGTCGTACCTGCGCGAGTGCCTGACCCTGAGCCGTCGCGAGGTCTCCCGGACCGTGAGCGGCGGCGCCCGTTTTCAGGTCGACTGGTCGCAGCCGCTGCTCGCGCGCGTGCCGCCCGCGGAGCCGCCTCCGCCGCGCATTGCCGTTCGATGGGCTGACACGATCACCGCCGATCAACGCGTACAGGCCGAACAGGAGCTGGCGCTCCTGGACCGAAGTCCGCGCGGCGACGAGCGGAACTGGAGCTACGTGATCGACGATCCCTCGCACGAGCGGCTCGGCAGGATCGTGCAGGATGCGCGCGTCGCGGACACCGATGGCATCGATCGTCGGGAGTTCGTCATCACGGCAGCGGCGCCGCCGCCTCCGCCGCGCGGGGGCGTGTTTGGGTGGGTCGTGGCCCCCGGAGTGCTGCGCGCCGGCAACGCGGTCCCGTGGCTGCGGCTGATCGCGTGGTCCGTCGTGATCGTCTCGATCGGGTGCGTCGCGTGGGCACCGTTGCGTCGCGCCGTCGCTCATCCGGCGGTGCCGCTTTCGGTGGTTGCCGCGCTGGCGGTTCTCGGCGCGCTGCTCTGTCTCGTCTTTCTTCGAAATATCGCCGCGTATCGTCTGCCGGACGTCGCCGTTCCCATCGCCGTGCTGGGGGCGTGGGTGCTGGCCGCCACCGCTCGAGCCACGCAGGCCGCGCCGGTCGCGGTGCGAGTGACCGTGGCAATGATGCTCGCCGTGGTCGTCGGACTCACGGTCTTCAGCGCGGCGGTGGTCGACGCCGCGCCCGAGCAGGTTCGCGCAACGGGCATCGGCGCCGGACCCGTGGGCCTGGAGAATCGGTCGCGCGAGGTGCGGGACGTCCTCGCCGCGCTTCCCGCGTCGATGAACGCCATCGATCAGAAGCTGGCGGGTGCCGCCGCCTATCTGGGCCGATGCACGCGTCCCTCGGATCGCCTGCTGGTGGCGGACTACGTGCCCGAGCTCTACTATTTCGCGCGGCGTGGCATCGCCGCCGGGCAGATGGTGTTCTTCGGCGGGTTCTATACGTCCACCGACGCGCAGCGCGCGACCATCGACCGCTGGTCGGGGCAGTCCGTTCCGATCGCGCTGGTGCAGCCGGCGGAGCGCTTCAGCAGCGAGTTTGGCGGCGACTACCCGCAGCTGGCCGAGTATCTGCGGACGCATTACGAGCGGGCCGGTCAGCTCGAAGTGCGTGAGGGCCTGCCGCTCGACGTCTGGGTCGCGGCCGCCCAGCCCGGCCGGACCGACACCGAAACGGGTCTTCCGTGCTTCGATGCCCGGTAAGCCCGAAAACTTGCCGCAACCCTTCCAAATCATTTAGTATTCAGAAGTTACGGCGCACCGCGTCTCTGGCATTCGACCTCCGGCGCCATTGGCCTGCACTTCCATCGGACCCTTCTCTTTCCGCATGTAAGCTGCGGTGTGGCCCCCGTTGAGGGGGAGATGGCAGCGCCCTATCCGGAGGTCCCAGGGCTGGTTTTCGCTCGAATGTGAGTGAGAGGGCGGTAGCCTGTACAGGTCCCAACTGATGCGAAAAGTGCTCGTTGTCATCGGCTCGCGAGCCAACTACAGCAGCATCAAGTCGGTGATGCGCGCCGTGCGGGCGCATCCGGCGCTCACGCTCCAGCTCGTCGTCGGCGCCTCGGCGCTGCTGGACCGCTTCGGGTCGGTGATCGACGTCATCGAGGCCGACGGCTTCGCCGCCGACGCGAAAGTCACGATGATCGTCGAGGGCGAGACGCCGGCCACCATGGCCAAGTCGACCGGCCTCGGCCTGCTCGAGTTCCCGACGATGTTCGAGATGCTCGACCCCGACATCGTCGTCAGCGTCGGCGACCGCTTCGAGACGATGGCCACCGCCATTGCGGCCGCCTACATGAACATTCCCGTCGCGCACACGATGGGCGGCGAGATCAGCGGGACGATCGACGAAAGCATCCGCCACGCGGTCACCAAGCTCGCGCACCTGCACTTCCCGGCGAACACGCAGGCGGCCGAGCGGATCATCCGCATGGGCGAGGACCGCGCGGCGGTCCACGTCGTCGGCTGCCCGCGGATCGACGTGGTCGCCGAGATCGCCCGGACCAACGGCCACGTCAGCAATGCGGACTGGCTCGAGACCGACGGCGCGGGCGCGCACATCGGACTCGACAAGCCGTTCCTGCTCGTCAGCCAGCATCCGGTGACGACCGAGTACGGCGCCGGCGAGCAGCAGATCACCGAGACGCTGATGGCGCTGCACGAGCTGCGCATGCCGACGATCATGCTGTGGCCGAACGCGGATGCCGGCTCCGAGGACATCGCGCGCGGCATGCGGAAGTTCCGCGAGCGGTACCGGCCCGACTACATCCGCTTCTACAAGAACTTTCCGGTCGAGACCTACGTGCGTCTGATGCTGAGCTGCGCGTGCGCGGTCGGCAACTCGAGCGCACCGCTGCGCGAGGGCGCCTTCATCGGCGTGCCGACGGTCAACATCGGCAGCCGGCAGCGCGGCCGCGATCGTGCGGGCAACGTGATGGACGCGGACTACGATCGCCGCGAGATTGTCGAGGCCGTGCGCCGGCAGCTCGCCCGGGGCCGCTACGCGCCGGACCACCTGTACGGCGACGGACAGGCCGGCGGGCGCATCGCCGACATCCTGGCCAGCGCGCCGCTGCGCGTGCAGAAACGCCTCTGCTACTGAATGCTCGCTAGCGTGCTGGCCGTGATCCCGGCGCGAGGCGGTTCGAAGGGTATTCCCAACAAGAACCTTGCGCCGCTGTGCGGCCGCCCGCTGCTGGCGTATACGGCAGATGCCGTCAGGCACAGCCGCCGCATCGGACGCGCCGTGGTCAGCACCGAGAGTGCGGCGATCGCGGACGAGGCGCGACGGCTCGGTCTCGAAGTGCCGTTCATGCGGCCGGCCGCGCTCGCAGACGACGACACTCCCATGTTGCCGGTCCTGCAGCATGCGCTCGCGGAGGTCCGTCGCGGAGGGTGGGCGCCGGATGCCGTCGTGCTCCTGCAGCCGACGTCGCCGTTGCGGCGCGCCGAGCACGTCGACGCGGCCATCGAGCTGCTCGACGCGTCCGGGGCGGACTCGGTCGTCAGCGTCATCGAGGTGCCCCATCAGTTCAATCCGGCTTCGGTGTTGTCGCTCGACGGCGATCGGCTGCGGCCGTTTCTCGAGCAGGACACGCCCGCGGCGCGCCGGCAGGACAAGCCGCGGGTGCTCGCGCGGAACGGCCCGGCCGTGCTCGCTGTGCGTGCGGGTACGATCGACGCCGGGTCGCTCTACGGGGATGACTGCCGGCCGCTGATGATGCGTCCCGAGGAATCGCTCGACATCGATTCCGCCTGGGACCTGACCGTGGCGGAATACGCGCTCAGCCGTCGATGAAAGTCCTGTTTTCAGCGCTGCACTTCGGCTACTTCCGCAACTTCGAGTCGGTGATCCACGCGCTCGTCGAGCGCGGGCATCACGTGCACCTGGCGGCTGACGAACCCGACATCGCCGGCGGGCAGGGGCTGGTGGAACGGCTCGCCGCCACGCACCGGTCGGTCACCTTCGGCTGGACGCCGGGTATCGAACGCGAGCCGTGGTGTGCGGCCGCGCAGAAGCTCCGCTACGCGCTCGATTACGTGCGGTTCCTCGACGCGCGCTATGCCGATGCGCCGAAGCTGCGGCTGCGGAGCATCGAGCGGACGCCACGGATCGTCCGCTGGCTGACGACGCCGCTGGCGGGCATCAGCCCGGGACGGCGTCCTGTCGAAGCGGGCTTGAAGTGGGCCGAGCGGATGATGCCGCGCAGCGCGGCCATGGAACGCTGGCTGGAGGACGAGGCGCCGGATGTGCTCCTGCTCGCCTCGCTGACGTATCCGCGATCGACGAACATCGAGCAGCTGAAGATCGCGCGCTCGTTCGGCGTGCCCGTGGCGGCGTGCATCATGAGCTGGGACCATCTGTCGAGCAAGGCCCTGCTGCACATCGCGCCGGACGCCACGATCGTCTGGAACGACGTGCAGCGCCGCGAGGCCATCGACCTCCACGGCCTGCCGGCCGACAGCGTCGCCGTCACCGGCGCCCAGTGCTACGACCAGTGGTTCTCGCGCCGGCCGGATCGTTCGCGCGAGGAGTTCTGCCGTGCCGTCGGCCTGCCGGCGGATCGGCCGTTCGTCCTCTACGTCTGCTCGGCGATGAGTCCGTCGCCGGAGCCGCCGGAACCAGCGTTCGTCAAGCGGTGGGTCGAGGCGGTTCGCTCGTGTCCCGACCCCGTCCTGCGCAATGCCGGACTCCTGATCCGGCCGCATCCGGAGCGGCTGAAGGAGTGGCGCGGCATCGAGCTGCACGGCCTGGAGCACGTGGTCATCGCCGGGCGCAATCCGATTGACGATGACGCGAAAGCTGACTACTTCGACGCGCTGTTCTACTCCGCGGCCGTCGCCGGCGTGTGCACGAGCGCCTTCATCGAAGCGGCCATCATTGGCCGGCCGATCCTGACGCCGCTGCTGCCGGAGTTCGCCATCCACCAGAACGGCATGGCGCACTTCCGGTACCTGCGCGACGTCGAAGGCGGCGTGCTGCGGATGGCGTCGTCGCTCGACGAGCATCTGTCGCAGCTGGCCACCGCGCTGGCCGAGCCGCCCGGGCGTGACGAGCGGAATCGCCGGTTCCTGACCGCGTTCGTCAGGCCCGCCGGCCTGGATCGTCCCGCCACGCCCCTGTTCGTCGACGAGGTCGAGCGGCTGGCGCTGTCGGATCCGCGGGCTCCCGAGACCGCGAGGGAGTCCTCACCTGCCGCTCGCACATTCGTCGAGCGGCTCGCCGTCTCCGCCACGACGGGCGTCGGCCGCTGGCTCCTGATGGACGCGATCGACGACGCGCGCGCCCGCAGCGAGCGGCAGAGCGACGAGCGCCGGCGCGCGATCGAGCAGCAGCGTGCGGACTACCGCGCCGCGAAGCGGCGCAAGCGCGACGCGATGGTGCAGGCCACCGAAGACGAGCGGCGCGCCAAGCACAGGCGGAAATGGCGCCGCGGCCTCAACCCGCGCAAGCAGGTGGCGCGCCTCAAGGGCGGCGTCAAGCAGCTGATCGGAGCGCGGCATCAGTGAATCCGCGCGTGGTGCTCGGGATGACGCTCTACAACAACGCCCGTCATCTGGCGGAGGCCGCCGACTCGCTGCTGGCGCAGAGCAATGGCGATTTCGCGCTGTTGATGCTGGACGATGCGTCCAGCGACGGAACCGCGGAGCTCGCACGTGAGTACGAACGCCGCGATGCGCGCGTGCGCTACCGGCGGCACGAACAGCGCCAGGGCATGGTCCCGACATGGCGCGGCGTCGCCGAATGGGCGCGCCAGGAGTATCCACGCGCCGAGTTCTTCGCCTGGGTCAGCGATCACGATCGCTGGCACCCTGAGTGGCTGCAGCACCTCGTCGTCGCGCTCGACGCCCACCCCGACGTCGTCCTGGCGTATCCCCTCTCACCGCGCATCGACGACGACGGCAGTCCCGGTCCCAAGGCGCCGCGCATGTTCGACACGCTTGGCGTGACTGACGGGGCCGCGCGCTGGTCGCGGTTTTGTCACGAGGGCGTGGGCGCGGGTGACATGGTGTACGGCGTGATCCGGATGCCGGCGCTGACGGCGGCGGGCACGTTCCGCCCCGTGCTGCGTCCGGATCGATTGCTGATCGCCGAGCTGACGCTGCAGGGACAGATTCATCAGGTGCAGCGCCCGCTCTGGTTCCGCCGCCACTCGAGCGTCAGCAGCGTCGCGCGCCAGAGCGTCACGCTCTTTGCGGGCGCGCCGCCGCGCTGGTTCCTGCTGCCGGCATGGCTGCAGCACGCGGCCGTGGTCGTGCGCCGCTACGGCACCGGCGCGGCGCCCGTCCGCATTCCGGCAGCGCAGCTGGCGCGGATGCTCGTCCTCTACAGCACGACGTATGCGTGGCGGCACGTCAAGAAGTCCGAGACCGCGCACAGCATCGGACGCGGGGTCGACAACGCGCACTGGGTCAAGAAGGTCATCAAGAAGGGGTTTCACGTCTCCGTCTACTGGACGCTGGTGACGGGCCGGCGCGTGTGGGGCCGCACCCGGCGTGCGTACCGGCGCGCCGTCTACGAGACGCTGATGACGATGCACGCGCTGCGGGGGCGCGCGCGGCGCCTCGTCCGCGGCGGCGTTCGCGATCTGCTGATCCTGTCGCACCGGCTCGGGCTGCGCGGGGGAGGGGGCGGCGAGCGGTGAGGGTGCTGTTCGCGGCGCTGCACGGCGGCTACTTCCGCAATCTCGAGTCCGTGATCGAGGAGCTCGCGCGCCGCGGGCACCAGGTGCACCTCGTGTCGGAGCGCGTCGAGTCGGCGGCCGGTGGCGGCGGCATCGTGGAGCGTCTCGCGGCAAGCTCGCCGAACGTGACCTTCGGCCCGGTTCCCCAGCGCGAACCCGACCAGATCACGTTCCTCGCCTCCAAGATCCGGCTCGGCCTGGCGTACCTGCGCTATCTCGAGCCGCCCTACAACGAGACACCCGCGCTGGTCCGCCGCGCCGAAGAGCGGACGTCTCTGGCGGTGGTGCGCGCCACGCGGTCGGCGATGTTCGCGACGGGGAAGGCGCGCCGGCGCCTGGCGCGCCTGCTCGACGCGCTGGATCACGCGCTGCCACGCAGCCGGGCCATCGAGCGGTTTCTCGACGAGCAGCGGCCCGACGTCGTCCTGGTGACGCCGCTCGTGGGCGTCGTCGCCTCGTCGCAGCTGGACCTGGTGCGCAGCGCCGCGGCGCGGCGCCTGCCGACCGGCGTCTGCGTGTGGAGCTGGGACCATCTCTCGAGCAAGGCGATCATCCGCGACGCACCGGACCGGCTGTTCGTGTGGAACGAGACGCAGAAGGACGAGGCGGTTGCGATGCAGGGCCTGCCGCCCGAGCGCGTCGTCGTCACGGGCGCGCAGTGTTTCGACCGCTGGTTCGCCCAGCAGCCGGCGCGCGAGCGCGCGGCGTTCTGTCGCCGCGTCGGTCTGCCCGACGATCGGCCGTTCGTGCTCTGGGTGTGCTCGGCGCTCTTTCCGGGCAGCCCGTCGGAGGCGGAGTTCGTCAGGCGATGGATCGCGCAGCTGCGCGCGTCCGCTGACGCTGCCGTGCGCGAGGCGGCCATCCTGATCCGCCCGCACCCGTCCCGGACGGCCGAATGGGACGCCGTCGACTGGCGGACCGCTCCGAACGTCGCGCTCTACGGCGGCAATCCCATCGATGCCGAGTCCCGGGCCGACTACTTCGACTCGCTGCATCACAGTGCGGCGGTCGTCGGCCTGAACACGAGCGCGTTCATCGAGGCCGGCATTGTCGGCCGCCCGGTGCTGGCCGTCCTGCCGGAGGAATTCCACGCCAACCAGGAAGGCACGCTGCATTTCCACTATCTGACCGACGGCGGTCTGTTGACCACGGCGCGCACGCTGCCCGAGCACGAGCGCCAGCTGGCCGGCGTGCTGGCGGGGCATTCGCGCGAGATGCTCGATCGGCAGCGCGGCTTCATTCAGGCGTTTGTCCGTCCGCAGGGACTGCAGCAGGCCGCGACGCCGGTGATGGCCGACGCCATCGAGCAGCTGCCGCGCGTCGCCGCCACGCACGTCCGCGGCCGCCGGCGATCGCTGGCGGCGTCCGCCGCGCTGCGCGTGCTGCTGGTGCTGCAGCAGACGCCTGGCGTGAAGCACCTGTTCCTGGACGAGCGCGAGGTGCGCCGCGAGGCCGCGCTGCGGGAGAACCGCCGGCGGCGCCGTGCCGAGGAGCTGGCGAGGCGGGCGTCGTGAAGATTCTCTTCTTCGCGCGGCACTACTCGTACCTGCGGCTGTTCGAGTCGGCGATTGCCGGGCTCGCGGAGCGCGGGCACCAGGTGCACCTGGCCGCGCATCGGGAAGAGCGCATGGGCGGCCGGCGCATGGTCGAGGCGCTGGCGGCGCGATACCCAGGCCTCGTCACCCTCGGGAGCGCGCCCGCGCGCCCTGGCGGCCCGTGGGCCGAGCTGGCGCGGCGGCTGCGCCTGGGCCTCGACTACCTGCGCTACCTGGATCCGCGCTACGCCCGCGCGCCACACCTGTTCAACCGCTCGAAGGAGCGGGCGCCGCGCATCGTCATCGGGTTGTCGAACCTGCCAGGACTGCGCTCGCCGGCGGGCCGCAGGATGCTGTTGTCCGTGCTGCGGGCGCTCGAGCGCGGTCTGCCGATGAGCGCCGAGATCACCGAGTACATCCGCGCGCAGCAGCCCGATCTGGTCATGATCACGCCGCTCGTCGATCTCGGCTCGCCGCAGCTCGATCACCTGGCCGCGGCGAAGGCGCTCGGGCTGCGCACGGTGCTGCCCGTCGCGAGCTGGGATCATCTCTCCAGCAAGGCGCTCCTGCGCAGCATGCCGGACCGCGTCATCGTCTGGAACGACGTGCAGAAGGACGAAGCGGTCGGGATGCACGGCGTGCCGAGCGAACGCGTGGCGGTCACCGGCGCCCATCCGTTCGATCTCTGGTTCGTCCGCCGGCCGGCGCGCAGCCGCGAGGAGTTCTGCGCGCGCGTCGGGCTCCGTCCGGATCGGCCGTTCGTGTTGTATCTCTGCTCGTCGCTGTTCCGCGGGACCGCCGACGAGGCCGCCTTCGTCGAGCAGTGGGTCGAGGCGCTGCGCGGCAGCGACGATCCCCGCCTCGCGGACATCGGCATCCTCATCCGGCCGCATCCCGCGCGCCGCGACGAATGGACGAACGTCGACCTGTCCGGGTACCGCAACCTCGCGTTCTGGGGCGCCCATCCGATCGACGACGAGGCGAAGGACGACTACTTCGACTCGATGTACTACAGCGCGGCGGTGGTCGGCCTGAACACGAGCGCGTTCATCGACGCGGCCGTGGTCGGCAAGCCGGCGCACACGATCCTGCTGAACGACATCTCGAAGCACAATCAGGAAGGCACGATTCACTTCCACTACCTGCTCGACCTGAACGGCGGCCTGCTCCGCGCCGCGCGCAGCTTCGGCGAGCACCTGACGATGCTCGCGGATTCGCTGGCGGCAGAGGGCGGCGGAGACGAACGGGCCGCGCGCTTCGTCGAGGGTTTCATCCGCCCGTTCGGCCGCGACGCGGCGGCCACGCCGCGGTTCGTGAGCGCGATCGAGGACGCCGGACGCCTGCCCTCGCCGGCGCCGGTCGGCGGCGGCGTGGCCGAGCAGGCACTGCGATTGCTGCTGTATCCGCTGGTGGGCGCGCTCTACGCCCTGCTGGCCACGCAGCCCTGGCGCAAGCGGACGCGGCTCGCCCTCAAGAAGGTGTGGCAGGACGGCCATCGGCGCACGTTCGTGCTGCTGAAGCAGTTCGCGCAGTCGCAGCTGGGGGAAAAGGAAGTGGCGCCGGGACCGCCCGCCGTGTCGTCGGCGTTGACGCCGAAACCCGGACGGCCGCGCGATCCGGCCAAGAAGCTCGCCGGCTGGAACCTGCCCGAGGCGCTCGAGGCCCGCGAGCTCGTGACCGTCCTCGGCCGCAGCGGCAAGCCGATTCTGCTCGGGCCGTGGCTGTCCGAGACCGGCTTCGAGCTGATGTACTGGATTCCGTTCCTCGCCTGGGCGCGCACCTACGGCAACCTCGACCCCTCGCAGATCGTCGTGGTCTCGCGGGGAGGCGCGGCATCCTGGTATCGCCACATCACGCCGAACTACGAGGACATTCTCAGCTTCTACACGCCCGACGAGTTCCGGCGCCGCAACGAGGCGCGCATCGTCGAGCAGAAGGGGCGGCTGAAGCACGTCGACGTCGGCAGCTTCGACCGCGAGATCATCGCGAAGGTCAGCGAGCGTCGCGGACTGCGCGGCGTGAAGGTGCTGCACCCGTCGGTGATGTACCGCCTGTTCGACCCGTTCTGGTTCCAGCGCTCGCCGATTACGCTCGTCGAGACCTTCACCGCGTTCAGCGCGATGCCGCCCGCGCCGCTCGGCGCGCTGCGCGATCAGCTCCCGGAGCGTTACGTGGCGGCGAAGTTCTACGGCAACACGGCGCTGCCCGACACGCCAGAGAACCGCGCGTTCACGAGCGCCTATCTGCAGCAGCTCACCGAGCACACCGACGTCGTGCTGCTGAACACCGGGCATCAGTTCGACGACCACGAAGACCTGCCGGCGGCGGCGCGCCGTCGCCTCCACACCGTGGAGCACCTGATGACACCGGAGACGAACCTCGACGTCCAGACGCGCATCATCAGCGGCGCCGAGGCGTTTGTCGGCACCTACGGCGGATTCTCGTACCTCGCGCCGCTCTGCGGCACGGACACGCTCGCGTTCTACTCGCACGCAACCGGGTTCCGCTTCGATCACCTGGAGCTCGCCAAGCGCGTCTTCTCCGGCCTGCGCAAGGGCGCGTTCGTCGAGCTCGACGTCCGCGCCGTCGATCTGCTGCAGCTGGGGTTCGGCGGCCAGGCGGCATCCGCGGCGGCGCTGACGGGGGCGGTGAAACCATGAGCGTCGATTCGTCGCATCCGGCGCTGACCGGGCTCGGACACGGGCGGTGCCTGGTCATCGGCGAGGTGGCGCTGACCCATGACGGCAGCCTCGGCCTGGCGCACGCGTTCATCGACGCGATTGCCGCGGCCGGCGCCGACGCGGTCAAGTTCCAGACGCACATCGCGGCCGCCGAGAGCACGCCGTCCGAGCCGTTTCGCGTCAAGTTCAGCCGCCAGGACGCGACGCGCTACGACTACTGGACGCGCATGGGGTTCACGGCGGAGCAGTGGGCCGGGCTCGCCGAGCACGCCCGCGAGCGCGGCGTCCTCTTCCTGTCGTCGCCGTTCTCGATCGAAGCGGTCGATCTGCTGCACCGCATCGGGATGCCGCTCTGGAAGATTCCGTCGGGTGAGACGCCGAACACGTTCCTGCTCGATCGCATCCTCGAGACCGGTGCGCCGGTGCTGCTCTCGACGGGCATGAGCCCGGTCGCGGAGATCGATGCGGCGGTGGCACGGGTCCGCGCGCGCGGCGTGCCGGTCGGCGTGTTCCAGACGACCACCGCCTATCCGTGTCCGCCCGAGAAGATCGGGCTCAACCTGATGGCGTTCTATCGCGATCGCTACCAGTGCTGGGTCGGGCTGTCGGACCACTCGGCGACCATCTATCCGGGTCTTGCCGGCGTCGCGCTCGGCATGGACCTGCTCGAGGTGCACGTGACGCTGTCGCGCGAGATGTTCGGCCCCGACGTGATTGCGTCGGTGACGACGCAGGAGCTGCGCCAGCTCGTGGACGGCGTCCGCTTCATCGAGCGGATGCGCGCCAACCCCGTGGACAAGGAGCAGTCCGCGCGGGAGACGGCGCACCTCCGCACAGTGTTCACGCGCAGCCTGGTCGCGCGCCGCGACCTGCCCGCCGGCACCGTGCTGACGGCGGAGCACCTCGCGATCAAGAAGCCGGGGACGGGACTGTCTCCCGACCGGCTGTCCGACGTCATCGGCCTCCGGCTGGCCCGCGCCGTCGCCGCCGACCAGCTCCTCGCCGCCGACGACATCGAAGGACTCGCGCGCTGAATGCCCAGACGAAAGATCTGCGTCGTCGTCACCGCCCGCCCGAGCTACTCGCGCATCCGCACGGCGCTGGCGGCCATCAGCCGCCATGACGGTCTCGAGCTGCAGCTCGTCGTCGCCGCCTCCGCGCTGCTGGACCGCTACGGCAGCGCGATTCAGTCGATCGAGCACGACGGGTTCGACATCCGCCACCGCGTCTACATGGTGCTCGAGGGGGAGAACCTCGTCACCTCCGCCAAGTCCACCGGCATCGGCCTCTCCGAGCTGGCGACGGTGTTCGACAACCTGAAGCCCGACGCCGTCGTCACGATTGCGGATCGCTACGAGACGCTGGCCACGGCGGTTGCCGCGTCGTACATGAACATTCCCGTCGTGCACGTGCAGGGCGGGGAAGTGACCGGGTCGATCGACGAGAAGGTGCGGCACGCGGTCACCAAGCTGTCGAATCTCCACCTCGTGTCGACGATGCTCGCGGCCGAACGCGTGCGGAAGCTGGGCGAGGAGCCGGAGACCATCGTGGTGACGGGATGTCCGTCCATCGACATTGCCGCCGACGTCGCCGCGCGGCCGGCGCTGGACTTCGATCCGTTCGAGCGATACGGCGGCGTCGGCCCCACGTCGGACCTGTCGGGCGGATACCTCGTCGTGATGCAGCATCCGGTCACGACCGAGTACGACGAGGCGCGCCAGCAGGTGGACGAGACGCTCTACGCGGTCAAGGACCTCGGCCTGCCGGTGCTGTGGTTCTGGCCGAACGTGGACGCCGGCTCCGACGGCACCTCGAAGGGCATCCGCATGTTCCGCGAGCGCGAGAAGCCCGACAACCTGCATCTGTTCCGCAACATGCTGCCCGAGGATTTCCTGCGGCTGCTCTGCGGCGCGACGGCGATCGTCGGCAACTCCAGCGTGGCCATTCGCGAGGGCTCGTTCCTCGGGGTTCCGGCGGTGAACGTCGGGACGCGCCAGCAGGGCCGCGAGCGCGGGAAGAACGTGGTCGACGTCGGCCACGACCGGGAGGCGATCACGGCGGCCGTCTGCGAGCATCGCCGCCGCGGCCGGCCCGACCGCGATGTCCTCTACGGCGACGGCAAGGCCGGCCTCCGGATCGCCGAGACGCTCTCGGCCGCCGACCTGCGCATCGAGAAGCGCCTTACGTACTGATCGTGACCATGACCGGGTCGTCCGCGTCGCGCGCCGAGCGCATTGCCGCTCTCGGCTATGACTACGCGTCACAGCCGAAGGACGCCGTCACCGCGTGCAACCTGTGCGGCGCGTCGACGTTCGTCATCCTGACGCATCGCGATCGCTACGGCTATCCGGCCGAGGCGCACGCCTGCACGCGATGCGGGCTGGTCTTCCTCAACCCGCGCATGACCGCCGACGCGTACGGCCGCTTCTACGACGGCGTGTACCGCCCGCTCGTCAGCGCGTTTCACGGCCGGTTGATCGACGCGCGGACGATTCAGGCGGAGCAGCGCGAGTATGCGGCCGAGCGGGCGGCGTTCATCCAGCCGTTCGTCGCCGGCCGCGCCTTCAGGTCGATGCTCGACATCGGCGGCTCGACGGGCGTCGTCGCGCACCACTTCGCGCGCGAGTTCGGCCTGCAGGGCACGCTCATCGATCCGGCGCCGCTCGAGGTCGAGGAGGCGCGCCACTTCGGCCTCGAGACGATCACCGGCCTCGTCGAGCGCCACGACTTCGGCGGCCGCCGCTTCGACGCCGTCATCGTCTGCCAGACGGTGGACCATCTGCTCGACGTCCGCGGCACCCTCGCGCGCGTGCGGCAGCTGCTGACGGAGGACGGCATCCTGTTGGTCGACATCGTCGACTTCCGCGCGGCGTATCTCCGCCACCGTTCGGTCGACGCGGCGGTCAAGATCGATCATCCGTACTACCTCACCGAAGCGACGATGAGCGCGTATCTGGCGGCGACCGGGTTCGACATCGCGCGCGCGGACTACGCCGCCGATCGCCTGCATGTCGGGTACGTGTGCCGCCCGGCCGCGCCCCGGCCCGATGCGCTGCCGGCGCCGGCCTCGGCGATGGAGATGCTGCGCGAGATCCGCTACGTCCAGAACGCGCCCCAGCCATGAGCCGCGTGCTCGGGCTCGTGCCGGCGCGTGGCGGCTCGAAGGGTGTGCCGGGAAAGAACGTCCGGCCGCTCGCCGGACGGACGCTGATCGAGTACACGGCGCGCGCGGCGCGGGACTCGGGCGCGGTCGACAGGCTCGTGCTGTCGACCGATTCGCAGGAGATCGCGGACGCCGGCCGGCGTGCCGGCCTGGAGGTCCCGTTTCTCCGCCCGGCGGCACTGGCCGCGGACGAGACGCCGATGCTCCCCGTCATCCGACACGCGCTCGAGGCGCTCGCCGCGGACGGTTGGCACGCGGAGATCGTGGTGCTGCTGCAGCCCACGTCGCCGCTGCGCCGGGCCGAGCACATCGGTGACGCGGTGCAGCTGCTCCGCGAGACCAATGCCGACTCGGTCGTGACGGTCGTCGAAGTCCCGCGGCACCTGTCGCCCGACTACGTCATGAAGATTGAGGACGGCCGGCTGCGGCACTTTCTCCCGGAGGGCGCACGCCTGATGCGGCGGCAGGATGCGCGCCCGGCCTATGCGCGCGAGGGGACCGTGTATGCCTGCTGGGCGCGCACGATCGAACGCACCGGCAGTCTCTACGGCGACGATTGCCGCCCGCTGGTCATCGATTCCCGTGATTCGCTGAGCATCGACACTCCGGCTGACTGGGAAGCGGCCGAGCGGCTGCTTGCGGCGCGCTGAGTGGGCGTACGGGCGCTGCTGCGCCGTACGCTGCCGCGCTGGGTGCGCGTGCAGGCCAGCGCCGCGTTCGCGCACGCCGACAGCGCGCGGCTCGACAAGGAGCTCGCCGCGATGGCGGCGAGCGGCCACACGATCGTCGCCGGCCCCTGGCTGGGCGAAGTCGGGTTCGAGCTCCTCTACTGGGTTCCGTTCCTGGCGTGGGTGGCGGATCGAGCTTCGCTGCCGCCGGAGCGGCTGCTCGTCATCTCGCGCGGGGGCACCGCCGGCTGGTATGCGCCATTCGCCGGCCGCTACGCGGACGTCTTCGAGCACGTCTCGCCCGATGCGTTCCGGGCCGCGCACGACGCGCGGGTCGCAGAGATCGGCGAGCAGAAACAGACGCGCGTCACCGACTTCGAGCGCGGCCTCGTGGAGACGCTGGCGGGGCGCGCCGGCGTCGGGCGCTGGACGCTGCTGCACCCGTCGCGCATGTACCAGTCGTTCAACCCGTACTGGTGGGGGCATCTCCCGCCCGGATGGGTGCACCGCCATGCGATCTACCGGCCGCTCGCGGGCGCGCGAACGGATGCGCTCAGGCTCCCGCCGTCGTATGTCGCCGCGAAGTTCTACTTCAACGACTGCTTTCCGCCGACCGAGGCGAACAGGGCGTTCACGCGCGAGGCGCTGGCGCGGCTCGCGCGCAGCGGGCCGGTGGTGGCGCTCTCGACCGGCTTGAACATCGACGATCACCACGGCGAGCGTGTGGACGAAGACGGCGTACGCCACTTGCCCGAGGGAATCGACCCGGCGCGCAACCTCGCCGTGCAGAGCGCCGTCGTCGCGGGCGCGCGCGCATTCGTCGGCACCTATGGCGGCTTCTCGTATCTGGCGCCGTTCCACCTCGTGCCGGCGTACGCGTTCTACAGCGACCCGGCCGGCTTCTCGCCCAGGCACCTGGCCATGGCGCGGTCGGCGTTCGAGCGGATTGGCGCGGCCGGCCTGCTTCGCCTGCATGCGGTGACGGAAGGGGCAGCGGTCGTGGACGGCATTGGAGCGGCTCGTGACTGATCCGTGGGCGGCCATCGACACGCGGGCGCGCGAGGTCAAGCGGGCGGCGTTCGCGGAGTCCCGCCGCGGCTGGAAGATGGCCCGGGAGCGTGCCTTCAATGCGCTGACCGCGGCCTGGAATCTGAGCGCCCGGCAGCTCCGGCGCGTTCGATCGGCGCCGGCGCGCGCGCAGCACGAGCTGCGGCGCCTCGACGACACGCGGCGGCGGTTCGAGACGTATCGCGCCGAGTGGGCAGTCGAGCGGGAGCTGGCGCGGCTGGTGCGCGGCACCGATCCGATCATCGTTGGACCGTGGCTGTCTGAAGTCGGCTACGAAGTCCTGTACTGGGTTCCCTTCGTCAGGTGGATCAAGTCGACCTACCACGTGAAGTCCGACCGGCTGCTCGTGGTCACGCGCGGAGGCGCGTCGGCGTGGTATCGCGACATCACGCCGCACGCGGTGGAGCTGTTCGACCTGGTGTCGCCGGAGCAGTTCGTGCAGCGCAACACCCAGCGCGCGGCAGAGGGCGGCGGGACGGTGAAGCAGCGGGGCCAGACGCCGATGGACGAAGAGATCGTCGGCGAGGTGATGCGGCGCGAAGGGCTGCGCTCGGCGCGGGTGCTGCACCCGTCGTTCCTCTACCGCCTGTTCCAGCAGTTCTGGCTCGGGCATCGCGCGCCGTCGTTTCTGGAGCGCCGCACGAAGTACCGGCTGACTGAGCCGCCCGCCGTCGCGCTGCCCGCGCTGCCGCGCGACTACGTCGCCGTGAAGTTCTACACCGCGGCGTCGCTCCCGCCGACCGTGCCGCACCGTCGGCTCCTGCAGTCGATCGTCCTGCGGCTGGCGGCCACCGGCGACGTGGTCATGCTGGATACCGGCCTGACGCTCGACGACCACGAGGACTACACCTTCGACGCGGCCTCGCGGATCCACAGCCTGCGCGGCGCGCTGCGGGCCGAAGACAATCTGGCAGTGCAGACGGCGGTCATCGCGCGGGCGCGGTCGTTTGTCGGCACGTGCGGCAGCCTGGCGTGGCTGGCGCCACTGCTCGGCGTCGAGACCACCGCCGTCTTCGCCGACCCGCAGTTCCTGCACGGCCACCTGCAGGTGGCGCGGCGCGTCTATCAGGTCTGCGGGGCGGCGCGGTTCACGCCGTTCGACATTTCCGCGCTCGACCCGCTCGGCATCGAGGTACACACCACATCATGAGCATTCGCGACGTGCTGGTCACCGGGGGCGCCGGCTACATCGGATCGCACCTCGTCGACGCACTCATCGGGCGCGGCTACCGGGTGACCGTGCTCGACAATCTGGAGCCGCAGGTGCACCGGTCGGGCACGTGGCCGTCGTATGCCAACCCGAAGGCGACCTACGTCCGCGGCGACGTTCGCGACCGCGGCACGTTCGAGCCGCTCGTGCTGGCGTCGCAGGCCGTCGTGCACTTCGGCGCCGCCGTCGGCGTCGGCCAGAGCATGTACCAGATCGATCGGTACGTGGACGTGAACACCCGCGGGACGGCGCTGCTCCTCGACATCCTCGTGAACGCGACGCACCACGTCGAGAAGGTCATCGTCGCGTCGTCGATTGGCGTCTACGGCGAGGGGGCGTACACGTGCGAGGCGCACGGGATGGTCGCACCCTCCATCCGCCCCGAGGCGCAGCTGGCGGCGCGTGACTGGGAACAGCACTGCCCGGTCTGCCACCGCCATGTCCGTTCCGTGCCGACGCCGGAGCACAAGGCGCTCTACCGCGACAACATCTACTCGATGACCAAGTACCACCAGGAAGAGATGGTGCTGCTCATCGGCAAGACCTACGGCATTCCGGCGGTGGCGCCGCGGTTCTTCAACGTGTATGGCCCGCGCCAGAGCCTCAGCAACCCGTACGCGGGCGTCGCGGCGATCTGGCTCAGCCGGCTGCTGAACGGCAGGCAGCCGGTCGTCTTCGAGGACGGCGGACAACTGCGCGACTTCGTGTCGATTCACGACGTCGTCGACTGCCTGGTGTTGATGCTCGAGAAACCGGGCGCGGATTACCTGCCGGTGAACATCGGATCGGGGCAGACGGTCACGATTCTCGACATCGCGCGGCTGCTGGCGCGCCTGCTCGGGTCGAGCATCGAGCCGCTGGTGACCGGCACCGGCCGCAAGTTCGACATCCGCCACAACACGGCCGACATCACCCGCGCGCGCGAGACGCTCGGCTTCGCGCCCCGCGTGCCGCTCGAAGAGGGCTTCGCCGAGCTCATCGAGTGGGCGAAGACGACGCCGGACGCGGCCGTCGATTTCTTCGACAAGGCGCTCGGCGAGCTGCAGGAGAAGGGACTGCTCGTCAAGTCGTAGCGGCGTGATTCTCGAGTTCGATCGGCTCCAGGAATACCGCGGGCGCGTGGCCATGGTCGACGGCGCGTTCGACCCGCTGCACCGCGGCCACGTCGAGTACTTCAAGGCGGCGGCGGAACGGCTCGACGTGCCCCTGCTGTGCAACGTCGCCTCCGATCGCTACGTGCGCACCAAGCACGCGCCGCTGCTCCCGGAGGACCAGCGCGCGGCCGTCGTCGACGCGATCCGCTTCATCACCTACACGCACATCAACCAGTTCGACACCGAGACCATCCTGCGCGAGCTGCGGCCGAAGTACTACGTCAAGGGACGCGACTGGGACGGCCGCCTGCCGGCCGACCAGGTGGCGATCTGCCGCGAGCACGGCATCGAGGTCGTCTATCTCGACACCGTGCTCGACTCCTCGAGCCGCATCCTGCGCGACTTCTGCGAGCACCAGAATCGACGATGACCATCACCGAGTTCGAGCGACAGGTCCTGCGCCAGACGGCGGTCGGCGCCGGGCACTACGATGCCGACTACTTCGCCGGCGAGTGGCGCGCCGAGGGCAACAAGTACGACCTGGAGACGCGCCGCCAGATCGAGGCGCGCAACCCGGCGCTCATCAAGGAGGTCTTCCAGCCGCGGCGCGTGCTCGACCTGGGGTGCGGCCCGGGGGCGCTCATGCACCTGCTGTGGGAGCTCGGTGTCGACGTCGACGGCATCGACTTCGCCGAGAGCAGCCGCCACCTCGCCACCCCCGAGGTGCGCGGCCGCATCACCATCGGACAGGTGACGGACTCGACGCTCAAGCCGGCGAACGCCTACGACCTGGTGATCTGCCGCGAGGTGCTGGAGCACCTGACCGTGCTGCAGGTGAAGCAGGCGGTCGCCAACATGGTCCGCATGACGTCGACGTTCGTCTACGTGACCACGCGCTTTCATCCGAACCCGTCGACGCTGCTCGACTTCAACCAGAAGGACGACCTGGATCCGTCGCACATCACGCTCCTGAACAAGGACATGCTCCGGCTCATGTTCGTGCTGGAAGGGTGTCGGTCGCGCCCGGACCTCGAGTCGCGCATGGACTGGGGCGGCAAGGGCCGCGTGCTCGTGCTCGAGAAGGTGTGAGGATCGCCAACCTCCCGTTCGTCGCCGTCAACGTCGGGTCGCTCCTCCGCAACCGGCTGGCGAAGCTGTATCGCCACTATGCCGGCCGCACGCGGCGCGCGGCGAAGCTGTCGGCGGAGCACGCGAAGAACGCGCGCAGCGGACTCCGGCAGGCGGCCGACCGGCGCCGTGACGACCTCGAGCACGCGCGCGCCGCGGCTGTCCACTCGGCGCGCTACTGGCAGCGCGTGCGCGAGCAGCTGATCGAGCCCCTCCGCCAGGACACGTCGATCAGGCGCGAGCTGCGGCGGGTCGCCGCCGGCGAGGGGCCGATCCTCGTCGGCCCCTGGCTGTCCGAAGTCGGCTACGAGGTGCTCTACTGGGTGCCGTTCGTCCGCTGGTTCGTGCATCAGTACCGCGTCGACCCGCGGCGGCTGGTGGCCGTGTCGCGCGGCGGCGCCGGCGCATGGTACGCGGACGTCGCCGGGCGCTCCATCGAGCTGCTCGATCTGTTCGCGCCCGACGAGTTCGCGCGCCGCAACGCCGATCGGCAGGCGTCCGGCGATCAGAAGCAGCTGGCCGCTGTCGATTTCGACGCGGAGATCGTGCGCCGCATAGGGGCACGGCACGGCATCGCGGATGCCACGCTGCTGCATCCCTCGCTCATGTTCCGGTTGCTGCGGCGGTTCTGGCTCGGGACCGCGACGCTCGAGTACGCCCTGCAGCAGCTGCGGTATGCGCCCGTCGGCCCGCGTGCGGACGTCACGCTGCCGGACCTGCCGCCGCAGTTCACGGCCGTGAAGTTCTATACAGGCACGGCGATCCAGGACACGCCGGAGCATCGCCGGCTGCTGCGGGCGATCGTCGAGCGCCTGGCGGACCGGGGCCCGGTCGTCACGCTCGGCGCGGGCGTACAGCTCGACGAGCATGAGGACTTCCTGTTCGGCGGGCTGCCCAACGTGAGGGGTCTCGGCGACGGCGTCACGCCGCAGAGCAACCTGGCAGTGCAGACCGAGGTGATCCGGCGGTCATCGCTGTACGTCGGGACGGCCGGCAGCCTCGCCTGGCTGGCCCCGATGCTCGGGGTCGATACGGTCGCGGCGTATGCCGATGATCGCTACCTGGGCCCCCACCTGTATGCCGCCCGGTATGCCTACGCCTCGATCCCGGCTGGCCGGTTCATGCCGCTCGACCTGCAGGCGGCGGCGCGGTTCGAGCGTGCCGGGGTTTTCGCAAACGTAAGGTAAAATTGCACTTCCCCCGATTACAGGCATGATCGACTGCATAGCTGGCTACCACCTCAACCCCTGGACCTGCGGGATCGCCAAGTTCAACGACATCCTCGCCACGCACCTCGCCGTCCCGGTGGTCGGGATTCGCGCGGTCGAGCTGGGGAGCTACCGCCGTCCGCTGCTGTCCCTGAAGCTGTCCGAGTTCAGCACCGCCGATGCGGCCGATCTGGACACCTGGGCGGGCGCGCACGCCGGACGCTTCGAGCTGTTCCTGCACGCTTTCGACGGCACCGAGGTCGAGCAGCGTCTCCTCGCGCGTGCCGATCGCGTCTACTGCGGGAACCGCGAGCTGTTTCACCACCTGCTCCCGGTGCGGCCCGACATCCAGGAGCTCTTCTGCCCGGGCACGATCCTGAGCCCGCAGCGGTTCCAGCGGACCGACCTGTCGATCTTCACCTTCGGCATGGCGCACAAGATCCGGGTGCCGATGTACCGCCGGCTGCGGGATCTGCTGGACGCGACCGGCAGGAGCTACTCGGTGTACGTGTCCACGGCGCTGCACGAGAACACCAGCTTCGACGCGTCGTTCGTCGTCCGCTTCGAGGAGCTGCAGGCGATCTTCAACGGGCAGATCTACTTCATGGGGTACCTGTCGGACACGGCGGTGTTCAACCAGCTGATGGACTGCACGTACCTGGCGGCGTTCTTCGAGAAGGGGCTGCGCGCGAACAACACGACGGTCAACGCGGCCATGGAGTGCGGCTGCGCCGTCATCACCAACCTCGACGAGCACTCGCCGGGGGGCGTGGCCCACATGACGAACGTGATCGACATCAACCGCTGCGAGCGCCTGCCCGACCTCGAGCAGGCGCAGCTGATCGGCCGCGCCGCGCGCGATATCGCGCGCCAGCGCTACGGCTGGGATCAGCTCGTCGCCCAGCTGCGGCCCGTCGTCCACACGTAGGAGAACCGGATTGCCAAGGACATTGCACATCGGCGCCCGCGGGATCGGCGACGACACCGGGTGCTACGTCATCGCCGAGATCGGGCACAACCACCAGGGCAGCCTCGAGAAGGCGCGCGAGCTGTTCCGCGAGGCGAAGCTGGCCGGCGCCCACGCCGTCAAGCTGCAGAAGCGCGACAACCGCGGGCTCTACACGCGTGCGGCGTACAACAAGCCGTACGACAACGAGAACAGCTTCGGCGCCACCTACGGTGAGCACCGCGAGTTCCTGGAGTTCGGCCGGTCGGAGTACCGCGAGCTGCAGGCGTACGCGCAGGAGCTCGGCATCGACTTCTTCTCGACGGCGTTCGACATCGCCAGCGCCGACTTTCTCGAGGAGCTCGAGATCCCGGCGTACAAGATCGCGTCCGGGGACCTGAAGAGCACGCCGTTGCTCACGCACGTGGCGCGGTTCGGCAAGCCGATCATCATTTCGACCGGTGGCGCCCTGATGGACGACGTGCAGCGGGCGTACGACACGATCATGCCGATCAACCCGCGGCTGGCGATTCTGCAGTGCACGGCCGGCTACCCGGCCTCGTTCGATGAGCTCGATCTGCGCGTGATCACCGCCTACCGCGAGCGGTTCGCCGACGCGGTGATCGGCTTCTCGAGCCATGACAACGGCATCGCGATGCCGCTGGCCGCCTACGTGCTCGGCGCGCGGATCGTCGAGAAGCACTTCACGCTCAACCGCGCGATGAAGGGGACCGACCACGCGTTCTCGCTGGAGCCGGTCGGGCTGCGGAAGATGGTGCGCGACCTCGATCGCATATGGAGGGCGCTCGGCGACGGGGTCAAGAAGGTCTACGACAGCGAGCGCGCGCCGATCCTCAAGATGGGCAAGAGCCTCGTCGTGGCGCGCGATCTGCCGGCGGGTCACGTGGTGCGGGCGGAGGACGTCGTCATGAAGTCGCCGGGCGGTGGGATTCCGCCCTGCGAGCTCTCGCGCGTGATCGGCCGCGCCACGCTGAAGGCGCTGCACGAGGACGAGTTCCTGTCCTACGAGGTCCTCAGCGAGCCGAGCGCCGCATTCGCCCGTTCGTGAGCCAGCTGTTCCGCCTCGACAACCAGGTCGCGGTCGTCACCGGCGCCTGCGGCAAGCTGGGGCCGGTCTGGACCGAGGCGCTGCTCGGCGCCGGCGCGCGGGTCGCCGCGCTGGAATTGCCGGGTGCTCCGCCGTCGGCCGCGTTCACGGCACTGACCAGGGCCGCGGGCGGCCACCTGCGGCGCTTCGACTGCGACATCACCGATCGTGCCTCGATCGAGTCCACCGCGCGCGCCGTCGTCGAGGCGCTCGGCGAGCCGGCCGTGCTGGTCAACAACGCGGGAATCGACCAGCCCCCTGATACCGGCGGGAACCGGTCGGCCATCGACCACCTGCCGATCGAGCAGTTCCGGCGGATGGTGGAAGTGAACCTGCTCGGCACGTTTCAGGTGACGCAGGTGTTCGGCGGCCGCATGGCGGCGAGAGGGCAGGGGTCGATCGTCAACATCGGCTCGCTCTACGCGTCGGTGTCGCCCGATCAGCGCTTCTACGATCACCTGCCGGGCGACCTGCCGTTCCTGAAGACCCCCGCCTACGGCGCGTCGAAGGCGGCTGTCGTCAACATGACGAAATATTTCGCGACGCTGTGGGGCTCGAGCGGCGTGCGTGTGAACACGCTGTCGCCCGGCGGCGTGCTCGGCGGCCAGGACGCGGAGTTCAAGGCGAAGTACGGCGCGCGCGTGCCGCTGCGGCGCATGGCGCGCGACGAGGATCTGCAGGGTCCGCTGCTGTTTCTCGCGTCGAGCGCCGCGGCGTACGTCACCGGGCACGAGCTTCGCGTTGACGGCGGGTTTACCGCCTGGTGAGCGCGCGCCGCTGATGCCCGTTGACGCCACCGCGCGCCTCGGCCGCGACGTGGTGATTCACCACCCGGACCTCGTCAACCTCTACGGCTGCACCGTCGGCGACGAAACCCGCATCGGCGCGTTCGTGGAAATCCAGAAGAACGCGACCATCGGCCGCCGTTGCAAGATCTCCTCACATACGTTCGTGTGCGAAGGCGTGACCATCGAAGACGAGGTCTTCGTCGGTCACGGCGTCATGTTCATCAACGACCGCCATCCGCGGGCGACGGCCGGTGATCGGCTGCAGACCGAGGCCGACTGGACGGTGGTGCCGACGCGCGTCGGCCGCGGGGCGTCCATCGGCAGCGGCGCGGTCATCCTGTGCGGCGTCAGCATCGGCGAACGCGCGATGGTCGGCGCCGGCGCCGTCGTGACGCGCGACGTCGAGCCCGACGCGGTCGTCGCGGGCGTGCCGGCGCGTCTGCAGCGGCGGCTCGAGGTCCGGTGATTGCCGTCGGCGTGATCGGCTACGGGTACTGGGGACCCAACCTCGTCCGCAATTTCGCCGATCAGCGGGAGTGCCGCGTCGTCCACGTGGCTGACGCCGACGCGGATCGCCTCGCCCACGCGGTCCGTCGGTATCCCGGAATCGCGACGTCGCGAGACGCGGGCGAGCTCCTCGCCGACCCCGCCGTCGATGCGGTGGCGATCGCCACGCCGGTCTCCACGCACTACGCGCTCGGCATGGCCGCGTTGCGGGCGGGCAAGCACGTCCTCATCGAGAAGCCGCTCGCCGCGACGTCCGAGGAGGCCCGGCGGCTCATCGACGAGGCGGGCCGCCGCGGGCTGGTCCTGATGGTGGACCACACGTTCGTCTACACGCCCGCGGTGCGCAAGATGCGTGAGCTGACCGCCGCCGGTGAGCTCGGCGACCTCTATTACTACGATTCGGTGCGCATCAACCTCGGCCTCTTCCAGCGTGACGTCAACGTGCTGTGGGATCTCGCGGTCCACGATCTGTCGATCATGGACTACGTGCTGCAGCGCCAGCCGGCGGCCGTGTCGGCCACGGGGCTCGCGCATGTTCCGGGCCGGCCCGAGAACATTGCGTACATGACGGTGTTCTTCGAGGGGACGCTGATCGCGCACGTGCACGCGAACTGGCTGTCGCCCGTGAAGGTGCGCCGCACGATCCTGGGCGGCAGCCGCCGCATGATCCTGTTCGACGACCTCGAGGCCAGCGAGAAGATCAAGGTCTACGACCGCGGCATCTCCATCGACCCCAGCCCGGAGAGCATCTACCAGATGCTCGTCGGCTACCGGACCGGCGACGTCTAGACG
>Ga0194131_10001266_pt1 | contig 43438 bp, 29 predicted proteins | sample TA2KigO120mmetaG_FD_148631 | JGI IMG/M metagenome (GOLD analysis project Ga0194131, IMG submission 148631) | Freshwater microbial communities from Lake Tanganyika, Tanzania - TA2015053 Kigoma Offshore 120m | ecosystem: Environmental > Aquatic > Freshwater > Lake | place: Tanzania: Lake...
TCGGTGTGCATGTCCGTGCGCTACATCGTGTGGCGCGGCCTCGCGACGCTGGCCCTCGATCGCCCCGAGGACGCCATCCTGAGCATCCTCTTGTACGGCGCCGAGGTCTACGGCGTGGGCGTCCTGATCCTCGGCTACTTCCAGACCTCGATCATGCGCCCGCGCCGTCCGGTGCCGCTGCCCGACGACGCCGAGTTGCCTGCGGTCGACGTCTACATCCCCACTTACAACGAGAGCATCGGGATCCTGCGCCGCACGCTCATCGGCGCGCAGGCCATCGACTGGCCGCGGAAGCAGGTGTACCTGCTCGATGACGGGCGGCGTCCCGAGATGCGGGCGCTGGCCGAGGAACTCGGTGTCGCCTACCTCGTCCGCGCCGACAACCGGCACGCCAAGGCGGGCAACATCAACGCGGCGCTGGAGGTCACAAGCGGCGAGTTCATCGCCATCTTCGACTGCGACCACGTGCCCGTCCGCAGCTTCCTGCGCTTGACGATGGGCTTCCTCCTCGCGGATCCGCGCGTGGGCCTGGTGCAGACGCCGCACCACTTCTACAACCCCGATCCCTTCGAGCGGAACCTTTGGCTGGGGGAACTGGTCCCCCCCGAGCAGGAGATGTTCTACCACGCGGTGCAGATCGGGAACGACTTCTGGAACTCGGCCTTCTTCTGTGGAAGTTGCGCGGTGCTGCGGCGCGCGGCGGTCCAGAGCGTAGGTGGCATCGCTACCGAGACGGTGACCGAGGACGCGCACACCTCCCTGCGCATGCACGCCGCCGGCTGGCGCTCCGCCTACCTCGACATCCCCCAGGCCGCTGGGCTCGCCACGGAGCGCTACGCGTTCCACGTGGCCCAGCGCATGCGGTGGGCGCGCGGCATGACGCAGATTTTCATGCTAGACAACCCGCTGTTCAAGCCGGGTCTCACCTGGGCGCAGCGGCTCAACTATCTCAACGCCATCCAACACTTCCAGTTCGGCATCCCCCGGCTGGTGTACCTGATCTCGCCGTCGCTGTTCCTTCTCTTCGGGGTCCACCCGCTGCGCGCCAACCCCTGGGAGGTGATCGCCTACGCGATGCCCCACGTGTTCTTGTCGCTCGTCGGGGGGCTCGCGGTGGCGCGCTCGGTGCGTCACGCCTTCTGGGCCGAGGTCTACGAGACGGCCCTGGCGCCGTACACCGCGCTCGTCACCGCCCTCGCCTTCGTGGCGCCACGCCAGGGCAAGTTCAACGTCACCGTGAAGGGAGCCTCGCTCGACCGCGCCGCCTACGATCTCCGCCACGCCCTGCCCAACCTCGTGGTGCTCGCCCTGTGCGTGGCAGGGCTCGTCGTGACGCCGGCTCACTGGGCGGAGTTTCCGCTGGAGCGGGGCACGCTCATGGTCACCTCGTTGTGGAACCTCTACAACGTGGCGATCCTCGGGGCGGCGGTCATGGTCGCCCTCGAGCGTCCCCAGCGTCGCAAGACCTGGCGCGTCAAGCGAGAGCATCGCGTGCGGGTCCTCGGGGCAGACCGGCAGGATCTCATGCCCATCACGGGCGAGACCATCGACATAAGCGAGGGGGGTATCCGCCTCCTGTGTGGTGACTTCCCCGCCGACCAGAAGCGGGTGCTCGTGGACATCCAGAGCGAGTTCAGCCGGGCCGAGGGCATCCCCGGACGAGTGCTGGCACGCTTCAACCGCGAGGATCGCGTGGAACTCCTCGTGGAGTTTCGCGACCTCGATCCGGCCCACGAGCGCTCGGTGATCGAGTTGATGTTCACTGACCCCGACGCATGGACGCACCGGCCCATCACCCAGCATCCGCTTCGGTCACTGCTGACGGTGATCTACGCTCCGTGGCGCGCCTTGGTGCTCAGCCTGCGCGACGATATGGACGAGTCGGCCGCATGAACACCCAGTGGCAGTGCCCGTTGTGCAAGGCGGCGAACCTCGTACCCGCTCCCCTGTGTCGCGTGTGCCGCACGCCGTGGCCGGGCATCCGTTCGCGGTCGCGCGCCGAGGACGACGATGCCCCGCTGACGGCGAACCTGCTAGAGTCCCTCCCTGCCCCCGCGGCGCTGGCCTGCCTCGCCTTCGTGCTCTTCTTCTGGTGGGCGCCTGTCACCCGGCCCTTCTCGGTGCCCAACGTTCACAGCGGGTGGTCGGCCTCGGTGAGAGCCGATCGTCACGACGAGCTTCGTCTCGCCCGTCGCGACCTGCTGGCCCTGGCCGAGGAGCTGGGGCGCACGCTCGACACGGGCGCCCCGCTGTCGCCGACGTGGAACGACAGACTCACCAGCACGCGGCAGAAGTACCAGGTCTACGGTGAGCGAGACCGCACGCCGAAGCTCGGCGCGGCCGAGGTGAAGCTTCACACCGCCGTCATCGAGCTGGCCAGCATTCGCTACCAGTTCTCGGCGGGCCAACCCGGGGTAGAACTCCGGGAAAGGCTCGCTCTCGTCTTTACTGTCCTTTCCGAGGTCGCGGAGGAACTGAACAATGCGTAGCAGTATTTTCTCTCTCGTCGTGCTGGCGGTGCTCCTCGGGGCCTCGCCCGCCTCGGCGCAGGAGGCCGAGCGGCCTTATCCGGGCCCGGAGGGGGCGTACGAGGCCACATTCGAGGACGAGTTCTTCCAGTCGAGCGACCTGATGTTGCAGGGCGTGCACGCCAACGCCTCGCTGACCTTCACCCGCCCGAAGTCCTGGGAACTCGTGGCCGACCCCGTGCTGCACGTGGCATTCAACCACTCGGCCGCGCTGCTGGAGCACCGCTCGCATCTCACCGTGCTGGTCAACGACCACCCCATCGGCACGGTGGCGCTGTCGGCGGCCAATGCGACCGGGGGCGAGTTCGACCTGAGCCTGCCGCGCAAGCTGCTCGACGACTACAACCTGCTCGCCTTCGCGGTGCAGCAACACTACACCGACGACTGCGAGGACCCCTTCGATCCCGCCCTGTGGACGCGCATCGAGCGGGTGTCCAGCATCACCCTCCCCTACCGGCGCCTGCCGGTGGTGGGGGAGTTGCTGGAGTGGCCGTTCCCCGTCTTCGACAAGCTCGGCTACGGCCCCACGCGCCTGGCGCTCGTCACCGCGGGCTCGCCCTCGCCCGATACCGTGGATGCGCTTGGGAAGGTGGGCTTTTCCGTGGGTCGGCTGGCCGACTGGCGCGAGGTCGATAGCGCCGCGCCGGTGACGACGGTGCTCGACGCCCGGACGCCGGCGGCGGTCATCGGCACGGTGAGCGAGGCCCCGGAGGCGCTCGGCCTGCTCGGTCTCGACGCGCTCGCGGACGACGAGGGCGCGGTGGGCATCGTGCCCAACCCAAGCGACCCCACCCTGCCGGTGCTGGTGGTGGTGGGCGGCGGGCCCGCCGGCCTCGCCAAGGCGGCGGGCGCCCTCGCGGGACAGGATCGTCACCAGGTGCTCTCGGGCTCGGTGTCGAGGGTCACGGCCCTGGGGTCTGCCAACCCACCGCCCACCCGCATGGACCCGCTCCCGGTTCCGCCGGCGACGAAGTTCGACTTCGGCGACATCGGCGTCCAGGGCGTCACCGTGCGCGGCTACTACCCGCCCACCATCCGGGTGCCGCTCCGCTTCGAGGGCGACGCGCTGGTGACCCCCGGGGGTGGCACCGCGCGCATCGACTACGCCTACTCGGCGCAGCTTGACCCGCGACTCTCGTCCATGGAGATCCGCCTCGGCGGGCTGGTGATCCGGAGCGTGCCGCTCGACAAGGTGGCGGGCGAGTCGTCGGCGAGCGTCACCGCGCCCCTGCCGCAGGAGCTCTTCGCGCCCGAGAGCACGATCGACATCGTGTTCCACCTGTTCCCCCGCGACTTCGACGCCTGCGAGCGGGTGAGCGACAAGCAGTTGTGGGGAACGGTCTTCGCCTCGTCGTCGCTGGATCTCGCGCGCGACCACGTCGCGGAGATGCCCGATCTCGAGCTGCTCCGCTTCGGCAACTGGCCTTTCACCGGGCTCGCTCCGCAGGGAGGCACGGTGGTGGTGTTGCCCGACGCGCCCAGCGCCCGCGCCACGTCGGCCGGCTTCACTTACGCCACGCGGCTCGGGCGACTGACCCACGCGCCTGCGCCCGACTTCCGCCTCGCGCGGGCGGGCGACGCGGGCTTCTCCGAGAACGCCGAGAAACACTTCGTGCTCCTGGTGGAAGACGCCGGGCACGCGCTCTACGACTCGATGGCCTCGGCAGGCCAGGTGCTCCTCACGGGCGGGCCCGACCGACTGCTCAGCAACAGCCAGCAGGCGGCCCTCGTGCGCGCCGCGGTGGGCACGCCCTACGGGACGGTGGAGGAAACCTTCTCGCCCGCCAACCCCGAGCGCGGCGTGCTGGTGCTCCGCGCGTTGCGCGAGGATGGTCTCGAGACGTTGGTCGACGTGGTCACCGACCTTGGCAAGGTGAAGCTCCTCGATGGCAACGCGGCGGTGGTGGCCGACGACCTGAGCGTCCGCACCATCGACGTGGCCACCAGGGCGCGCTGGGGCTCCTTGCCCGTGACCACGGCCGCGCAACGCGAGATCCAGCGCAACTGGTGGGTGCTGGGCGCGCTGGTACTCGGCGGCGCCTTCATCCTCACCGCCATCGTGCGCGTGTGGGCCCAGTCGCGACCGGGACCCGGCTAGGCGCGCGGCCATGAGCCTTCTCGTGTCGCTGACGATCGCGACCGGCCTCGCGCACGGTGGCGTGCCGACGCCGGGGAGCGAGTTGTCGCCCACGTGGGCGGCCTACCGCAAGGTGTACGTGTCCGAGGACGGCCGGGCGATCGACTACCGCGAGTCGGCACGCTCCACCTCCGAGGGGCAGTCCTACGCGATGGTCCGCGCGCTGTGGGCCGGGGACCGCGACACCTTCGACCGCGCCTGGCTGTGGACCAACGCGAACCTCCAGGGCGGCGATCCCTCGCGCCTGCCCGCCTGGTCCTGGGGGAAGAAGGTTGATGGCACCTGGGGGGTGCTCGACCCGCAGCCCGCCTCGGATGCCGACCAGTTCATCGCCTGGTCGCTCCTCGGCGCCTCGCGGACCTGGGACGCGCCACGCTACGCCGACCAGGCGGTGGCGCTTCTCGCGCGCATCTGGGCGGAGGAGACCGAGGTGGTGCACGGCGAGCGCTGGTTGCTCCCCGGCCCGTGGGCCCGGGGGCAGGACCCGGTGCGGCTCAACCCGTCCTACTTCCTACCCTTCGCGTGGCGCAGCTTCGCGGAGCACGACCCGGCCCACGACTGGCGCGGCCTGGTGGACCCGGCCTATCGCCTGCTGGAGGCCTGCCGCGGCGCCGTCGGACTGCCGAAGGACTGGTGCTATGGTGACCGGGCCAGCGGCCGCGTGGTGGCCGCAGCCGACCCGCGGCACGACGACTTCGGCTTCGAGGCCTTCCGGGTGGCGTGGACGCTCGCGGCCGAGGTGAAGTGGCACGGCGAGCGGCGAGCGCGCGCCTTGCTGGGGCCCTACGTGGCGCTGTTGTCGCGACCCGACGCCCCGGTGCGCATCCCGGCGATTATCGGTCCCGACGGGGCGGCGCGGGTGGACTGGGCCTACCCCGGCATGTACGGGGCCTTGTTGCCCGCGTGGTCGCTGCAGCGCCCAGCGGCGGCGCGCCGGGCCTGGCTCGAGCAGATCGTTCCCCTGCGGGCGGATCACGGGTGGGGCGACCCGGACGACTACTACGGCCAGAACTGGATCTGGCTCGGCCTGGCGCTTTGGCAGTCCGAGGAGAAGCCGGCTTGATTCTCGCGCTGCTCCTCGCCTTCTCCCCCGGGGCCGCGGCGGCGGTGCCGCCCGAGGTTGCCGTGCTGGCTGACGCCCCTCTCGACGGCGCCGCGCGCGTGGCGCACGCCCGGGCGCTGCTCGCGCGGCAAGGCTGGGAAGAAGCGGGAATCGAGGCCCTGCGTTCGCTCGTGGCCCACCCGATCGCCGGCGCCGAGGCGCGGGCCACGCTCGCCCAGTTCCTCGCACCGCTCGATGGGCGACCGTCCTGGGGGCCGGTCTACGCCGACCTGCTCGCCAGCGGGGACGTCCCGGCACGGGCGCTCGTCGAGGTGCGGCGTGCGGAGTCGATCGCGCTCGCTACCGACACTCGCGGGCGAGGTCTCGACGCGCTCGACACCCTCGCGGCCAGCGGCGACCCGGTCGTGCAGCGCGCTCTCGGCCGGGCCTACCTGCGGCTCGGGGAGGGCGACCGCGCCCTCGCGGCGTTCGACCGCGCCGCCGGGCAGCCAGGCCAGCGCGACGGGCAGGTGCTCGCCGCCATCACGGCCGGTCGTATCGACCTGGCCCGGGAGCTGGCCAGGGGTGGAGCCCCGCCCCTCGCGGCCGAGGCCGTCGCCAGCGGCGAGCTCCGCGCCCGTGCCGAGGCCCTCGCCGGGAGCGGCTACACCGTCGCCGCCGCGCGCCTGCTCGGGGGTGCCACGAGCGCGGCCGACCTGCTCCGCCTCGGAGAGTTCTACCGAGCGCTGGGTCGCGACAGCGATGCAGTCCTCGTGCTGGCGCGGGCGCGAAAGGCCCCGAGCGGGGGCGTCGCGCTCGACGAGAGCGTGGGCCGCGCGCTGGCCGACGCGTACGCGAGCACCCGGCGCTACAAGGAGGCGCTCGCGGTGGTACCGGCAGGCGACAGCGACCGGCGGTTGCAGTTCGAGGCGGCAGGCCGGTTCAAGGCTGCCTGGGAGTCGGCCTCCAAGAAGGACGACGCGCCCGCGCTGGAGGCGGCGTGGCGGGCGTGGCCGGGCGATCCCTTTATCGCCCGAGAGTGGGGCAAGGGTCGCCTCGCGGATGGAAGGCCCGAGGAGGCGCTCCCGGTTCTCGGGACGGTGCTCGACCTCCTCCCTGTCGAGGCCGATGCGCTCGGGGTGTACAGCTTGGCCGCGCAACGGTCGGGCACGCCGTCGAGCGCCGCGCGGCGTTACCTCGCCGGCGCGGCGGCCACGAGCAGTGCCGCCGACAGGGCCCGGTGGATCAAGTCCGCCTCGGCCTTGCTGATGCTGCACGCGGAGGAGCAGAAGAAGCGCGGCCTCGTCGACGATGCGATCGAGGCCTACCTGGTCTCGCTGGCCATCTTCCCGGCGGGGAAGGGCGAGACGATGGGCGCGGCCGGACTCTTGTGGCAGACGAGGCACCTCGAGGGCGCGCTCGCGCTCTACGACGCGCGGCGACAGGCCTCGCCGGACGACGCGGAGCTCGTCATCGCCTGCGTTCGCCTGAACCTGCAACTCGGCCGCGAGGAGGAGGCGCTGCGCCTGCTCCGGGGCTCGCGCGGCCAGGACAAGCAGGTGGCGCTGTTGCGGGTCACCGTGGAGAACGGCATCCGCGCCCGCGAGGCCCGTGCTGCCGACCGTGCCGGCGACCTCGAGGGGGCGGTCGCCTTGTGGCGGCAGCTCGTGGGAACCTGGCCCCGCGAGCCCGAGTTCCTGCACGGCCTCGGCGACGCCATGGCCGCGCTCGACCAGTGCGAGGAGGCCGTCGAGGCCTACCGCGCGGCAGCGTCCCTCGACCCCAGGCGCCCCTGGGTGGTGCTTGGCGAGGCGAACTGCCTGGTGAGGCTGGGCCGCCCCGAGGAGGCCCGCGCCCGCGTGGCGGAGGCCTACCCGGCTGGAACCGACCCGGCGGCCGACGCGGAGCGCCCGCGGGTGCTCGCGCGGGCGTGGCGGCGCTCGGCGGAGACCTTCCAGGCCGCCGGGCTCGGGCGCGACGCCTTCGCCGCGTGGCGCGAGGCCTTCACCCTCGACCCCGAGGTGTGGTCGGCCAACGGGCTGGGCGGGCTCTATCTGGCTCACGACCAGCCCGAGGTGGCCCTCGCCTTCTTCGAGGAGGCGCAACTGTTCGACGGCCTCGCCGTTCCCCCGCGCGTGGGAAGGGCGCTGGCGCTGGAGCGGCTGGGTCGCTGGGACGATGCCATCGTCGCCGCGAACTGGATCACGGCGCCTCTTCCGGACGGCACCCCGGTGGTGGGCGCCGAGGCGGCCGAGGACCGGCGCGCCATCGTCCGGAGGGTGACGGTGGCGCAGGCCGACTACCAGCGCCGAGTCGGCGACCCCGAGGGGGCGCTCGCGCGCGTGATGGCCGTGATCGAGTCCGATGGACCGAGCGCCGACCTCTGGAGCGTCCAGGTAGCGGCGGCGCTCGACCTTCTGGACTGCCCGGCCGCGCTGGCCGCGGTGCCGGAGGCGCTCCGAGGCGACCCGCGCAGCCGGTGGGCGCTGGCGACGGCGCTGCGCGCGGGCACGGTGTGCGCGGCGATGCCCGAGGTCCTGCCCCTCCTGGTGGAGGCCGACCGGCTCGCGGGCCGGGGCTACGCCGCCGACGAGCTGCGCGCCGGGCGGCTGGAGCTCACGCTGCAACGCGCCGAGAAGCTGGCGCGCGCCGGTCGTGGCGCCGACGCGGCAGTTCCCATCCGGGAGGCGGAGGCACTCGGCCCGCAGACCGCCGACGAGTGGGCGCGCGTGGGCGGGGCCTGGCTGGCGGCCTCGCATCCCGACGAGGCGCTCGCGGCCTTCGACCACGCCCTCGCCGAGGAGCGGAACCACATCCCGGCAATCATCGGCATCGCCGGCGTGCTCAAGGCCCAGATGCGGATGGCCGCTGCCGAGGGTCACCTCCAGGACGCCTACGATCAGCTCGGCGACCCGAGGATTGGCCTCCAGCTCGTCCAGGTGCTGATCCAGCGGGGACGGTACCGGAAGGCTGAGGAGGTACTTGGCGACGTCAAGACGCGCGCCCTGCCGCCCGAGCCTGATCCGCCGCCCGCGGAACTGCCGCCCGACCCCCTGCCGGTGCTTCCCCTGCCCAGCGGGCGGGTCGTGGGGCCCCGCACCTGGCCACCCGTGCCCCCGCAGGACACGCAGCCTCGCTGGCTGGTCGACGCGCGCGAGGCGATCCGGATCGACCTGTTGCGGGAACGCTCGGTCAGCGTCGTCACCGCCGCCGGCTACTTCGCGCGTCCCGGCGAGCCTGGAACGGGGGCGCTCAGCGGCTGGTACGTGCCTGTCTCCGCCGTGTTCCCGCCCATCGGGCTCGTGCGTCCCGACCTGGACGCCACGGTCCTGTCCATCGACGACGGCGTCGACTCCGACCTCGGTGTCGCGACCTCGGTGGGCCTCGCGTCGCCGCCGTCCCGGCGCTTCTCCGCCACGGGCCGGCTGGGCCTGAGTCCCATCGGGTTCAACGACATCAACCTGCTGTGGTCGGGCCAGGCTCGATACGGCCTGCTTCCTGCCGTGACCGTGGGCGGCACCGTGGCGCGGGCGCCAGTCACCGACAGCTTGCTCTCCTGGAGTGGCAAGGTCGACAGCTCCCGCGGGCTGTACGGCTTCGTCTCGCAGATCTGGGGCTCGGCCTACCTCACGTGGAATCCCAGCGCCCCGGTCGACCTCGGGGTGATGGCGCGCGGCGGCTACACCGAGGGCTATGGCGTGGAGCCGAACCCGCTGGGCGAGGTGGTGGCCTGGGGCGGCCTGTCCGTGGGCCAGCGCGAGGCCTTCGGCTTCGCCCGCCTTGGTGTCGAGGGCCTCGTGCAGAGCCACGCCCGCCAGGAAGGCGGCTTCGACGTGGGCGAGGGCGGATACTTCTCGCCTCGCCTCTTCGCGCTCGCCGCTGCGCGCATCGATTCTGGATACACGTTTCGCTCACGACGAGCCCGCCTGTGCGGCACCGCCAGTATCGGTCCGCAGTACACCGACGGCGACCCCACCCAATGGTTCGGCGTGGGCCTCACCGGAGCCGGGAAACTGGGCGCGGGCGCCGCCGTGCGGGTCTCGCCGGCCATGGCGTTCGGCCTCGACGGTCGCGTCGACGCCACCCTCGGCGGCTGGCACCAGGAAACGGCGCTGTTGCACCTGACCTGGGGGCTGGTGCCCGGCACGCCCGCCTCGCCGTCGCAGTCGACGGTGGCGTCGCCGGGCGCCATCCTCTTGCAGACCAGCGATCTCTGCCGGGTAGAGTAGCGCTGCATGCTCATCATGCTCCTGGCCTGTGGACGCGAGATCGGCACGGGCATCGCTGGGAACGGTTCCGACACCGGCGCCACTCCAGGCAGCGGCCTCGACTACGAGGACGGCAACTTCCTCTACACCACCGATCACATCCTCGACTTTGGCATCGCGCTCGACGAGGCGGCTATCGCCGCGCTCGCTGCCGATTCAAGTGAAGATGTTGTCGCGACATTTACCTACGAGGACGAGAGCTACGAGGTTGGCCTGCACCTCAAGGGCAGCCCCTCGGGCTCCTTCCGCACCCTCGACGGCAAGGCCGCCTTGAAGGTCGACTTCCACCAGTGGGACCGCGAGCAGGAGTTCCACGGCGTTCGACGCCTCACGCTGAACAACATGATCCAGGACTCCACGATGAGTCACGAGCACGCCGCCTACCGGCTCTTCGCCGAGGAGGGTGTGGTGGCGCCGCGCCACGGCTACGCGCGGGTGACGGTCAACGGCGAGTGGTTTGGCCTCTACGGCATCGTGGAGACAGCCGATGAGCAGTTCGTGAACCGTCACTGGCCCGGCGACGACGAGGGACACCTCTACGAGGGTGGCTACGGCTCCGACCTCTACGAGTGGGCGGTGGAGGCGTTCGAGATGAAGGAAGGCGACGAGGCCGACCGCGCCGACCTGGCCGCGCTCGTGGAGGAAGTGGAGTCTTGCGGCGAGGGCGAGATCCTGCCGCTGCTCGAGCGGAACTTCGACGTCGATGCCCTGCTCGCCGCGTGGGCGGTGGAGCTCGCGATCGCCGATCCCGACGGCTACACCACGCTCGCCAACAACTACCTTCTCTACTACGCGCCCGTCGCCGCCCAGTGGACGATGATCCCGTGGGGACCCGACCAGGGCTTCGAGGGCGCCGCCCCGATCTTCACCGAGATGACGGGGCGACTCGTCGAGATGTGCGTGGCCGACGCCGACTGCACCGAGGCCCTCCGCGTTGCCACGCTCGCCGCCGTCGACACCTGGGAGTCCTCGGGCCTCGGTGACTTCGTCAACGGCGAGACGGCGCGCATCGAGGCCGACTGCCGCGCCGACCCCCGCTCGGAGTGGGGCGACATCGGTTGTCGCGACGCGCAGGCGGCGCTGCGCGAGTGGGTGAGCGCCCGCCCCGCCGCCATCCGCGCGGAGGTCGAGTGATCCTCTTCCTGCTCGCGTGCGACCGTGACGTGGGCGAGGACAGCCCGGGCGAGCTCGAGGGCCCCGCCGACGACGCGGTGTGGGACGACCGCTACCTGCCGGTGTATCGAATCACCATCGACGCGGAAGACTGGGCGGGCGACCTCGCGGCGCTGCACGCGACCGACACCTGCGAGGTGCGCAACTACCGGCCCTCGACCGTGGACTACGAGAACCCCCAGTCGGGCGAGACGGAGCGCTACGACAACGTGGGCATCCGCTACCGCGGCCACTCCGCGCTCCAGGGCGACAATCGTTTCGGCTTCAAGCTGAGCTTCGACGAGTACGACGAGGTCGGCGAGTTCCACGGCCTGCACAAGGTGAACCTCAACGGCACCGAGGGCGACAGCTCCTTGATGCGCGAGCGCCTCGCGCAGTGGGTGATGCGCTCGGCCGGCGTGCCCGCGCCGCGGGTCAGCCACACGCGGGTGTACGTCAACGGCGAGTACCAGGGCATCTTCCCCTTCACCGAGGAGCCCGACGACCAGGTGTACCTCGACGCGCACTTCGACGATCCCGACGGTTCCCTGTTCAAGGTCGATGGCTACTGCGAGGGCGACGGGGATTTCGAGTGGAAGGGCGAAGAGGTCGACAGCTACGACAGCCGCTACGAGGCCAAGGCTGGCACCGGCGAGGAAGCCTTCACCGAGGATCTCATCCCGATGATCGCCTGTGCCAGCAACGAGGATGACGCGGCGATGCTCGCTTGTGTCGACGAGCACATCGACGTGGCCGAGTTCTTCACCGAGATCGCGCTGGACATGGCGCTCCCGGACGTGGACGGCATGGCCGCCGGGGGACAGAACTTTCTGCTCTACCACGACCCTTCGACCGGCCTTTTCGTGGCCTATCCATGGGACAAGGACCAGTCCTTCCGCGTGAGCGATGCGCTCAGCGACAGCATCTGGGACCTTCACCCCACGTGGAGGGAGGAAGGAGGCCCCGAGTTTTTGCGTCGCCTCCGGGCTCTGCGCAGCGTGGAGTTCTGCGCCGAGGTGCTCCGGGTGGCCGACCTCACCGACCCGGCGGTGCTGGGCGACGAGTTGGATCGCGTCGAGTCGCTGCTCGAGGGCTACATCGCAGACGACCCGTGGTTTGCCGAGGGCGCCTGGGCCTACCACGTGGACAGCGTGCGCGAGGCGATCGCCGAGCGACACGAGGCCGTGGTCGCGGAAGCGACGGCGTGTACCCCTCCCTAGGAGCCATTCGCCGGCCGTTCCCGCAATCGTCACGCTCTCGTCACCCGCCGCGAATAGATGGTGGGCGTGGAAAGCACCGGACCGATTCTGGTGGTGGACGACGAGGCCGACATTCGGACCCTCCTCGCTCACGTGCTCGGCAAGGAAGGCTTCACCGTGCGCGCGGTGGCGACGGGCCCGGAGGCGCTGGCGCTGGCGCCGTCGCTGCGCCCGGGGCTGGTGCTGCTCGACTTGATGCTCCCGGGCATGCAGGGCACCGAGGTGTGCCGCCGCCTTCGCGCCGAGGCCGCCACCGCGAGCGTTCCCATCATCATGCTCACCGCCCGGGGCGACGAGGTCGACCGTGTGGTGGGCTTCGAGGTGGGCGCCGACGACTACGTCACCAAGCCCTTCTCCAGCCGGGAGCTGGTGCTGCGCATCCGTGCCGTCTTGCGACGCGTCGGGCTGGGGTCGGCCGAGGAGACGGCCGGTCAGCTTCGGCTGGGCGCCCTCCGCATCGACGCCGCCGCGCATCGCGCCTGGGTCGACGACGACGAGGTGTCGCTGACCGCCACCGAGTTCCGGTTGCTCACCACGCTCGCGCGCCGCTCGGGCCGCGTGCTCACCCGCGGGCAGCTCCTCCAGGAAGTGTGGGACATGCCGCCCGACCTCGGCACCCGCACCGTCGACACCCACATGAAGCGCCTGCGCGAGAAGCTCGGCGCCGCCGGCGACCGCATCGAGACGGTGCGCGGCGTGGGCTACCGGCTCAACGCCCTCGCGCCCCAAACTTGAGCACCGGCTAAGCTCGGCCGGTGAACTTCGCCCTTGGCGCAGCCGTCTTGTGCCTCGTCGGCACCTTCGCGTGGATCACCTGGCAACGCCGCCTTGCCCGGCGCTGGCTCGACCGCCTCGCCCACTCGGTGCGCCGCTACGCCCGGGGGGAGGACCGCCGCCTCGCCGTCGACGCGCCGCCGCCCGAGCTGGAGTCCCTGTCGCTCGCCCTCGACGACCTCGTGCGGGCGCTGGGCGAGGAAGCAAGCGGCATGCGCTCGGAGCTGCGGCTGGAGCAGGAGATGGTGCGCCACACGCCGAACGGCCTGGTGCTCGTCGACGTCGAGGGGCGCGTGCGCATGGTCAATCCCGCCTCGCGCGTGCTGCTGCCGGTGCGCGGCGACCCCACCGGGCGAGTTCCCATCGACGCCATCCCGCTCGCCGAGTTGCAAGACGTGATCGACGAGTGTCGCGAGAAGAACGCCATCGCCGAGCGCAGCGTGGTGTACGGCCCGCGCGACCTGGTGGTGCGTGGCCTGCCCCTCGACGGCGGCCGGGCCGCCCTCGGCGTGGTGCTCGACATCACCACCGTGCGCGCCGCCGAGCGGGCGCGTCGCGACTTCGTGTCGAACGTTTCCCACGAGCTGCGCACGCCGATCACCACCATCGTGGGTTTTGCCGAGGCGCTGGGCGACGAGCCCCTGCCCGAATCGAGCCGGCCGATGATCGAGGCCATCCAGCGCAACGCGCGCCGCCTGCACGCGCTGGTCGACGACGTCCTCCACCTCTCGCGCATCGAGTCGCGAGGCGAAGATCTTGCCTGCGAGGCCCAGTCCCTGCGCCCGCTGGTCGACGAGGTGGTGCAGCGGGTTGGTCCCCGGGCGGAGGCGCGTCGCCAGTCGCTCGTGGTAGAGGGGCCCGATCTCGAGGCCAGCATCAACGCCGACGCCTTCGTCCACGCGCTCGGCAACCTCGTCGACAACGCGGTGAAGTACACGCCCGAGGGGGGGCACATCGCCGTGCGCCTCGCGACGGCGGGCCACGGCGTGGAGGTGTCGGTGGTCGACGACGGCCCGGGCATCGACCCGGTGCACCATCCCAGGCTCTTCGAGCGTTTCTACCGGGTAGACCCCGGGCGCTCCCGCGACGTGGGCGGCACCGGGCTCGGGCTCGCGCTGGTGAAGCACCTCTGCCAGGCGATGCGCGCGGAGGTGAGCGTGACGAGCGCGCCGGGGGAGGGGAGTTGTTTCGTCATTCGGCTTCGACCTTAGAGATCGCGGCCTGCACCTTGCTGCTGTCGGGAAACTCGGCGCGGGCGCGGGCGACGGCGTCGCGACAGGATTCGAACCTGGAGCGGCACAGGGCCTCGACCTCGGCGGCGGCGATGTCGTCCTCGGCGGGACGCTGGCCTCGCGCGCGGGCGAAGCTCGCGAGGGCGGCGGGCTCGTCACCCAGCGCGGCCTGCGCTGCGGCTGCCTCGACCACCACGCGCCACTGGCTCGAACTGGCCCCGTCGAGCTTGCTCTTTAGCTCGGTGGGCGCGGTGAGCGTCCACCCGTCGATGGCCGCGCGGAGCCGCGGTGCGAGGCGAGCCCCCGCGGCGGTGTCGGTGCCCCCCACGGTGCTGTGGAGCCCGCGCACCGCCACGCGTAACCACAGCTCGCGCGCCACCCCGTCGGCGACGTAGTTCACCAGGGCGTGATCGCTGTCGATGGGCGTTGCCCTTGCCTCCTTGTCGAGCCGCGCCAGCCGCGCGCGCTCGAACTCCACGACCTCGTCGATGGTGGGTGGATGCTCGTGCTCCCGCGTGTTCGCCGCGATTGCGGCGCTGCGGTCGAAGGGCCCGTAGCCGCGCATGCCCGAGCGCGACACCTGCACCTGCCAGTAAGACGGTCGCGACAGGCTGGCGCCGTCGGCCTCGTAGGTCGCCATGGGCACCATCGAGGGACCGGCCATCACGGGCGCGAGCACCATCGCGCCCACGGCCGCCAGCACGACCGCGTGTGCCCAGCGGTTGCCACGTCGCCAGGGCTCGATGTTCGGGCGGTAGAAGGCGCCGGTCACCACGCCGGTGACGAGGCCCACTGCGTGGGCGGTGTTGTCGACGCCCTCTGCCGTGAGCCCGTTGACGAAGGCCCAGAGCGTGAAGCCCGCCGTGGTGGCGCCGAAGATGCCGAGCGCAGCGCGAGGCAGCAGGCCCCCATAGCGCACGCCCAGGGCGGCGCAGGCACCGAGCAGGCCAAAGTCGCCGGCGCTCATGCCCACGCTCGGCATGCCCGGCAGGCTGTAGGCCGAGGCGAGGCCGCCGGTGGCCACGCTGAGCAGGATCACGTGGGCGAGCGCAGCGTGGCCCATGATGCGCTCGAACGCCACGCCGGCCACGACGATGGCGGTCATGTTCGACAGGAGGTGCGGCAGGCCGGAGTGGAGCAGGCCGTAGCCCACCACGCGCCAGCCCTCGCCGCGCTCCACGATGGCCGGCGTCTCCCGGGCGAGCGCGGCGTGGAGCGTGCCGCCGGTGGCGAAGCTCGCGGCGTGAACGCGGATGGCGATGCCGGCGATCAGGGCCGTCACCCAGGGCACGGTCGGCCGCGTCCACCTGGCGCGGACCATCGATGCCGTGTCGCCACGCAGCTCGGCGAAGCCAGGCCATTCCCGCGCGGGGATCCACTGGCCCCCGCGTTCCACCGGTGTCTCCGGCCCGACCCCGCCGTCGCGGATCAGCGTTTCCAGCTCGTCGAGCGCCACGGCGCGCTCTTCGCCGTCGGACTGGATGCGGACGATCACGACTTGTCAGCTATCCCCGTGTCGCGTTGGACGGTGCGCGGCTCCGTGCCTACCGTTTCGCCAGCGAAGAGCCTGATCCGAATGGACCGTACCGAGATTGCCCGCACCTGCGAGACCCTCCGGGTGTTCCCCCTGCCCGGCACGGTGCTGATGCCGGGTGCGCCACTGCCGCTGCACGTGTTCGAGCCGCGCTACCGGCAGCTCGTGGCCGACGCGCTCGAGGGCGACGGCATCCTGTGCGTGCCGCAGATCGCGGAGGGCCAGGAGGAAGGGCATCTCGGCCGGCCCGAGCTCCTGCCCTACGTGGCGGTGGGGCGCATCGCCCTGCACCACCAGCTGCCCGACGGGCGCTACAACATCCTCGTGCAACCCATCGGCCGCGCTCGCTTGCGGCACGAGCTGCCCGCGGAAACGCCCTACCGCCGCTTCGTGGCGGATTTCCTCGACGACACCGACGACGACGACGCGCGGACCGCCCTGATCGGTCGCCGTGTCGTGGGGCTGGTGGCCCCGGTGCTCGCGATGGTGGGTGCCGACGCCGACAAGTTGCAGCAGGCCCTCTCCAGCATGGAGCCCTCGCGCGTGCCCCAGTCCCTGGCGCCGCTGGTGTTGCGCGAGGCCGCCGAACGGCAGGCCTACATCGCCGAGGACAGCGCCGTGAAGCGCGCGGTGATGGTCGAGCACGCCGTGCTCACCTACATCGCGGAAACGCGAGGGGCGGCGGCGGAGGCTTGACAGGCTGTAGGCTGCAGGGTCTAGGCTATCGGCTGGTGACGGGCAGGTTATTCGTGGCGCGTCCCCGCTCGTCCTCGGCTGCCGACGCGCCGCTGACGACCTGAGGCTGCCGTCCCGGGCGACCGGCTACCGGCACGATCCGGGGTCGGTCAAGCGCCCGAGCGACCAGCGGGCGGCCTCGGCCACCACGGGAGAGGGGTCGGCCGCCGCCCTCTCGAGGGCGGGCAGGGCCCCGGTGTCGCCGATGTTGCCGAGCACCAGGGCGGCGTTGCGTCGTAAGCGGGGGCCGGCCGCCCGGCGGATGGGGGAGCCCTCGAAGCGAGCCACGAGCTGGGCGTCGTCCATGGCGAGGATCGCGGGCAAGTCCAGCCAGGCGTCGCGCGGTGCGAGCGCCGGGTCGACGGCGGGCGCGTGCTCGTGGGGACAGCTGTCCATGCAGTCGTCGCAACCGAAGACCCATCGGCCGAGCAGTGGGCGCAAGGGGAGGGGAACCGGCGCGTCGGCCTCGATCGTCAGGTACGAGATGCAGCGCGTGGCCTCGATCCCCGAGCCTGCCACCAGCGCCCCCGTGGGACAGGCCTCCACGCATCGCGAGCAGCGACCGCAGTGGTCGCCGAGCGGCGCGTCGGGCGCCATCTCGCGGTCCACGGCGAGGGTCGCGAGGAAAAACGTGGCGCCCCGGCTCGGGATCACCTGGCAGTGGTTCTTGCCCACGAAGCCGAGGCCGGCGCGGGCCGCCCAGGCGCGCTCGTACACCGGCCTGCTGTCGAGCGAGGCGTAGCTGCCGATGCCGGGAAACGCCATGTTGAGTCGCGACTGCAACTTCCGGAGCCGCTTGAGCACGACGTTGTGGTAGTCGCGGCCCCAGGCATACGAGGCCACGCGACCGGTGAGGCCGCCGGGGTCGGGCGCCAGCCCGCCGAAGTCGAAGGCGAGCACCAGCACTGACTGGGCGCCGGGCAAGAGCGACCGGAGCTGCGCGCGCGCGTCGCGCCCGGCGCGCAGCCACCCCATCTCGCCCTCGGCGCCGCGGGCGAGGAAGGCGTCGAAGTGCGACATATCGAGCGCGGGATCTGCGCTGGCAACGCGCGCTTCGCTGAACCCGAGCGCGCGGGCCTCGGCGAGCAGGAATGTGCGCACATCGGTCACGCCACCCGCTATCCGGCGCGATAAACCGCCGGCCTTTCCCGAGATGCCTGTGCCCCACGAGACTGTCATCATCTGTGGTTCCGGCCCCGCCGGCCTCACCGCCGCGCTCTACACCGCGCGCGCGAATCTCAAGCCGCTCGTGCTCGACGGTATCCGCCCCGGCGGCCAGCTCACCATCACCACCGACGTCGAGAACTATCCAGGGTTTCCCGATGGGATCATGGGGCCGGAGCTGATGGACCGCATGCGCGCCCAGGTGGCGCGCTTCGGCACGCGCTTCGAGCTCGACGAGGTGGCGTCCTGCGACCTGGGCCAGCGCCCGTTCTCGTTGCGCACCGCCAACGGCAACACCTACACCTGCGACACGCTCATCATCGCCACCGGCGCCGACGCGAAGTACCTGGGCCTCGAGAGCGAGACCCGCCTTCGCGGCTACGGCGTGAGCGCCTGTGCCACGTGCGACGGTTTCTTCTACCGGGGCAAGGAGCTCATCGTGGTGGGGGGGGGCGACACCGCCATCGAGGAGGCCACCTTCCTCACCCGCTTCGCCACGAGGGTGTACCTCGTCCACCGTCGCGACAAGCTCCGCGCCAGCAAGGCGATGCAAGATCGCGCCTTCGCCAACCCCAAGATGGAGTTCCTCTGGCACACCGAGGTGGTGGAGGTGCTCGGCGAGAAGACGGTCGACGCGGTGCGCCTGCACAACAGCCAGACGGGAGAAACCTACGTCAAGCCGATTGGCGGCATGTTCCTTGGCATCGGCCACCAGCCCAACACCCGGGCCTTCGTCGACTGGATCGATCACGACGACAACGGCTACCTCGTGCCACAGCCGGGTCGCACCGCTACCAACATCGAGGGCGTGTTTGCCTGCGGCGACGCGGCCGACCACTACTACCGCCAGGCGGTCACCGCCGCCGGCACCGGCTGCGCCGCCGCCATCGAGTGCGAGCGCTGGCTCGAGTCGAAGGGAGGTCACTCGTGATCCTGATCTCGGCCGCGCTGGCCGCCGACGGCCCCTCCATTCCCTACGAGCGCTACGAGTTGCCCAACGGGCTCCAGGTCATCCTCATGGAAGACCATCGCCTGCCCCAGGTGTGCGTCGACCTCTGGTACCGCGTGGGCAGCAAGGACGAGGCGAAGGGGCGCAGCGGCTTCGCGCACCTCTTCGAGCACCTGATGTTCATGGGCACCAACCGCCTCCCCGGCTCGGGCTTCGACCAGTCGATGGAGGCCCACGGCGGCTGGAACAACGCCTGGACGATGGAAGACGCCACCAACTACTACGAGGTGGGCCCGTCCGGTCTGCTCGACACCTTCCTCTGGATGGAAGCCGATCGGATGCAGGCACTGGACGACGCGATGACGCAGGAGAAGCTCGATCTCCAGCGCGACGTGGTGAAGAACGAGCGCCGGCAGTCGAACGAGGACCGTCCCTACGGGATGGTGGAGATCGAGATGACCACCGCGCTTTTCCCCGAGGGACACCCCTACGCGCACAGCGTGATCGGGAGCCACGAAGACCTCAGCGCCGCCACCGTGAGCGACGTCACCGGCTTCTTCCAGAGCTGGTACGTGCCCAACAACGCCTCGCTGGTGGTGGCCGGCGATTTCGACCCCGCCGCCGTGAAGCCGGTGATCGAGAAATACTTCTCGGTCCTGGAGCGCAAGGAGCTGCCCGCCCGCTGGAATGGCGAGCGCCCGAGCAAGCCGCAGAAGGCCCTGGTCACCATCACCGACCAGGTGGAGTTCCCGAAGCTCAACCTCTACTGGCACTCGCCGGCCAAGTTCCAGCCGGGCGACGCCGAGATGGAGCTGGTGGCCGACCTCCTCGCCGGGGGCGAGTCCTCGCGGCTCTACCGTCGCCTCGTCGACTCGGGGATGGCGCAAGACGTGAGCGTGTACCAGTACGGCGCGGAGTATGGCGGGGTGTTCTACCTCTCGGCCTTGCCGATGGACGGGGTGACGGTCGACCAGCTCGACCTCGCCGTGCGCGAGGAGCTGGCGCTCCTGGCCAACTCGCCGCCCACCGCCGAGGAGATGGAGCGACTGCGCAACCAGCGCAAGGTGGCGCGCTACGAGGAGCTGGAGCCCCTGCAGAACCGCGCCGAGACGCTGAATCGTTACTGGGCCTACACCGGCACGCCCGACTGGCTCGCCAAGGACATCGCTCGCTTCGGCGACGCCCGGCCCGAGGCGCTGTCGGCAGCGGTGTCGCAGTATCTCAAGCCCGAGCTGGCCACGAAGATCGTGGTGAACCCCGAGCCCGCCGCCGCGGAGGCCAACTGATGCGCGCCCTCGTCCTGGTGCTCGCCGCCCTCGCGGCCGGCCCTGCCCTCGCCAAGTCGAAGAAGGCCCCCGAGCCGGCCCCGGTGGTGGTGGCGCCGCCGCCGCCCGACCCCCTGGCCGATCGCCCCGTGGTGGGCGAGGCCCGCGCCTTCGTGCCGCCCGCGCCCGCGGTGTCCCAGCTCAGCAACGGCGTGAGCACGTGGACGGTGGTCAACGACGCGCTGCCGCTGTTCACCGTGGCGCTCACCGTCCCGGGGGGATCCGCCCTCGACCCCGCCGGGAAAGAAGGCACCAGCGCGCTCGCGGTGGAGTGTATGCAGCGCGGCGCGGGCAGCCGCGACGCGGCAGCGTTCGCCAGCGAGGTGGAGCGACGCGGGCTGTCGCTGTCCGCGGGCACCGGCGCCGACGGCGCCTACGCGGTGTTGTCCGGCACCACCGACCAGATGGAGGCCGGTCTCGACCTCCTCGCCGACATGGTGATGCGCCCGAAGTTCGCCGGCGGCGAGGTGAAGAAGGCCAAGGAGCTGCTGCTGGCCGGCCTCCAGTCGTCGATGGACGAGCCCGCCTACGTGGCCAACCGGACGGCGCAGTGGCTCTACTGGGGTGCCGATCATCCCTACGGCCGCCCCAGCGACGGCACCCAGGGCGGTTTGAAACGCGCCGGGCGCGGCGACATCAAGAAGTGGCACAAGGCATCCTGGCATCCTGCCGGGGCGCGTTTCACCGTGGTGGGCGCGGTCGACCCGGCGAAGGTGCAGTCCGCGCTCGAGGCCCGTTTCGGCGCGCCCTGGAAGGCCGGGAAGCGCCCGGCGGTGGTGGTGCTCCCGGCCCCGGTACACGACAAGGAGCCCATCTACCTGGTGGATGCCCCGGGCAGCAGCCAGACGGGCTTCTACCTCGCTTTCCCTGGGCTTCCCGCTGGCCACGCCGCCGCCGCGCCCACCCGCGTGGGCACCATCGCCCTCGGGGGCACCTTCACTTCCCGGCTCAACTCTCTCCTCCGCGAGAAGCGGGGGTATACCTACGGTGTCCGGGCGGCGCTCGCCGAGGCCCTGCACGGGGGCACGCTGATGGTGCGCACCCGCATCCGTGCCGACGTCACCGGCGCCGCGCTGGTGGATCTCGTCGGCGAGCTCGAGGGCATCCGCAAGGGCATCAGCGCCGAGGAGCTGGGCAAGGCCCAGGGGGCCTTCCGGCAAGACATCGTCGAGACGATGGAGACCGTCTCCGGCACCACGATGGCCTTCGCCAACCTCCACGAGGTGGGCCGGGCGCCCGACAGCCTCGCCGCCGACCTCGGCGCGGTGGGCAGCGTGAGCCTCGACGCGGTCACGCCCACCATGGCGCCCTACGACCCCAGCCGGGCGGTGATCGTGCTGGTGGGCGACGTGGCGAAGATCAAGCCCCAGCTCGAGGCCGCGGGGTTCAACAAGCTGAGCGTGGTCACGCCGCCGTAGGGCGCCGCCTGGCAAGCAGGAGACCGAGGATGGCCACGCCCCCCGGCGTGCTCACCCCCGCGCTGCATCCGCACTCGTCGTCGATGCCGGCGTCCGGGTCGTCCATCCAGGTGTTCCACCCGTCGAGCGGCACCTCGTAGTTGTGGGTGTTGCGATTGTCGTGGCCGAAGCGCACCCAGCCGGCGTCGGCGCCGGCCTCGGTGCCGGTGTGCCACGCGAAGAGGTAGCCCTCGCGGGTGCCGACGACGACCTCGATGGTGCCGTCGCCGTCGATGTCGCCCACGGCCGGCGAGGCGATCACCCACTGCCCGGTGAGCTTGGGCCAGCCCACGGGCTGCTCGCCGTCGGCGTTCCAGGCGTGCACGATGAAGCCGCCCGAGCCGGTGATCGCCTCCATGCGGCGGTCGCCGTCGATGTCGACCACGGCGGGGTTGGCGAAGAACTGCAGGTCTTCCACCATGCGCGGGAAGCCCGGCAAGAAGTCGCCGGTCACCCCGCTCCAGCCGCCGAGGGCGTGGTCGAAGTCGTGCCGGACGCCGTCTTCCTCGGTGCCGCGGGCGTAGTCGAAGCCGGCCGCGCCGTTGACGATGTCGGGCACGCCGTCGCCGTCGAGGTCGCCGATGCTCGGGCTGTTGATGAGCGGGAAGATCGTGGTGTCGGAGACGTTGCTGCCCGCGCCGTACACCGAGAGCGCCGACTTGGTCTTGAAGAAATCGGTGCCGTCGCCATGCACGATCTCCACGTCGCCCGCGAGGCCGTGCGTCACCACCTCGACGACACCGTCGCCATCGAGGTCGACCAGCGCGGCCGAGTTGGGCACGCCCTGGCCCACCATGGGGAGCACGTCGACAAACAGTCCATACAGCCGAATCGGCCAGCCCGGCATCACCTGTCCCGTGCCGTCGACCGCGTAGAGGGCGGCGTGTTCCTCGGTGACCGTCTCGTTGGTGCCGATCACGATGTCGTCGCGACCGTCACCGTCGATGTCGCCGATCGCGGGCGAGGCCACGATTCGCCGCCGGTCGAGCACCTCGTCGGGCCAGGCCAGGCGCACGGGGAAGCCGGGGGTGTAGCTGCCGTCAATCTCCCAGGCATAGAGTTGCTGGTCGCCGGCGCCGAGCACGATCTCCAGCGCGCCGTCGCCGTCGATGTCGCCCAGGGCGGGGGAGGAGAAGAAGCTGTCGGCGAGGCTATCGTCTTCATCGGTGTAGGTGACCGGCTCGCTCGCCACCGGGAAGCCGGGCCACTCCGCGCCGTCGGCGCCAAACACGTGGACCATGCCTCGGAAGGTGGCCACCACCACCTCCAGTGCGCCGTCGCCGTCGAGGTCGGCCACGGCCGGGGTGGCGGTGATCGGCGCGTACACGTCGGCGCCGATCGCCGTCCAACCCGCGGAGGCCCGGTGGTGGGCGGGGTTGGCGGGGTCGAGCTCGGGGAGGTGCTCGGTGTGGACGGGCCAGCCGAAAAGCTCGGAGCCGTCGGCGCGGATCGCGTGGACCCAGCCGCCGCCATCGGCCTGGATCACCTCGGCGGCGCCGTCGCCGTCGAGATCGGCAAGGGCGGGCGACGCCTCCAGCGAGTGAGGCAGCTCGACCGGCCAGCCGGCCACGGCGTCGGGGTCGTGGTGCACGTAGAAGGAAGTTCGCGCGGTGGTGCTGCGGCCCTTGTCGTCGGTGACGACCAGGCGCAACTGCACGGTGGCGGCGTTGGCGTTGAGCTCGCGATCCACCGGGCTGGCGCCTCTCGGGGGGTCGATGACCGTCACCTCGAAGTCGGGGAGCGTGAAGTCGGCGATGGGGCCGTCGAGCGCGCCGTTGCCGCTGTCGATCTGGGTCCACTCGGTGGGCTCGAGGCCGAGTCCGTAGCTCAAGCTCCACGACGCCACCTCGCCCCGGCTGGTGGCAAGGCCGGACACGGTGATGCTGGGGGTGGCCACGGGGTCGATCCAGTCGTACCAGGCAGGCTCGGTGAGCTCGGCCACCGGGGGTACCTCGCCCAGCGAGGCGGCCAGCACCGCGTTGTAGGCGTTGACCCGTCCCCAGCCGCTCCAGGCGTCCCAGCCGGTCCTGGTGGGGTAGCGGCTCGGGTCGTCCGGCAAGGCGATGTCGTCGGCGCCCCCGGACAACAGCGCGTGCAACTCGCCGGGCGTGGGTGTCCAGCCCGCGTCGCGCGCGGCGCTGATCACGAGGCCGGTGATGCCCGAGGTTACCCCGGTGGCACCGGACGAACAGTTGGTCGACGAGGCGCTGCCGTCGAGCCGGACGCCGTGGTTGGTACAGTTGGAGTAGGCGAGGAAGCTGGTGGAGTCATCGGCGTGCTCGCCATTGTAGACAATCGCGTGCACGTAGAAGGTGTGCGCCGCCATGCCCGGGGGGTTGGGGTGGTAGGCGGTCTCGTCGGCGGCGCTGCCGATGGTGAGCGTCCCCATGTCCCAGGCGTAGTCGATGGCGGCCTCGACGGTGGCCGTCTGTTGCACCGCGCCGGCCGCCACCAGCGCCACGTCGGCGCCGCTGTCGACCGCGAACACCAGCCCCGAGCCGAAGGTGGAGCCGTCGACCACGAAGCTGTCGCCCACCCGGATGGGCAGCACCACGCAGTTCGGGCAGGTGCCGATGTCGCCCCCGTCGTTGCCCTCGGCGGCGGCGTCCTCCGACTCGCCGGTGCCGTGGCCGAAGCGCACGTCGTCGTAGGGGTTGTTGTCGTCCCACTGGAAGTCCCAGCCGCAGATGTCGTCGACATAGGCGTTGGCGTCGTCGTCGATGCCGTCGGAGAAGGTGGCGATGAGGTCGGAAGGGTCGAGCAGGTGGTCGGCGGCGTCGTCGCCGGCGGTGATGTCCACCCGGCTGTCACCGTCGTAGTCGGCGATGGTCAGCGCGCCGTCGCCGTTCTTGTCGTGCTCCTCGCTGCCCTCGGGCGGCGGCAACTCGCTCGCGTTGAGCACGAACTTGCGCACCACGTCGGGGTCGTCCCAGTGCACGCCGGAGTCGATCACCGCGATCACCACGTCGGTGCGGCCGGTGGTCACCCGGAAGGCGCGGTCGACCCACATGCCTGGGCCCATGCCCTCCTCCTCGGCGGCGTCGAGCGCCACGCCCCAGGACGCGGGGATGTAGGAGAGGAAGTTCCAGAGGTTCTCCACCTCGGAAGGACAGAGGTCGGGCCGGTCGGGCTCGCCGCACTGGGGGTAGGTGGGGAGGGGGAACTCCGCGAGGGCGAGGCCGATGAGCATCAACATGCCGCCCCGGCTATCCTCGCCGCCCCCGTGTTTCGCGTCCTGCTCGTGCTCCTCGCCGCTCCCGGCTGCGCCGCTTGGGATGGCGCGTGTGGTGTCGACGACGACGGCGTGCTCTATGGCGACTCGCTTCACGCCTTCACCCTCGACATCCCCGACCCAGGCGCCCTGGCCGACAGCTCGCGCGAGGACAGCGAGGACACCCCGGGCACGTTCTCGTGGGACGGCGCGGACTGGCCGGCCGAGGTTCGGCTCAAGGGCGGGCACAGCTTCCAGCCCATCGAGGACAAGCCCGCCTTCAAGGTCGACCTCGGCGAGGGACGTGTCGACGGCGCGCGTCGCTTGACGCTCAACAACATGGTGCAAGACGCCTCGGCCCTCTCCGAGCGTGCCAGCTACGCGCTCTACGCGGCGCTGGGGGTGCCGGCACCGCGCCACGCCTACGCTTGCCTCGTGGTCAACGGCGAGGACAAGGGTCTCTACAGCGTGGTGGAGACGCTCGACGAGCTGTGGATGGCCCACCAGGGCGGCACCGCGCTCTACGAGAGCGATGGCTTCGCCGACCTGACGGCGGATCTGGTGGGTGGCTTCACCGAGGAAGAGGGCGAGGCCGATCTCGACGCGCTAGTCGCGGTGATCGAGCTCGACGGCGTGCCGACGGTGCTCGAACGGGACTTCCATCCCTCGGTCTACGCCATGCTCGCCGGGGAGCTGCTCCTCGGCAACCCCGACGGCTACGCCAGCAACGTGAACAACTACCTGTTGTTGCTCGCCGACGAGCGCTGGACGCTGGCGCCCTGGGGACAGGACTTCAACCTGCGTTTCCGCTACGGCGTGACGCACCCGATCTCGGGCCTGGGCGCGGGCCCCGGGGTGCTCTACACCGGCTGCGTGGCCGACACGGCCTGCGCCGCGCGACTGGAGTCCGCGATTGTCGAGGGTCGCGACACGTGGTTGGATCGCTTGCCCGGCGTCGCCGAGGATGCCCTGGCCGTCGTGGGCGAGGCGGCGCGGCTCGATCCCCTCGATCCCTACGACGAGGAGAAGGTGGCGGCGGCCCAGGATCGCGCGCTGGCCTTCCTGCGCGAGCGTCCCGCCGTGGTGGCGGCCGAGCTGGGGATCTGAGCGGTTAGCTCGGGGGCATGGCGAGCTTCACCTCCTCACACGCGGAAACCCGCGCCCTGCCCGTGTCGCCGGCCCAGGCGGCGGAACGTTTCGCCGAGCCGGCGCGGCAGGCGAGCTGTCACCCGGAGCTGGCCGAGGCCACCGTCCTCGACGCCGCGCGCGTGCGCATGGCCATGAAAGAGATGTCGCATGGTCCGGTCAAGTTCTCGGGGCGCTACACGCTGAGTTTCGCCCGCGACGGCAACGACGTGACCTGGGCCTCGTCCGACGGCAACCTCCACGTGCTGGGCCGCGCCCACTTCCATCCTGCCCCGGGGGGCTGCACGATGGACTTCAGGGAGGAGGTCCGGCTGGAACTCGAGCTCAACCGCGTGCTGGCCGGCGTCATCCGTCCCGTCGCGGAGGCGATGATGAAGAAGGGCATGCGCGGCTTCGTGGAGCGCATGTCGGCGTCGATCGCCTCGGCCTAGCGCCGCCGCCCGAACCCATCCCGAGGCTCGATCCCGGGCAGTTGCACCACCTCGGTTGAGCTCCCCGCCTCGGCTGCCGCGAAGATCGCCAGCGCGCGATCGATGGCGCCGTCGCCGCGCACCGTCACCACGAGGTTGCCGCGCCGCGCCAGCACGAAGCCGTCGTCGCCGAGCGACTCGTCGCCCACGCCGGCGGCCGGCAGGCCAGCCCGCAGGGTGGCCGAGGAGAAGGCGTAGGCCTCGCGGGCCTCCGCCTCGCCCGGGTACCAGGCCACCGTCGCGAAACCGCCGGGCGCCGGGGCCTTCCAGGTGTCGGTGCCAAGGATGGGCGTGGGCTCGCCGAGGCCCAGCGACGCGGCGCGGCTCATGCGCACGCCGGACACCGGATCGGCGGCCAGGGCGAGGGACAAGAGCAGCGTGATCATTGCATCGTCCCCTGCGACTGGTAGTCGTAGCTGGTCCGGTCGGGGCTGAGCCGCTCGAGGTACTCGGAGGGCGCCACCGCCTGGACCATCATCAGCGCGTTGGGCTCGGAGCCCGGGTCGTCGTCGCCGTCGAGGGCGAGGGTGGCGTCCCACACCGCGCCGAGGGTTTCTGACACCGTCACCGCGTGGTAGTTGAAACTACAGCCGCCGTTGCCGAAGGGGCAGTGGGTGTAGTCATCGCCGCCGATGGCGAGGATGTAGTTGAGGTCGAAGCTCCAGCCGATGATCGCGTACTCGGCCAGGGCGCCGATCATGTTGCCGTAGGCCACGATGATGCCGGCACAATCGGTGCAGTTCACCGTGGTGCCGTAGCGGAGGTCGATGAAGGCCGACATGTCGAAGCTGGCGCGCTCCCAGTCGTTGCGCACGTAGGTGGTGTAGGCGCTGGCGCCGTAGCGAGTGTCGTATTCGAGGCCGAGGTCCTCGTACACCCAGTTCACCAGCGCGTCGAGCGCGGCCTCGCGCGTGGGCGCGGTGCCCTCGATGGCGCGCAGGGCGGGGTCGATGGCCGCCACCCAGGGCCGGTAGAGGTCGCCCTCCTCGTACCAGGTGGGTCCGTCGAGCACGCGGTACACGCGCATCGGCACGGCGAGGGTGTTGACCGGGTAGGTGGCGCCGCTGGCGCCGGTCGACACCACCTGGAGGGACAGGGTTTCCTCGGTGACGCCGAGCGTGCTGCCGATCGCCGCGTCGCGCTGCAGGGTGACGGTGCCGGAGGCGGGGCTACCGTCGATCACCGTCCAGCCCTCGGCCACCACCGAGAGCTCGCCCTCGTCGAGGTTGGCGGCCCCTAGCTCGCTCTGCTCACCGAAGGCCAGGGTGAGGATGGGCCGGCTGTCCCAGCGGTAGGCCAGGGGTTCGCCCTCGCCCGTGGCGGGGAGGCCGAGCGCGGCGCCCACGGCAGGCAGGCTCGTTGGCCTGCCGTCGCGGTCGATGCTCGACACCGCCGAGAACGGCTCGGTGGCCACCTGGGCCTTGCCGGCGCGATGCCAGTACAGCGGCACCCGCAGCGCGCTGGCGCCGCCGTCGTCGCCGGCCCGGGCGTCGACCAGGCCGGCGCGCACCACGGCGAGCGTGGTCGTGGCCTCGCCCACCTCTACCGTGTATGTTCCTGTCGCGACCAAGTCGCCATCGCTGTCCCGGCCGTCCCAGCCCGGTGCCCCCACGCCCTCGCGGACCATCGTCCCCTCGCTGTCGAGGATGCGCGCCGTGTTCCCGGCGTCGCTGTCGAAGGTCCAAGTGAGCCCCGACAACGGGTCGAAAGCGGGGGCGGCGACGATCGCGGGCGGGCCGCTCTCGTCCCCGAGGTCGATGTTGGCGGCGGAGCAAGCGAGGAGCAGCAGCATCGGCGGCACCGTAGCCCCGCCGCGCTCGCCTCGGTTGCAAAGCTCGCGTCACGTGGCGCGCCGTGACGATGCGGTGACAGCGCACCACTACAAGGCTCCGCATGCACGTTGCTGCCGAGCGCCCCGAGAACCTGTTCCGGTCGAGCTACCACGTCCTGTCATCGATCGCGACGCTCATCCTGCTGGAGATGGTGCTGTCGCGCGAGCAGGCGGTGTGGGTGGCCACCGGCTTCGCGACGTTCGCGTGGACCTGCGAGCTGTCGCGTCGCCACGTGCCCGGCGTCAACGACATCCTGATGCGCCTGCTCGGCCCCATCGCGCACCGCCACGAGTGGCACCGGGTCAACAGCGCCACCTGGTACACCACCGGCCTCGCGTTCATCGCGCCGGTCTTCGCCACGCCCACGCTGGCGCTCGCCCTCGTGTGCGCGGGCCTTGGCGACCCGGCGGCGGGCTTCATCGGCCGCCGCTACGGGCAAACCAAGCTGGTCAACGGGCGCTCGCTCGAGGGCACCATCGCCTACGCCGTGGCCTCCTTCCTCGGCTGTCTCGCGGTGCTCGCCCTGTGGCACGGCAACATCCCGCCCTCGCGCGGCCTCCTCGCCGCCAGCGTGGCCGCCGTGACCGGCGCGCTCACCGAGCTGTTTGCCACCCGGGTCGACGACAACTTCATCGTGCCCATCACCGTGTCGCTGGCGGTGGGCGTGGTGTTCGGTGGGATGGTCTAGCCGGGATAGCGTCGGCGGATGACGCTCCTGCTGCTGTTCGCCTGCGTCAAACAAGACACTGGCGACCCCGTGCTCTACCCCTTCCCCGAGGGCTTTCGCTGGGGGGCCGCCAGCGCCGCCCACCAGGTGGAGGGGGGCAACACCAACAACAACTGGTACCAGTTCGAGACCTTGCCCGAGTTCGCGGGCAAGACCGCCGAGCCAAGCGGCGCCGCCACCGAGTTCTACACGCGCTACGAGGCCGACTTCGACCTGCTCGAGCGCATGGGCGCCGACGTGTTCCGGCTGTCGATCGAGTGGTCGCGTGTGGAGCCAAGTCGCGACACGTGGGACGAGGCCGAGTGGACCCACTACCGCGAGGTGATCGAGGCCCTACGCGCGCGCGGCATCGAGCCCATGGTCACGCTGCATCACTTCACCGACCCCATCTGGCTCAACGACCTGTCCGACCTCGACTGCGCGGCGGGCCCCACCGACAGCAACATGTGCGGGTGGACCAACCCCGAGGCCCCGGCCGAGTTCGCCGAGTTCAGCGGGGAGGCGGCCACCCGGCTCGGCGACCTCGTCGACGAGTGGAGCACCTTCAACGAGCCCGGTGGCTACGTGCTCTCCGGCTACCTCGGCGGCGCCTTCCCCCCCGGCTACAGCAACCTGACCGTCGACGGCATCCAGGAAAACGTCATCCCGGTGATCGAGGCCCTCGCCACCGCCAACGCGCTGGCCTACGACGCGGTGAAGGCGGCCGACCGCACTGACGCCAACAGCGACAACGTGATCGCCCACGTGGGCTTCACCAACTCGATCCAGTGGATCGTCCCCCTCGACGAAGACAATCCCGACGACGTGGCCGCCGCCGAGCGCATCCAGGCGCTCTACGGCTACGCCCTCCCCGACGCGGTGATCCTCGGCATGCTCGACCGCGACCTCGATGGCGCCCCCGAGGAAGAACACCCGGAGTGGGCCAACAAGTGCGACCTTCTCGGCTACCAGTACTACTACCGGATGCCGGTGAAGTACCAGGCCTCCTTCCCGCCGGTCGAGGCCATCCCCTGTGACGCATCGGTGTTGGAAGCGCTGGGCATGTCGCTCTCCGACTTCGGCTGTCCCGAGCCGCATCCCGACGACATCACCCAGATGGGCTACGAGCACTACGCGCCGGGCCTTGGCTTGCTCGCGGAGCCGATGGCCGAGCGTTACCCCGGCGTTCAACTCCGCGTCACCGAGGCGGGCATCGCCACCACCAGCGGGAAACGCCGGGCCGAGAGCATCGTGCGCCAGCTCGTCGGCCTGCACGCCGCCATCGAGGACGGGCAACCGGTCGACGGCTACATCCACTGGTCGCTCACCGACAACTTCGAGTGGGCCGAGGGCTTCCGCCCGCGCTTCGGCCTCTACTCGGTGGACTACGACACCATGGAGCGCAGCGCCACCGAGGGCGCCACCGTGCTCGGCCAGATCATCGAGGACAACGGCATCCGCCAGTCGGTGTACGACGCCTACGGCGTGGGCGAGCACCTGAGCCCCGGCGAGTAGCGACGGGTTACAGCTGGTTTCTCCTCCGGATGCTCACCATGGCGGCCGGGAGACGGTGAAACACTCCTCGCGGCTCTCGTCGAGCTCGATCACCGCCTCGAGCCGGGCGTCGGCTCGCCCGTCCACCTCGCTGCCCATCACGACACTCGTGGCATGGGGCAACGGCAGACACGTGCTCGGCCGCCAGCGATTAGATCTCCGGTCTGGCGCAGAGCCCGAGGAAAGGACGACCGGCGTCGGCGCAGGCGAGGAGCCGGATCACCTCTTCCGGTTCTCTTTCTGGAGCCACTTCCGCAGGGGCTCGAAGTAGGCCACCATCGCCCGGGTGGACAACTCCTCACCGGTGGCGTCTTTCAGCACCTCGCGCCAGTCCTCGGTGGCGCCCTTCTCCAGCACGCCCTTGATGAAGGCGCCGGCTTCCTTGCTGCCGTAGTAGTTGCAGTCGTGAGGGTCTTGCTTGAGGATCTTCTTGGCGATGTGCTCGTGCAGCTGGTACTTGATGACCGTCGCGAGCGCGTAGTCGTAGTACTGCGCCGGGTCGTCGTTGATGTGGGTCTTGGTGCAGGCGTCGCAGAGGGCGGGGTCGGTCAGGCGCGCCTTGTCGGGCACGGCGATGCCCTGGTACTGCGACACGATCTCCCACCAGCGTTTCTGCCACTGGTCGGCGGGGAGGTTCTTCTCGTAGAGCTCGTACTCGAAGCGGCTCATCGTGCCGGTGGCGAAGGGGACGAAGGCCACCGTCTGTTCGAGCGCCTCGGCGAGCAGCACCTGCGTGGGATCGCTCTTGTGTTTCTTCGGCAAGATCCCCAGCTGTTTGAGGTAGCTGGGCTGGAACGCGGCCACGTTGGCCAGCTCGCCGATGCCCTCGTGAAACGCCCGGTTGGCGCCCTTGCGCAGCGTGAGCGGCACCTCGGGACGGGTGTAGCTGATGTAGTAGTAGATGTGTCCCAGCTCGTGGTGGCTGGTGCCAAACCACTGGCTGTCGGGCTCCACGCTCATCAACGAGCGAATGTCCTGCTTCAGGTCCATGTGCCAGGCCGAGGCGTGGCTGTTCTTGTGTCGCGACTGCCCATCGGGCACCGGGTAGAGGTCGGACTTCTCCCAGAATGACTTCGGCAGCTCGGGGAAGCCCATCGACACGTAGAATTGCTCGGAGGACTCGATGATCCACTCCGGCGACTTGTCCTCGAAGTAGGGGTCGAGGTCGGCGCTCTGCACGAGCCCGCCCCACTCCTGGCCCCAGCGATTGGGCAGCCAGTGGGCGGGGATGTCGCCCTCGGGCACCGGCTGGCCGTACTTCTTGGCGAGCTGGCGCTTGGCCCAGGTGTGGAGTTCCTTGTAGAGCGGCGCCATGTCCTTGTTCAGCTGGTCGAGCAGCGCCATCATCTCGTCGGCGCTCATGCCGTACTCCGACACCTGGTAGCCGAAGTAGGAGCTGAAGCCGCTCGCCTTGGCCACGCCATTGCGCAGCTCGCGCAGCTCGCCGAGCCCGGCCTTGAGCGGAACGCCGATCTCCTTCGACGTGGTCCAGACCTTCAGCCGCTTCGCCGCGTCGGTCTCGGCTTGCAGCATGCCGTCGATGTCGTTGGCGCTGAGGGCCTGGGCGCACTTGCCGTCGGCGCCGCGCGCCTCCATGCAGTACTCGAAACCGTCCTGGGCCGCGCCCTGCCGGGCCTCGGCCGCGATGCGCCTGTTCACCAGCTCCGTCTGGTCGCCCGGCGCCTCGCCGGCCGCGTAGAGGATGGCGTCGAGCTGCCGCAGTTGCAGGGGCGTGATCTCCTTCTCCCGCCCCCGCCACTGGCGAGCGCGCTCGATGATGTGGGGATCGCCCACGAAGGCGGCGGTGGCCTGCGAGGCGGCCTCGCGGCGTCCCTGGTTGAGGTCGCTCACGTCGGTGGCGGCCTGCCAGCTGGCCTCGGCGTCGAGCGCGTAGAGCCGGGAGAGGAGAGAGTCGTAGAGGTCGAGGAAGCGCTGGGCGCCGTCGTCAGCGTGGGCCAGGGTGGCGAGGAGGAGGAGCATCGGCGCGGGCTATCCCGACGAGGGCTCCACGGTCATCCGGTGGACCTCGCGTCCGTGGCCGTCGTGGAAGGCCACCGTCAGCGCGCGACTCTTCGCGTCGATCTCGACGATGCCGTACCACTGCATGCCGTCCGAGGGCGGGTTGGCCCCCGCGATGCGCTCGGAGAGCGACACCCGCTCGCACCGGGGACCGAAGGTGTCGTCGAGGGCGTTGGGGTTGAAGGTGCCCGCGTGGAGGGGGCCCGCGAGGAACTCCCAGAAGGGGTCGAAGTCCTTGAACTGCGCGCGGGACGGCTCGTAGCGGGTGGCCGCCGCGTAGTGCAGGTCGGCGGTGACCCACGCCACGTCGCGCACGCCCTCGTGCTGGAGGTGCGCGAGGACGTCGGCGATCTCCAGCTCCCGGCCCATGGCCTCGCCGTTACCATTACAGGCGTTGTCCCATGCCTCCTTGCCGTCGGCGGAGGCGATGCCCAGCGGCATGTCGCAGGCGACGATCTTCCAAGCGGCCCGGGAGCGCGACAACCCCTGCTTCAGCCAGTCCCGCTGCACCGGCCCCAGCCAGGACGCGCCGGGGCCGTACGTCTTGTCGCGACCGGCGGAGTTCGGTCCCCGGTGCGAGCGCGTGTCGAGCACGAAGAGATCGAGCAGCGGCCCGTAAGCGATCTTCCGGTAGATCTTGTCGCCCCCGATTGGGGTGTACTCGGCCCCAGGCGAAGCGCACGTTGCGTCCCCGCGACGGTGGCAGGAAGCTCCCCAGCATCCATTCCTCCGTGGGACCGGTACGCGCCCGCCAGTACACGCGATCGTGGTGCCACCGCTGCTTCACGCTCACGCGGGCGGTGAAGTCGGTGTCGGCGCTCGCCACGGGGCCGCCCGCGCGCCTGGCATGGCGAAACTCGGGGTTGTCTGCCTACTCGACCTCGAGCTGGCCCTCGATGCGCCCGCGAGCCCAGAAGGTGGCGCCCTTGCCGTGCACGTCGCCAACGGCGAGGGCGCGAGGGTTGAGCCGCTCGGTGGTGTCGGCCCAGCCCAGCCGCGGGAGGAAGATCGAGGCCGAGGCCCCGGCGAGCAACTGGCGGCGGCTGGGACGCATGACCCAAGCGTACTACCGGGTCCCGAGGATCTCCACGTCGAGCACGCCGGCCAGCGTGTCGCCGCGGGTGGCGCCCGCCTCGCTGAAGCTGAGCGTGCCGTTGCCCAGGTAGGCCACGGTCTGCCACTGGTCGCTCGTGTTGCTGTCGAGGTACATGATCACGCCCTCGGCGTCGTGACCGTCGAGCGAGAGCGACGCGCCATCCACGAGGAGTGACTTGTCGAAGACGGCATAGGGGGCCACGTACACTCCCGGCGCGATCTCGCTGACCGTGAGCCAGATGGCCCGACCATCGTCGATGATACCGGCTGATACACCGTCCTGAGTCGATGGGTACTCGACACCGTCGAATAGGTAGTAGGTGTCGGCCTCGCCAGCGGTCCACACGTCGCCATTGGGGTAGCTGCCCCAGGTGGTGCTGAAACTCACCTGGGCCTCGCCGACCGTTTCCCAGCACACTTCCCCGCGCAGGTCGGCGGCCTCGGCGCCCCGCGCCATGCCGTCGCGCACGTCGTCGGCGCGCAGCTCCACGATCGTGCGCGTGGCCTCGATACCGGTACGCATCGACTTGCCGTCATGCTCGGCCACCAGCTCGGCCCAGGCGTCGATCTGGGCCACCTTCTCGGTGCCATCCCAGGCCGCGTCGAGCTGTCGCGACAGCTCGGCCTCGTACAGCCCGCGGCCCTCGTCGTGGAGGAAGAGGCGATGGGCGAGCGCGCTGAGGGTGCCCACCCAGGCGTTGGCGCCGTCGTTGCCCCAGAAGGGCTCGCGCTGGTCGAAGGCGGCGTCGGGGCCGCTGGCGATGAAGCGGAGGCGCCCATCGCCGGGGAGCGCATAGGCGTAGAAGTTGTTGGTGTTGGCGTTGTAGCCGTCCCAGTGACCGGCGATGGACTCTGCCGCCCAGAACGTGAAGAAGGCGTCGAGGTCGATGACCGCGTCGAGCGCGTCGAGGAGCGCGCTGTCGCTGGCCTCGAGCGCCTCGGTGACGGCCTCGAGCTCGGCCCCGGTGGTGTCGTCGGTCTCGTACTCGAAGGTCTGGGTCCAGCCCTCGCGGAAGTCGGAGAGGGTGCCCTCGTACATCGCGGTGGGCCACTCGCCGCTACGCCGCACCACCAGCTCCTCGTCGATGTTCTCGGTGTGGGCGTAGATGCCCAGGTCTTCGCCGTTGACCACCACGTGGGCCAGCGCGCATCGTGGCGCCACGAGGCCGGCCTCGCTGAACCATTGGTGCGCGAGACAGGTGCGCATGCGGCTCGGATCCTGGCGGCCGTTGTTGAACACCAGCTTCTCCAGGCCGAAGAATCGCTGGTCGTCGACATACTCGCCCACGTCGATCTTGAGCGAGGGCCGGTCGGAAACGACCGAGCCGATCAGGCCCTTCTTGCGGACGCCCACCTCGCCCATGGCCTCGCCGTCGAGCCAGGCCTCGCCGGGGAAGTAGGTGTAGGGGCTGGGCCAGGGCCCATCCATGCACGCCTCGCCCATGAGGTCGTAGTAGGTACGCTCTTGCGCGCGGAGCTCGGCCCAGTCATCGGGGTCGAGCTCGACCACCAGCTCGTGAAGCGCGCTCACGTCGAAGAGCGCGTCGGCCTCGGCTCCCCCCTGGACCTCGTCGCTGGCCGCGGGCTCGCCGCTGTCGAACGACACGGTCTGGTCGGCGCAGGCGAGGAGGAGGAGCATCGACACGAGGGTATGACACGCCAGGGGCGGGGGCGTGAAAGGAAATCGTGGGGGCGCTACCGCCCTTGGCGCGGGCGCCGGCTTCCAAAGCGTGGGTGACCGTGTACCCGGCCATTGGGCCGATCCCCACGGCAGCGCTAGGCCGCGAGTCGAGACCGCGACAATTTTCCGTCGTGGCTCAAACCCCCGGCTCACCGCCCATACGCCCGCCTCCACAGCTCGTCCGGCAACGGCGACACGTATCGCCGTGCATCCCCCTCCGGGTGCCGGAACCCGATCACCTGGGCGTGCAACGCGAGCCGAGAAAACCTCGCTCCACCATAGAGATCGTCCCCGAGGATGGGAAACCCCAGGTGAGCGAGGTGCAGCCGCACCTGGTGGGTGCGACCGGTTTCCAGCCGGGCCTCGACCACTGATACATCGCCCGATGTATCAGCCACCCGGAAGTGAGTGACAGCGGGCTTTCCCCCGGCAACCACGCCGCGTCGTCCGTCGCCCTTGCGTCCCAGCGGCGCATCCACGGTCGGCTCCCCCCGGAAACGCCCGCGCACCAGCGCGAGGTAGCGCCGCTCCACGCTGTGCTCCTCGAGCTGGGCCTTCAGGTCGAGCTGGCAACGCTCATCGCGCGCCACCAGCAACAGCCCCGAGGTGCCCTCGTCGATGCGATGCACCGGCAGCGCCTGCCCGAGCCACCGCGCCACCTGCGAGAGCACACTCGGCTCGCGTCGCCCCGGCGCGGGCACGCTGAGCAGCCCGGAGGGCTTGTAGACCACCGCCAGCCGCGCGTCGTGGGCCACCGCCGCCGCGTCGCGACCGGGCGCGTGCGCGGGCCGCGACGCGAGCACCCGCACCTCGTCCGCCTCCACCTCCCGCCCCATGTCGGCCACTGGCGTGTGCCCGAGCCACACCCGCCCCTGGCCCGCGAGCTTCCGCGCCTCCCGTAGCTCGTGCCCGCGTTGCCGCAGGACCTCCCCGAGCGTGGTCATGGCAGTCCCGATCCGCCGCGCCTGCAGATCGGCGCCTCGCGAAAGTTGGAGGCCGCGCTCGTCCCGCCCGCAGCGGGGCACGGCCAACGCGATCGAGCCACCCGGTCCCCAGTGGAAGACTGGGGGTGGTGCCCCTGGCGCGCCGGCCCGCTTGCCGGGCCGGTCGACGGGGGCGACAGGACCTCCCGGGGGACCTCCCGTGTCGCGACACAGGGCCGAGCACGGCCGACCAAGGTGACGCGTACGGGGTTCATGCCACAGTGACGGCTAGTTCTTCGCCGCCAGCGCTGTCCCGTAGATCTCCTCGCTGGTGGCCACCCGCATGTTGGCCGCCGCCCACTGCACCCAGCGCTCGTACGCCCCCCAGATAGCTTCTTTCTCCCGCCGGTTCCGGCTCTTCGACACGTCCACCCCGGTGAGCGGGTAGGCCGGCTGCCGGATCGTCTTCTTGGTGCGGTCGGTGTAGTACGAGAGCGTCCACCCCTCGGGGCCGGAGCGCTCGAAGTTGTTCTCGTGGATGAGCGACGTGACGTACGGCGTGCGACCGAGCGTCCACGACTTGAGCGCCTCCCGCATCCTCGGCAGCGGGTCGTAGTTGTCGGGGTCGGACTCCACGCGGTTCCACCAGAAGTCGTTGCGGTCGCCCCAGCGGGTGATGTTGATGTCGCCCGGTCGCTCCAGCAGCGTGCCGTACCACGTGAAGGGGTCGGCCTTTGGGGAGCTCGACGCGTGCGTGGTGATCACGCACTTCGCGCCCATCGAGGCGAACACCTCCATCGCCGCCTCGCGCACGCCGGCGTTGCCGACGCTCAGGCCCACGCACGAGGGCGCGCGGCCGAAGGTGTTCTTCACCAGCGTGTAGCCGCCGATGGTGCCGGTCTTGAGCTCGCCGGTGGCCATGTCCTGCGCGTAGGTCTCGTACTGCTTGATGACGGCAACCTTCTGCTCCTTGGTACGCAGCGCCGAGAGGGGCGCGGTGAAGCCGTCGGCCAGGGGGTGCGGCGCGCGGACGTGGTAGCTGATCCCCATGTCGCGTAGCGCGCTCACCGCGTCGCTGCGCTCGCTGACGTAGGCCTGCGTGATCGGGCCGGTGAGGTAGAAGTCGCCCTTGACCCCGTACTTCCGAAAGATCCCCGCGGCGCGGATGACGGTGTCGGCGCTCTCGTCCACGTGGGTGTGGTCGTGGGTGTTCATCACGAAGGTGATGGTGGGACGGTCGCTGGCCTCGGCGAGCTGCACGAGGAGAAAGCTGAGGACCGCAGACATCGGGGGCTCCGGGGAAACGGCGGGGGCGGCAGTGGTACGCCGTGCGCACCGTGAAGCTTCGACGCCAACAGGGGAGGGGGCGTGAGCCGCGCGGGGCCGGCAGGCGAGGGCCAAGTAGCACGCGGGCGCACCCTCGTGGACCGCGGCGGCACCTTCACCGACGTGGTGGTGGAGTCGAAGGATGGGAAGCTCGACGCGAGGAAGGTGCGTTCCGACATGGCCGTGGTCGGCCGCCTCGCGACGGGGCCGCTCTGCTTCGGCACCACGGTGGTGACCAACGCGCTGCTCGAGGGCAAGGCCGCGCGCGTGCTGCTCGTCGTGTCGCGGGGCCTCGGCGATCTCCCGGCGCTCGGCGACATGGCGCGCCCCGATCTCTTCGACGCCGACGCTCGCCGTCGTGCATGGCCCGGCCTGCGCGTGGTGGAGGTGGGGGGACGGATCGACGCCGACGGGTGCGAGGTCGAGCCGCTGGAGATCCCCGCGTTGCCGCTCGACGGCGTCGAGGCGGTGGCGGTGGTGCTGCACAACGCGCCGCTCAACCCGGCGCACGAGTGCGCCCTGCGCGAGGCCCTGCCCCCGCGTCTCCACGCGGTACTGAGCCACGAGTTGGTTCCCTCGCTCGGTCTCGTGTCGCGACTTGAAACAACATTGCTCGACGCGGCGGTCGGCCCGGTGCTGCGTGCGGCCCTCGAACGCGACGAGATCCCCGCCGGCGCCCACGCCATCCGCTCCGATGCCAGCCTGTGTGCCGCGGCTCGCTTGCGTGCGCCCGACGCGGTGCTGAGCGGCCCGGCCGGCGGGGTGCTCGCGGTGCGTCACGTGGCCGAGCGGGTGGGGGCTCGACTGGCGGTGGGCCTCGACATGGGCGGCACCTCTACCGACGTGTGCCTGGTGGAGCCGGGCCCGCTGCGCTACCGGGGGGGCGACTCGGTGGTCGCGGGGCGCCGCTTGCGGAGACCGGCGCTCGACGTGGAGACCATCGCCGCCGGCGGTGGATCCATCCTCGGTCACGACGGCGTGGCCTACACCGTGGGACCGGCCTCGGCCGGCGCGCACCCCGGGCCGCAGGCCTTCGGCAAGGGCGGGCCGCCCACCCTCACCGACGCCGCGATCGAGCTGGGCCTCGTGGACCCTGATACATTCGACCCTCCTATCGATGTGTCACGTGTATCACTGCCCGGCCCCGCCGAGGCCTACGTCGACATCGCCCGGGAGAGCATGGCCGCCGCCGTTCGCCGACTCGCCCTCGCGCGAGGCGTCGATCTCGAGGGCGCGGTGCTCGTGTCTTACGGCGGCGCTGCGGGCCAGCACGCCTGCGCGGTGGCCGAGAAGCTCGGCCTCGGGCGCGTGGTGGTACACGCGCTCGCATCGGTGATGAGCGCCTTCGGACAGCGTTTTGCTCGTGCCGAGGAGGAGCGTTCGCGCCCCCTGTGGCGGCCACTGGCCGAGGCCTGGCCCCGGGTGGTCGCGCTGTGGGACGAGCTCGCGGCGGCGCTGGCCGGCTGGCCCGAGCGCAGCTGCTGGGTGGAACTACGCTACGCGGGCACGGAGTCGTCGCTGCGGGTGGAGGGCGGCTCGGCGATCGAGGTGGCGCGTGCCTTCGAGGCCGAGCACGCGCGCCGCTTCGGCTTCGCGCGACCGGAACTGCCGGTGGAGGTGGTCCAGGTTGGCGCGAGGGGCCGGGAGGCTGGACTCCCCGGCGACTACACGGTGGCGTGGCCGGAGGGTGTCCCCGGGCAGGTGGTGGGCCCCTGCTCGCTCGGGCTGGCCGGCACGACGCTGGTGGTGCCGGCGGGTTGGCGCGGGCGCCGGGACGGCCCGCTGCTGGTGCTCGATCACCAGCAGCCGCGGCCCCGCGCCGAGGCCACCGACGAGGCCCTGTCGCTCGCGCTGTGGTCCAGCCGTTTCTCGGGCATCGCCGCCGAGGCGGGCGAGGTGCTCCGGGGTCTCGCGCGGTCGGTGAACATCCGCGAGCGCCTGGACTTCTCGTGCGCGATCTTCGACGAGGCGGGCACGCTGGTGGCCAACGCCCCCCACGTGCCGGTACACCTCGGCGCGATGGGGGCCACGGTGCGCGACCTCATCGGGAGCGGCCTGCCGCTGCCGGGAGGGGCCTCTTGGCTCACCAACGACCCGGCGGCGGGGGGCTCGCACCTGCCCGATCTCACCGTGGTCAACCGGGCGGGCCGCTGGTTCGTGGCCTCGCGCGCGCACCACGTCGACGTGGGCGGGAGCACGCCCGGCTCGATGCCGCCGCGGTCGCGAGCGCTCGCCGACGAGGGGCGGGTATTCCGTCGCGTGCCGCTCCTGGTCGACGGGGGCTTTCGCTGCCCCGATCTCGCTGGTTGTCGCGACATGGTGACGGTCGAGGCCGACCTCCGGGCGCAGGTGGCCTGCAACCTTCACATGGCCCGGCGCCTCGCCGACTTCGACCCCGTCGACGTGAGCCAGTGGATGGGCCGGCTGGTGGCGGCGGTGGAGAGGGCGGCGGGCGAGGTCTTGCCCCGCCTCGAGGGCGAGGCCGCTGACGAGATCGACGGCGTCGTGCTGCGGGTGCGCGTGCGCGGCGCGTGTTTCGACTTCTCGGGCAGCGGCGGTCCTCACGCGGGCAACCTCAACGCGCCGTCCTGCGTGGTGCGCGCGGCGGTGATCTACGTCCTTCGCTGCTTGCTCGGTCGCGACTTGCCGCTGAACGAGGGGCTGTTGCGCGCGGTGGACATACGGGTGCCGCCCGGCTCCATCCTCGACCCGCCGCCCGGCGCGGCGGTGGTGGGTGGGAACGTGGAGACCTCGCAGCGGCTCGTCGACCTGCTCCTGCGCGCCACGGGACAGCGCGCCGCGTCGCAAGGGACGATGAACAACCTGAGTCTCGGCGGCGAGGGCTGGGCCTACTACGAGACCCTCGGCGGCGGCCTCGGCGCCTCCGCGTCTGGACCCGGGGCCAGCGGCCTGCAGGTACACATGACCAACACCCGCGCCACCGACCCGGAGGTGCTCGAGGCGCGCCTGCCGCTGCGCGTGCGCAGCTTTCGCCTTCGCCCCGCGAGCGGTGGCGGCGGACTCCACGCCGGCGGCAACGGCGTCGAGCGGGAGATCGAGCTGCTCGCCCCGGCCACGGCGTCGCTTCTCGCCGCGTGGCGCCCCGGCGGTGCGCCCGGGCTGCAGGGCGGGGGCCCGGGGCTCCCAGGCGAGGCGTGGATCCAGCGCGAGGGCGCGTGGGCCCGCTGGAACGGCGACACCGTCTCGCTCTCGCCCGGCAGCCGCGTGCGCGTGTCGACCCCGGGCGGCGGCGGCTGGGGCGCGAGCTAAGCCCCGGATCCACCGGGTCCTCCACCGCGCCGGCCAGGTCGGCCGCGATGGCGAGGGAGCAGAGGACGCTGGTTATTCCCCTATTGGACCTTGGATCGGCCCCGGGTGCGTGGCGCGGGTGTCCATCTGGCGCAGGCGGCGGGCGAGCAGGGCGGCCAGGAACTGGTAGAAACGCAGCCCAAGACCGTTGTCTCGCTCCGTGAGCGCGAACACGTCCTCGGGCCTCAGGTGAAGCAACTCTCCCTCGTCGGTCCCCACGACGTCCGCGCTGGCGGCCCCCGACTCCAGGAAGCTCATCTCCCCGAAGATCTGCTCGGCGCCGAGCTCGCCCAGATCCAGCTCCCCCGCGCGCACCCGCACGCGACCCCGCTCCACGAGCCAGAGCCCCGCCCCGCGCGTCCCTTCGCTCAGCAGCAGCTCACCGGCCTGGAATGGACGTCGCCAGCCTACTTCGCGGATGCGTTCCCGGTCCTCGGGGCCCAGGTAGCGGCGCCAAGCCTCGGAGGAGTTCTGGGCTTCGGGGGCGGGCACGCAGGCGGCGGTGGACTCCTGCACCCGCTGGTCCATCTGGGCCTCGAAGAGGGCCACGCGGTCGGTGTCCAGGGGGACCACACCCCCGGTGGAGGTGTAGCCGGAGGGCTCTTCCCCGGGATCGCCCCGAAGATAGCTGGCGCCCCGGGCCTTGTGGACGAGGCGCCAGTTGCGCAAGGCGAGCACGCAGGCGTTGAGCTCCCCGACGAGGCGCCCGTCTCCGCTGGCGGCGACGAAGCCCCGCAGCCGGCCGGCCCGCGTGTCGACAACCTCGAGAAAGTCCTGGTGGACCTTGGGAAGGTAACGCCGACTGTGGCGCACGGATCGGCCCATGGGGCTGGCCGCGGAGACGCCGAGCAGGGCGTCCAGGGCCTGGAGGCAGCCCACCTGGGGGCCGCTGGCCCCCTCCAGCGGACCCTCTCCCTCGTCCAGGCCCCAGATGGTGGTGGGCTGGATCAGGGTGAGGAATTGCCCCGGGCGAAGGTGGCCGCGCTGGATGTTGCGCTTGAAAGGCTCCCCCAGGCTGGCCAGGTCCGCGCGCAGGCGCTCGAGCAGGAAGAGCACCCGCAGTCGGTCCCCCCCGGCGCAGGCGCCGACCAACTCCACGAGGGTGCGCAGGCAGGCGGTGCCCCGCGCCTCCGTCTCCACGCCGGTGGCCAGGAAGGCCGCCAGGGCCTCGTCGTCGGGCGCCCGCAGCCAGCCCACCGCCGGGCGCAGACGCGCTGCGACCAGCTCCTCCACCTCGTAGGCGCCGCCGGGACGGCCACCGTCAAGCTGGAAGTTGCACAAGACCATGCTGTTGAGGTTTCCCACCCGGGGATGGCCCCGGTCCCGGCAGAGCGCGCTCCAGAGCCGATCCAGGGCCGGGGGCAGGGCGCAGCGCGCGCGCTCGTAGTCCTCGCGCCTGGGCGGCGCCCGCCGCCAACGGGCACAATGGGCCAGCACGGAGAGCACCGTCATCAGACGGTCCCGTTCGGGGGTGTCTAGGGCGTCCCAGGAGGCCCCGCGTAGCGCCTCCCCATCGAAGAGCGCCCAGATCCAGGGCTCCACGTCCCCGTCGCCGTGGTATCGCTCGGGGAGCTCCGCCACGGCCGCGTCGAGAAGGTCGAAGGGGGGCGGCAGGCGGTGGGCGGGCAGGCGCGCGGGCAGGAAGCCGTTGGGTCCCAGGGCCGCGAAAGCCGCATCCAGAGCGTTTTCTCGTAAATCTCCGCGTTTCACGGCCTCTCCTCCCCGTCCGCGCCCCGCGCCGCCCCCCGAAAGCCACGGTATTCGCCGCCCGCGCCCGCGCCGGTCCGCGCGGGTCCTGATGCTACCGAACGCGGTATTACCCTGGCGCCGTCCCACCCAGCACCCCCGGCCACCGCGCGCAAAACGCCGCCCGCTGGGCCGAATGGCTCGTGGCGAAGGCAGCTGTCCACAGCTGATAACCGAGGGAGAAATCGCACCATGACCGTATTCGGAGAGAACGCCACCTCGGACAGCAGGGGGCGCAAGGCGGCGCGGGCTGAAAATCGGGGTCGAGAGCGCCGTACGAGGAGTGGTCGGAGGGCGAGGAGGCTCGGTGGCAGGGCGCGGACCGGGTCGTTACGGGTACCGTAGGAGGGGGTCATGTTTCCTTTCCTCCCGACGCGCGTGCTGCCGACGAAGCCGACGGCCTGAATGCCCGGGTGGTCGGCGATGGGGATAGATGGGATGACGCGGCCGGTGCTCCAAGTGGAGCACATCGTTTATCCTGAGACGAGCAATCGCTCAACGGAGTCACCGGCCCTGAACGAGCATAGCACCTTGACCGTGGGGATCGAGCTGGGGGACCGTCGGTCCACGGCGTGCGTCGACGGGGCCGGGGTCGTTGTCCGCTGGTTCGAGTTCCCGATGACGCCGGAGGGCGTTCGGGAGGCCCTCACGAACCAGGGCTTCGGGCGGGCGGCGATGGAGGCCGGTGCGCAGTCGGGGTGGGTGACGCGCGAGCTCCGGAAGCTCGGGTACGAGCCGCTGGTGGCGAACCCGCGGAAGCTGAAGGCGATCAGCGCCAACGAGCGGAAGAGCGACCGGAACGACGCGTTGCTGCTCGCCCGCCTCGCGGTGGCGGACGCGTCGCTGCTCTACCCGATCCGCCAC
>Ga0194131_10001267_pt1 | contig 43430 bp, 35 predicted proteins | sample TA2KigO120mmetaG_FD_148631 | JGI IMG/M metagenome (GOLD analysis project Ga0194131, IMG submission 148631) | Freshwater microbial communities from Lake Tanganyika, Tanzania - TA2015053 Kigoma Offshore 120m | ecosystem: Environmental > Aquatic > Freshwater > Lake | place: Tanzania: Lake...
ATGAAAGAAAAACGCCCCTGTCTTGCGGTTCACTCCGCAGAGACTCGATGCGGTACGCGCCGTCGTTCCTGCTACGAAATGTTCGATCAGGCGATCCTGCTTCGAGACCCCCAATCGGCTCCGTCGTATCCGTCCCATGATAACTCCATAACCGAGTTATCTGGGACAGCCCCCAGATTTGGACAGACGAAGCGCGGTCATCTTGAGCCTCCAGGGATAGATTGTTGGAACAATGCAACCTCAAGATACGGTATGGGCGCGATCCGGTTGGCCCCGGCCTCTCGTTCGTCGGTCGGAAGGCTTTTCCGGAAATTCAGAAGAATCCATCCCCATCATGGGAAGGTGGACATGGGCACAAATTTCGACCGATCGAACGCCACCGGCGAGCGCGGCGCAAGCTCAATAAGCTCGCCGGAGGCGGGACGCGGGGAAGCCATCCCGGACTTCCGCGGGCTCTTGCGGCGCGCGGCGAACGACTTGCGAGGCGAGGCGAGGGGCAAGGTCCGTCCCGACCAGCGCGAACGGCTCTTGAAGCTCGCCGCGCTGCTCGACGGCTACGCGGACGAAAGCCCCTAGGCCGGCGCGTCTAAGGTCGCGCCAACGCCCGTGCAAAGCGGAGCGCGATGATCGGCAGCACGCAGGCCGCAGCGAGATAAAGCGGCGGTCCGCCGACCCGATCGAAGAACGGACCGGCAAGCGCGACGCCTGCAGCTTGGCCGATGAACAGCATCGCCGCGAACATCGCAAGCGCGGTCCCACGCGCTTCCGGGATCATCTGCGTCGCCTCGGTCTGCAGGCTGTTGTGCAGCATGTAGAAGCCGAAGCCGAGGACGACCAGCGCTGCCAGTGCCACGGCAAGAGACGGCACGAGCGCGATCAACGCGAAGCCGGCGGCGAGCGCGAACGAGCCGATGAGCGCGATGCGGGCGCGGCTCATCGTCGCGACCAAGCGTCCGACCGCGAGCGCATATCCCAGCGCGCCGAGCGCGAAGGCGGTCAGCATGGTGCCGGCGGCGGCGACGGAAACGCCGAAGCGCAACTGAAGATCGGTGCCGATATAGGAAAAGGCACCGTACATCGCGGCACCCTCGAGGAAGACAGTGGTCAGCACCAGGCGGACGCGCGGCCGCGACAGCGCCTCGAGAAGCTTCACCCGTCGGGCGAGGCCGGCGGCGCCCGACCCCGGCGCCGGGCTCAGCCTCAACGCGATCAACGGCGCGATGCCGCCCAAAAAGAAGAGCGCACCCAGCATCAGGAAGGAAGCCCGCCAGCCGAAGGCATCTCCGATCCAGCCGCCGAGCGCCTGGCCGGAGGCGAAGCCCAGGATCTGGCTGAACAGGAAGCGGGCGAGCGCACGCTGGCGGTTCTCGAAGCTGACGACATCGCCGATCCAGGCAAGGCAGAGCGGGATGACGCCTCCGGCAGCGGCACCGGAGACAAAACGAGCGAGCGAGAGCTGATCCGCCGTCGCCGCGACGACGCAGCCGATCTGGGCTGCGGCCGACAGCAGCGAGGCCACGGCGATCGTCTGCACCTTGCCGAAGCGGTCGCCGATCGGCCCGAAGGCGATCTGGATTGCGCCATAGGCGATGTTGAAGCTGGTGATAGCCGCCGCCGCGACGGCGCCGGGCGTCGTTGCGAACTCGGCCGCGATGTCTGGCAGCAGCGAGTCCGCGATACGCATGCTCGCGGCGCTGGCGAAGGCGGCGACCGAGAGCGCCGCGAAAAGCCAGGTCGGCATCGGGACGCGATCAGGCGCCGTAGAGCCTTGGCGGATTGTCGACGAGGATGCGCTGGCGGGTGGCGGCGTCCGGCACCCATTCGGCCAGCAGCTCCATCAGCCCGGCATCGTCGATCTGGTGATCGGCGGCCGGATGCGGCCAGTCGGTGCCCCAGACGCAGCGGTCCGGCGCGGCGGCGACCAGCGCCTGGGCGAGCGGCGTCGTCGCCGCATAGGGCGGACGCAGCGCCTTGTCGAGATAGGGACCGGAGACCTTGACCCAGAGGTTGGAGGAGCGGCGGAACGCATCGAGGAAGGTCCGATAGCCGGGATCGTTCGTACCCTTGCTCGCAGGCATGCCGCCGAGATGGTCCCAGACGACCGGGACGGCGGTCTTCGTTGCGCGCTCGACGAGCTCGGAGCGGGTCGAGGCATCGACCAGGAGCTGGATGTGCCAGCCGAGCGGCTTCAGCCGCTCCCCCATCTTCTCCATATTCGCGGTCGAGACCGCGCCGACCATCGTATCGGAGAGCCGGATGCCGCGGATGCCGCCCTTGTGCATCGCCTTGAGCTCGTCATCGGCGATGTCCGGCGAGACCACCGCGACGCCGCGATAGGCGGGGCCGAGCTCGGCCAGCGCCGCCAGCGTCGCGCGGTTGTCGGTGCCGTAGACCGAGGCCTGGACCAGCACACCGCGGGCGATGCCGATCTGGCCATGCATGCGTTTCCAGTCGGCGCCGGTGGCGAGGCCGGGGGTGTAGGCGCGTTCGGGGCGGAGCGGAAAGCGGTCGAAGGGCCCGAAGACATGGGCGTGGCAATCCCAGGCGCCAGGAGGCACCGCGACCTTCGGGCGGCGGCAGACGGCTTCGAAAGGGATGGTGGCGGGCGCAGTCACGGGCGGTCTCCGGATCGGGCGGGCAGGGTGCACCCAAGCGGCCATCGGCGCCAGGGACGTTTCGGCATCGGCAAGGAGGATAGGGCAGGGCTCTGCCCATGAGCTAACCTCCCGGCAGCGAACGAAATGGGGGAGCGTATGCGGATTCTGGTGGCCGATTGCGAGCAGGAGATCTCGTCCTTCAACCCGGTGCCGAGCGACATCGGCTACTTCTCGATCAAGCGGGGAGAGGAGATCTTCCGCGACCGCGGCCTCAACACCCAGATGGGCGGCGCGCTCTCGGTCTTCGATGCCGACACGTCGATCGAGGTGGTGCCGACCGTCTCGGCCCGCGGCCCCAGCGCCGGCATCCTCGAGAAGAAGAGCTGGAAGAAGATCTCGAGCGAGATCCTCTCCTCGATCGAAAAGTCGGCAAAAGGCATCGACGGCATCTACTTCGCCATGCATGGCGCCATGGGCGCGGAGGGCGAGCTCGACCCCGAGGGCTATCTGCTGCAGGAGGTGCGCAGGATCGTGGGCGAGAAGATGCCGCTGGTCATCTCGCTCGACCTTCACGGCATCATGACCGAGCGGATGCTGAGGCACATCGACGGCGTCACGATCTATCACACCTATCCGCATGTCGACTTCGCCGATACCGGCGCCAGGGGAGCGCGCATGCTGCTCCGCATCATCCGCGAGAAGCTGAACCCGGTGATCGCGCGCGTGGTGATCCCGGCGCTGGTACGCGGCGACGAGCTGGTCACCAAGTCGGGCTGCTACGGCGACATCCTGCGCGAGGCCCGGCGGCTGGAGAACGAGGGCAAGGCCATGTTCGCCGGCGTCATGATCGGCAACCCCTTCACCGATGTCCCCGAGCTGTGCAGCCAGGCGATCGTCGTCGCCGAGAAGGACGGCGCCTTCGCCGAGAAGGCGGCGATCGACTTCGCCGGGCGCTTCTGGCCGAACCGGCACCGGATGCAGGGGAAGCTGATCCCGCTCGATGCGGCGATCGCGCAGGCCAGGCACATGCAGGGGCCGGTGATCTTCACCGATGCGGCGGATGCCACCTCCTCGGGCGCGACCGGCGACAGCAACGTCATCATGGCGGCGCTGATGAAGGCGAAGTATCCGGGCCGCGTGCTGGTGCCGATCGTCGATCCGCCCGCAGCGGCGGCGGCGAAGAAAGCCGGCATCGGCGCCAGGATCACGGTCAATCTCGGCGGCGCGCTCGACAAGCGGTTCACGCCGCTGAAGGTCGCCGGCACGGTCGACATGCTCTCGGGCGGTCATATGAGGCTGGAGACCGCGCGCGCTCCCTTCGAAGGCGGCGACACCGCGGTCCTCATCTCCGGCAACTACACGATCCTGATCTTCTCGAAGCCGGCCTATTTCTTCGACCGGGCGCCGTTCCTCTCACACGGCCGCAACCCGCGCGACTACGACCTGATCGTCGTCAAGTCGCCGCATTGCGAGTACCACATGTTCGAAGAATGGGCGGAGAAGAACTTCAACATCGATGCGCCCGGCGCGACCTCGGCCGACATCAAAGCGCTCGGCCACACGATCTGCGCGCGGCCGATGTATCCGCTCGATCCAGATATCGGCTTCAAGCCGAAGGCGGTCAGGTTCCACACGAAGCGGCGCTGACCGAGCGGCCACCTCACCCTTCGACAAGCTCAGGATGAGGCGGACTGAGAGAACGGCGATGCACGCTCCGCTGCTTCAGTCGCCCTCATCCTGAGCTTGTCGAAGGGTGAGGTGGCGCTTCGGCGGCTGCTATTTGCTCCAGGGCCTCAGATACCCCGTCACCACGATGTGCTGGCCCTGGGCGATTGTGGCGACCCAGGCCTGCGCTATCACGATGCCGTCGACGCCGGCCTTGGCTTCCCAGGGGGCGGAGTCGAAGTGGTTGAAGTCATGCAGCAGGCCGACGACGGCGCCCTTCTTTACCTTGGTGCCGCAGGGAATCACCTGCTCGTAGTGCCCGGCGAAGGGCGCCACGGTGAAGCAGGCGCGGTCGACCATCTCGGCCATGAGCTGGGTGCCGTCGGCGTGATGGCCGATCGGCTTCACCCGGCCTTTCATCTGCCCGTGATGGATGGCGGCGGCGCGGACGCCATGGCGGCCTTCGGCGACGCCGGCTGGCTGCACGGCGCGGCCCCAGCCCAGCTCCATGCCGACGGTGATCTTGCCGAGCCGTTCGGCCTCGCTGGAGAGAAGGCCCGGCGTGACATTCTGATAGGTGATGACCAGGGGCGTTCCGAACCAGCGCGCGGTCTCCTCGATCACGCGGCTCTGCTCGGGGTTTTCGATCGGGTGGAAGCTAGTGCAGCGGGCGAAGCAGGCGACATCGCCGCCGGCATGCAGGTCGAGCACGACATGCACCTGCGGCCAGATCCAGGTGCGGACGAAATCGGCGATCCGATGCGTGATCCCGGCCAGCGCCGGCGTCTTGCCGGCGCCGTCGATGAAGGCTCGGTTCAGGTTGACGCCGTCGTCGAGCGAGCTGTCGCGTGTGCCGGCCTTGAAGGCGGCGACGTTGAGCACCGGCACCAGGACGATCCGACCGGTGACGTCGGCGAGGTCGAAATCGCGCAGCAGGTGGCGGATGACGATCGGGCCTTCATACTCATTGCCGTGATTGGAGCCGAAAGCGACGAGACCCTCGCCGGGCTTCGCCTTTGGCCCGACCATCACGGTGACCGGGATCAGGTGGTCGCCCCAGATTGAGTCGTGCTCGAGCGCGACAAAGTAGTCGCGCCGACCGGGCGTCTCGAAATCGACCTCCGAGGCGCGGCAGATCTTGCGTTCCATGGCTTTCCCCAAAATTGAGAGGCCGCATCTTTCGATGCGGCCTCGATGACGTCGTTGCTCCAGTAGTCGGCTACTTCTTGATCGAGACGTTCCAGGCGCGCGGCAGGAAGAAGTTCTGGAAGCCATCGACATTGGCGCGGGTGGCGGCGACTTTCGGCATGACACCGAAGGTCAGCGCCAGGGCCTCGTCGTAGATGCGCTGCTGCGCCTTGGCGAAAAACTGCACGCGGTCCTGCAGGTTCTTCGAATTCAGGCCCGCGTTCCAGAACTCCATCAGCTGCGCGTCCGATTCGTTGTTTTTGGGCTTGTGGACGTTGTTGGGGTTGGTCAGGTTGCGCAGCGACGGCAGGCCGGTCTGCCCGACCACCGTGGTCCAGCCGGTGTAGAAATAGTTCCAGCCGGTGGTCTCCTTCTGGCTCTTGGCCAGCGCCGCTGGCCAGTCATGGATCAGGAGCTCGGCATTGATGCCGACCGCCTTCATCTGCTCGGCCATGACCAGCGAGGCGTTGTACATCGCCACATAGTCCTTGTTGGTCAGCAGGACGACCTTCTCGCCCTTGTAGCCGGCCTCCTGGAGCAGCTTCTTCGCCTTGTCCTTGTTCTTCTGGTTGTAGTGCTCTTTGCCGACCTGGCTGTAGTAGGGGCTGGTCGGGAACTGCAGCGCGTGGTCCATGCGATGGAGGCCGTCGCTGGAGGCCTCCATGATCTCGTCCATGTCGAGCGCCGCCTGCACCGCCTGCCGGAACTTGAGGTTATCGGTCGGGGGGAAGGAGAGGTTCGGGTAGGAGAGATGGACCCAGAAATTCTCCATCGACTGGAACTTGATGTTCTGGTTGTTGGCGAGCCGCTTCTGCGAGGGCCGCGGCACGTCCTCGACGCCATGCACCTCGCCGGTCTCGAGCGCGGCGACCCGCGCCTGAGGCTCGACGATCATGCGGTAGTTGACGCTGTCGACGCAGGCGACCTTGTAGCCGCCGAGCCCGTTGGTCCCGCTCTGCGCGTCGTTCGGCTTGTAGCCGTCGAAGCGCTTTACCTTGAAATGGCTGTCGGCGACGAACTCGACGAACTGGAACGGACCGGTGCCGATCGCCGGCAGCTGCATCTGCTCCGCACCCGCGCTTTCCTTCGGGATGATCACGACCGGTGGCGCGATGTTGGAGAAGGACTCGAGGAAGATCGCCTGCGGCTGCTTCATCTTGACGACGAAGGTCGCCGGATCGGGCGCCGCAAAGGAGTCGATGACGCCGAACATCGACTTGTCGACGCCGACCTTGCGGTAGCGTTCGTAGGTGGCAACCACGTCCTCCGAGGTCATGATCTTGCCGTTGTGAAACGGCACGCCCTGGCGGATCTTGAAGGTATAGGACATGCCGTCCGGCGCCTCGCTCACCGACTCGGCCAGCGCCAGGGTCGGTTGCATCTTCTCGTCGCGGGTGATCAGCGACTCGAACATCAGCGAAGCGACGTTGCGGCTCTGCGCCGAGGTCGAGACGTGCTGGTCGTATGTCGGGACCTTGGCCTCGAGAGCGAAGATGAATTCGCCGCCCTTGGCGGGGCAGGAGAATTTGGCCTGGGCGAGAGCGGAAGAACTCATGCCCACGAAGCATGTAACGGCGAGAGCGGCAATGACGTGCCGTGAAGTCGACGCATTCATTGGAGTGCCTCCCTGTGGCAGTCGTCGGTTGAGAACGGTAGCGACGCGACAACGGGCCGGTCAACACGCACCGGCCTTAGAGCAACTCAGTCGTTTCGACGCACGATAGACGGGCCTGTGGCAAGCCCGTCGAACCAGAGGTAGTCGGGCCCAAGTTGGTCCAGCGTGCGGATGCCAAGAAAACCCATGCCCTTGTCGATCTCCTCCTGGAAGATCGAGACGATGCGGCGTGCGCCAATCTCTCCGCCGGCGGCGACCGCGAAGGCGGCCGGTCGGCCGAACAGCGCCGTCTTGGCGCCCATGGCAATCGCCTTCAGAACATCGCTGCCGCGGCGAAAGCCTGAGTCCAGCATAACGGTGAGGCGCGGGCCGACCGCATCCATGACCTCGGGCAGGATCTCGAGCGGTGCCACCGCGTAGTCGAGATTGCGGCCGCCATGGTTGGACAGGATGACGCCGTCCATGCCGCGATCGGCGGCGAGGACGGCCTCCTCCTTGGTCATGATCCCTTTGAGGATCATCGGTCCTTTCCACATCTGGCGGATGCGCCTGAGCGCCTCCCAGTCGAGGGCCGGGCTGCGCTCTTTGATGAAATAGGCGAGAAGCGTGTGCGTGTCCTTGGGGCCGTCGACCAGCGGCACCATGCTCTCCATCCGCCCGACATTGCCGCGCAGGACGACGTCGATGGTCCAGCCCGGGTGCGTGAGCACATCCCAGACGTTCCGCGGCGTCTTCTTCAGGCCGAAGGAGAAGCCGTTGCGCCGATCGCGCTCGCGCTTGGGAAAGACATTGGAGTCGGTGGTGACGACCAGCGCCTCGTAGCCCGCGGCGGCGGCGCGCTCGACGAGCGCTCGGTTCAGGCGGTCATCCTTGAAGGTATAGAGCTGTGCCCAAAGCCGGGCCTGGGGGGCCGCCTCGGCGACCTCCTCGATCGTGCAGTTGGCGCCGAGGCTCAGCATGAAGGGGATGCGGGCGTCGGAAGCCGCCTTGGCGAGCGCGATCTCGGCCTTGTAGCGGAGCGTGCCGAGGCCACCCATCGCCGAGATCGCGAAGGGAGAGCCCGACTTGCGACCGAACAGCTCGATCTCCTGGCTCCGCTCGGTCACGTCGACGACGGTCCGCGCGCGAAAGCGCACGCGGTCGAAAACCGCGCGGTTGTGGCGAAGCGCGCTCTCGGTCTCGGCGCCGCCATCGACGAAGTCGAACATCGCGAGCGGCAGACGCTTGCGCGCGAGCTTACGGAGGTCCTCGACGGTCTCGGCTTGAGCGATGCCGCGGCTCATCGGGCGGCGCTCATCTGCGGGCCGGGCAGACCGGGCTTGACCAGATGACAGGCGACCTCGTGCCCGGCCTCGACGGCGAGCCGCGGCGGCTCAGCCTCGCGGCAGATCGCTTCGGCATAAGGGCATCGGGTATAAAAGCGGCATCCCTTGGGCGGGTTGATCGGGCTCGGCACGTCGCCCTTGAGCACGATGCGGTTGCGCCCGGCGCGCGGCTTCGGCACCGGGATCGCCGAGAGCAGGGCCTGGGTGTAGGGATGGCGCGGCTGCCTGTAGAGCGTGCGCCTGTCGGCAAGCTCGACGATCTTGCCAAGATACATGACCGCGACACGATCGGATATGTGCTTCACCACGCCGAGGTCGTGCGCGATGAAGAGGTAGGTCAGCTTGAACTCCTCCTGCAGATCCTGCAGGAGGTTAATGACCTGGGCCTGGATCGAGACGTCGAGGGCTGAGACCGCCTCGTCGCAGACGATGAATTTCGGCTGCGAGGCGAGCGCGCGGGCGATGCCGATGCGCTGGCGCTGGCCGCCTGAGAATTCATGCGGGTAACGGCGCGCATGGAAGCTGGCGAGGCCGACGGTCTTCAGCAGGTCACGGGCGCGCTTGGCCAGCGCCGGGCCCGGCTTATCGCCGAATATCACCAGCGGCTCGGTGATGATGTCCTCGACAGTCATGCGCGGATTGAGCGAGCCGTAAGGGTCCTGGAAGATGATCTGCAGGTCGCGGCGCTTCTGGCGCATCGTCTCGGCATCGAGCGACTGGAGATCGACGCCGTCATAGCGGATCGAGCCGGATGTGGGTTGGATCAGCTTCAGGATCAGCCGGCCGGTCGTCGATTTTCCGCAGCCGCTTTCGCCGACCAGCCCCAGCGTCTCTCCGGCCTTGATCGAGAAGCTGACATCGTCGACCGCCTGCACCGAGCCGATCTGCTTGGAGAACATTAACCCCGAATAGATCGGGAAGTGCTTGACCAGGCCCTTGACGTCGACGAGGGGCGGGGCGGTCACGACGCCGCCTCGGTCATCGCGCGCGCGCCGATGTGCTGGTAGCCGGTGTGACGGATGCAGCGGGCCGAGCGCCCGTTTCCGAGATCGATCAGGGCGGGCAGGCGCTCGGCGCAGGCCGGCTTCGCTTCGGGGCATCGTGCCTGGAAGCGGCAGCCGGAGGGCAACGCGAACGGGCTCGGCATGGTGCCGGGGATCGCGTGCAGGCGGCGATGCTCGACCTCAAGATCGGGGATGCTGCGCAGCAGACCCTCGGTATAGGGATGACCGGGCCGGTAGAAGACATCGTCGACGCTCGCCTCTTCGACGATCTGCCCGGCATACATGACGATGACACGGTCGGCGAACTCCGCGACGACGCCCATATTGTGGGTGATGACGATCACCGCCATGTGCATCTCCTCCTGAAGCTGGCGGAGGAGATCGAGGATCTGCGCCTGGATGGTGACGTCGAGCGCTGTCGTCGGCTCGTCCGCCAGCAGGAGCTTGGGCGAGCAGGCGAGCGCCATGGCGATCATGACGCGCTGGCGCATGCCGCCGGAGAGCTGGTGCGGAAAGTCGTCGATGCGACGCTCGGGCGACGGGATGCCGACCTTGGCCAGCATCTCGATCGCGCGGTCGCGCGCGGCCCTCTGCCCCAGCTTCTCGTGGATCTTGATCGTCTCCATGACCTGGTCGCCGACAGTGAAGACCGGGTTCAGAGAGGTCATCGGCTCCTGGAAGATCATCGAGATATCGCGGCCGCGGATCTTCTCGATCCGGCTTTCGGACAGCTTCAGCAGATCCTGGCCTTCGAAGAGGATCTCTCCGGCGGCGACGCGCCCAGGCGGTTGCGGGATGAGGCCGAGGATCGAGAGCGCAGTCACGCTCTTGCCCGATCCTGACTCGCCGACGATGCCGAGGACCTCGCTCTTGCCGAGATCGAAGCTGACGTCGTCGACGGCCTTCACCACACCCTTGCCGGTGGTGAATTCGGTGGTGAGGTTGCGGACTCTAAGGAGCATTGGCTCAGACATGCATCAGCCCTGCTGCACCTTGAGCCTCGGATCGAGCACGTCGCGCAGCCCGTCGCCGAGCAGGTTGAGCGCGAGGACCGTCATTGCCAGGATGATACCGGGGATCATGGTGATCCATTCGGCCTCCCGGATATAGGTGCGGCCCTCGGCGATGATGTTGCCCCAGGTCGGCGTCGGCGGCGCCGCGCCGAGACCGAGGAAGCTCAGCACCGCTTCCGTCAGCACGGCGTAGGCGAAGATGAAGCTGAGCTGCACGATCAGGGGCGCCATGCAGTTGGGCAGGACGTGCTTGCGCACGATGCGATAGTGGCTGGCGCCGCAGGCGAGCGCCGCCTGCACGAACTCCATCTCGCGCACGACCAGCACCGAGGCGCGCACGATGCGCGCGGTGCGCGGGATGTAGACGACCGAGATCGCGATCACCGCGGTGTAGGAGGAGGGGCCGAGCGCGGCGGCGATGCCGAGCGCGAGCAGAATGGACGGAAACGCCATGAACGCGTCCGCAAGCCGCATCAGGGGCCCGTCGAGCTTCCGTACATAGCCGGCAGCGGCGCCGAGCAGGATGCCGAAGACGGCATTCAAGATGACGACGCCGAGGCCGATGCCGAGGCTCAAGCGTGCGCCGTAGACGACGCGGCTGAGCTGATCGCGGCCGAAGTTGTCGGTGCCGAATGGGAAATCCCAGGAGGGCGGGCGGAACTTGAAGCGGATCGCGAGCTTGTTCGGATCGACAGGCGCGATCCAAGGCGCCAGGATGGCGACGATGGCGACGATGCCGAAAACCAAAGCGCCGGCGACGAAGGCCTTGTGCCGCATCAGCCGCTTGAAGGTGTCGCTCCGCCAAAAGGCCCAGCGCTGCTCGGGGAGCTCCTCGTCCTCCGGTGCGTAGCCGATCGTCCTACTTGTCTCGGTCATAGCGCACCCTGGGATCGAGATAGGCGTAGAGCACGTCGACGACGATGTTGCACAGCATGAGCGCGCTGGCGACGAATAGGAGGCCCCCCTGGATCATCGGATAGTCGCGCCTGAGGATGCCGTTGACCAGAAGCGAGCCGATGCCGGGGATCGAGAAGATCGCCTCGATCACCACCGAGCCGGAGACCAGCACCGAGAGGATGATGCCGATGATCGTCACCACCGGGATCATGACGTTGGCCATGGCGTGCTTGCCGACGACGAGGCGGCGCGGCAGGCCCTTGGCCTTGGCGGTGCGGATGTAGTCCTGGCGTAGCACCTCGAGCATGGTCGAGCGCGTGATGCGCGCGAGCAGACCCATCTGCAGCATGGCGAGCGAGATCGCGGCCAGCGTCGAGGTGCGGAACCAGCCCCAAAGGTCGTTCTGCCAGGGGATATAGCCGCCGGAGGGCAGCCAGCCGAGGTGAACGGCGAAGAGCACGATCATCATCAGGCCGAGCCAGAAATTCGGGATGGAGACGCCGAGCAGCGCGAAGGTCATCGCCGCCTGGTCGACCCAGGTGTTCTGGCGGAGGGCGGCGATCACGCCGGTGAAGATGCCGAAGATCAGCGTCAGGATCATCGCGTAGCCGGCGATCGACAGCGACACCGGCAGGCGCTCGATCGTCGCCTCCAGCACCGGCTTGCCGAGCAGGAGCGAGCGGCCGAGGTCGCCCTGCAGCGCATTGCCGTAGAACTTGAGGAGCTGCACATGGAAGGGCTTGTCGAGGCCGAGGTTTTCGCGGATCGCCTGGAGCTCGGCCGGCGTCGCCGAGGGCCCGCCGATGATCGTCGCGGGGTCGCCGGGCACGAGATGCATGACCGAGAAAGAGATCAGGCTGACCAGCGCCAGGATCGGCACGGCCTGTAACAGACGCTGCAGGATATAGCGGCCCATGCGGAGGTCGGACTCTTGAGGAAGGCTTGCGCAGACGAAGGGCGGAGAAGACATCTCCGCCCTTCATCCTAGGCGATATCCGTCAGGCTGTGGTCATTCGAAGTAGACGTTCGACGCCCGCTGGATACGGTACGGCTTGAAGTTCTTCACGTTCGCGCGAACTGCCTGGAGCTGATTGAGCGCCCCGAAGGGGATGACCAGCACCTGATCGAGAAGGCGCGTCTGCGCCTTGGCGAAGGCGGCCTTGCGGATCTCCGGCGTAGCGCCGTTGACCATCTCGTTGAAGGCGTCGTTGAAGGGCTTGTCCGCGTCCGCCGGTGTCTTCGGCTTGTAGGCGCTTTGCGGCGCAGCGTATTGACGAATGGTCTGCACCGGACCCTGCACCGGCCCGTTGCCGCTGGCATTGAAGAAGAAGTTCCAGCCGGTCGTGGTGTTCGACCAGCGCTGCGCCGATGCCGGCCAATCGACGACGTCCAGCTTGACGTTGACACCGATCGCCTTCAGCTGTTCGGCCATGACCAGCGAGGCGTTGTACATCGAGGTGTAGTCCTTGTTCGTCAGGAAGATCACCTCTTCGCCCTTGTATCCGGACTCGGCAAGGAGCTGCTTGGCCTTGGCCGGGTTCTTCTGGTTATAGGTCTCCTTGCCGGCATCGGTATATTGAGCCTGGCCCGGATACTGGAAGCCGACATTGAGCCGGTAGGCGCCGTCCGACGCCGACTCCATGATCTCTTCCATGTTGAGGGCAGCCTGTACGGCCTGGCGGAACTTGAGATTGTCGGTCGGCGCCGCCGAGGTGTTCACCTCGGCCACCTGTATCCAGAAATTGTTGAGGTAGACGAGATTGATGTTCCGGTTCTGCTTGAGCCGCGCCTGCGAGGTCACCGGGATGTCCTCGGCCGCGTGCAGCTCGCCGGTCTCGATGCCCGCGACGCGCGCGCCCGGCTCGGTGACGATGCGATAGACGACGGTATCGACGCAGGCGACCTTATAGCCACCGAAGCCGTCGACATTGGCGTAGCGCGTGTCCGGCGTATAGCCGTCATAGCGCTTCAGCTTCACATGGCTGTCGGCGATGTTCTCGACCAGCTGGAAGGGGCCGGTGCCGATGCTCGGCAGCTGCATCGCCGCGGCCGAGGCGCTTTCCGCCGGGACGATGGCGACCGGAACCAGGAAGGAGCTCAGGTTCTCGAGGAAGGTCGGCTGCGGCGTCTTCATGTTGATGACGAAAGTCGAAGGGTCCTTGGCCTCCCAACCCTCGACCGGCGCCAGCATGCCGCGATCGATGCCGACCGTCTTGTAGCGGTCGAAGGTGGCGACGACATCGGCGGCCGTGAGCGGCTTGCCGTTGTGGAACTTGACCCCGGACCTGAGCTTGAAGACGTAGGTCTTGCCGTCGGCGGAAGCGTCGACCGAGGCGGCGAGGGCGGGCATCACGGCAAAGTTCTCGTCGCGGATCATCAGCGACTCGAACATCTGCTGGGCGATGTTGCGCGTGGACGCGGTCGCCGAGGTGTGCTGGTCGAGGCTGTTGAGCTTGGCCTGCTGGCCGAAGACGAGTTCGCCGCCCTTCTTCGGGCAGGTGAACTGTTGCGCCTCGGCGGCGCCGGCCGACATGGCGGCGAGCAAGACGGCTGCAGACAGCGGCCACCGTGACTTCCGAATGGACATGATCCCCTCCTCAGGTTCGATGGTGAATCGCGTGCGCAGGCGACCTCACGGCGATGAGTTTCGTACTGGAAAGTTTGCGGAGAAAGCTTCCCGCCGCCTTCGGACACGGTCAAGACGTTTCATCGATCCCCGAAGGCGTTTGATCGAGCATTGATGGGAACAATCCATTGAACAGACGGGTCTTCGCCCGCCGGTTGTGACCGCTCATGGGCGTTCTGATCCCGCTTTCTCGGGGTAATTCGTCTAGATCGAGGAGGGACGCCGATGATTCAGCCGAGGTCGCGGATCTGGACGAAGCTCGACTTCGAGAAGGACGGCAAGCAGGTCGGCTACCTCCACCTGCCGCACTCGGTCGATCGATCGGGGGCCGGAACCATCGCCATTCCCTGCGCGGTCTTTCGCAACGGATCGGGCCCGTCGAGCCTGCTGATGGCCGGCATCCACGGCGACGAGTTCGAAGGCCAGGTGGCTCTGACGCGCCTCATCCGCGACCTCGACGCCAAGGACATCACAGGTCGCCTCATCATCGTGCCGGCGATCAACCTGCCGGCGGCGATCGCCGGCACGCGAATCTCGCCGATCGACGACCGGAATCTCAATCGCTGCTTTCCGGGAAATCCCAACGGCTCGCCGACCGAGCAGATCGCCTACTACATCGAGACGGAGCTGGGGCCGATGTGCGAGTCCTGGCTTGACCTGCACTCCGGCGGGGCTTCGATGGCCTTCATGCCCTATGCCCAGATCATCCTTTCGCGCGACGAGGCGCTGAACAAGCGGGCGCTCGCGGCGCTCGAGGCGTTCGGTGCGCCGCTGAGCGTGATCCAGGCCTTTTCCGACGAGCCGAACATGTCCAACAGCTCGGCCACCCGCAACAACGCCATCCATCTCGGCACCGAGGCCGGGGGCAGCGGCTCCGTCGGCCCGGACGGGGTCAGGCTCTGCTATGACGGCACCCTTCGGTCGCTGGTTCACCTCGGCCATCTCTCCGCCCGCAACAGCCGGATCGCGATCCCGCCGCGGCCGAAGGAAGTGCGCTGGATCGAGATCGCGTCGCGCGACTACTACACCTACGCGCCGCAGGCCGGCTTGTTCGAGCCCGTGGTCAAGCTCGGCGACATGGTGAAGAAGGGACAGATCTACGGCTTCGTCCAGTTCGTCGACGACCCGTTGAGAGATCCTGCCGAGGTCAGGTTCGAGGCTTCCGGCCTTGTCGTCTGCATGCGCCATCCCGGCCGCTGCGAGCGCGGCGATTGCCTCGGGCACCTGGCCTCGGACATCAAGCGCTGAGGCGGAGACGTCCGGGTTAGCTGACCCGATGCTTCTGAACGAAGCCCTCGTCGACCTCGACGCCGATACCGGGCGTGTCCGGGATCGGCACGGTGCCGTCGGGCTGGAGGGCGAAGGAGGCCTTGGCGATGCCGGCCGTCAGCGCGCTCTGGCTCACATTGAACTCGACGAAGCGGGCACGCGGCAGGGTCGCGATGAGCTGCAGGCTGTAGCCGGTGAGCAGATGCGTCAGCCATGAGTGCGGCACGAGGTCGATGCCGGCTTCGTTCGCCATCTCGGCGACGCGCTTGGCCACGGTAACGCCGCCGCAGCGCGACAGGTCCGGCTGGACCACGTCGACGCAGCCTTCGCCGATGAAGCGCTCGAAATCCCAGATCGTCGCTACCTGCTCGCCGGCGGCGATCGGCGTCGGGCTGACGGCGCGGAGATAGGCGTATTCGTCGAAACGCTCGGGATGGATGAAGTCCTCGCACCAGCCGACGCCGTAATCGGCAAGCCATTCGACCAGCGCCACGGCCTCGCGGCGGCTGCGCATCGGGCCCGGCTTCTTCCAGCCAGCCGGATACCAGCCGGGATCGACGAGCAGATGGCGCTTCGGCCCTAGCGCCTCGCGCGCCGCGGCGACAAGCTCGCGGTCGCGTCCCGGGTCCTCGCCGAACACGCCCCAGCCGAACTTGACGGCGTGAAACCCCTTGTCGACATAAGACTTGGCGGCGGCCCTCATACCTTCCGGCGTCTCGCGGAAGAGGGTGGAGGCATAGGCCATCACCTTGTCGTGTCGACGTCCGCCGAGCAGGCGCGCGAGCGACAGCCCGGTCGCCTGCGAACGGATCGACCACAGCGCATTGTCGATCGCCGAGATGCACTGCATGGCGATGCCGCGGCGCCCGTAATAGGCGCTGCCGACATAGAGCTTGTCCCAGAGCCGCTCGACATCGAGCGGGTTCTCGCCGATCAGCAGCTCGCCGAGCGTCTTGAACCCCAACACGGCCATGCCCTGTCCGGCGATGATCGCAACCGCCGCCGGCGCCAGGGTCTCGACATCGGCCCATCCGGTCAGGCCTTCGTCGGTCGCGATCCGGATCAGGAGCTGCCAGTCGCCATTGTCGGTCGCTTCCTCGCCGCCGGCGGTGGCGCCGTAGGTCTCAGTGCCCTTGAGCAGGATCGGCTCGACCGCGGTGATGCGCATGGGCATGCCTCGCAGACAAAAGAAAGCCGCGGGCGCCGTTGGGCGCCCGCGGCTGGAGGAGGGCGATCAGTTCTTCTCGATGTTCCAGTAGACGACGGTGTTGGTCTTGAGGATGCCGGTGACGTTCTTCCGCCACAGGAAGGGCTGCTGGTACTGGCCGTTCGGCAGCACCGGGATGTTCTCTTCCCAAAGCCGCTTGTGCAGCGTCTCGGCGAGCTGCTTCTGCTTGGCGGGGTCGGTCTCGCGGATGAACTGCTGTCGAATCTTCTCGATCTCGCCATCGCAAGGCCAGCCGAACCAGGCCGCATCGCAGTTCGTCGTCGAGATGTTGCTCGACATCGGGTTGGCCTGCGAGGCGGTGCCCGAACCGGTGTGGAAGATGTTCCAGCCGCCTTGGGCCGGGGGCTCCTTCTTCGAGCGGCGGGTGACGATCGAGCCCCAGTCCTGGATCACCAGCTCGACGTTGACGCCGATCTTCTTGAGATTCTCCGCCGTGACCATGGTGAAGGCGTTGAGGAACTGGATGTCGGCCGCGCCCATCAGCAGGACTTTCTCGCCCTTGTAGCCGGACTCGATCATCAGCTGCTTGGCTTTTTCCAGGTTCTGCTTGCGGAACTGCTCAGAGCCCGCCTCGGTGCCGTAGGCCGTGCCGCAGATCCACAGCGAGAAGCACTCACGCCAGTATTTCTGGGGACCGATGCCCGCCGCCATGTATTCCTTCTGGTCGATCATCAGCGCGATGGCCTGACGAGCCTTCAGGTTGTTGAAGGGCGGGTGCAGGTGATTCATGCGCAGAAGACCGAAGCCCTCGGTCGGCCAGATGGTGCCGACGACGACGTCGGGGTTGTTTTCGACCGTCTTCACGAGGTCGATTGCGGTCTGGTCGAGGAAGTCGACTTCGCCGGCATTTAAGGCTGCGAACACCGTCGCCGGATCCGGGATGACCCGGTACTCGACGCGGTCGAGCTTGACGACCTTGCCGCCGGCGAAGCCCGAATTCTTCTCGGAGCGCGGCACGTAGTCCTTGAACTTGTCGTAGACGACCTTGGAGCCCGGCACCCACTCGGCCTTGTTGAACACGAACGGACCGGAGCCGATCGGCTCGGTGATCGGCGTGTTCGGATCGACGAGCGCCTCCTTCTCGCGATAAATGCCAGCGAGGTTGGACGATCCGCCCAGGGCGTAGAGAAGCAGGCCGAAAGGCTCCTTCAGCTTGATGGTGAAGGTCCTGTCGTCGACCCGGTCGATCGAGGCGAGGAACGGCTCGATCGAGCGGCCCAGCACCTCGCGCTTGACCAGGCGGTTCAGCGAGGCCACGACGTCCTTGCTCGTGACCGCCGTGCCGTCATGGAACTTGAGCCCCGGACGCAGCGTCATCGTATAGGTGAGCTTGTCGTCGGAGAGCGTGTAGCGCTCGACCATCTGCGGCTGCGAGACGGTATTCTCATCCCAGCTGAACAGCGTGTCGAGGACGGCGCCCATGTGCATGGCGGTGATCGTCGCCGTCGTCTGGTAGCCGTCGAGCACTTTCAAGTCGGCGTGGGGGACGACCCTCAGCACCTTCTGCGCCAGCGCGTCGCCGGAAGCGAGCGCGACCAGCGCGGCGCCGGCCAGAGCCGTCATGCGCAAGTACTTCATGTATTCGGACCTCCCGTGTTGAGGGTGACCCCCAGTCACCCGACTCGATGGTGCACAGTTTCCGCTTCCGATCAAAGATTTCTGTTGGGAAAGCGGAACGGCCCCGTTCCGGAACCCGCTGTTTTCCCTCGGATCTCGTCGCCGGCCGGATAGGGTCAGGGGTGGAGGTCGCCATGACTCGCGTCCTGTTCGCCGGTCTGTTCCATGAGACCCACACCTTTCTGCCGGAGACGACGCCGCTCTCCGCCTTCGAGGCGCTGAAGGGCGAGGAGATGCTCCGGAGGAAAGGGGATGGCTCGAACTTCGACGGTTTCCTGAACCGGGCCGAGGCACATGGCTGGACGGTGCTGCCGACCGCCGACTATCAGGCCATGCCGTCGGGGACGGTCGAGCATGAGGTCTTTGAAGCCTTCTGGCTCGATGTCGAGCGCGAGATGACGAAGCTCAGAGGATCGCCCATCGACGCGGTCTTTCTCCTCTTGCATGGCGCCATGGTCACAGACCGCGAGGTCGACCCCGAGGGCGAATTCCTCGAACGTCTGAAACCGCTGTTGCCAGAGGGCACGCCGATCTTCGGCGTCTTTGATCTTCACGCCAACTTCACCAAGCGCATCGTCGATCTGTCGGACTGCCTCGTCGCCTATCGAGAGAACCCCCATGTCGATGCGCGTGAGGCGACAATGAGCGCCGCGGATCTGCTCGATCGCTGCTTGAAGACAAAGACGGTTCCCAAGCATTACTGGCGCCGCCCGCCGCTGATGTGGCCGCCGACGGGCCTCGGCACCGCCGACACGCCGATGGAAGATCTTGAGGCGATGGCGCGCAAGATCGAGGCAGAAGTACCAGGCGTCTGGGTTGCGAACGTCATCTCCGGTTTTGCTTTCGCCGACGCGCCCGATGTCGGTGTCTCCTTCAGCATCGTCTCGGAGGGCGATCCAAGGGCGGCCGAGGCGGCGCTTGACAGGCTTGAGGCCGAGGCGATCCGCCTGCGCAAGGCCGGCACGCCGCGCGACCGATCGGTCGACGATGTCCTGAAGTCCATCCTGCCGGTCGAGGAGGGGCCGGTGCTGCTGGTCGAGCCCCCCGACAATATTGGCGGCGGCACTGCTGGCGACGGCACCGGAATCCTGCGGGCGCTGCTCCGCTACAGGGTGCGCGACTCCGCCGTGATCATCGCCGATGCCGAGTCGGTCGCCGCGCTTGCCGCAGTGAAGCTTGGCGACCGAACGAAGCTGGCGATCGGCGGCAAGCGCAATCCCTTCGACGAAGGCCCGGTCGAGCTCTCGGTCACGCTCAGGTCCAGGAGCGACGGACGCTTCACCCTCGAAGATCCGAAGAGCCATCTCGCCGCTTTCGGCCAGACCATCGAGATGGGGCCTTGCGCCGTCGTCGAGCATGAGGGCGTGCAGATCCTGCTGACCAGCAGAAAAATTCCGCCCTGGGATCTGGCACAGCTTCGGAGCCAGGGGATAGAGCCGACCAGGCTCAAGGTCATCGGCGTCAAGGCGGCGGTCGCACATCGCGCCGCCTACAACCCCATCGCCAAGGCGAGCCACACCGTGGAGACACCGGGCCCCGGCATGAGCGACCTGACCAAGTTCCCCTACAAGAAGATCAGGCGGCCGGTCTATCCCCTCGACGAGATCGGCGGCTGATCAGGCGTACTCGGCCTCGACCCGGTTGCGCCCTTCGTCCTTGGCCCGGTAGAGCGCGCGGTCGGCGCGTCCGGCAAGCGTCTCGGCGTCGTCGTCATCGGCGCACTCGGCGACACCGCAGCTCACCGAGACGCGAAGCCCGTCGTCGGGAGCGAGGACGGCTGCGGACGCGACGGCTTCGCGAAGCGTCTCTCCCAGCTCGCGCGCGTTCTCGAGCCGGCAGTTGTTGGCAAGCAGGATGAATTCCTCGCCACCCCAGCGCGCCAGCAGGTCGGCCTCGCGCACCCGGTCCTTCAGGATCGAGGCGACCGCGCGGATCACCTCGTCGCCTTTCAGGTGACCGCGTGTGTCGTTGACCGACTTGAAGCGGTCGATGTCGATCAGCAACACCGACAGCGGCAGCGACACACGTTTGCGGAGCTTGAGTGCCTGATCGAGGGTTATGTCGAAGAGCTGGCGGTTGCCGATGCCGGTCAGCTTGTCGGTGACCGCCATGTCCTCGAGTCGCCTCTGGTAGAGGTTTATCGCATAGGCGATCGTGCCGATGGTCAGCAGGATGATGCCGACGCCGATCGCGAGGTTGGTGATGAAGCTGCGCCACAGCGCCGACAGCGCCTCCGACTCGCGTTGCTCGACGATCACGCGCCAGCCGAGATCGGGGATGTAGCGGCTGGTCAGTAGCATGACCTCGCCGTCGCGGACATACTCGAAGTAGCCGTCCGACCTGGTGAGAATCTCGTTCGCGATCGTCGAGATGCCGCGCGCGGTCCTGATGTTGTCTTCCTGGATTACGGCACCTTCGGAGCGGACGGTCACCTCGCCGTCGCCGGCGACGAAGTAGATGCCGCGCCGATAGCTCGACTTGTAGTGCGAGAGGATGCGCGAGACCGTATCGAGCTTGAGCCCGACGCTGGTCGCGCCGATGAAGCGGCCTTCATAGTCGAGGACGCGGTAGTTGATGAAGATCGTGATCTCCATCCCCTGCGCCGCGTTGAAGTCGATGTTGACCTCGTAGGGCTGCGTCATCTCGCGGACGCGGAAGAACCAGCCGTCGTTTGGCTCGCCGGCGCGCACGATCTTGGTTGGCCCGCTGAAGTGGTAGTACTGCCTGGTCCGGTCAGAGATCAGGAAGCTGGTGAAGACGTCGTACTTGGCGCGGATTTCGTCGAGATAGCGGGTGACCTGTCGCGAGTCCTGCTCGCCGCCAACGAGCCAGTCCTTGACGAAAGTGTCGTTGGACATCAACGATGAGACGAAGATCGGCCTGAGGAGGTCGGTCTGGATCTCGGAGTAGATGTTGCTCGATGTGAGCGGCAGCTCGTTCTGGAGGATGGTCGCCTTCAGCGCGGCGGTCGAGACGCGGAAGCTGATCAGGTTGGTGGTGAGGAAGCCCAGCAGCAGGATGCCGCCGATCAGGACGATCAGGCGACCACGGCCCGGCAGAGCGGCGACGGAGAGCACGGCGCCGACCGGCCTCAGCGGCCTGACAGCTTGTCGATCTCGGCCATGTCGGCCGGCATCAGCGCCCAGCCGGCGGCGGCGGCATTCTGCTCGAGCTGCTCGGGCTTGGTCGCGCCGGCGATGACGCTGGCGACGGTCGGGCGGCAGGCAAGCCAGCTGAAGGCGAGCTCGAGCATCGTCCTGCCGCGCTTGGCGGCGAAGTCGGTAAGCTTCTCGACGATCTGCCAGTTGCCCTCGGTCATGTAGCGGTCGGCGAGCGGCTGCATGTAGCTGAGCCGCGACTTCTCGGGCATCGGCGCGTTGCGCTTGTACTTGCCGGTGAGCATGCCGCCGGCCAGCGGGAAGTAGGGGAGGAGCCCGATGCCGTAGGACTGCATCGCCGGAATCAGCTCCTTCTCGGCGTCGCGGACGATCAGGCTGTACTCGTCCTGGCACGAGACGAAGCGCTCGATGCCGTCGCGGCGCGAGATCCACTCCGCCTCGGTCACCTGCCAGGCCTTGTGGTTGGAGCAGCCGACATAGCGCACCTTGCCGGCAGTCACGAGGTCGTCGAGGGCGCGGAGCGTCTCTTCCATCGGCGTCAGCGGGTCCGGCATATGGATCTGGTAGAGATCGATCCAGTCGGTCCGAAGCCGCTTCAGGCTCGCCTCGACCGCGCCCATGATGTAGCGGCGCGAGGCACCCTTGAGCTTGCCGGCCTCATCCATCTGCCCGCAGAACTTGGTCGCGAGCACGATGTCCTTGCGGCGGTCACCGAGGACCTTGCCGATGACTTCTTCCGAGCCGCCCTTGTTGGCATAGATGTCGGCGGTATCAAGAAGGTTGATGCCGAGGTCGAAGGCCTTGTGGATGACCTTCTTCGATCCGTCGAAGTCGGTGCGGCCGCCGAAATTGTTGCAGCCGAGGCCGACGACAGAGACGAGAAGCCCCGACTTCCCTAGCGTTCGCTGTTCCACGGCTCCCACCCCTTGCGCTCTGGAATAGCTCAAGGCTGGGCAAGTTAGTGCCTTCGATCCGGGTTTGCTACCTCTGTTCGCGGTCGCCGGCCTCTGCCATGGTAGCGGCCTTCAGCAAGGGGAAGGGTCATGGGCGATTACACGGCACCCGGCAGCTGGCGAAGCCGCGCCGGCACCGTCTTCGAGTGCGAGAAGCGGCCGGCGTCCGGACACCGCGGCATGGTCGTCTCCAACCACCCGTTGGCCTCGGCCGCAGGCGCAGAGATGCTGGCGGCCGGCGGAAATGCGATCGACGCGACCATCGCCGCGCTGTTTGCCTTGAATGTCGTTGAACCGATGATGGTCGGCCTCTTCGGCGGCGGCATGATGCACATCCGCCTCGCCGAGGGTCGGCACCTGGTGCTGGACGGCATGTCGACGGCGCCGGCCGCCTCGGGGCCGACCTGCTACAAGCCGGCTTCCGACACCTGGCCCGACTATCTCGAAACCGTCGGCAAGGAGAACGCGGTCGGCGTGAAGTCGATCGCGACGCCCGGAAACCTCAAGGCCTGGTGCGAGGCGCTCGGGCGCTGGGGCACCTTCAGCCTCGCCGACGTCATGGAACCGGCGATCCGGCACGCCTCGCGCGGCTTCCGAGCGACGCCGTTTCTGAACGACTGCGTCGAGCAGGGCGCGGCCGACATGGTTAACGATGCGCCGATCGCCCGGATCTTCCTGCCGGGCGGCCAGCCGGTCGAGGAAGGCGCGCGTGTAGTGCAAGCCGAGCTCGCCGACACGCTTCGCGCGATCGCCAAGGAAGGACCGAGTCTCCTCTACGAAGGCGCGCTCGGCCGTTCCGTCTCCGATCACCTGCAGAAGTCCGGCGCTTTTCTCGGCTTCGGCGATCTCCGCGACTACAAGACGATCGAGCGTCAGCCGGTGCGCGGGCTCTATCGCGGCGTCGAAATCGTCGGCCCGCCGCCGCCGTCTTCGGGCGGCATCCATGTGATCCAGATGCTGAACCTGCTGGAGGGCTACGATATTGCAGGCCTCGGCTTCGGCTCGCCGAAGACCATTCACCTGATCCTGGAAGCGCTGAAGATCGCCTTCGCTGACCGTTTCGCTTCGACCGGCGATCCGGCCTTCGTCAAGGTTCCGGTCGATACGCTGCTGTCGAAGAAGTACGGCGACATGCGCCGCGCCGAGATCGACATCGCTCGCGCCGGCACGCACAAGGCCAAAGCCTATGCAACGGAGTCGGCGAACACCACTCATCTAACGGTCGCCGACGGCAAGGGCAACGTCGTTGCCGCCACCCAGACCATCAACAGCCTGTTCGGCGCGCGCGTGATGATCCCAGGAACCGGGATCATTCCAAACAATTATATGTACACATTCGATCCGCATCCGGGGCAGGCGCTGTCGATCGCGCCCGGCAAGCGCATCGCCACCTCGATGTCGCCGATCATGGCGCTCAAGGACGGCAAGCCTCAGTTTGCGCTCGGGCTTCCGGGCGGCGTGCGCATCTTCGGCTCGGCGATGCAGGCCGTGCTCAACCTCGTCGACCACGGCATGGAGTTGCAAGAGGCGGTTGAAGCCCCGCGCGTCTGGACGCAAGGCCAGGCGGTCGAGCTCGAGTCGAAGATTTCCGACTCGGTGCGCGAGGGCGTCAGCGCGATGGGCCATCCGGCCGGATCGGTCGCTAGCGTCGGCGGCGGTATGTGCGCCATCCGTTTCGCTGCCGACGGCGAGATGACCGGCTCGGCCTGCTGGCGTGCCGACGGCACCGCGATCGGCCTCGGCGGCGGCCATGCGAAGAAGGGCTCGCGCTTCGTCGCCGAGGCGAAGCGGAGTTAGCCCAGGATCTCCCCGATCTTCTGCGTCGCTTTGAGGCCGGAGCCGGTCAGTACCAGCACCGTCCGCTCTTCAGGCTTGATCGCGCCGGAGGCGAGGAGGCGGGAGAGGGCTGCCGCCGTCTGCGCGCTGGTCGGCTCGGCATAGAGGCCCATTGCCGCGAGGCCCTTGAGCGCGGCGATGATCTCTTCCTCCGGCACGGCGATGGCGGCGCCGCCGGAACCACGGATCGCGCCCAAGACTTCCTTGAGGCGGATCGGCTTGGCGATCGCCGTGCCTTCGGCGACGGTCGGCTCGACCTTGGTCTCGACCGGCGTATCGACGCCCGCCTTGAAGCTCGCGGCGATCGGCGCGCAATTCGCCGGCTGGCTGCCGAAGATGCGCGGCAGCCTGCCGATCTCGCCCCTGCGCTTGAGCTCGTTGAAGCCGATCCAGCATCCGAGGATGTTCGAGCCGGCGCCCATCGGCGCGATGACGTTGTCCGGCGCCTCGTAGCCCAGGTCTTCCCAAAGCTCATAAGCCAGCGTCTTGGTGCCTTGCAGGAACAGCGCCTGCCAGTTGTGGCTGGCATAGAAGATTTTCGCGGCTTGGCGTTCGGCCTCGTCGGCGCAGTCCTGGCGCGTGCCGGGAACGAGTTCGACCTCGGCGCCGACCGCGCGCATCTGCACGATCTTCGCCGGCTGGGTATAGGCCGGCACCAGGATCTTGACCTTGAGCCCGCCGGCGACCGCATAGGCTGCGACCGCGGCACCGCCATTGCCCGATGAGTCTTCGAGAACGTGGCGGACGCCTTGCTGGCGCAGCACCGAGAGCATGACCGAGGCGCCTCGGTCCTTGAAGCTGCCGGTGGGCGCGAACCATTCCAGCTTCATCAGCGCCCGCGCCCCGTTCCAGCGCCGCTCGATCAGCGGCGTCCGGCCCTCGCCCATGGTGATCGGGTCCTTGACCGCAAGCGGCAGCGCCTTGGCGTAGCGCCAGAGCGAACGCACCGAGCCGTCGATCTCGCCGCGGCCGATCCCGGGCAGGTCGGTCGTCATCAGCGGATTGCCGTCGTCGGAGCGCCAGCGCGGATCAGTCAGCGGATAGGTCTTGCCGGTATGCGGATCGATGTAGGCGGGCAAGGACATCTAGCGGCGCCACTCCTTCGGCTCGCCGGCGGCGAGCCATTCTTTGTATTCTGCCTTGGTCAGATTGTTGGCAGGGTAGACGCCGGGCGTCGCGGCGCCGGCCAGCACCTTGATCTGGATGAAACGCTCGAGCCGTTCCTGTTCGGCGCCGGATGTTGCGACCTCCTGGGCGAGCGCCCTCGGCACGACGACGACACCGTCCTGGTCGCCGACGATGACATCGCCCGGAATGACGGCGACACGGCCGCAGCCGATCGGTCCCTGCATGCCGGCGCCGGAGAGGCCGGAGATGCTGGGCGGCGCGGCAGGGCCGGCGGCGAAGACCGGGAGGCCCAGCGGCACCGTCGCCTCGACGTCGCGGAGCCCTCCGTCGGTGACGATGCCGGCGACGCCGCGCGCACGAAGCCGCGCCACCAGGATATCGCCGACGATGCCGGTGGATGACTCGCCGCGCGCGTCGATGACCAGGACGGAGCCGGCTGGCGCCTGCTCGATCGCGACGCGTGGCGCGTAGTCCGGGCGCCCCAGGACCGCGTAGCCGGACAGATCCTCGCGCAACGGCACATAGGCGAGCGTAAAGGCCTCGCCGACCATCCGCTGTGCCATCGGCACGAGTGGCCGGACACCCTCCATCGCGCTCCGACGGATGCCGCGGTTCAGGAGCTGCATGGTCAGGGTCGCCGTCGAGACTCCGCGCAGCGTGTCGATCAGGCTCGGATCGAGAGGCATGTTTCACCCCGACAGCGTGAGAATTGGCGCATCCGGCGCGCACGGCTAGCATGGCCGCGACCTTACCCCCAACCGGATCGATCATGGCCGATTTCAGCCAAGTCCATAACGTCGATGACTTCAAGCGTCTGGCGCGGGGATACCTGCCGCGGCCGATCTTCGACTGGATCGAGGGCGGGGCGGAGGACGAGGTCTCGCTCGCCAACAACCGCCAGGCATTCGAGCGCGTGCGCTTCAAGCCGCGCACCATCGTCGACGTGACCAGGCGCGACCAGACGGTCGAGCTGTTCGGCAGGCGCATGGCCTCGCCTTTCTGCATCGCGCCGATGGGCAATCTCAGCCTCTTCTGGCCGAACGCCGAGGAGGAGATCGCGCAGGCCGCGGTCGCCGCCGGCATTCCCTTCGTGCTCTCGACCGCTTCGGCCGTGTCGATGGAGAAGGTCGCCGAGAGCGCGCCGGGCGGGCGTCTCTGGTTCCAGCTCTATGTCTTCAAGGACCAGAAGGTGAACCGCTCGCTGGTCGACCGCGCCGCCCAAGCCGGCTACGAGGCGCTGATGGTGACGACTGACACGCATATGTTCCCCAAGCGCGAGCGCGATCGCCGCAACGGCATCGGCCTCAATCTCAAGAAGACGCCGGCCAACATTGCCGCGGTAATGGCGCGGCCGAAATGGCTCTGGGATGTCGTTCTCTCGCGCCCGATGCCAAAGCTCGCGAACCTCGAGAGCGAGGTTTCCGGCCCGACGACCTACGAGGCTCTGGCCAACTACTTCCTCACGCAGCGCTATAACGGCTTCGATCTCGAAGACCTGAAGCGGCTCCGCGATCAGTGGAAGGGCAAGCTGATGGTCAAGGGTATTCTCAATGTCGAGGACGCCTATCGCGCCATCGAGGTCGGCTGCGATGGCATCATCCTCTCCAACCATGGCGGCCGTAATCTGGAAGGCTCGGCCGCGCCCTTCGAGGTCTTGCCGGAGATCGTTGACGGAGTCGGCGGCCGGATTCCGGTGCTGCTCGACTCCGGCTTTCGCCGCGGCAGCGATATCGTCAAGGCGCTCGCCATCGGCGCCAAGGCGGTGATGCTCGGCCGCCCCGCCGCCTATGCGGTCGCCGGCGGCGGCAAGGACGGCGTCGCGCATATGCTGGCGACGATGAAGGACGAGGTCGACCGCGTGCAGGGCTATATGGGCTGCCAGACGCTTTCCGAGCTCGGGCGCGATCTGCTGCTTTTCGACCGCCAGCGCCCGGGCGCCAACACGACGACGATCTGACGGACTTCAGGGCCCGTTTCGCGCACTCGGCCGGTGCATTGTCAGCTAGGCTATGCGCCGATAGAACAAGAGCACGCCTCACTTGGGGGAAACTGTCATGATCCTGCGCACTGCGACCGCAATCATCGCCGCATTGCTGGCGAGTGCCACCCCGACCGCCGACGCCCAGACGCCCCAGAGGGGCGGCTCGCTGACCATCGGCGTTCCCAATGGCATCCCGACTTTCGATGTCATGGCATCGACCGACGATACCGGCCGCGTCATCCACCTGCATATGTACGAGCCGCTGATCGGACGGAACGAGAAGCTGGAGGCCGCGCCGATGCTGGCCGAAAGCTGGACCATGTCGGCCGACGGCCTGACCTATACCTTCAAGATCCGCAAGGGCATCGTCTTCCATAATGGCAAGACCCTGACATCGGCGGACGCCAAGGCTTCGATCGAGCGCTACATGCGGATGAGCGTCCGCCGGCGCTATCTCGAAGACTTGGCCGAGGTATCGGCCCCCGACGCCGACACCGTGGCGCTGAAGCTGAAAAGCGCGCGCCCGCTGTTCATGAACAACTTCAGCCAGCCCGAGGTCATCGTGGCGATGCTTCCCTCCGAGGAGGCGGCGAAAGACGCGAACAAGATCGAGAGCATCGGCACCGGCCCCTACAAGCTGCAGGAATACAAGCCGGACAGCCACGTACGCCTGGTCCGCCACGACGGCTATGTGCCGGACACCCGGAGCCCGGGCCGTGACGGTTATGTCGGCAACAAGCAGGCCTTTCTGGACACGCTCAACTTCCGCATCATTCCCGAGAGCTCATCGATGATCGCGGCGCTTGAGGCGGGCGAGATCGACATGGCGGAGTGGGTGCCGGACAAGGCTGTTCCGACGCTGAAGAGGAATCCGAAGCTTACGCACGTCAACATCATGCCGGCGGGCATGCAGAGCCTGGTGCTGAACCTGGGGCAGGCTCCCACGAATAACCTCGCAGTGCGGCGTGCCATCCAAGTCGCGCTCGACATCGACGAGATCATGGAGGCTGCGCGGGACGGCAACTACGTACTCAATCATTCCGTGCAGTATCCGGGTTACCCGACCTATCCCGGCGATCGCGGCAAGGAGCGCTACAACAAGAAGGATCAGGCCCAGGCGAAGAGGCTCCTGGCCGAGGCGGGCTACAAGGGCGAGCCCGTCATCATCCTTTCGGCGGTCACCTTCGACTGGCACGCCGCCACGGCTCTGGTCATTTCCGAGCAGCTGAAGGCCATCGGAATGAACGTCCAGCTGAGGTCGATGGACTGGCCAGCGATCGTGGCGCTGCGTTCGCGTCCCGACGGATGGCACCTCAATCCTGGCTTCTTCGGCACGGGGCCTTGGCTGGGCGATCCGCTGATCTCGATCGCCAGCCTGATCGGCCCGACGCCGGGAAACAATTTCAAGGATGAGCCTCTCTACGCTTTCGCCCGGGACATGGAGAACCTGACGACCGCCGAGGGCCGCCTGCAGGCATGGTTCAAGGCCCAGGATCGGATCATCGATCAGGTGCTGATGCTCAAGCTCGGCGACATGGGGCATTCGCAGATGCTGTCGAGCAAGATCAAGGGCTTCGACAAGTTCCGGACGGCCCGGATGTGGAACGTGTGGGTGCAGAACTGATGGACCACGGCAGCCGTCCAGGATCCGAGCTGTTCGAGCGTTTCGGCATCCGCCATGTCATCAACGCGTCGGGCACCGAGACGGTTCATGGCGCAAGCCGCGCATCGAACCGGGTGGCGAACGCGGTTTCGGCCGTCCTGCCGTACTGGATCGAGATGGCGGAACTGCAACGGGCAGCGAGCGAGGTGATTGCCAAGGTGACCGGAGCCGAGGCCGGCTTCGTCACCGGGTGCTCGGCCGCCGGCATTGCCGTCGGCGTCGCCGCGGCGATGACCGGCGCCGACCTCGGCAAGGTCGAGCGGCTGCCCGATGCGAGCGGGTTCAGGAACCGGGTGGTCCTGCAGAAAGGGCACGAGGTCAATTTCGGCGCCACCGTCACGCAGATGATCCGGATCGCCGGCGCCACCCCGGTCGAGATCGGCACGGCTACCGGCTGCGCCGCCTTCCAGCTGGAGGCGGCGATCGACGAGCGCACGGCGGCGGCCGTGTTCGTCCTCTCTCACCACACGGTACAGAGCGGGCTGATGGACCTGAAGACCTTCGCCGCCGTCTGCAAGGCGAAGGGCATTCCCGTCATTGTCGATGCAGCGGCGGAGTACGACTGGCCGGGCATGCTTCGCGACGGTGCCACCGCCGTCGTGTTCAGCGCGCAAAAGGCGGCGGCCGGTACGACGGCCGGCGTCATCGCCGGCAGCCGCGACTTCATCCGTGCCTGCTTCTATCAGGAGCGCGGCATCGGTCGGCCGATGAAGGCAGGCAAGGAGAACGTCGTCGGTGCCATCACCGCTCTCGATCAGTGGCTCCAGACCGACCACAAGGCCGTGCGGAAGGCCGAGGCTGCCCGTCTCGATCGGGCCGAGTCGCTGCTGCAGAACATCAAGGGGCTCAGGCTTGAGCGCGAGCCGGATCCGCCGGGCAATCCTTTCAACCGGCTGATGCTCCATGTCGATCCTCGGGTCGCGCGGATATCGGCCTTCCAGCTGGGGCAGCAGCTCGCGGCCGGCAAGCCGAAGATCGTCTTGAGGTCGCTCCACACCGATCGTGGCTATCTGTTGCTGGATGTGCGGCGTATCGACGATGCCGAGCTCGATCTGGTGGTCGCGCGGATCCGCGAGATTCTCGCGACGGTGCCGGCGGACTCGAAGCCCGTGGCGCCGCCGACCGGGGGTGATCTTACCCAGCAGGGAATGGCGCGCTGGCTCGCCCGCTAGCGGCCGCTCTCGCTCTCGACGCCTTCGGGCGCACTCTCTGCCTCCTTCCGTTCGAGATGGAACGTCATGCCCGACATCGCCATTGCCCGCTTCGCTCATGAAGGAAACAGCTTCTCGCCGATCCCGACGCCGATCGAGTGCTTCAAGCACGACGAGTGGCAGATCGGCGACGGCGTGCCGAAATTCTACCGCGGCACCAAGACCGAGATCGGCGGAACGCTGGCCTGGCTGGACCGACACCCGGAGTGGAGGCCGACCTTCCTCCGCTGCGCCGGCGCTCCGTCTTCCGGCGTGCTGGCGCCCGGCGTCTTCGACACCATCCTCGCCGATATCACGAGCGGACTCTCAAGACGGAAATGGGACGCGGTGTTCCTGTCGCTGCACGGGTCGCTGAATGCCACCGAATACGCCCATGCCGACTACGAGCTGCTGAAGCGGGTACGCGCCATCATCGGCAAGGACACGCCGCTCGCCGTCAGCTTCGACCTGCACGCCAATGTCAGCCAGCCCGAGGCCGACATCCCGGACATCCTGGTGGGATACAAGTGCCACCCGCACGTCGACATGGAGGAGACGGCAACCAAGGCGCTCGACATCATGCTCCGGAAGATCAAGGGCGAGGTGAAGCCGGTCGCAGTCATCGTCCGCGCCGATGCAATCATTCCGAGCCTCTTCGCTCGCACCACCGACGGGCCGATGGCCGAGATCAAGCAGATCGCCGCCGACATCGAGAAGAAGTACGGCCTGCTCGACCTCACCCCCTACCAGGGCTACGCCTATGCCGACAGCGAGGCGGCCGGCGCCTCGGCCTGGGCAACGGCCGACGGCGACCGCGCGCTGGCGCTCAAGGCCGCGAGCGAGCTGGTTGCCGAGATGAACAAGCGGCGACCGCTCCTGTTCAAGACGCTGCCGACCGCCGCGGAAGGCATCGCCCGCGGGCTCGCGGCGAAGGAGGCGCCGACCGCCGTCATCGATTCCGCCGACCATCCCGGCGCCGGCGGTATCGGCGATACGCCTGGCCTGCTTGCCGCCCTGGTCGCTTCCAAGCCGACGAAGCCGACCGCCTTCTGCTTCTTTCACGACCCTGATCTCGTCGCCAAGGCGCGGAAGGCCGGCATCGGCGGCAGGCTCAAGGTAAGGATGGGCGGGCGGCTCACGCCGCTGTTCGGTCCGCCGGTCGAGGCCGAAGTCACCGTCGGCCATCTATCGGAGGGCAGATACGTCAACAGGGGCCCGGTGCATGGCGGCATCGGTGTCGATCTGCAGGGTGTCGCCCGCCTCGACTTCGTTGGACTGCCGATCTCGGTGATGATCACCGGCGTCTGCCACGACGCGACCGACGCCAACTTCTACCAAGCAGCCGGCATCGACCTTGCCAAGCTGCAGGTGCTCGCAGTCAAGGCGAAGAATCAGTTCCGTGCCTCGTTCGGAACGATCTTCAGGGAGATGATCGATGTCGACACACCAGGTCCGGCCGCCTTCGACTTCTCGAGCTTCCCCTTCAAGAAGGCGCCGAAGACCCTCTATCCGCTGAACCGCTGACCCCGGCCGCGCGGATTCGCGAGTGACTCGATACATCATTCACCGCCTGGCGAGCGCGGTGCTCGTCGTCTTCCTGGTCACGATCATCTCGTTTTCGGTGATGTCGCTGGTGCCCGGCGATCCGGCTTCGGTCGTCGCCGGCGCCAATGCGACGCCGGACGAGATTGAGGCGATCCGCGTGCAGCTAGGGCTGCACCTGCCATATCACGTCCGGCTGGTCGACTGGGTTCTCGGCCTCTTCCAAGGTGATCTCGGCCGTTCGATCTTGCTTCAGCGCTCTGTCGCAGAAGCGGTTGCCGAGCGATTGCCGGTGACGATCGCGCTCTCCATCTATGCAATGACCCTGACGCTGGCGCTCGGAGTATCGCTAGGTGTCCTCGCGGCGGTGCGCCAGAATTCCTGGGTCGACCAGCTCTGCATGACGGTGGCGCTTCTCGGCGTGTCGCTGCCGAACGTTTGGCTCGCGATTCTCTTCGTCATGTTCTTCTCGGTTTATCTCGGCTGGTTTCCGACGGGCGGTTATGTACCGTTCGAGCAGGATGCGTTTCGCGCACTGGTGGCCTTGACGCTCCCGGCGATCGCGCTGGCGCTGACCCAGATCGGCCTGCTCGCGCGCATGGCTCGATCGTCGATGCTCGAAGTGCTGCGGCAGGACTATGTGCAGACGGCACGGGCGAAGGGCCTCCCGCGTTGGAGCGTCGTCGGCAAGCACGCGCTCAAGAACGTGATGATCCCGCTGGTCACGGTCTTTGGCATCATCCTCAGCCTCAGCCTGAGCGGCACGGTGGTCATCGAGACGGTGTTTTCACTGCCGGGCATGGGGCGCCTGATCGTCAATGCGATCCAACGGCGCGACTACCCCGTGATCCAGGGTGGGCTGCTGCTGACGGCATCGGCCCTGGTGATGGTCAATCTCGCCGTCGATCTGCTCTACGCATGGCTCGATCCGCGGGTCCGCTATGCCGATTAGGCGGTTGCTGCGCCACCGGCTGTTCGTCACCGGCCTTAGCCTGTTCCTCCTGGTGGTGGTCGCGGCGATCGCCGCCGAGTGGATCGCCAGCCACAACCCGACGCGCATGAACATGCGGCTCAGGTTCACCGCGCCCGGCGACCCACGCTTCCTCCTCGGGACCGATGCGTTCGGACGCGACATCCTGGCGAGGCTCGCCCATGGCGCCCAGGTGAGCCTTCGCATCGGCGTCATGGTGGTGGTGTTCACCGGCGTCTTCGGAACCCTTTTTGGTGCGCTTTCCGGCTACTTCCGCCGGCTCGACAACCCGATCATGCGCGTGATGGACGCATTCATGGCGTTCCCCGCGATCATGCTGGCGATCGCCATCGCGGCAGCGCTCGGTCCCTCGGAGCTGAACGTCGTTATTGCTCTCGCCGCCGTGTACACGCCGCGCACGGCGCGCATCGTGCGTGCTTCGGCGCTGGTCGTGCGCGAGGCCGAGTTCGTGCAGGCAGCGCGCGTCGCCGGCGCGGGCGATACGCGCATCCTCCTGGGTCATGTCCTGCCGAACAGCTTGGCGCCGCTGATCGTGCAGCTCACCTTCATCTTCGCCTATTCCGTGCTGGCCGAGGCGGTGCTGAGCTTCCTCGGCGTCGGGCCGGCACCGCCGACGCCGACCTGGGGCAACATGATCGCTGATGGCCGCAACTTCATCCGCGAAGCGCCCTGGATCACGCTGATGCCGGGGATCGCCATCTCCATCACGGTCCTCGGCCTCAACCTCCTCGGCGACGGGCTTCGCGACGTGCTCGACCCGCGCATGAAAGTGACGTCGAGTTGAGCCCGCCGCTTCTCGAAGTCCGCGACCTGACCGTCCGCTTCCGCACCGAGCTGGGCGAGATGGCAGCCATCGACGGCTTGAGCTTCGAAGCGGCGCGGGGGGAATTCCTCGGAATCGTCGGCGAGAGCGGCAGCGGCAAGAGCGTGACCGCGCGCGCCGTCATGGGCCTGATCCAGCCGCCCGGACGGATATCCTCGGGCAGCATCCGCTTCGCCGGCGAAGAGCTGGTGGGGCGGCCGGATGCGGAGCTGGAGCGGCTCCGCGGCAAGCGTATGGCTATGATCTTTCAGGAGCCGATGACGAGCCTGAACCCGGTTTTTCCGGTCGGTGAGCAGATCGCCGAGGCGGCGCGACGCCACGACCGGCTGTCGCGGCGGGCCGGCTGGGATCGGGCGGTCGAGATGCTGGCGAAGGTCGGTATTCCCGGCGCGGCCGAGCGCGCCACCGCCTATCCGCATCAGCTCTCCGGCGGCATGCGCCAGCGGGTGATGATCGCCATGGCGTTGGTCTGCAGTCCCCAGATGCTGATCGCGGATGAGCCGACGACGGCGCTCGACGTGACGATCCAGGCGCAGATCCTCGATCTTTTGCGCCAGCTCAGATCCGAGCTCGGCCTGACCGTCCTGCTGATCACCCACGATCTCGGCGTCGTCGCCGAGCAGGCCGACAGAGTAATCGTCATGTACGCCGGCCGCGTCGTCGAGGAGTCGCCGACGGCATCGCTGTTCGCGAGACCGCTTCACCCCTACACCGGAGGCCTTCTGGACTCGATCCCCGACCTCGAGCATACGGTCGAGGAGCTGCCGGCGATCGAGGGCGTGGTGCCGAGCCCGTTCGCGTTGCCGCCGGGCTGCCGCTTCGCGCCGCGCTGCCGGTTCGTCGAAGGGCCGTGCAACGCCTCCGAACCGCCGCTGCGTCCCGTGGGCGGGCGTCGCACCGCCTGCCGTCTCGATCTCGACCTGACCCGGTCATGACCGCGCCGCTTCTCGACATTGTCGACCTTAAGAAGCACTTCCTGGTGCGGCGAAGTGCCTTCGGGGCGCAGCGCGGCTGGGTCAGGGCGGTCGACGGCGTCACCTTCCAGGTTCGACCGGGAGAAACCCTGGGCCTAGTCGGCGAGAGCGGCTGCGGCAAGTCGACCGTCGCGCGCATTATCCTCAGGTTGATCGAGCCGACCTCGGGCGCGATCCGTTTCGACGGCGAGGATCTGCTGGCGCTTGAGGGAGAGGCGCTGCGTCGGCGGCGAGCCGATGTCCAGCTGATCTTCCAGGATCCCTACGGCTCTCTCGATCCGCGCCAGACCGTGGAGCAGATTGTCGGCGAGCCGCTGGTCATCCACGGCGTCGGCGGTCGTGCCGAGCGGCGGGACCGCGTGCTCGCCCTGATCGAGCGCGTCGGCCTGAGCGCCGAGCACCTCCGTCGGCATCCTCACGAATTCTCGGGCGGCCAGCGCCAGCGCATCGGCATCGCCCGCGCCCTCGCCCTCAATCCCAAGCTGGTCGTCTGCGACGAGGCCGTCTCGGCCCTCGACGTCTCGATCCAGGCACAGGTGGTGAACCTTCTGAAGCGCCTTCAGCGCGATGTCGGCTTGACCTATCTCTTCGTCGCTCATGACCTTGCGGTCGTCCGCCACATCTCGAACCGCGTCGCCGTCATGTATCTCGGGCGTATCGTCGAGCTGGCGCCGACCGCCGAGCTCTTCGCTCGGCCGCACCATCCCTATACCCAGGCGCTGCTCTCGGCGATTCCGCGCCCGAAGGCCGAAGTCCGGCGCTCCCGCGTGCTGCTGAGCGGCGACGTGCCAAGCCCGATGGCGCCGCCGTCGGGCTGCCGCTTCCACACCCGCTGTCCGCTTGCCGTCGACCGCTGCCGCATCGAGGATCCGCCGACCCAGGATCTAGGCGAGGGGCGGAGCGTCGCCTGTCACCTGGTGCGGCCTGGTGAAGCACCGCCCGACATCCGGAGAGCCCCATGACCTACGACCTGCTGCTGAAGGGCGGCCATGTGATCGATCCGGCTTCGGGCCGCGACGGCCCCGCCGATGTCGCGTTCAAGGCCGGCAAGGTTGCCGCCGTCGCCGACAAGATATCGGAGCCGGCGAAGGAGACTCGTTCGGCCGAGGGATTCTACGTCGTGCCCGGCCTGATCGACCTCCACACCCATGTCTATTGGGGCGGCACGATCTACGGCGTCGATCCCGACAAGCTCGGCCACGCCTCGGGCATGACCACGGCCGTCGATGCCGGAAGCGCCGGCGCCGGCAATTTCCGCGGCCTCGTCGATCTGCAGCAGTCGCGCACGCAGGTTCGCCTGCTCGCCTTCGTGAACCTGTCGTATCCCGGCATCTATACCGATCTCCGCGCCGTCAATGTCGGAGAGGCCGAGGAGATACGGCATCTCAACGTGCCGCATGTGGTCAAGACGCTGAAGACCTGGCCTGAGAAGGCGGTCGGCATCAAGATCCGCGTCGGCCGCTCGACCACCGGCGCGCTCGGCGCCATGCCGTTGCACCTCGCGATCAACGCCTCCGAGCAGGCCGGCAATGCGCCGGTCATGGTCCATATCGGCGCCGACATGCCGCCGAGACTCGAAGATATCCTTGACCCGCTGCGCAGGGGCGACATCGTCACCCATTGCTACACGCCGAAGATGAACAAGCCGCTGACCACCAAGGGCCAGCTCCGCGACTGCATGGTGGCGGGACGCGAGCGCGGCGTGATCATGGATGTCGGCCACGGCGCCGGCTCCTTCGGCTTCGATGTCTGCCGTACCATGCTGGAGCTGGGATTCGCACCGGACGTGATCTCCTCCGATGTGCATCTCTACTCGGCAGATGGCCCCGCCTATGACGTGCTCGTCACCATGTCGAAGTTCCTCTGCTTAGGTCTACCGCTGGTCGAGGTGATCCGCGCCGCCACGGCGGCGCCGGCGGCGGCGATGAAGCGGAGCGACATCGGCTCGCTTAAAGTCGGATCGGCCGGCGACGCCGCCCTGCTCAAGATCAGGAAGGGCCCGGTCGTCTATGTCGATGCGATCGGCGGCGAGATGAAGGCCGACCAGCGCCTGGTGCCCCGCGGCGTCGTGCTCCACGGCAAATGGTGGAGCGACGGGATGCCGCCCACGCTCAAGGGCGGGAAGTAGCGGCGCTCGTACCCCCTCTCCCCCGCCCTCGGCGGGAGAGGGGGCGACTTATCGGTTCCCCGTCACCGGCAACGGCTTGGCGCCCGATCCGTCCAGAGGCTTGCCGTCCGGCCCGGTCGGCTTGCGCTCGGTCTTGTCGACCTTGAACGGCGCCAGCTTGAACGGCGTCGGGTCGATGAAACGCGTGACCGCGTTGGTCATCATCTTGGTCAGCAGATTGTCGTAGTTGTCGACCGGCAGCGCGCCGACGAAGCACATCGAGCCGACCGACAGCACGGCGCCACCCGAGGGCGTCTCGAAGAAGGTGAGGTCGGAGCGCATCAGCTGCTCCTCCGTGCCCGGCCAGAACTGGCCGAGCCGGTCCTCATTTACCGGCCCATATTCGGGATGGCCCAGCACATGGCCTTCGGCGATCACCAGCGCGTTGCGCGGCGTGCCGAGGTGATAGTCGATGCGGTCGAGTTCGTGGCCGACGGCACCGCCGCCCATATGGCCGCGCTCGCCGATCTGGATGCCGCCGGTAAGCTGGTTCTCGATGCCTTTGCGCAGGAAGGCGACGCGCGGGTCCATGATCGCATCGGTCGTCTTGTAGGGGTGGCCGTTATAGGTGCCCTGCGCGGTGAAGCTGACGCCGACGAGCGTGTGCGAGCTGCGCCCGATACGCCGCCAGAGGCCACCGTAGCTGCCGTCGAAGGCGTGATAGCTCTCGCCGACTTCGGTCGCCCATACTCGCACGCCGCTCTCGGCGCGACGGACTTCCATCGCCCAGGGCGCCTGCTTGTGGAAGACCGCCTTCCAGTAGAAGCCGTTGCCGCCCAGGTAGAACAGCCGGCCGCCCTGGTCGAGGTAGTTCTTGAGCCCGTCCAGGGTCTCATCGGTGTGATATTCGGGATGCTGGCAGGTGATGATGAGCGAGTAGGGCTTGAGCAGGTCCGCGCCTTCGGCGTGGAGGTCGTGATCGGTGATGATGTCGTGCTCGAAGCCCTTCCGGTCGAGCCAGTCGACGATGTAGCTGTCGACATTGAGCCAGTAGGTGCCGGAGCCGATCTCGCTGCTCTTATCCAGCATGATGAAATGGTTGAAGCGCTTGTCGATCATCGGCCGCGCGCTGACCGCATGGGTCACGCCGCTGCCGTCGGAGTGGTAGTTGTAGGGCGAGAGGCCGAGCTCCGGATTCTCGTCAGGCTGCTGGGTCAGCGCGCCCCACTTCTCGGCGCGTTCGCGGTTCTGCTTGCCGAAGCCGGGCCGCACGAAATTGCTGTAGACGTGATAGGTTATCGTCGGCAGCAGGATTGCGATCTTCGCCTTCTTCGCGCCGTCGGCCGGACGCAAGAAGAACGGCACGTTGTCGAAGCCGTTCGCATTCTTCAGATGCACGCAGTACATGCCGGACGGCCAGTCGCGCGGGATTTTGATGTCGAGCGATTTCTCCCAGCCGACGTCGCCGAGATCGTCGTCATGGAAATGGATGGCGCCGTATTCCTCGGGCAGATGCACCCAACGGTGCTCGCGCCCCGACCAGTTGGCACCGGTCATGGCGCGATCGGGCAGGTTCTCGATGACGCCGTTGAAGCGGTGCGGGCCGACATCCTCGAGATCGAAGGTCGGGATGCCGATCGAGAAGTCCCAGCAAGCGAGAAGCCGTTGCGGCTTGTTCTTGGGCACCGCGCCCTTCTGAGCCGCCACCGCCGCTTTCGCATCCGTGCCGGTCCAGATCGTCGGCCGCTCGATCTTGCCGTTGTAGTGAGAGGTCGGCTTCGCCTTGGTTGGAAGGGCCGCGATGACGGCCGAGCCGGAGCCGAGCCTCGGCGCTGCGGAAAGCGCGATCGACATCTCGCCGTCGTCGTCAAAGCCCGGATGGCCTTCGCGGGGCTTCTGGCCGATGGTCAACTTCTTGGCGCCGCCATCGACGACCAGCCAGAGGTCGTACCAGGCGCGCTCGACCAGGGTCTTGCCGGTTGAGATGCTGACGGTGCGGCCGGCGGCGATCACGGTAGCGACGGCGCCGTCGCGGTCGATCGCGAGCTGGATCTGCGTGCCATCGGCGCCGGTCCAGGAGAAGACGCCTTGGTGCCCCGTCTTCGGCGTCGTCGGCCAGATGGTGACGGCGAGGGTAAGGCTGTTCCCGGCAGCGCTAAGATCGAGCGAGGGGATCGCGCCCCAGGATCCGAGATGGGTCGTCTGCTCCTTGCCGGGATGCGATCCGTCGGTCGGATGCGGCATCTTCACTTCGCGATAGCCCGGCCCCTTCGGGTTCGGGTCTCCGCAGAAGACGCGTGCGATCCGCGTCTCGAACGCCGCGTCGTTCTTGCTGCCGACCCGCAAGGTAAGTGTGTCGCCGGGCTTGACGCTCCAGCGATCGAAGTAGCCGAGCAACGGATACACGGTGTCCCCCAGCAGAGTGGTCGCGTTCCGAAAGGAAAACGGCCGGCTTGAAGAAAATCAAGGCCGGGCGCCGGAACTTGAAACGTCAGCGCCCCAGGGCTGCGACCACGTCCCCGGTCTGCCATACCTGGCCGAAGACGCGGGCGAAGCCGGAGAGCGCGGCGCAGTGGTGATGCTCGAAGAAGGTCGCCGAGGCGTCCTCGGCAATGATGACGTTGAAGCCGCGGTCGGCAGCGTCCCGAGAGGTGGTCTCGACGCACATGTCGGTCGCCATGCCGGTGACGACCAAGGTCTCGACGCCCATGTTGCGCAGCATCCATTCGATGCCGGTCGAGTTGAAGGCGCTCGAGGTGTTCTTGTCGATGACAAGCTCGCCCGGCTGGGGGCTCAGCGCCTCGATCACCTCATGCTCGAAGCTGCCCTTGCTCCAAAGCGTCGGCGTGTTGGTGGCGACCACCGAGTCGGAGTCGCGCCGGCGGCGCCGGGCAATCATGTCGCTGCCGTCGGGGAGCAGGGGCCCGTGGCGCGTGTAGAGCACCTTGCGGCCGGCGCGGCGGAATGCGGCGAGCAGGCGTTTGGCATTCGGGATCACTGTGTCCATCAGCCGCGGCACGTAGTAGCCGGCGATCTCCGGGTAGCGCAGCGACAGCATCTGCGCCACGCCGGCATCGGGGTTGCAGCCGTAGTTCTGCATGTCGATCACGATCAGGGCCGACTTCTGCCAGTCGACCACGAAGCTCGGCCATGGCATGTGCCAGCCCGGCAGCGTTTCCGGCGAGTCGATCGGCTTCGGCTCGGTCATCGGCAGGTCCTCCCGCGGTCATGCTAGGCTGAATACCTGCCTTCGTCATTGCCCGAGGTTTGCCATGTCCGATCTGCTGGCGCTGTCCGCGACCGACGCCGCGCGCCTGATCCGCCAGAAGAAGCTGTCGCCGGTCGAGTATGTGAAGACCATCGTCGAGGCGGTCCAGCGGTCTCAGTCGGTGCTCAACGCCTTCACCGTGGTGACGGCAGAGGCCGCGCTCGAACAGGCACGCATTGCGGAAGGCGCGGTGATGGCGCGTACCGCGCTGGGTCCGCTGCACGGCATCCCGGTCAGCATCAAGGACCTGGTCGACACTGCGGGGATCGAGACCTTCTACGGCTCGGCCGTACACAAGGGCCATGTGCCGACCAAGGACGCGACCACGGTTCAGCGCCTCAAGGAGGCCGGCGGCATCCTCATCGGCAAGACGACAACGCCGGAATATGGCCACAAGGGCCTGACTGACGGACCCTCCTTCGGCGTCACGCGCAACCCGTGGAACCTTGAATACTCGCCGGGCGGGTCATCAGGCGGCGCGGCCGCGCATGTCGCCGCCGGCTTGGGGCCGCTGGCGCTGGGCACCGACGGCGCCGGCTCGATCCGGCTCCCGGCCTCCGCCTCCGGCATCGTCGGCTTGAAGCCGACGCGCGGCGCGGTCGCGCATGGCTATGCGCCGGATGTGATCTCCAGCATCTCCTATTCGGGCCCGATGACGCGGACGGTCGCCGATGCGGCGCTGATGTTCGATGTGCTCGCCGGCCCCGAGCCGGATGATCCGTGGAGCCTCGGCGGCCTGCTTGCGCCGGTCTCGGCCGGGCTCATGGGCAACCGGATTGCCGGCGTGAAGATCGGCTACATCCCCCGGATGGCCAATCCTGATGTCGACAACGAAGTGAAGGCTGCGACCGAGGCGGCGCTAGAGACGCTCGCCGATCTCGGCGCCGAGGTCGAGGAGGTTACCGACAAGATCGACTGGATCGAGGAGGATGGCCGGATTCTCATGCGCACCGGCATGTGGACCAAGAGCCGGCACGACCTCGAACGCTGGGGCAACCAGCTCGACTCCTCCTATCGCGATTTCCTCGAGGATGGCCGCAAGGTCTCGATGGAGCGGCTGCGTGAGGCGGAGAGCGCACGCACGCGGCTCTATCAGGCCGTCCAGCGCCTGTTCGGCCGTTACGACCTGCTGGCTTCGCCGAGCCTCGTGGTGCCGGCGCTGAAAGCAAGCCACCACGCCTCGCGCGACCAGGTGATCGTCAACGGCAAGCCGCAGGGTTTTACACGTACCGGCTTCAGTTCCTACCTCTACGCTTTCAACCTGACCGGCCATCCGGCGATCAGCATCCCGAATGGCTGGAACGCCGCGGGCCTACCGATCGGCTTCCAGGTGATCGGCCGTTGGTGGGCCGACCGCGACCTGCTGCGCATCGCGGCGATGCTCGAGGTCGCGCGCCCCTGGTCGCAGCGCCGCCCGCCGCATTGGGGCGGGGTGAAGTAGTCAGACCTCGATGATCTCGGGAGCGGGACGCGCGACGAGCCAGCGAGACGCCGCCTGAGCCGCCTCGGCCGCCGCCGTAGCGGCGCCGCGGCTCAGACCTGCCAGGAGATGCGCAGCGAAAGTATCGCCGGCACCGACCGTGATCTGCCCATCCGGTGCGCGCGGCCCCGAGGGTACGGAGACTTCGCCGCCCGAGGTTACGACCGTGATCGGCGAAGGTCCGTCGGTGACGATCAGTCCTTCCGCCTGTCCTCCCGTGGTCGCCAGCGCGCGCGTCCAGAGTTCGCGCGGCGCCTCGTCGGTGTCGGAGCGCGAGACGACGACATGCGTACCGGGATAGCGGCCGGTACGGTCGCGAAGCGGTAGCTGCACGAGGATCGGGGCACCATCGCGGACGGATGCCGTGGCCGAAATCGGCACCCAGCAATTGACATAGGCGCCGTCGAAGTCGCGGCGGTCGGGCAGGGACGGCAAAGGCCGGGCGGCGTTGCCGAAGACCAGCGTGCGCTCGCCGTCGGGGTCGACCAGGATGTCATAGGAGTGCGTTCGCGGCATGCGTGTGCAGGCGCTCATGTCGACACCGAGGCCGCGAAACCGGCCGAAGAGGATGTTTCCGACCTCATCCTCGCCCAGCGCACAGGCAAGCGTGACCTCGTGTCCGGCGGCGCGCAGCGCATTGGCCGCGTACCAGCCGGCGCCGCCGATCTGCGTGGCGAGCCCGGTGCGCATATGCCGCGCGCCGGGGCGCAGCTTCTCCGCCAGGGTCCAGATGCGATCGGCGTTGACGCTGGCGACGACGAGGAAACGCGCCATCGTTGTCCGGTCAGGCCCTTGTCACAAGCACGTCGTCGAGCACCAGGTGGTCGACTGCCATGCACATGAAGCAGTCGACCGCGTCCTTCGGCGTCTCGACGATCGGGCCCTGGAGGTTGAAGCTTGTGTTGAGGATCGCCGGCACGCCCGTTGCCGCTCCCACGCGCTCGACGATCTCGTAGACATACGGCTCCTGGTGTCGGCGGATCAGCTGCGGGCGCGTCGTGAAGTCGACATGCGCGACCGCCGACTTGCGCTCGCGCCATTCCGGCCGGATGGTGGCGCTGGTGTTCATGTAGGCGGACTCGTCGATGACCTGCTCTAAGATCTCCTCCGCACGCTCGCGCAGGATAATCGGCGCAAAGGGCCGATACCACTCGCGCCGCTTGATCGCGTTGAGCCGGTCGCGCCCGCCGGGAAGATCGGCGCGGGCAAGGAGGCTGCGATGGCCGAGCGCGCGGGGACCGGCCTCGCTGCCCTGGCGGAACATCGCGACGATCTTGCCGGCCGCGATCAGCTCGGCGACGCGTGCGGCGTCGACGGGCGCGGTCGAGAGGCCGGGCGCAGAGGCGACCGCCGCGTCGATCTCGTCGCGGCGGTAGCGCGGGCCGGTATAGGGAGAGAAGGGCGTCGGCGGGCGGCGGGCGGCGGGCGAGGAGGCATAGTAGGCGGCCAGAGCCACGCCGGCGGCGATGCCGGCGTCGTTGGCGAAGGGCGGCACATACAGGCGCTTGAACGGGCTCCGCGTGAAGGCATGGCTCGTCGCGATGCAGTTGAGCGCGCGCCCGCCCGCATAGCAGAGGTTCTCCAGCGGCGCGAACTTGGCGGCAAGCCGCATCGCGGAGATCAGGTCCTCGTTGGTCCAATGCTGGAGCGCCGCGGCCACCGCCTGGGACTCCGCCGAGCGGGTGTCGCTGAGATCCTGTCCCCAGTTATACGTGCCGCCGAAGCGGTACTGCTCCGTCATGTTGTCGAGCACGACCGGCAGCGAGATGTCGGCATAGATCTGGCGGCGGATGTCGGGATCCTCGCGGCCATAGGCGGCGAGCGCCATGATCTTGCCGGGACCGGTGCTCGGATACATGTGCGACCAGGGCGCGATCTCCGAGCCCTCTTTTCGGATCATCTTGAAGTTGTTGACGCAGACGCCCTCCCAGAACATCGGCGTGTTCAGCGGCCGGAACAGGCTGACGACCTTCTGAAGCTGCATGCCCTGGGCGAAGAAGATCGAGAAGTTCACGTCGTCGCCGCGCGCGTCGACGATCAGGATCGTCGCATTGTCGAAAGGCGAGGTGAAATAGGCGCTGCAGGCATGGGCGACGTGATGGTTCACGGCGCAGGCGTCAATGTCGCGGCCGAGCAGGTGCGTCTTGTAGAAGATCGGTGCAAATGCGCCGATCGTGCTCGGTACTTGAATCGGCGTGATCGGCGGGGATGTCCCTGTTGATGTTGAAATAGGAGGACAGGCGTTGCCCGCCTTGAGCCTTTAGGCTCGGGGTGCTGAATCCACGAAGGAGAGCAACGCCATGATGAACACTACCACACGCTCACCGATCT
>Ga0194131_10001270_pt1 | contig 43391 bp, 36 predicted proteins | sample TA2KigO120mmetaG_FD_148631 | JGI IMG/M metagenome (GOLD analysis project Ga0194131, IMG submission 148631) | Freshwater microbial communities from Lake Tanganyika, Tanzania - TA2015053 Kigoma Offshore 120m | ecosystem: Environmental > Aquatic > Freshwater > Lake | place: Tanzania: Lake...
CCAAGATCGCGCGCGATCAAACACATTTGCCGCGCCAGGAGCGTCAGCCGTTGCCGCCCACGCAGATCGGACGCGCTCTGCGCGAGTTGTCCATCGGCTGGATTCCAGCGCATTCCCCGCAAGCCAAGGCTTACGCTTCATACTGCACCTCCTGCGCACCTTGCAGTATGAGTGCTCGGGCCGCTGCTCGTTCCGATAGTTTGACGCCCCTGGCTTTGCGCGGCGCGTTGTCTCCTGGAGGTTCGTAGAGGCAGTCGTTCTTGCCGTTGAAGGCGTGGCCGCGAAGCAGTCCGGCACGGTTCCATTTGGTGACGCTCTGCGGGTGGACACCGAGCACCTTGGCGAGCTCTTCCACGGTCAACATGCCTGCTTTCCGGAGACGATCATAGCGCGTGGCGAGCCCGTAACTTCGCTGTATGCGGGCGACGATGCGCGCCGTGAAAGGAAGCCCTTCCCCGGATTGCAAACCCTCCTCGTTCAGCTTCGCTGCGATCTCCGGATAAGGGTGGTGGTCCAGCAGGCGGTCGATGGCAGCTACAACATCCGGGTTGGTCTGCCGCTGTTCCCAAGATCGCTGAGGCAGTGGAAGTTGTACGGACCGTTGCGCGCCGCCCTTGAAGCGGATGTGAACGGCAAGTTGATGATCCTCCCGCACCAACGTGACATCCTCCAGTAGCAACCGGACCATCCGCTTGCGCTCCCGGTCTGGTGTAGCCGGATCGCGCCACAGTTGAGGGAACGTCGTGGCAAGCGCCAGGACCGTTGCTCGCTGCTGTTCATCAATGAGCCTTCGGTCTTCCGAACGCTGGCGATCGCAGGACTCCTGCGCTTCGGCCACCAACTTCAGCTTGGCGTTCCAATCAGCCTCGAGCGAGTCCGCCACCAAGCGATTGTCCGGATCCACTCGAAGATAACGCCGCCGTGCGAGTTCCGCTTCATAACGGGCGCGCTCAACTTGCTGCTGACGCAGCCGGTCTGCTTCCTCCAAGCGAGTCTGCAACTCTCCCTGCACGGCCAGCGCAACGTCGATCGTCACGGGCGTAAGCGCCTCCACCAGGAGTGCGCCGACCTTTTCATCGATCGCCGCGCCGGGGACCTGCTGGCATATGGGTTCGCCATGTTCGATGCCCTCTCGTTGGCACATATAGTCGGGCACCAGTTGCCCACGGCGGCTGTGATAGCGCACGGTCATGCGTTTGCCGCACCGGCCGCAAATGAGCAACCCCTGCAGCAGCGCCGGGCCTTCTCGCGGCGGACTCCGGCGCCGATCCGCGCCGTAGGCTTGGCAGTTGTCGCGCAGGCGGCGCTGGTTCTGCTCATACTCGTCCCAATCGATGTAGCCAGCATGCGCTTGCCGGATCAAGACCTCCCACTCTTCTCTGGGTACGTGCTGAACGACATAGTCGCCATCCAGCGTCTTGCGCATGTGCGTGCGCCCATAAACGAAAGCTCCTGCGTATCTGGGGTTGTGCAGAATGCGCAGCACCCGGCTGTGTTCCAGGCCGGCCCAAGTTACTTCTCCCTGGTTGGGCCCGGTATGGACCCGGCGAGGAAACTTCAACTCTTGGTCGGCGAAGTGCTTCACGGTCGCCATGGCCGAGCCGGTACGGCGAAAAGTCTCGAACAACAGCCGCACGGCTTGCTGTACCTGTTGATCCGGATCGATGTCCATCTTGCCGCCTGCGGTATAGACGAATCCCATCGGCGGACGAATGAACAACTCGCCGCGCCGGGCCTTGTTGCGAATGCCGCCCTGAAGCCTGGCGCGCAGCACGTGCAACTCGGCCTCGCTCATGGTTCCCTTCAGACCCAGCAACAGCCGGTCGTTGAAGTGCGCCGGATCGTAGACGCCGTCTTCATCCAGAATGAGCGTGTCCGACAGCGCGCAGATCTCCAGGAGCCGATGCCAGTCCATCGAGTTGCGAGCCAACCGCGAAACCTCCAGGCCGAGCACGATGCCGGCGTGCCCCAGGCTGACTTCGGTCACCAGCCGCTTGAATCCTTCGCGGTCGGCCGCTGACGCTCCCGACTGCCCCAGATCCGTGTCGATGACAACGATGCGCTCCAGCGGCCAGCCCAAGGAAACTGCGTGTTGCTTGAGCGCGTACTGCCGCTGCGTGCTCTCGGTGTTTTCCAGGACTTGGCGCAGCGTCGACTGGCGGACATACAGATAAGCAGTCCGCTTCAGATGACTGGCCTTCACTTTCTGATGAGCATCATGAGTCACGAGTTGCCTCCCATCGTCTTGTAGAAAGCAAGCTAGCCAGAATCGACACGATCTCGGATCGCACATCCGGCAGCAGGGGTGGAGAGTTGGCAGCGGTCTCGGCTGGAACCGGCGCCGGCGAGGCGGTCACTGCCATACACGAGGAACAGACTTCGATCCATTCGCGCATGCCGTGCTGCAAGAAGATGGCGAACCCTGGCCCACGGCCGCCGGTGAGAGCTTGCGCGCGGAGGTCTTCGTAGCCAACTCGCATCGCGCCGGCAGAGGCAGGGTGGTCGCTGGCCGCGTTCAGCGGAGTTTTTTTTGTGGCCGCAGGCGGCGTTGAATGGTGCGCGGGTGGACTTGAACGTGGAAACGGTTCTGCACCGCGTCGGCTAACTGCTCGGGAGTCCGCGCAGGATGCTCCGCTCGCTGTTGCGTAAGGAAGTCGATCACCTCGCCAGTGAGTTTGTGCCCGCCTTGTGGCCCGCGCTTGTGCGGCAATAGCCCGAAGACGCCGTCGAACTGGTAGGCAGCTTGCGCCTGATAGAACGACGGACGCGACAGGCCGAAGGAGCGCGCCGACTCGCTGACGGAAACGCTGTCGACATGCACGCGGCGCAGCATCTCGTACTTGACCTGCACCAAATCGTTGGGGTCGAAGAAGTCGTTGCCGTGAAACAGGGGATCGGTAACCGACTCCGGCTCCGGGTTGAGCGTGCCGTGCCGGCGAAGAGTTTCGCGCTTGCGCTGCTGGGCAGGATCGGGTGTCTGGGCCATAGGCGACGAGTCCTGTAAATATAATTACGTCCCTCCAGGCTCGCTTGTCAAGCGAATTCTGCGCCACTCCTTGTGCGCTGATCGGTTTATTGCATGTATAGACGCAACAAAGCGAGCCATCGAAGCAACGCGTGGACACAATTCTGTTTACAATCACGGCATAGTTGCCTTTACAGTTGGCTGCCGAAGTCGCTCGATCACCTCCTTGAGTTCCAGCAGATCCGCAACTCGAAACAAGGATCGCCCGGCACCCAGGTGGACTACCGGATCTTCGGCGACGATATCGGTCCAAGTGGCTGGCACCGACACCAGGTGCTCACCTTCGTGGCGAAAGTACGCTCGGTGCTCTCCCCAGGTGTGCAGATAGGTGACGAGTTCAAACTCCCGGCCCGACCAAGGATGGAACGGGTGCGTGATTTTGAAACGTCGCGCCGCACCGTTCGTATCGGGCGCAGTTGACGACCCTCGCCAAAGGGCGTGTCGAGCGCAGCTTTCTCACCGCGCAGGATCGTTTGGTGAAGGGCCTGCGCGTGGCCGGGGCCGGCACCCTCAACGAGGCCAACCGTTATCTGGAACGCGAGTTCGTCCCCTGGTGGAACCAGCACTTGCGGGTGCTGCCGAGCAATCCCACCGATGCGCACCGCCCGCTGGAGGCCGCCCACGATCTGGCCGCCGCGCTCAGCATCGTCGAAACCCGGCAAGTCAGCAAAGACTGCACGATCCGTTTCGACGGCCATCTCTACCAGATCGCGCGCGAACAGATTCGCGCCGGTTTGCGCGGCGCAACCGTGCGCATCGAGCACCGCTTGGATGGTTCCCTACACATGCGCTTCCAGGATCGATATCTAGCCGTGAGTTTGTGCGAGTCCCCTCCCAAAGCCGTGGCTACACCCGCAAAACCCGTTCGCCGTGGAGTTCCTCGGGCGGCTCCGCATTGGCCCGAGCCTGCCGACCCCGGCATTCCCCTATGGCAAGCCGCCCGAATCGACCGCACGCGTACGCGGGATTGGCTAGAAGAATAAATTCGGATCGCCGGGCTCACCCCGCCCGGCGAGCTTCGCGTTTTCTGATGCAAAGCCTCCGCTCGAGGGCGTTCACCCCCAGCAGAACGCGTCTTGTACAAGAAAGCCCTCCGCGCGGTTTCCAACCACTCTGGAGGGCTTGCGCCGACTGCTGTACGGAGCCAACCCCGTCGCCTCGGCTTTGCATCACCCTGCCAGGCGCGACCCCGGCTGGGCACACTCAACCTAACATGGCTTTCCCGATTCGCCCTTCAAAACCGGACATTTCTATTTGGCACACATTAGGACATTTCTATTTGGCGTTGACAGTGGCATCGCGCAGCTTTGCCGCAGCGCTGAGAACATAGTACAATTCGAAGCCGTGACCCGCCCCGGCCGGCCTACTAAGGTCCGCACGGCGATTCTGGTGATTCTGTTCACCTTGCTCATGGTCGCCGGTTTCGAGCTTGTGCTCCGGGCCACCTACTGGGTCCGGAATTTGTTTGTGGGAGCCATAGCGCTGCCGTATGCAGTGGGCGACGATTATGGACCGATTCCTCCGTGGGTGGACGGGCTTCGCATTCTCGTCCCTGATGAGCACCTGATCTGGAGGAACCGGCCGAGCCTGCGCCGCACCTACGTCGATATCTTCAGTCCCGTCCCTTTGGAAAGCGAGCGAACGGCGCTTCTTCGCCAATTCATCCCGACCCTGCCGGAATCCTTGCAGGGGAATCCGACATGGGAAATCTCCGTCAATTCCGACGGGTTCCGGGACACGGAGTTTCCAAGGAGCAAACCAGCATCCAGCTTCCGCATCCTGTGCATCGGCGATTCCTGGACATTCGGAGCGAATGTGGGCCAGGAGGAAGCATATCCGCAAGGACTACGAAAACTGTTACGTGGCGAGTATCCTGGAGCGCCAATTGAGGTGTTCAACCTTGGCGTATTGGGCTACAGCTCATTTCAGGGGCTGGAACTGCTAAAGCGCAAAGCGCTCGCCTGGCAGCCGGACCTGCTGGTGGTGGGCTTTGCCATGAACGACGCGTCCGTCAGCGGGTATAGAGACAAGGACATGCCAGGTCAGAGTGAAACTGCCACATTCCGGACGCGAGTGGCCCAATGGACCGAACACGTTGAGTTTTACAAGCTGCTCCGTTACTTGGCCTTGTTGGTCCGGTATCAGCCGAAGTCGACCGGAGACCGGCTGAAAGCCCTCCGCGACTCTCAAACGGGCGAAGCCACCGCAGAGCAGTACGCGGAATGGGAACCCTGGACGCGGGTCTCCATGCCCGATTACGAAGAGAACATCGGCGAGATGATCCGGCTGGCACGGACCAACAATGCCTCCATTCTGTTGCTATACAACTCGCTGGAAGAGAGTCCGTACCGGACGTCACTAAAGAAGTTGGCCTCGCGCCACAATGTGCCGCTTATTGACAGCAAGGCGATCATTGAGGAGGCACGCCAAGCCATCCAACAGAGGCTGGAAGCGGGCCTGGGTTTGGTGGATCCGATACCACTCACGAGCGGGGAGGCGGGCGAAACGGTGGTTACGTTCCGGGTCTACGCGGGTAAGCACCCCGTGCCGCGTGCGATCTACATCGCCGGCACTCACCCCCGCCTGGGCGACCTGGTGCCGAACACGGTGGCGATGCACGACGACGGGACGCAAGGGGACCAGCGAGCGGGCGACAAAGTGTGGACCTATCAAGCTGCGTTGCCTGGCGGGACAAAGATACTGTACACGTACACAAACAGCGGAGAACAGAAGAAATGGGAAGGCCTCGACGTTCCCGGCGCGAGAAGGTTCACCGCGGCGGAGGGGGCCGCGCATCAGGTTCTCCCGATGGCAACTTTCGGCGAGATCCTGCTGAAAGCGGACACCTGGCACACCAACGCGGCCGGCTACGAGATGATCGCACAGGCGGTACTGGATTCCCTCAAGCGGGATGCCGGTTTTCGCGGGTTTGTGGGAGCAGACAGGAACGATGGCGAGAGGGAGGGCTCGACCAGGCACAACGTGCGAGAATAAGGGGAGTACTGGTATCCTTGTGAGCCGCCGAGCCGAAGCTGCTTCTCCACCCACCAAACCGGGCAAGTCCGCCAAGCGCGGCCTCCTGCGGCGTTTTTTCTCCCACACCATCGGAAAGATCGTCCTGGCGCTGGGCGTGCTTTCCTTTAGCTCCGGGCTGGTGATTTTCTCCTATTTCTATTACAAGTACGCGACGCTCATCGAGCAGAAACTGGCGCAGGGCCCGTTCGTCAACACATCGAAACTGTTCGGAGCGCCGCAGGTGGTGAGCCTGGGCGACGAGACGACGCCGGAGGAGATCGCGGCGGGGTTGCGGCGCGCCGGCTACGGCGAGTCGCGCAGCAACCGGATGGGCTGGTACCAGATCCGCAAGGGCGCGATTGAGGTGTTCCCGGGAGTGGAATCCTACTTCCAGCAGGAGGCGCACGTGGTGCGGTTCCAGGACGGGGAAGTGTCGCAGATTATTTCCCTGAGGGACAACACGGCTCGCACGCAGTTCTGGATGGAGCCGGAGCTGATCACGAACCTGTTTGACCGGAACCGGGAGAAGCGGCGGATACTGCGGTTCCAGGACATCCCGCAGCTGGTGGTGAACGCGGTGCTGTCGGCCGAGGACAAGCGCTTCTTCCTGCATGCGGGATTTGATCCGTTCCGGATCCTGAAGAGCGCCTACGTGGACATCAGGACGCAAAGCCACACGCAGGGCGCCTCGACGCTGAGCATGCAGTTGGCGCGCAGCCTGCTGTTGACGACGGAGCGGACGTGGAGGAGGAAGGCTCCGGAGATTCTGATCACGATGCATCTGGAGCGGAAGCTGACCAAGGAGGAGATCTTCGAGCATTACGCCAATCAGATCTACCTCGGGCGGGTCGGCAGCTTCAATATTCACGGCTTCGGCGAAGGGGCGCAGGTGTTTTTCGGGAAGGATCTGCGGCAGCTGACAACGCCGGAAGCGGCGCTGCTGGCCGGCGTCATCCAGTCACCGAGCCGGTTCAATCCGCTGCGGTATCCGGAGCGGGCGCGGACGCGGCGGAACATCATCCTGCTGATGATGCGCGACAACCGGCACATCACGCAGAAGGAATATGAGGATGCGGTGAACGCGCCGCTGGGTGTCTCCTCCGGCAGCAGCGAGTCGGAAGATGCGCCGTACTTTGTGGATCTGGTGAACAGCCAGCTGTTGGCACAGTTCCGCGACCATGATTTCCAGGCCAACAGCTACCGCGTATACACGACGCTGGACGTGAACCTGCAAAAGGCGGCGGCCGAAGCGATGCGGACGGGGTTGAAGGAAGTGGATGAGTTGCTGACGCGGCGCGGGCGCACGGCGGCCAAGGGCTGGCCGCAAGTGCAGGCGGCGATGGTCGTGCTGGATGCGCGGACGGCGGAGGTAAAGGCGCTGATCGGCGGGCGGAATTATGGGACCAGCCAGCTGAATCGGGCGCTGGCAAAGCGGATGCCGGGAAGTGCGTTTAAGCCGTTTGTTTATGCGGCGGCGCTGAACACGGGTCTGGAAGGCGGGCCGAAACCGATCACGCCGGTGACGACGGTGATGGACGAGCCGACGACGTTCTGGTTCGACGACAAACCGTATGAGCCGAACAATTTTAAGGGGGAGTTTCACGGGCTGGTAACGCTGCGGCAGGCGCTGTCGAAGTCGATGAACATCCCGACGGTGAAGTTCGCCGAGCAGATCGGCTACGACGCGGTGGTGGATCTGGCGCGGAGCGCCGGCCTGAACATGGAGATTCTAGCGACGCCGGCGGTGGCGCTGGGCGCCTATGAGGTGAAGCCGATCGAAATCGCCGGCGCTTACACAATCTTCTCCAACCGCGGAGAGTTCGTGGAGCCGAGCTGGATCAAGCTGATCCGTGATCAGGACGGCAAGATCATCCACAACCACAAGCTGGAGCCAAAACAGGTGCTCGACCCGCGCGTGGCGTACATGATGGTGAACCTGATGGAAGAGGTGCTGCGGTCGGGCACGGGCGCCGGAGTGCGCGGGCGCGGATTCAGCCTTCCGGCGGCGGGCAAGACCGGGACCTCGCACGATGGCTGGTTTGCGGGGTTCACCTCGGAGCTGATCTGCGTGGTGTGGGTGGGCTACGACGACAACCGGGAGTTGAAGTTGGAAGGCTCGAAGTCGGCGCTGCCGATCTGGGTGGAGTTCATGAAGGAGGCGCACCGGTTGCGGCCGTACCGGCGGGCGAAGCCGTTCATGGCGCCGGACGGAATCGTGACGGCCGACATCGATCCCGCCTCGGGGCGGCTGGCGAGCGCCGGATGCGGGTCACCGCCGAAGACGGAGGTGTTCCTGGCCGGGACGCAGCCGCTGGACTATTGCGGAGGCGGAGCAACGCAAGTGGCCAGCTTCCACGAACCGGTGGAGACCGATGAGGAGCCGCGGGAGGCGGCAAGAGAGCGGCGGGTGGCGCGGCGTCCGGCGGCGGTGGTGGTAGCCGAAAAGCCGGAACCTCGCGAGGCGGTGAAAGCGAAACCAGAGCAGCGAAAGGGCATCCTCGGCCGGATCCTCGACGTGTTCAAGTAATGGTGACGACGGCTCGGCAGTTCAAGGACGCGACTCGTGTGCTGGTGGTGGACGACGAGGAAAACCAGCGTCAGGGCCTGGCGGGGATGATCCGTGGATGGGGCTTTGTGACGGAGACGGCCGGGGACGGGCAGGAGGCGCTGGAAAAACTGGTCGAGTTCCCGGCGCACGTTGTGCTGACAGACCTGATGATGCCGCGCATGGACGGCTATGAGCTGCTACGCAGGCTGAACGCGCAGGGTAGCAGGCTGCCGGCGATCGTGATCACGGCGTTCGGCAACATCGAAACGGCGCTACAGACGATGCATGAGCTGGGGGCGTTCTGGTTTCTGGAAAAGCCGATCCAGGCGCAATCGCTGCGGTTCCTGTTGGAGCGGGCAAGCCAGCAAACGCGCTTGCAGGAGGAAGGGGAGCTGCTGCGGAGGCAGCTGAGCTATCAGGGAGTGCTGGGGGAGTTGGTGGGCAACTCGGCTCCAATGCAAGAGGTATTCTCGCTGATCCGTCAGGTGGCGCCGAGCAAGGCGGCAGTGCTGATCACCGGAGAAAGCGGAACCGGGAAGGAGCTGGCGGCGCGTGCGATTCACCAGCTGAGTCCGCGCAGCGGCGGCCCCTTTGTAGCGATCAATTGCGCGGCGCTGCCGGAGACGCTGATGGAGAGCGAGTTGTTCGGACACGAGAAAGGCGCATTCACGGGGGCGGTGGAGAAGCGTGCGGGCTGTTTCGAGCTGGCGCAGAACGGGACGCTGTTGTTGGATGAGCTGGCGGAGATGCCGGTAGGGACGCAGGCGAAGCTGCTGCGTGTGTTGGAAGATTCGCGGGTGAGGCGGCTGGGGGCCAAAAGCGAAGTGCAGGTGGATGTGCGAGTGCTGGCGGCGACGAACCGGAACCCGGAGGAGGCGCTAAAAAAGGGACTGCTGAGGGAAGACCTGTACTACCGTCTGAACGTGTTTGCGATCAATCTGCCGGGGCTGCGGCAGCGGCTGGACGATCTGGGGCTGCTGTGCGAGGCGATGCTCGGGGACTTAAACCGCAAGCACGGGGCGAACGTAACGGGGGTGGATGCGGAGATGATGGGGCGGCTGCAACGGCACGGGTGGCCGGGGAATGTGCGGGAGTTGCGAAATGTGCTGGAGCGGGCGGTGATTCTGGCGGGATCGGGGAACCTGAGCACGCGGCACCTGCCGCAGGGATTCGGGGGAGGTGAAGGTGTGATGCCGGCGGCGACGGTTGGAGGAGGCCCGGACGGGATTACGATCCCGGTGGGCTCCACGGTGGAGCAGGCGGAAAAGGCGCTGATCCTGCTGACGCTGGCGCACACAAAGAACAACAAGACGCGGGCGGCGGAGATGCTGGGAATCAGCCTGAAAACGCTATTCAACAAGCTGAAGGAGTACGGCAGCGGGGAACCGGAAGGGTAATGGCACGCGGCTTGCAGGCCGATGGTAGCTGAGAATGTCGCTGAAGACACGGTTGCGGATCTCCATCGTCACGCTGGTGACGCTGCTGGTGATGGCGCAAAGCGTGGTGAGCTTGCGGATGACGGCGGAGGCGATCTTCCGGGACGCGGTGGAACGCTCACAGGGAATCGCGAGCCAGGTGCGGCACCTGGTGCTGCAACGGGTGAACGAGCAGGCGGCGCTGGCGGCGGAAAAGCCGGAGACGATTGAGGGGCACCGTGAGCTGTGGCAGCGGATCGTGGCGGATGATCCGGCGCTGCCGTCATTGCTGGAAAAGACGATGGCGAGTTCGAGCGCGGTGGTGGAGATCCTGGTGTGCGATGAGGCGGGATTGATCCTGGCATCTAGTTCGCCGACCAGAACGCGGGCGACCTATCAGTCGCTGCCGGATTTCAGCGAGTGGAAAACGCGGCCGGTGTTCGACCTTGTGCTGGAGGTGATGACACAGAGCCAGGATTACGCGATTGTGGTGCCGCTGGGAGTGCCGCAGATGAGCCTGCCGGTGCTGTCGATCCGGGTGGTGGTATCGAGCGTGCTGATCCGGAACGCGATCATGCCGCAGGTGCGTAGCCTGTCGGCAGTGTCGGTGCTGAGCCTGCTGGCGTCCGTGCTGCTGGCGTACCTGTTTTCGAACGTGGTGCTGCGGTCGCTGGCGCGGCTGAGCCAGCGGATCGAGAGCATCGCGTTGGGAAGCAGCGTGGCCGAACCGGGATCGCTGGCGAGGGAGGGCAAGGAGTTCGCGGACATGGAATCGAAGCTGGACGTGCTGAGCCGGCAGTTCCGCGGGGCGAAGGAGGATGTGCAGCAACTGCGGAACAACGTGGAGCTGATGCTGGAACGGCTGGAGGAGGCGATTCTTCTGTTCGACAATGAACACCGGCTGCTGCGCGCAAGCCGGTCGGCGGAACATTTGCTGGCTCTGCCGCTGCCACGGATGGCGGGGCTGAAACTGGAGGAGTTGTTTCCGCCGCCGTCGCCGGTGCACGCGCTGGTGGAGGAGTCGGTGCGGAGGGGGAAGCCGATCCACGACGCGCCGGTGATGTGGGAACGCGGCGGAGCCGGACAGGCGCGGCTGCTGGTGAACGTGGAGCTGCTGGAGGCGCCAAGCTCTTCGCCGTCGCAATTCAGCCTGCTGCTGAGTTTCCGTGACGCCGAGACGCGGCGGCAGCTGCGGTCGCAGCTGGACATTTCGACACGGCTGACGGCGATCAGCCGGCTGACGGGCGGAGTGGCGCACGAGATCAAGAATCCGCTGAACGCGATGGCGCTGCACCTGGAGATTCTGAAATCGAAGCTGACCGGATCCGAGCAGGTGCGCAATGAAATGGACGTGATCACGGGCGAGATCGCGCGGCTGGACCGGGTGGTGAAGACGTTCCTGGATTTCACGCGGCCGGTGGACCTGCGGCTGAAAGACGTGAACATGGTGGAACTGGCGCGGCAGGTGGCGGCGCTGGTATGGCCGATGGCGGAGCAGGCGCGCGTATCGGTGCAGCTGGATGCGCCGGAGGAAACGGCTGTGGTCCGCGGGGACGAGGATCTGCTGAAGCAGGCGCTGCTGAACGTGGTGAACAACGGCATCGATGCGATGAAGGAAGGCGGAAGGCTGCGGTTGCGGGTGTTCCGGGATAGCGAGGAGGTGGTGGTAACGGTGTCGGATCAGGGCGCGGGCATCCCGGAGGAGATCCGCGATAAAATATTCCATCTTTACTTCAGCACGAAAAAGAAAGGATCAGGGATCGGGCTGGCGATGACGTTCCGCGTGGTACAGCTTCACAACGCCTCGATCGATTTCGTCAGTTCCAACTCATCGGGGACTACCTTTTCGCTGCGTTTCCCGGCGGCCGAGGAGTCGCCGGCTTCTCCCGGCGTGAGAATCGCCGGGGCCGGAACCATGGAGAGCGAAGCGGAACGATGAGCAGGACAGGAGTCCTTGGCCTGTTCATGGCGCTGGTCCTCATCGTACCCGGATGCGGAAAGAAGAAACCGGCGACGGTGCTTGTCGTGCCTACGCCACCACCGCCGCCCCCTCCGGAACCGATTCCCGCGCCACCGGAGGTGAAGTCCTCTGCCACCCAACTGCCCGAGGTTCCCGCGCCGGAGATTCCCGTTCCTACGCGGCCTCCGGCCCCGCGAACGCCACCGCAACGTCAGGCGCAGCAGGCGGGAGCCCATCCAACGGAACCGGCGGCACAGCCGGCAACGCCCGCCCCATCCGTTCCGCAGCCGCGGCTCACCCAGTTGCTGAGCCCGCAGGAACAACAATCCTACCACCGGGCAATAGAAGAGGCGATCCGGCGGACGGAGGCCAGTCTGGCCAGTTTGGCCGGTAAGCGCCTGACCAAGGAACAATCGATCAACCTGGAGCGCACGCGGACGTTTCTGCGGCAGGCGCGGGAAACTCGGCAGGCGGATCTGGTGACGGCGCGCAGCCTGGCGCAAAGGGCCGAGGTGCTTGCCGAGGACTTGGTGAAAAGCTTGCGCTAAAAAGGCGAGGCGACTGCGGGATCACGGTGCGTCCCCTTCCGTCATCTCGAGCCGCCTCGCCTCGGACGCCTTGAAAAGCCGGCGCCCGGCCTCGCCCAGTTCCAGAAAAACGGGCAAGGAAACATCAACACCGTTACCAGGCGTGAACTAGTTCGCCTTCGGCGTGTACAATCTGACTTCTACTCTGCGGTTCTGTTCGCGGCCTTGCCGGGACTTGTTGTCTGCGGCCGGCATTTCACTGCCCACTCCATTCACAAAAAGCCGGTGCAGCGGGACCTTGTGCTGCACGGTAAGGTACTGCACGACGGCGTCGGCGCGCTTGCGGCTGAGCATGAGGTTGTACTCGGCCGAGCCGGTCTTGTCGGTGTAACCCTGCACTTCGACCACGTAGCGATGCTCGTCCAGGATTTTCCCGGCGGCCGCATCGAGCTGTTTCTTCGAATCGGCGCTGAGCGTATGGCTGCCAAACTTGAACAATACGCTTTCGGAATGTTCCACCTGATAGTTGTCGAGGTTGGTGATGCGCTCATCGATGGCGGCGATGCGCTTCTTTTCGGCATCGATGGCGGACTGGGCGGAAGAGGCGGCGCGGCCGGCGGCTTCGGCCTGCTCACTGCTGCGGGCGGCGCGCTCATTGGCCTTGGCCGCTTCCAAAGCAGCCTGGTTGGCGCGCGCATCGGCGCCGCGCACTTGCTCATCGGTCTTCGAGAGGTTGCGCTCCAGCTCGGCAACGCTGGAGTCGGTCTTCTTGGTTTTGGCTTCCAGTTCATCGACGCGCCGCTCCAGCGGCTCGATGGAAGTCTTGACATGTTTCTTGGTGGCGCAGCCGGTGACAAGCAGGGCGCTTGCGAGCAGGGCGCTGGACATGAGGGGACGCACAGCAAACTTCATAACGAATCGAAATCTCCTTAAAGAGGAATGGAACGGTTCTTGTTGTTTTGATTGGTTCTAACGGAAAAACCGTAGTCCGATAGTTCTAGGGCAATTCAGATGCCAAACTGGAGTACTGGGTATCGCGCCGCGGAGAGGGAGACCGCGGCGCGACTTCCATCGGAGAGGTCCGGGAGGAGACGGACCCTCCACCGTTCATCATGCATTGCAAATAAACGGCGGATCCGAACCTTACATTGCAGGGGCACGATCGTTGTTTGGAGGAGAAGAAAAAGCGAGAGAAAACCGGCATTCCGGATGAGGTAAGAATTACCGGCTGGTTCGGAACTTGGTAAAATTTTCCTAGCCGAGGCCTGCATTTTCTTCCTGATCCTTCCTAACCGGGTTTGTTTTCTCTGCTTGCTTCGTTATCTGGTTGAATACCTTGCAAATGAGGGGCCAATCGGGTGGCGGCGGAGAACGTTGGCATTGCTAAGATCAGCGGAGGTCGCCTTATCGAGTCGAGCTTGATCGCGGGTCCCGGGCGACCCACCGAACCGGGCGATCAAGCGCGAGTGGACCAGGACATCTATCCGGGGATACCTGGTCACTGAGCAAGTCGTCGCAGCAGTTCCGGATGCTGTTCGATGAACTCATCCACCGCGCCGAGAAAGGGAGATTGTGAGGCGTCTTTCTCCTTCAGGAACTCGATGCATTTCAGTACCGATTCCTGTTGATCCTGAGTCAGCGAATCGATCACTTGCATCAGGCTGTCCTTGACCATGGCTTCCTTTACTTCCCAGCGTGCACCACGGTTTGGAACTACGGCCGCGAAACCGGCCGGCGCAGGCTGGGGTAGGCGCTACTCGCGGAGGCGGCGGTCGAGGTCGAGACTAATCTGCGATAAGCGTTCGGGGCTTTGGAGGAGGCTGCGGACGCCGTCGGGGCCGTAGCTTTCATAAAGCAACTCGGCGGCGGCGAGGGAGACCTGGTAGGCGATGGAGGCGTGATAGCTGCTCATGCCGGCGAAGGAGGCGCTCATGCGGGCCAGGGGAGGCAGCTCGTCGGAGCGGGCCATTTTCGAAACGGTGGCGCGCTGTTGGGAAGAGAGCGTATCGCCGGAGATTTTCTGGGCGAGTCCTTCGTGCAGCCAGGAGGGCCAGTTGCCGGTGCGGGCCAGGCAGGCGTGGACGATTTCATGCGACAAAGCGCGGCGGGTCTCCTCGCCGGGCTGCGGCTCGAGCAGGGCGACGCGGATGCGGCCATCGTAGCGGCCGCCGCTCCACTCCGAAGCGCCGGTGGTGTTGCGGTAGGCCTCGCGGCTCTGAATGATGGTGGGGATGCGCTCCTGGACCTGGCAGCCGAGCAGAGGCGCCACGCGCGACAGCTCGGAATCAAGCAGCGGCACAAGCTGGCTGGCCTGATCGGCGGTAACATCCTTGGCATCGAAGCGGAGATGGAACCTAGTGCCGAACAGCTTTTCCTTGCTTTGGTCGCCGGATGATTCGCGGCGGGCGCGCAACAGAAGCGCCTCCACCGATGGATTGGGCCTCACGGCGATGGATCGCTCCAGATGTTCGACGGCGGCCGGGATCTGGTCGCTGTGAAAGGCGGCCAGCCCAGCCAGGGCGAGCAGATCGGCGTCGCCTGCCTGGTCACGCAGTGCGGCTTCGAGATACCGGAGCGCCTCCGCCGGCTGGTTGTCCTTGAGAAGCTGTGCGGCCTGGGCGGCGGCATTGACCGCGGGTAGCGCGGGAGTGGGCTGCTGGCTCTGCGGCTGGGCTGAACCGGATGCTTGCGTTGTGCCCGCGGACGCGCGAGTGCGCTCAAACTCATCGACACCGACCATGGCATGGCCGGGAAGGTAGCCGAGCAGGCTGCGGCCGGCCTGTTCGACACTCACCTTGTAGCAGGTTTCCCGTCCGCCGGCGAGGGCAAAGCGGATTTCGACACGATCCCCGGGATGGACAGTGGCCACCGCCGGCGAGCCGGTATCGCAACCGGAGCGTAGCGGGAACTGACCGACCACGGCGTGCGTGGCGGCGGCGACAAGGACGAGGAGAGCGGCCATATCCCCATGCTACGGATAACGGGGAGAGAAGTCGCTCAGGGAAAGAGCTTAAAAGGAGGAGGAGAGCTTCTCCCAGGTGGTGCTAAGATCCTCGGGCAGGACGCGGGTCTCGGCGACGGTGGTCATGAAATTGGAGTCAGCCGGCCAGCGGGGCAGCAGGTGGAGGTGAATATGGCCGGCGACGCCTGCGCCGGCGCATTCGCCGATATTCATGCCGAGGTTGATGCCCGGGGCGCGGTAAACGGCGCGCAGCTTCGCCTCGGCCCTGCGCGCGAGTTGCATCATCTCGATCAAGGCGGGTTCCGGGGTTTGCTCCAGGGTAGCGACGTGCTGGTAAGGGGCGATCATGATGTGGCCATTGGTGTAGGGGAAGATGTTGAGCAGGATGAAATTGAAGTTACCGCGCAGCAGGATCAGGTTTTCGCGGTCGCAGTCCTGGGCCGCTTTTTCACAGAAGATGCAGGCGTTGGAAGGGGAGGATTTGCTTACGTATTGGTAACGCCACGGACTCCAAATACGGTCCATGCGGTGAATCTAAAAGATGGGAGCGGGACCAGGAGTGGGCTCGGGCGCGGCCGCCGCGGCAGAATCGGTGTTGACAAGGTCCTTCAGCTCCTTGGAGGGCTTGAAGTAAGGGATGCGTTTGGCGGGCACCTCCACGCGGGCGCCGGTTTTCGGATTGCGGCCGATGCGCGCCTGGCGCTGCCGGGTGCGAAAGCTGCCGAATCCGCGGATCTCGATCTTGTCGCCGCCTCGCAAAGCCTTGACTACGCTGTCGAAAATCGCCTCGACGATCACTTCTGAATCCTTGCGGGTCATTTCCACAACCCGGGAAACCTCTTCAATGAGATCCGCTTTTGTCATAGTTGTGCTCATCTCCCGTGTTTATCTCCAGTGCGCCCCACGGGGCCTTTTTTCGGAGTTGACAGCTAAGTCCCATCCTAGCATGATTTTAATCCGGCTGGTGATCTTGTTGGCTGCTTTTTAGATTGATAACCTCTTCTATTGTCATGGTGGCGGCGGCCGCCTGGCGGTGATAATCCTCCAGCCGCGTGCGCTCTTCATCTTCCTGGACGGCGCGAAGGCTAAGCCCGATTTTCTTATCCGACTCTATCATCTTGATGATCTTGAAGTCGGTTTCCTCGCCTATCGGCAGCGCCGGTTCATCCTTTCCACGAGCCTGCGCGCCGGGGATCTCCGATTGATGGCAAAGGGCTTCCACGCCGGGAGCCAATTCGACAAACACCCCGAAGCTGGCGGCGCGAGTGACGCGTCCACGGACAATATCGCCGGGCATGTGCGCATGGAAGAAGGTCTCCCAAGCGTCTGGCTGAAGTTGTTTGATGCCGAGCGAGAGGCGCCGCTCGACGGGATCAATCTGCAGGATAACGGCTTGGGAAACCTGCCCCTTTTTGAGGACCTCGGAGGGATGCTTGACGCGGGTGTACCAACTCAGGTCCGAAGTATGGACGAGCCCGTCGATACCCTCTTCAATCTCGATAAAGGCGCCGAAGTCGGTGAGCTTGCGGACGCGTCCTTCGACGACGGAGCCGACCGAATAGCGGTTGGCGACGGTGGTCCAGGGGTCGGGCTCGAGCTGTTTGATGCCGAGCGAGATGCGGTGGTCATCGGGCTTGACGTCAAGCACCACCGATTCCACCTGATCGCCCACTTTCACCACCTTGGAAGGATGCTTCATGCGTCGCGACCAAGTCATCTCGGAAATATGGATGAGCCCTTCGACACCGGATTCGAGCTCGACAAAGGCGCCGTAATCGGTGATGCTGACGACACGGCCAACTACTCGGGAGCCGATGATGTAGCGCTCATGGGCGGTGATCCACGGGTCAGGCACAACCTGTTTGATGCCGAGCGAGATGCGTTCCTTTTCCCGGTCAAGCTTGAGGACACGGACGGTGATTTCCTGGCCGACATGGAGGACTTCACTGGGATGAGCAATGCGGCCGTGGCTGATGTCGCTGACGTGGAGAAGGCCGTCAATGCCGCCGAGATCGACGAAGGCGCCGTAGTCGGTGAGATTTTTCACGATGCCGGTGACGACGGCGTCCTCCTGAAGCGCCTCCAGCGTGGCATTCTTTCGCGAGGTGAGTTCTTCCTCGAGCGCGGCCTTGCGGCTGACGACGACATTGCCGCGGCGGCGGTTGAGCTTGACGATGCGGACGGCGATGTCCTGTCCCATGAGGGATTCGGGGTTGTGAACGGGGCGGACGTCGATCTGTGAGCCGGGCATGAAGGCGGTGACGCCGACATCGACTTCCAAGCCTCCTTTGATGCGGCCAAGAACACGGCCGGAGATCAGCAGGTTCTCCTGGTAGGCCTTCTCAAGAGTGTCCCAGCAGCGGAGGCGCTGGGCGCGCTGATGAGAGAGGCGGATGTAGCCTTCCACGTGAGGAGCGCCGCGGTCGACCATGACATCGACGATGTCGCCGGGCTGAACGGGGATGGAACCGTCGGCGTGCTGGAACTCCTGAATCGGGACGAGGCCTTCGGACTTGTAGCCGAAATCGACGATGACATCCTGCTCGGTAATGGCGAGCACATTACCTTGCAGGACTTCGTCGTCGGCCGGGGGCGCCAGATGCGAGTAGTCCTCTAATAGGTGCTCGTACTCCTCCCAATCCATCGGCGGAGGAGTCCCCGGCTTTAAGTCCTCTTGGTTGCCCGGCATGGCGGAATCTCCAAAAAACATCCCGACCCCATCACGATCCTGCATCGAGCGGTCTGTAGTCTCGGGGAGTTGCATCCAGCGATCAGAAGGTGAGACAGCACTGACAAACCGTTGATAGATCGGTACTTCAGAACTATAGCGGACCATAGTATAGATGTCAACCTAGGCAGATTCCCGGCCTAGCCCGGAGGCTCCTACCGGAAATGCAACTGATCTGCCATGGATGCCCGGTCTGAGCGCAGGTAGCCGTGGATACTCGCATAGTCCGGTGCCACGCGATGCACTACGCAAGCCGCCGGCAGAAGAGGGCGGCCATTTCAAACTACAACATATCGCTTTCGGCCAGTTGATCCAAAAGCGCGGTTGTCAGAGAGATTGTTGGAGCAGGCATGCAAAGAAATCCCCGATGACGTCGTGATAGCGCCGGAAACGTCGCTTCAATCTTCTCGGCCCGGCGGGTACGTCGAACGGCCACATGTGAAGCGCGAAGTGCGGATTGGCTTCCCAAAGCACGACGCTGCCCCCGGCCGGTGTCGAGTAATCAATCGCCGCCACATCCAACCCAAGCACGCGCGCGGCCTGCGCTAACTGGTCCTTGTATTCCGGCTCCGATTGAAAGAACTGCCAGTCCAGCTCGATATGCTCGCGGCAGGCTCGCGCGCGAATCCAGCGGCGGATGGGATTCAGGCTGCGATAGTGGGAGAAAGTGTGGTGCAACTGCCGACGACCGGATGCGGTCCGAAGAAAACATGGTTATGAACCACTGTGCCGCCAAAGCCAAGCGCTCTCTTCTTGTGAAAGAAAAGCTCCCACGCGCTGCCGGGCATCGTCTCCTGGTAGCCCTTGCGCGTGTCGATGTATTGCGAGATCGAGCCGGGAAGCATTCGACAGCGCTTCCGGCGGATTCATCAGCCGGATCCCCAGCCGCCTTGCCTCTGCTGCCAACTCTGCCGCCTCTTGGGAGCAGTCCGGAAACAGTTGCCGTAGCGGGTCCTGCAGCAGGAACACCACGGCCCGTGTCGAGCGCAGATCGGGTAACGCATTCCCGGTCTCCCATGTCCGCACGCGGCTGAACGGATCCGGACGCCGCCGCGCCAGATCTTCAAGCGCAGGATCCAGTTGCCGGTGGCTGCAAGGCGCAACTGGCGCTACGAATGCCCGGCTCCAATCAGGGTACGGTTCACGATGTTGGGGGGGGAAAGGGAGGGCACCACTAGCTCGAACGCAAGCGAATCGAGCTCTTAACTGACTATGCTTAATAAGGTTAGCCTAAAAATTAAAGAAAGTAAATGATGTAGAGCGCACACCAATCGAGCATGGCGCGGAGCTGTGTTCAACGGACGACGACTTACCTTCCGTTGCTGCTTCCCGCCTTCGACGGATGATGCACCGGAAACACCGGCCGCTTCGGCAATTGCACCGGCTTCTTCGCCAGCTCCTGCATCACCACCTCTACAGCCTTCTCCAGCTGCGGATCCTTGCCCTGGCGTACCAGTTCCGGATCCATGTCCACTTCAATGTCCGGCGGCATGCCGATATTCTCGATATCGTACTTGCCGTCGGGATTCCAAACGTGCGAGCTCGGCGCGGAAACAAACCCGTCGTCCATCAGAGAAGGCGCCGCGGCGCGGCCGACAAGCCCGCCCCAGGTGCGCTTGCCCACCAGCTTCCCCGCGCCGGCGCGCTTGAAGTACCATGGCATCGCGTCACCGCCGGAACCGGCCGATTCATTGATGATCATCACCTTCGGTCCGAAGATGGCCCCTTGCGGCTGCTGCTCATCGGCGCCGTCGCGTGTTGCTACCAGGCTCAGCAGCGGTCGCGTAAGGTGCTCGACGATATCGGTCGCCAGCGCTCCGCCGCCGTTGTAGCGCTCGTCAATGATCGCCGCCTCCTTGCCGACCTGGGCAAAGAAGTAGCGGTTGAAGTTCGTGTAGCCGCCGAAGGAGGTGTCGGGCATATAGATGTAGGCGACGCGCCCGCCCGTCATCTGGTCCACCTTGCGCCGGTTGTCTTCAATCCAGGCCAGGTTGCGCAGCCCCGATTCGCTCGGCACCGGCACCACCGTCACTTCACGGGAACCGGCGCCGCCCGGGTCAGCGCTCACGCGCAACTCCACCGACTTGCCCGAAGTTCCTTCAAAGAAGCTGTACACGTTATCCGTATCGCGCAGATCGCGTCCGTTCACCGCCAGCAGGTACTCGCCGGCGGCCACGTTCACGCCCGGCTGCGTCAGCGGAGCCTTTAACTGCGGATTCCAGTTCTCGCCGTTGTAGACGCGCACGAAGCGGTAGCGCCCGTTCTCGAGCTTGTAATCGGCGCCCAGCAGTCCGGTGGGAACGCGCTTCACCTCCGGCAACTCGCCGCCGCCGGCCGAGAGATGACCCACCGTCAGCTCGCCCAGCATCTCCTGAAACAGGTAGTTTAAATCGCGCCGTGAACCGATGCCTTCCAGGAACGGTTGATAACGGTTGGCCGCCCCTTCCAGGTTCAGCCCGTGATAATTCGGATCGTAGAAGAAGTCGCGCTGGATGCGCCACGCCTCGCGGTACATCTGGTTCCAGGCCGCCTTCGGATCGATCTTCACTTCAAGCGATGCCGTTCGCAGCGGATTCGACGGCGGTCCTGCGGAGGGCGGCGCCGGAGGCGCGGGCCCTGAACCTGTCGCCATCGGACGCGGCGACGTGATGACCCAGTTGTCGCCCTGCTGGTACAGCATCTTCTCCCCGTTATGCGACATGACGAAGCCCCGCACTCCGCCGATCACCACGTCCGACTTGCGCGCTTTCAGATCAAAGCGGTGCACCGTGTTCGACGCCGGCCCCTGCTGGGCCGGGCTGAAGGAAGGAAGCTCCACCGCCAGCAGCACGCCCGCCTTGCCCACTTGCAAGCTGCCGTAGCGGCGAGGCGGCATCGGCAGCGCCAGAATCCGTTGCCCGATATTCTCGAAATCGATCTTCACCACAACCGGCTTTGGCCCCGCCGCGGGTTTGGGAGCCTCGGGTTTGGGAGCCTCGGGCTTCGGCGCATCCGGCTTCTTTTCCTCCTTTTCCTCGTCGCTTTCCGGCGCCAGCGGGGATACCTCATCCTTAGCGAGCACGGCCAAGTAAATGCTGCGCGAGACGGATCGGAAGCTGCTCTGAATGTCGGCCTGCAACGCCGGTCCCGAATCGGTGCTCGCCGTGAAATAGAGATACTTGCCGTCTTTATCGAACACCGGATGCCGCGCATCGCTCATCCCATCGGTGATCTGTGTGCTCTTGCCATCGGCCACCGAATGCAGGAACACCGCCGCCATGTGATTCTTCAGCCGCCGCGAGTAGGCCAGCCAGTTGCTGTCCGGCGACCAGGACGGCGTCAGCGCGCCGGATGCGGCGAAGGTCCAGTACGTGTCCTTATCCACACGCACAGGGGTCTGCTTCTCCAAATCGATGTACCAAATCGTGAGATGGCTGTCTACATAGGCGATCTTCTTGCTGTCCGGTGACCAGCGTGGCGTGAAATAGAAACCCGGCTTGTCGGCCAGCTTGATCTTCTTCACGTCGCCCGCGCCCGTCTGGTTGCGTAGGTGCAGCTCATACTCGCCCGAGGCATCGGAGAAATAGGCGATGGTCCGCCCGTCCGGCGACCATGCCGGATCGCGGTCCATCACCGAAGGCGATTCGGTCAGATTGCGAGGATCGCCTTTCTCGGCAGGCACCGTGAGTATCTCCCCGCGCGCCTCAAACACCGCCCGCGCGCCGGTCGGCGAAATTCCCGCCGAACGCAACCGCCGCCCCACCTCGATGAACTTCGGCCGCGTCTCCAATAAATCCGCCGCCACGCGAACCTTCACGGGCGTTGTCTTCCCGCTCTTGATGTCGTAGATATGCAGCGACCCGAACTGCTCATAGACGATCCCATCCGGCCCCGCACCCGCCGACTTCAGATCCAGCCCGCGATTCTCCACCACCTGCTTCACCTGCTTGGAACGGGGATCGTAGGAGTAGAGCGTCACCACGCCCGAGCGATCCGACAGGAAATAGACCTTGTCGCCCACCCAAAGCGGATTGAAGTCGTTGGAATTCTCGCGCGGCACTTTCGTCACCTTGCCCGTATCCAGGCTCGCCAGCCACACCGGAGTCGTCCCGCCGCCGCGGTACCGCTTCCAGGCCGTGAACGCACGCCGCAGCGGCACGTACGCCATCTGCCCTCCATCCGGCGAAAAGGCCGCCTCATAGCCCGTAGGCAAATCGATCCTCGCCGGGAACCGCCCCTCCAGATCCACCGTGAACAACTCCCGGAACCGCGAGTTCGCCGTCCGGTCGGAGGTGAACAGCACCGCCTTGCCATCGGGCCTCCAGCAGCGGACGAAATCGGGAGCCGGATGCCACGTTAGCCGCTTCGGCACCCCTCCTTCGGCGGGCATCACAAAAACGTCGGTGTTGCCGTCATACTCGCCGCTGAAGGCGATCATCGTTCCGTCCGGGGAAAAGACGGGCACCTCCTCCGCGCCGGCGCTCACGGTCAGCCGCTTCGCATCGCCGCCGGCGCGCGGCACGCTCCACAGGTCGCCGGCATGGGAGAAGACGATGTGCGTCCGGTTCATCGTCGGGTTTTGCAACAGCAGCGGCGCGTCGGCGGCCCAGGCCGCGGCGCACAGAAACAGTCCAAGCACGGTTCGAGTCATGGGGGCTCCTTTGGTGTCTCTCTATAGACGGAACTATAGCCTATTCGTTCCCGGAAATTAAGCGTCCCAGCGCCCAACGTGCATGCTCGGCCACCACCTCATCCCCGCCGGCGGCGAGCTTCTCCAGCGCCGGACGGAACCGCGCCAGGCGCGAGTTGCCCATCGCCACCGCCACATTCCTCAAGAACCCCCGGTATCTGGCCCGGCTCACCGGCGTGTCGCGGTACATCGCGCGGAACTCCTGCTCGGTGAGGGCGGCAAGCCGCTCCAGCGGCGGGGCGAACTCGCGGGGCCGGTACTCAGCATCGCAGTCGGTGGGGGCGCGGCGGTTCCAGGGGCACACATCCTGGCAGATGTCGCAGCCGAACACATGCTGGCCGATCCCGGAGCGATTCTCCTCGGGAATCGAGCCCCGCAGTTCGATCGTGAAATAGGAAATGCACAGCCGCGAATCCAGCGTGTAGCGGCCGCCGGGTGTCGGGATGATCGCCTGGGTCGGGCAGGCGTCGATGCAGCGGGTGCAGGTTCCGCAACGGTCCGGCGGCGGGGTGTCGGGCTCCAACTCGAGCGACGTGAGCATCTCTCCCAGGAAGAACCACGAACCCTTTCCTTCATGGATGAGGCAGGTGTTCTTTCCTATCCAGCCGAGCCCGGCCATCCTGGCATAGGAGCGTTCCAGCAAAGGGGCGGTGTCGACACAGATACGGCAATTGGCTTTGTTTTGCAATTTCGCGGCAACCTGCGCAAGTCCTTGACGGATAAGCAGATGGTAATCATCCCCCCAGGCATAGCGGCTGATCCAGCCGCGCTCGGTACTGTCGAAATCTGTCGAATATGGCAACGGCCCATTGTATCGCTTGCCGACGCACACAATCGACCGCGCCGAGGGCAGAATCCGCCGCGGGTCCAGACGAATATCTGCCCTATGATCAGTGAGATAGCGCATCTCACCGGCCCGCCCCCCGTCTATCCACTCCTTATAAATGGCCCAATCCAGCCCCGGCTCGACGCGCGCGATCCCTGCCAAATCGAACCCGGCCTCACGGGCCAGATCCTTTACCCGTTGAGCCGTTGTAATCGCCATACGATGCCCAAACCAGCAGTTTAATTCATTTGCATAGGCTTAGCCCGCTTGGTTGACTAAAATGAACAACTTGAGAGCTGTGTATCCGCGCGTTGGACGCCCCCCAGGGCAGCCGGATAACAAAAACCAGGAGTCATTGAGACAATGCACAAGCCAATCAAGTACGTGGAGAAGGTGCTTACGTACGGCGCCCGCGGCGCCTGGGTCGTCTTCGACAGTCTGAACCAAATCCGCCAGAACCCTGGCTTCACGCCGAGATGGTCCGACAAGCCCTTGCTGAAATCCTGGGAAAAGACCAAACCCCCACTGGGCTGGCCCCGCACCACCGATTCGCTTTGCCCCAAGTGCGTCCAGGAAGCCCGCAAACAAATCCTCGACGGAGAAAAGGACTACCTGGTTCTGCTCGATGAGAAGGTCGGCGAAATCAAGGCCCAGATCATCGAGCGCGACGGCAAGATCCTGATGGTCAAGGACTGCCCCAAGCACGGCCACTTTGAAGACGTCATGGCCATTGACCCGGCCTTCTTCAAGCACCTCGAAGAAGTCTTCCCCGGCCGCGACATCCGCGCCCACAACGACGAAAAGCTACACAACCACGGCAGCTCCACCATTACTCACGGCCGCGGCTCCGTGCTCACCATCGACCTCACCAACCGCTGCAACATGATGTGCGACCCCTGCTTCATGGATGCCAACCAGGTGGGCTTTGTGCATGAGCTGAGCTGGGAAGACATCAAGACGCTGCTCGACAACGCCATCTCGATCAAGCCGAAGCGCAAGATGAGCGTCCAGTTCTCCGGCGGCGAGCCGACGCTTTCCCCCTACTTCCTCGACGCCGTGCGCTACGCGCGCAAGGTCGGCTACGACAGCGTGCAGGCAGCGACCAACGGCATCGAGTTCGCCAAGAGCCCCGAGTTCTGCCGCCAGGCCGCCGAGGCCGGTCTCCGCTATGCCTATCTCCAGTTCGACGGCATCGGCAATGAAGCCAACTCGCACCGCGCCGTCGGCAACCTGTTCGACGTGAAGATGCGCGCTATTGAGAATTTGCACTCGAACGGCATCGATATCGTTCCGGTTATCACCATCGTCAACGGCATCAACAACGAGCAGGTTGGCCACGTCATTCAGTTCGCGCTCGACAACCCCAAGCGCATCCCGTTCCTCAGCTTCCAACCTGTCAGCTTCACCGGCCGTGACGAAGACGTCACGCCGGAGCGCCGCGCCGCCCAGCGCTACACGCTGAGCCACCTGGCGCACGACGTCAAGAACCAGGTCGGCCTCGGTGAGCCGACGCGCGACTGGTTTCCGATTTCGTTCATCTCTACCTTCTCTGACTGGGCCGACCTGGTGCATGGTCCTCAGGAGTCGTGGGGCCACCTGAGCTGCGGCTGCCACCCCAATTGCGGCGTCGGCATGGCCGTCATGGTGGACAAGGAAACCAAGGAAGCCGTTCCCGTCACCGCCTTCCTGAACGGCGACCGTCTGGCCAAGGACATCGCCCGCGTCAACGACGCCGCCCGCGGCAGGTTCCTGTCGGTAATGGGCATGGCACTGGCGCTGATGCGCAACTATGATCCGTTCCAGTCGCCCACGCATTTCAAGCTGGTCGACCTGATGAAGAAGTTCGACAAGACCTTCGGCGCCACCGGCAAGAGCTACGGCAGGGTGAGCGGCGAGACGCGCCTCCAGGACATCGAAGTCCGGCGCTCCGACCGGTGGAACTTCCTGTTCATCGCCGGCATGTGGTTCCAGGACCTGTTCAACTACGATTTCCGACGCACCGAGCAGTGCATCATCCCCTACGCCACGCAGGAAGGCGAAATCAGCTTCTGCGCCTACAACACCGGCATCGGCTGGCGCAACATCATCGAGAAAATGCACATGACGGCCACGCTCACCAAGTGGTATGACGAGCACGGCCGCCATGAGATCTTCGCCGGCGGCAAGGACGTCAACCTGCGCTCGAAAGACCACTCGATGAAGCTGAACGCCGAGCACGTGGCGCACCGCCGCCAGACGGATCTGGACGAACTCGGCATCGCCAAGAACGCCCGCGAGGAGAAGATCCGCCAACGCGATCTGAAGCTGAAGCTCCAGCAGGACGCCGAGAACAAGCGGATGGCCAAGCTGTACCGCGAAGTGGTGCTGAAGGAGCAGAAGCAGGAAGGCTTCGTATCGCTCGATAGCCTCACCCCGGCCAAGCCCGCCGCCGCCGAAGAAGTCGGCAGCTTCGGCGATTAGCTCCCAAGTAACGATCAACTCAAGGCCGCTGGACACGCTCCAGCGGCCTTCGTGTTGTGTGCCGAGCATGATCGACAGTTGGAAGGGGAAAGTCCTTTTCACAACCTGATGGAGGTGAAGTGATAGCGAAGCGCAAGGGCAGGACCGTGAGGAACTGTCTGAAACAAGCGTGGAGCAAAAGCGCGAGCCGATGAACAAGAACCGGATAAGAGGCATACGGTGCTGGACGAGCGGGCAATTGATCGCGAAGTCCATATCCATCAAGTGGTCGCGCCGATGCCGAGCGCCAGCGTTAACACGGCTACCCCGGCAAACACCGGAGCATTGCAAAGCACCCTGCACCCGTAACGGACATCCCGGAGAATCGTTTCCATTCTCGCCCCCATACGAACCTCCCTTACCTTTTCCTTCACCTGCTCCGGACCGCCGAACTCCATCCGCGCCGCCCGCCACGCTTGCCCCGGGGAAAGCCCGCGCTCCATGTGACGATCGGCAAGAACGCCAAGCCAGCCGTCTGCTTCCTTGCTCAGCTCCTCTTCGGAGGGTCAAGCACTTGACTCATTGCCGTGGCCACCCTCTCCCAGTCGCGCCTCTCCTTCGCCAGTTGCCTTCGGCCGCTTGGAGTCAGCGAGTAGGACTTCACTCGCCGTCCGCTTTCCAGTTCCTCCCAACGCCCCTCGATCCAACCCTTCTCGGCCAGACGATGGAGCGCCGGAAACAGCGACCCCGGCCCGACCGCGAAAACGCCCCGCGTGACCTGCTCAATCCGGTCCGCGATCCCTACACCGTGTAGCGGCTGCAAGTCCAGCGTCCGGAGAATCAGCAGGTCGAGTGTACCCGGCAGAAGATCGACGCTTTTTGGCATCGGGAACAGTATATCGACAGTCGATATCGATAGTCAATACTCATTCTCCACCGCTTCAAACCCTCCCCTGTGCTACAATCTCCCCACACCATTACTTGGAGGCGCGAACTGGCTACGCTCAAACGCTGTGCTCTCGGCATTGTGCTGATTCTGCTGGCTTCGAGCGTCCTGCTCTTCTCCGACTGGAACCAGCGGTCCACGCGCGGCTCCATGCGCCGCATCGCCATCCTCCAGCACGTCTCCCAGCCCCTTCTCGATGAAGGCGTCGCCGGCATTCTCGACGGACTCGCGGCCGCCGGTTTCAAGGACGGGGAAAACGTCGTCATCGATCGCTACAACGCCGAAAACGACATCGCCACCGCCAACGCCATTGCCAAACAGATCGCCTCCAGCGTTTACGACCTAGTCGTCACCAGCAGCACGTTTCTCTTCAGTCAATGGCCAACGCCAACCAGGCCGGCGCTGTCAAGCACGTCTTCGGCATCGTCGCCGACCCGCCCGGCGCGGGGGTCGGCATCAGCCGGTCCAACCCGCTAGAACATCCCAAACACCTGGTCGGCATCGGCACCTTTCTTCCCGTCAAGCCCGCCTTTGAACTCGCCAGAACCCTCAACCCCGCGCTGCGCACGGTTGGCGTTGTCTGGAATCCCGGCGAATCCAATTCCGAAGCCTTCACCAAACAGGCGCGCCAGGTCTGCGGCGAACTCGGCCTCAACCTCCTCGAAGCCACCATCGAAAACTCCTCCGCCGTTTCCGAGGCCGCAACCTCCCTGGTGGCTCGCGGAGCCGATGCGCTCTGGGTCGGCGGCGACGTCACCGTCATGGTCGCCATCGATACCGTCGTCGCCGCGGCCCGCAAAGGCGGCATCCCCGTCTTCTCCATCGTTCCGCCGATGGTCGACCGCGGCGCGATCTTCGACTACGGAGCCAACTTCTACGAAGTCGGCAAGGACACCCGCTTTGACGCATCCGGCCACGAGAGTCCACTCCCGCTCCGCAGGCTTTCCGAAGCGGCCCTTGACATCGCCGCCGCCGGCGAGATAGTCCTCATCATCGTGGCGGAGACCGCGGGACTCGTGGGCGCTGCCCTCCGGAAATCCCCCGCCGCGGACTCCCCAATTCAAGCGGCCGCGCGATTCTCCCACCCGGAAATACGCAACTGGATCTCCTTCACCGGTGAGCCCGCCTTCGCCGGTTCACTCGCCGTCGTCGCCGGCGTCGTGGTGCGCACCGCCGGTTCCAGGCTTGCGCCCATGCTGCGCCCGATGTCCAAAAACGGCGGTCTCGACGGACACTTCCACGCCGCTGCCTGCCGCTACAGGCCCATCCGCAAAGGGGCACTCGACTTGCAGGCAACCATGAAATCCCTCATGGAACCGCAAAGCCTCCAGGGAGTGCTTCATCTGCTGCACGACACGCGCCAGGCCGGAGGCTCCGGCGAAAGTGAATTCATCCGCGGCGCCTGCTGGATCGCACCCATTCGCAACCAGGAGGTAACGCTTTGACTCTTCTGCTCGGTGCCTTCACCATCGGCCTCATTCTCTCTCTCCTCGCCATGGGCATCTTCGTCAGCTTTCGCGTCTGCAACTTTCAGGACCTCACCGCCGACGGCTCCATCACGCTCGGCGCCGCCGTCGCCGCCACCCTGCTTGTTCACAACGTCGACGCGGTTGTGGCGACAATGGCCGCCGTCGCCGCCGGCATGCTCGCCGGCCTCGTCACCGGAGCGCTCCACACGCGTTTCAAGATCAGCCGCCTGCTTTCCGGCATCCTCGTCATGACCGCGCTCTATTCGGTCAACCTGCACGTCATGGGCAAGAGCAACGTGCCCCTGCTCGGCAGCGCCACCCTGCTCACGCGGATGGAACAATCCGCCGCCGCCGCGCTTGGCCCCGAACCGCGAAATCTGCTTGGCTGGGAAGTCAGCCTGCGCGACCTGGCGGCTCTCATTGCCGTCACCTTCACCATTATCACGGTCGCCTTCCTCCTCTACTGGTTCTTCCGCACCAACCTCGGAACCGCCATGCGCGCCACCGGCGACAACGACCAGATGGTACGCGCCCTCGGCGTCTCCGACGGAACGATGCTCACGCTCGGGCTCGGCGTTTCCAACGGCCTTATCGCCTTGTCCGGCGCACTGCTCGCCCAGTATCAGGGATTCGCCGACGTGCAAATGGGAATCGGTATGGTCGTGCTCGGTCTGGCCAGCGTCATCATCGGCGAAACTCTTGTCGGTGACCGCAAGCTTGGCCTCATCATCACCGCCTTCTTCGTCTTCCTCGCTCTCATCATGCCGCGCTTCCTCGCTAAGCTTGCCAGCCGGAAGAAAGCCGAGCCCGCCCATGCTTGAGCTCCAAGGCGTCCGCAAAACCTTCCACCCGGGCACCGCCAACGAAATCCGCTCCCTGCAAGGCGTCGACCTCTCCGTCGAGGACGGCTCCATGGTCATGGTCATCGGCACCAACGGCTCCGGCAAGTCCACACTACTCAACGCCATCGCCGGCACCTTCGAAATCGACAACGGCAGCATCCGCATCGACAGCCAAGTCGTTACTGGCTGGCCGGAATACCGCCGCGCCCGCTACATCGGACGCGTTTTTCAGAATCCCTTCTCCGGCACTGCGCGCCCAACCTCACCATCGCTGAGAATCTCGCCCTCGCCGCCAAACGCGGCCTGCCGCGTGGCCCTGGATGGGCGCTGTCCCGCCAGTTGCGCGAGGAAATGCGCCAGGCCGTCGCCCGCCTCAATATGGGCCTGGAGGACCGCCTCGACAATTTGATCGGAAGCCTATCCGGCGGACAGCGTCAGGCGCTGACCCTGCTCATGGCTACCTGGCTCAAGCCTTCTCTCCTTCTTCTGGATGAGCACACCGCCGCGCTCGACCCCAAAAGCGCCGATCAGGTCATCTCTCTCACCGAACAAGTGGTCACCCGCGGCAAGCTCACCACGCTCATGGTCACGCACTCCATGCATCAAGCCACCAGCCTCGGCGACCGTCTCATCATGATGCACCGCGGCAGGGTGATCCACGATTTCCGCGGCGCCCCAAAACGCCGGCTGCGCATCGCCGACCTCATGTCGCACTTTGAAGAGGTCCGCCGCGCCGATCAACTCGACGAGAGCGCCGCCGAGATGATCCGCGCCTCTTACGTCTGATCTACCACGCCAGCCGGCCCGCCAGCTGGATCTGCCGCGCAGGATTTGCCCGGTTCGCGATATTGTTGATCCGCCCGAACGACGGCGTCCCGAACGACACACCGGGATCCGCGAACGCCGGATGGTTCCAGATGTTGAACGCCTCCCCGCGCAGTTGGAACCGCAGCCGCTCGCCGATCCGCGTATCCTTGATCACCGAAATGTCCCAGTTGTGCAGCCCGGGTCCAAGCACATCCGGAAGCGTGCGCGACAGGTTGCCGAACTGATAAGGAGCGGGATTGGCGAACCGCGACGTGTCGAAGTAGCGGGCCATCCGGTCCTTGACCGGACCTTCAAACTTCGGAGAAGCGCCCGTACTATTGGGACGCTGGCCTCCGCCCTGCGACTGGGTCGTGTTCACGGCGCTGGTCACCGACAGCGGCGTGCCGGTTTGCAGAGTCCCGATCCAGTTCAGTTGCCAGCCCTCCAGCAGCTTCCGCGAAATGGAGTTCCCACCTGTCAGCCATTTTTGCCGCGGCCCAATAGGCAGCTCATACACGCCCGTCATCACCAGCCGTTGCGGCGAATGGATTGTCGATAGCGAACGTTCCGCCGCCCTGTTGTACACGTTCTGGCGTCCGCCGATGTCATCCAGCATCTTGGAATTGGTGTAACTGGCAAGGAACGTGAAGCCCTTCGCAAAACGCCGCTCCAGCTTGAACAGGAACGCGTGGTAGGTGGCGCTGCCATCGGTGAACTCACGCAACGTCACGCCGGTAAAGTGCGGGTACGGCCGCAGCAGCTGCGCGCGCGTCACGGTAGTGGCAGACAGTGTGCCCACCGAAATGCGGCCCAGGAACGGGTTCGGCACACGAACCAGCAGCGCATCCTGCAACCCCATCTGCTCCGTCGTCAGCTGGTTGATGTTCATGTTCGAATTCTGCAGATGGATTCCTCGGTTACCCGAATACGTCGCCTCGATCAGCAGATTCTCCATCGGTGAATACTGGAACCCGAAGCTGTACTGCTGCGAATAGGAAATCGGCCGCGTCACCTCGGTAAACGTGACCCCCTGGCCGATTAACGTCAGAAGCCCTTGCGTGGAGCCGATCGGATTCAGTAGACCGTTCGGGAAAGGATTCGACAGCCGGTCGGTTGGATTCACGCCATCAATGCTGGCCAGCATCGGCGTCGCCACGCTAAAGCCCGGCGAAGCCGCCGTTCCGCGCCCCTGCGTCGTCGTGCCCGCAAAAAAGACTCCATAGCCGGTCCGGATCACCAGCTTGCGGTTCACCTCGTAAGCAAGCCCGAACCGCGGCGAGAAATTCTTCCACACAACATTGGTTTGTCCGCGCGGCTGGCCATCCACCGCCGCGAACATCAGCCCTCCATTCACTGTCAGGTTCGGCGCCAGTGGCTGCAACGGGCTCGGCGTATTGTATGCGAACCCGCGAATCATCTGGTTGTAGCGTTCCGTGCGCGGCCCTTCGTACTCCCAGCGGAAACCCAGATTCAGCGTCAGCTTCGAAGTTGCTCGGATATCGTCCTGCAGATAGGCGCTGTAGAAGATGTTCTGGAACGCCGTCGCCACATTCTTGTCCACCGAGCCCGAGTTGGCGGTCCCCAGCAGAAACGATGCCACCGAGTGCCCGCTGATCAGGTTCCGGACCGGGTCCGGACCCCGTGTCCGCGCGTCATTAAACGAAAACGTCCCGGACGCATTCCCCACGCTGTTGCCCACGTCCCGGTAGACGCGCGGTTCGAATCCATACTTCAGGGAATGCCGGCTTCCGATCCGCGTCATATTGACCTGCAGCGTGTGCACGTCGCTCAAATCCTCTGCGTCCCCCGTCCGCCCGATCGACTGGATCCCCGCGATCGAAATCACCGGGAACGATTGCCGAACCACTTGCGAATCCAGTGCCTGCGGGAAGCCAAGTGAGCTGAGTTGGAAGTCCCGCGGACGGTACTCGGTAATGTTGCCGAACCGCGACACCCCGTAACGCACATTCAGCAGCAGCGTCGGCGTCACCGTATAGACATAATCGAGCGCCGCGCCCCGGCTCAACCGGTTCAGAAAGCGCGACTGCGTCGCCAGCGTTCCAAAAATGTCATCGTCGCCCAGCCGCGGACGCCGGCTCGCCGACAGACGCACAAACAGACGCTGTTGATCGTTGAAATTGTGATCGGTGCGGATGATGAAGGCATCGTAGTCGTCCGGCGACGCGCCCGACCAGAAGAAATTGTCCACGCCGCCAGGGCCGCCTGCTTTGTTCGGCTGACCGTATTGTTCCAGCAACTTCAGTGCCACCGGGTCCATCGCCGATCGCGGAATCCGGTTGCCGGGGAACGGATCGCGCAGGAATCCGCCGGAGATCGCCGGGTTCGCGCGCGACGAAAAAGGATTGAAGATCGCCAGCGCGCGACCCTGCCCGTCCACCGTCCCGGAGAAATCGCCTTCGCGCTGCGCCGCTGCCGGTACCGTCGTCAGCAGCGACGTCGGATCCGCCTGCCGGATCGCTTCCCAACTCCCGAAGATGAACGTCCGATTGCGCCCGTCGTAGAGCCTCGGAATGTAGACTGGGCCGCCCGACGTCGCACCGAACAGATTGTAGCGCTGCCGCGGCTTGCCCTCATTCACCGAATTGTTGATGAAGCTGTTTGCCTCCAGAACGTCGTTCCGCCAGAACTCGTACATCGACCCGTGAAACTGATTGGTGCCCGATTTCACCGTGGCATTCAGCACGCCACCGGAAGCGCGTCCGAACTCCGCGTCATACGTATTGATCTGCACCTTCATCTCCTGCACCGCATCGGGCGACGGCACAAACGCAACCTGGCTGGTGATGTTCATGTTCGCGATGCCGTCCAGAAGAATGTTGTTCGAATTGGCCCGGCTGCCGCCCATCGATACGTTGGACACCGCTCCGTTGTCGAACGGACGAGTGAACAGCCGCGTGTCAGTCGGCACCATGCCCGGCGTGATCCGCGCCATCAGGTACACAGCGCGCCCGTTCATCGGCAGGTTGATGATGCTCGTCTGGCTCACTACCTGCCCAACCGATGCCGAGGCCGTTTCCAGCAGTGGCGTCTCGCCGCGCACGACCACGGTTTCCGTGATCTGCCCCGGCTCCAGCACCGCGTCTATTTCGATACGGTCCTGCACCCGCACGATCACGCCTTGACGCTGAAAGGTGCGGAACCCGGCCGCTTGTGCCGCAATGGTGTAAACGCCAGGCACCAGGAATGGCACCGTGTAAGTGCCCGCCTGCGTTGTCGTTGTCTTCACCACAGTGCCCGTACTCTCGTTGGAGACGGTCACTGGACAGTTGGCGACAACGGCCCCGCTGGAATCGGTAACCCGGCCGAGGATCGTGCCGCGGAATTCCTGCGCCTGCGCAACCGCCGCCAGGAAAACTACCACGAAGAATACAAACCGGCTCATAAGAACTCCCTTCTCCATAGACCTGAAAAAGCTGCCAATAGTATATACCCGGTACATGAATCTGTAACAAACCAGGGAACCAGGGAACCAGGGAACCAGGGATTGACAAGGAATACGGGCAGAGCCTACAATCACAACAATGTAAAGCCTTGCAGAGGCGGCTAATCCACCAATCCTCATGCACATCCAACTTGCCTTTATCGATTACGCCATCCTCGCCACCTACCTCGCCTTCGTACTCGCCATCGGCTGGGCTCTCAAACGCCACACACGCACCAGCCACGACTTCTTTCAATCAGGCCGCTCCATTCCCGCCTGGATCACCGGACTCGCCTTCCTCTCGGCCAACCTCGGCGCGCAGGAGGTTATGGGCATGGCCGCCTCCGGCGCGAAGTACGGCATCGCCACTTCGCACTTCTACTGGGTCGGCGCCGTTCCCGCCATGATTTTCGTCGGCGTCTTTATGATGCCGTTCTACTATGGCTCTCGCGCGCGCTCGGTCCCCGAATATCTCCGCCTCCGCTTCGACGAAAAAACGCGCGGCTTCAACGCCCTCACATTCGCCGCGATGACCGTTTTCAGCTCCGGCGTCTCGCTCTACGCCATGGGATTACTCATGGCCGCCCTGCTCGGCTGGGACTTCCACTTCTCCATCCTGCTCAGCGCCGTCATCGTGCTCGCCTACATCTTCCTGGGCGGCCTCACCTCCGCCATCTACAACGAGGTCCTCCAGTTCTTTCTCATCGTCGCCGGATTCTTCCCGCTCGTCATGATCGGTCTCGCCGACGTCGGCGGCTGGGGCGGCCTCAAAACCCGCCTCGTCGAAGTCGCCACCGCGCGCGGTTTCGCGCCCGGCGCTTACAGCGAAAGCTGGCGGCACATGACCAACGCCTCCTCAAACCCGATGGGCGTGGAATGGTTCGGTCTCGCGATGGGCCTCGGCTTCGTCCTTTCCTTCGGCTATTGGTGCACGGACTTCCTGGTCGTCCAGCGCGCCATGGCCGCCGACTCCATGTCCGCCGCGCGCCGTACGCCGCTCATTGCCGCTGTTCCCAAAATGCTCTTCCCGTTCTTGGTCATTCTGCCCGGCATGATCGCCATCGCGCTCACCCAGGCCGGCGGCGATTTTCAGCTCCCGACCAAGCCCGACGGCACACTCAACTACGACATGACGATCCCCATGATGCTCGGCCACTATTTCCCGCCCGGCATCCTCGGCCTCGGACTCACCGCGTTGATGGCCTCCTTCATGTCCGGCATGGCCGGCAACGTCACCGCGTTCAACACCGTCTGGACCTACGACATATACCAGTCCTACTGGAAACCGCAAGCCTCCGACGCGCATTATCTGATGATTGGGCGGCTGGCCACTATCTTCGGCATCGCCGGCAACGTCACCGCGTTCAACACCGTCTGGACCTACGACATATACCAGTCCTACTGGAAACCGCAAGCCTCCGACGCGCATTATCTGATGATTGGGCGGCTGGCCACCATCTTCGGCATCGCCGCCTCGGTGGCCGCCGCCTACGTCGCCACGGTGTTCAACAACATTATGGACCTGCTGCAGCTGGTCTTCGCCTTCGTCAACGCGCCGCTATTTGCCACCTTCCTGCTCGGTATGTTCTGGAAGCGCGCCACCGGACATGGAGCCTTCACCGGCCTGGTGGCGGGAACCGCCGCCGCGGCCGTGCATCACGGCCTCTCTCTGCCCGCGGAAGCCGCCGCCGGCATCAAGGGCGGCTGGATCGCGGCCATGACTGACTACCCCAGCGAGATGGCGCAAAACTTCTGGACGGCCATCTGGGCCTGGACCGTCTGCTTCCTCCTCACCATCTTGGTCAGCCTCGGCACGCGCGCGCCGCAAGATAGCCAGCTCACGGGGCTGGTCTACTCGCTCACGCCGCGGCCGGAGGAGACCGAAACCCGCTGGTACCGCAAGCCCGGCCCGCTCGGCGCCGTCATTCTCGCCGCGGCCGCGCTTTTGAACCTGCTGTTCTGGTAAAACTATGGGACTGGATATTCGAAAACCAATTGGAGGGCTGCTCATCGCGGTCGGATTACAGCTTGCCGTCTACGGCATGCTCAGCGACCCTTCCATCTACAAGCGATCCATGGACATCAACGTGAACCTCGCTTGGGGTCTCGTGTTGACCGGCGGCGGAGCTCTTTTCCTGCTGTGGAGCCGCCGCGCGGAGAAAACCGTGCGATGAATCTTTCGCGCCTCAGTAATATCTTCGAGGAGCGCTTTCACTCCCCATGCCGCTTATTCCGCGCCCCCGGGCGCGTGAACTTGATCGGCGAGCACACCGACTATAACGCCGGACTCGTATTGCCCGTCGCCATCGAACTTTCCGTCGTCACCGCTGCCGCTCCGCGCGGCGACAACAAGATCCGCGCGATTTCCTTGCAGCTACCCGAAGAGCTGGAATTTGATCTCGCCGAAACAAGTCCTTCCGCCCGCGGCCAATGGACCGATTACGTCCAAGGCGTCGCTCACACCCTCACCCAGGCCGGCTATCCGATCCGCGGCGCTAATCTCCTGATCGATTCCAACCTTCCCGTCGGAGGCGGCCTGTCCTCTTCGGCGGCGCTGGAGGTCTCCGCCGCCAACGCGCTTCTGGCTCTCTCGTCAGTGGAAGCCCCAGCCGAGGAAGTCGCGTTCCTCTGCCAGAAGGCGGAAAGCGACTTTGCCGGCATGCGTTGCGGCATCATGGACCAGTTCACCTCCTCGCTCGCCCGCGCCGGCCACGCCATGCTGCTCGACTGCGCGCTGCTGGAAATCGAGTTCGTGCCGTTGCCCGCCGATGTGCGCCTCGTGGTGGCCAACACCATGATCAAGCACAAACTGCAAGACAGCGATTACAACCAGCGACGCGCGGAATGCGAACAGGCCGCGCGCCTGCTCGGCGCCGCCTCTCTCCGCGCTGCCTCCGATCTCTCCTCCCTCCCCGCTCATCTTCTCCCCCGCGCCCGCCACGTCATCAGCGAAAATGCACGTGTTGCCGCCGCCGCCGCTGCGCTCCGCCGGGCCGATCCCGCCGAATTTGGCCGCCTCATGGCGGAATCCCACGCAAGCCTCCGCGACGACTACCAGGTCAGCTGCCCCGAACTCGACACGATGGTCGCGATTGCCTCCGCGCAGCCTGGCGTCTGGGGTGCGCGAATGACTGGCGGCGGTTTCGGCGGTTGCACCGTCAACCTTGTCGCCGCCGATGCCGTCGACAGCGTTTGCCGGGCGCTCGCCCATGGTTACCGCGAAGCCACCGGCATCAACCCCGTCATCCACGTCTGCCAGCCCGCCGGCGGCGCCTCGGAATTGCCCGCTCCCTCCTCACGCACGAGCCCGGAACCCGCTCTCCGCCAGAGCGAATGCTGAGCCAGTCTCCGCACCGCCGCCTCAATCCGCTTACCGGCGAATGGGTCCTTGTCTCGCCTCACCGCACCACACGCCCTTGGCAAGGCCAACAAGAGACCGCCGCCCCCGCCGCGCCTTCCTACGATCCCTCCTGCTACCTCTGCCCAGGTAACGCGCGCGCCGGCGGCATCCTCAATCCTCCCTACACCTCCACCTACGTCTTCGATAACGACTTCGCCGCCCTGCGCGCGGAAGACCCCTCCGAACCCGCGCACGAGTCCGCCCTTCTCCACGCCGTCCCCGAACGCGGCATCTGCCGCGTCGTCTGCTTCTCCCCCGATCACAGTCTCACGCTCTCACGCATGCCGCCGGATGCCGTCCTCCGCGTCGTCGAAACCTGGACCGAGCAGTTCGTCGAACTCTCCCACACCCCCTTCATTAGCTCCGTGCAGATCTTTGAAAACCGCGGCGGCATGATGGGCGCCAGCAACCCTCACCCTCATTGTCAGATCTGGGCCTCGGAATCGCTCCCCAACGAACTCGGAAAAGAGGACCGCCGCCAACGCGATTACTTCGCAGGGAAAAACAGCTGTCTGTTATGCGATTACCTCGATCTGGAAACGCAGATCCGCGCTCGCTTGGTATTCGAAACCGATCATTTCCTCGCGCTGGTCCCTTTCTGGGCCGTGTGGCCCTTTGAGACACTCATTCTCTCGCGCCGCCACATCGCCTCCATCGACCAACTCACCGCGGCCGAGCGCCTCTCGCGCGCCGCAACACTCCGCCGCCTCACCGCCATCTACGACAGGGTCTTTGACGCTCCCTTTCCCTACACCATGGGTTTTCATCAACGCCCCACAACAGGGCAGCAGGCGCCCCACTGGCACTTCCACGCACACTTCTATCCCCCTCTGCTGCGCTCCGCCACAGTCCGGAAATTCATGGTCGGCTTCGAACTGCTCGGTTCTCCGCAGCGCGACATCACGCCGGAATCGGCCGCCGACTGCCTCCGTACTCTTGCGAGGGAGATCCCTTGAAATCCGGTTCCCCAGCTACAGCCGGGTCCTTCACAATTTCGCCAGGGCATAGGTAAGAACCATCTCTCGTGTGGAACGAAGCCGGCACCCTGTTGCGTATAATACGCACATGAAACACTTCACACTGGGAATCATCCTGGCCATCGCCGCGATGGCCCAACAGGAGCGGCCCGCCGGACTCACTGTCCATACCTGGGTGCGCGAGGATATCTTCGCGGGCTGGATGGTCAACGACATGGCCCGCCACATGAATGGCGTCGCCAAGCTGAACAAGATTCTCGAGGCCAAACCGGACGATGCTGTGGCGCTCTCCTGGCTCGGCGGATCCTACCTCTACCGCGCCGCCGTCGCCCACGAGGCCGGCAAATCGGCCGACTTCGACCGCTACTACGCCGAGGCTATCAAGGCCATCGACCGCGCCAATGAACTCGCGCCTCGGGACGCCGGCGTGCTCTCGGTCACCGGCGGCTCCTTCGGCCTGTTCGCCGACCGGCTCCCGGCCGACAAGAAGGCCGACGGTTGGAAACGCTCCCGCACCGCCTACGCCGCGCTGCACAAGGAGCAGCAGCAGTTCGCCGATCAGCTTCCGCTGCACATGAAAGGCGAGTTGCTAGCCGGCAACGCGATGGCCGCCCAGAGGGTCGGCGATACGGAGGAGTCGCAGAAGTACCTGACAAAGATCGTCAAGGACTTGGCTGGCAGTCCTTACGCCGCTCGCGCGCAGCGATGGATGGATCAGCCGGAAGTCGCCTCCAAGTCGAGCCTCCTGTGCCAGACCTGCCACGAGCCTGGACGGCTGGAAGCGCGGCTGGCCGCGATGAAAAAGCAGCAGTAGGCGGCCCTGCCGGGAGAAGAATACCCCACGCGGCCCACTCTTTTCTTGATGGAGACGGGTTGGGTCTATTGAGTTCGGCGCTCGCCTGGCGCCTCGGTTGGATCTCGGAACTGGACCGCGCGGATAAGCGATGGCGTAAGTTCGCAGACGCTGCTCTTCAGACCCCTTTCTACAGCAGCCCCGCTCACCGCCGGCCTCTGGAGCAGTCCATGGAGACTGCCTTGTCCAGGCTGCCTGTGGTCGAGCTCGCGCAGTTCTATTCGCGCTTCCGTGAGTTTGAAAACTCCTCAGCCGGGCGCCGGCTGCAAGAGCTGGGAGCCGCCTGCAACCCTCCACCACGCGCCGTCGCCATTGACCCCTGGTTCCACCTCAAACCCGGGATACCCATCGCCACAGGAGCCGCCGCCGAATTCGATGCCGCCGACTGCATCGCCGGACCACTGGAGCCGCTGCGCAACCTCGCTCGAAACGGCAGGCTCCCGCTTCGCCACAGCGTTATCGTATTTACCGGCATTGGACGCCTTGCGGCACGGCCCGCCGACCGCGACCTGCTTTGGCGCGCCTTCGAGGTCCCCCTCTACCAGCAGCTGCGTGGCTTTCAGGGGGAACTGCTCGCCGCCGAATGCGAACGCCACCAGGGACTCCACATCCTGCCCGATGCCGTCGTCGAGCTGCGCGGGGAGGAACTCCTGCTCACCAGTCTCAGGAACTTCCGCCACCCCGTCCTACGCCTGGCTTCCGGACTCACCGGCCGCATCGATCACGAACCATGCGCCTGCGGCCGCAAGTCGCCGAGAATCGTTGGGCTCAAGAACAAGCCGTCTGTGACAATACTCGGCAATGAAACTGCACGATCCGGTTGAGTTGATCCTGAATCAGAAGGGCTCCACCGTTCACTCCATCTCACCCGAGGCAACCGTTTACGATGCTCTGCGCAAGATCCGCCAGCTGGAAAATAATATTACGGGCAAGTGTCCGGCCTGATCAGGCCGCTTTCTGGATCTTGCCGCTGCGCAGGCAGGAGGTGCACACCTTGATGCGCTTCGTTGCGCCGTTAATCAGCGCCCGAACCGGCTGAAGGTTCACGTTCCACCGCCGCTTGGTCACGTTGTGCGCGTGGCTGATCCGGTTTCCGAACTGCGGCCCCTTGCCGCACACTTCACATACTCTCGCCATAAATGGGGATCTCCTTTGGGCCGGGGCCCAAAGCTTGAGTGTACCAGAAAACCTGCTTGTCTTTCTATCGAGCCAGCCGCAGCAGGATGATCCCGTAGCCGACACCCGCCTCATCCTCGGCGCGCGCCACCTGGAAAGCGATGTATTTGCCGTCCGGAAAGATGCCCTCCACTTCGTTATAGATGGAGTCGGCTTGGCCCAGGTCGCTCACCTGGCCCGTTGCCATGTCGATGCTCATCACACCCGCCAGGCCTTTCGGCCGGTAGCAGGTGAAAGTCATCTTCGTGTCGTTGTCGTAGAAGTCTTGCGCCTCGACGGGCCTCGATCCGGGTTCCTTGCCCAGGTACCACAGCTCGTTGTCGCGTCTGCGGCTGGTGCGAATGTCGCTGAAACGCTCCGGTCCGATCAGAATGTAGTTGCCGTCGGCCAGGTGCATGATGCGCAGGAAGGCCGCTCCCGGCACGCTGCAGGTGAGACAGCGGATGATCCGCGTCTTCAGGTCAATGACAAAAGCGTCGCCGAAGCTCTTCGCCATGAAGGCGATCCGCTGGTTGTCGGGAGAGGAATCGGCGCGTTCGCCGAAGTGAGTGATCATCTCCATCGTCCGGGGAAGGTGTTCCAGCGGGCTGCCTGGTTTGCGCTGTGCCTCGGCGGGCAAGCACAGCAGCATCACCGGTGGCAGGAACAGGAGTGTGCTCTTCATGCTTCGAGGACACCTAAAAAATCCGCTCCTGCCGGCGCAGGGTCCCGAAGGAGCCGATATTGGCCACGGTGAAGGCGAGCCGGAACTGGTTCTCGTTCCGCGTGCCGAAGCTGAAGCGCCGGTACTGGACCGACAATCCGCAGCAGTCGCTGTTGAACGACACCTGGGTGGTGGCAAACTGCATGACCGCGAGGCGAAAGTCGTACACTCCCTGAAACCCGACGCTCCAGCCTCGGCTGCTCGGGTCGCCGTAGCCGAAGATGCCGATGAACTGGTTCGCCGGGGGCGACAGGCGGGGAATCGACCGCACGTGATTGTGCCCCCCCGAGATGAAGTAGTTGTCGTAGCGGAAATTGGCCAGCAGCGAGGAATTGGTCACGCGCTTGCGCAGCGGGTCATAATCGCTGCGCCATTCGGCGCCGAGCAACGGCAGAGGATTCAGCCGCAGCACGCTCGCGATCGGCGATTGGCGGCGAGGCCCGCCGAAAAATGCATAGGCGGTCATTTGCGTCTGCGTCAGAAACACGTTTCGGATCTCCGGATCCACCGCTCCGCCGAGGTCCGGGTCCAGATACCGCTTCTGCCACAGCTGCCAGCTCAGAACCTCGTTCACGCTGCCGCCGCGCTTCACATACAGCCGGTTGGTCAGCGAATAATCGTACTCCCGAGTGTTGGTCACCAGATCGGCGTCGTCGAAACGGATGATCTGGGTGAAATCCTTCACGCCGCCTACGTAGCGGAACCCGGCGCGCGGCTCGATCACGTGCTTCATGCGGTCACCCAGCCACTTCGGCGCATCGAACACACGGGCCAGCGAAGGCGGAATCAGCTCGAGCGAGATTTCGTGCGTCGAGCGCAGAACGCCGTCGCCGACGATCTGCCCCTCGCGCTGGCTTGAGCCGTACTTGGTCTCGCGGACGGAAAACGACGGCAGCAGGTGGAAATCCTTCCACCGCAGCGCCGTCATCACGCGCGGGGCGATGTCGATCCGCTCCACAAAGCGCCGCGTTTCAAACAGCGGCTGGTTCCGCCGCACCAACGCGGCGCTGGAATCAAGCGATACCCAAACAGGAAGAACGCGCCGCGAAATCTGCCGGTCACGGCTGTTGAACTCCACCGACGGCAACTTGCGAAGCTTGATCCGGTCGCCCGGCGCCGTGGTTTGGTAGTTCACCATCTGGTCGAAGGCCACGTGCAACGTGTAGCTGGACCACTTGCGCGTTGCGAAGGCGATCGAGCGGATCTCCGCGTTCACCGCCTCGTTGAAGCTCTCGGTGAATGCCTGCCGGAACAGGAACGAGCTGAGATGGTTCACCTCCGCCATCGCTTCGAATTTCCACGGCAGCAGCGCCTTGCCCCGGACGCTCAGAATATAGCCGCCTTGCTTGATCCGCTCCGTTGAGTTGGGGATCTTCTCGCCACGGTCGTTGACGCCGTATACAAAAGCGTCGAAGTCGGCCGTCTGCGTCGGCTTGCCGCGGAAATCCACCGTGTGCGCGAAGCCGCGCTGGGTGAACAGTTGGCTGCGGTACATCAGATCGTAGCTGCGGTCGATCGCCCAGTAGTATCCGGCGCCGAGCATCTTGCCGCGCCGGTTGCTGTTGCCCACGTTCGGGGTCAGGAATCCGCTCTTGCGCGGCTGTTCGGCCAGCGATTTATGAAAGACCGGCGCATAAAAGATGGGGATGTTCCGCACCCGAAACCGGGCCTTGTAGGCGAGCGCCCGGTCGCCGGGGATGATGTCGAACTTCGGCGCCCGGAGTGTCCACCAAGGGTTCGGCAGCCGGCAATTGGTGATAAACCCGTTGTGGAGGATGTACTTGTCTTTCAGACGCTCAGCCCATTCTCCTTGGAAAACAAAAGGGTTATCGGCGATTAAGAGGCCCGGACGGGGATCGATTTTGGCGGCTGAGGTTCCGCGCGGGTTGAAAAACTCGCCCGTGTCGTCCTTGAGGGAGTATTCGACGCGGGAGGCCTCCAGCCGGTCCCCTCGCACATAGCTGATATAGGTGACATTGCCTCGGGCCTCGGCGTAGCCGGTATCCTCGTTGTAGTCGATTTCATCTGCGCGGAGCAGCAACTCGCGGGTCTCGAGTTCGGCGATTCCCCTGAGATAATGCCATGGTTTCTTCACTATACAGGGGGCGCAGCGTGCGATGAGGTCGTTGGCGGCCAAGGTGTGGATGCGAGGAATATGTACGGGATTCGGTGCGGGAACGGGTTGGGCAAAGCAAACAGCCGTAAAGAAAATAGGGCAAACAGCCGATATTAGGTAGTGACAAAACCCTTGGAATATGATACAGAAAGAGAGCGGGACTTCGACTTTTAAGTGAAGTCCGGCGTCAATGCTGGGTCGTCGCGAGCTACGCTCCAACCGAAAACGGTAGCATGCGCCGCGCGGCTCCGCAAGCCGATGAGATAGTCAGCTGGGGCTGGAAGAAGAATGGAATGCCGACATTGTGGCGCAGCCAATCCGGAGGATGAGCACCGCTGCCATCGCTGCGGCCGGCGCATCCATGCCGGCAGCGCCCAGGCTGGTCCGGAGTTGTACCCTATGAATCGTGGACCGGCGCTGGCTCCCAAGGCTGTGCCCACACAATACTCGCCGCCGGAGCCCGCGCCTCAAGCGGCGCATCCGACTCCCGCGCAAGAACCGGAACCCCAACCTTATCAGCCCGCACTGTTTTCCACGCGCGAAATC
>Ga0194131_10001272_pt1 | contig 43329 bp, 40 predicted proteins | sample TA2KigO120mmetaG_FD_148631 | JGI IMG/M metagenome (GOLD analysis project Ga0194131, IMG submission 148631) | Freshwater microbial communities from Lake Tanganyika, Tanzania - TA2015053 Kigoma Offshore 120m | ecosystem: Environmental > Aquatic > Freshwater > Lake | place: Tanzania: Lake...
TCCGCCTCGCGCAGAATCTTCACCATCTGCTCTTCCGTAAACCGACTCTTCTTCATGGGGGCTTCCTTTCCGTCGGAAGCCATTCTCTCTCAAGAATCAGTCGGTCCGAGAATCGGCCAGCAGGTCACAAGCACTCCGGCGTTGACTCCGCTCGGGGCGCGGCGTAGATGCTCGGGCGTGCCGAAGATCGTCGACCACGAGCAGAGCCGCGCCGAGTTCGCGCAAGCGGTGTGGCGCGCGATCGTCGAGCTCGGCATCGAGAACGCGACCGTGCGCACGGTCGCGGACTACGCGGGCTGGTCGGTGGGGCGCCTCTCGCACTACTTCGCCACGAAAGACGACCTGCTCGAGTACGCGATGGACTTCATCGGCGGCGAGATGCAGCGCCGGTTCGACGGACATCTCCGAAAGCTCCGCGGACTCGCCGCATTACGAGGGGTGCTCGGCGAGGTGAAGCCGACCACGAAGCACGCGCGCGAGGAGTGGGTGTTCTGGATCGCGTTCTGGGGGCGTGCGACGCGGAACCCTCAGCTCGCCTCCTCGCAGAAGCGCCGGCATCGAGCATTCCGCAGCGTGATCGTGCACTGCCTCGAGCAAGCGCGCGGCGACGGCGAGCTCGCGCCGCGGCTCGATCTCGAGGACGAGGCCGCAGCCATCGCGGCGCTGTCTTGGGGAATCGGCGTGCTCGCGACGTTCGAGGCTCGCGCGCTCACGACGAACGACATCGAGCGCGAGCTCGATGCTAGAATCGATCGCCTGAGAGCGCGCCCAAGGAGAAAGAGATGAAGCGCCTCGGGCTCATCGGATCCGTCGCGCTCGCGCTCGCTTGCGGCGGGCCCATCGGGCCGCTCGCCGGGGGCGAGTTATCAGGGACTGCCGCGACGGCGGCGCTCGAGCCCGCGCTCGTCGAGGACGTGACGCAAGTTCAGCTCGAAACGAACCCCGACGCGCCGCACTCCGTGAACACCTGGATCGGCGCCGCGAGTGGCGCGGTCTACGTGCCGACCTCGATGATCCGCGGCCCGCTCTCGCCCGCGGAACGGGACTGGGTGAAGAACGTGCAGGCCGATCCGCGCGTGCGGCTGCGCGTCGACGGCACGCTCTACGCGCTGCGCGCGACCCGCGTCGAAGACGCTGCCGAGTACGAAGCCGCGCGCGCGGCGCTCGAAGCGAAGTACGAGCTCGGCGCCGACGACATGGACCCCGCGCGCGAGATCTGGCTGTTTCGCCTCGAAGCGCGCGAGTAATCAGGCGAGCGCGAAGCCCACGTAGCCCTGCGCGGCGATCTCGTCGCACTTCGCCTTGTATCGCGGGAAGCCGAGGTACGGCATGAACACGCGCGGCTTCCCGGGGATGTTCGCGCCGAGGTACCAGGAGTTGCAGGTCGGGTAGATCGTGCGGCCGGCGATCTCGTTGACGTGCGCGACCCATTCGTCCTCGGCGGCGCGCTCGGCTTCGATCCGCGCGAGGCCGTGCGCGCGCATGTGCGCGAAGCAGTCCGCGAGCCAGTCCACGTGCTGCTCGATGCCCATGATCATGTTCGCGAGCACCGAGGGGCTGCCGGGGCCGGTGATCGTGAAGAAGTTCGGGAAGCCCTCGGTCGCGAGGCCGAGCAGCGTGCGCGGCCCCTCGGCCCACTTGTTGCGGAGCTCCGCGCCGCCGCGCCCGCGAACGTCGATTCGGAACAGCGCGCCGGTCATCGCGTCGAAGCCGGTCGCGAGCACGAGCACGTCGGCGGCGTACTCGCGCCCGTTCGCGCGCACGCCCGGCGGCGTGATCTCGTCGATCTGCGACTGACTGATGTCCACGAGCGTCACGTTCTCGCGGTTGAACGTCTCGAAGTAGCCCGTATCCGCGCACGGGCGCTTGCAGCCGATGAACGTGTGGGGCGACAGCAGCTCCGCCACGGCGGGGTCGCGCACCGTCTCGCGGATCTTCCCGCGAATGAACTCGCATACGGCGTCGTTCGCTTCGGGGCTCGTGAACACGTCGGCGTAGGAGCCCACGAGCCCGAGCCCGCCGATCTGCCAGCGCTTCTCGAACTCCGTGCGCCGCTCTGCGGGCGTCGCGTTCGCCCAGAGGCTCGCGTTCGGGTCGAAGTCGAGACCGAAATCTCCGCCGGCGTACGGCTTGCGAAACTCGGCGTAGGTCCGCTTCACCTCCGCCTGATAACTCGGCTCGAGCGGCGCATTGCGCGACGGCATCGAGTAGTTCGCGGTGCGCTGGAACACCGTGAGGTGAGCCGCCTGCTCGGCGAGGATCGGGATCGACTGCACCGCCGAAGAGCCGGTGCCGATGATCGAGACGCGCTTGCCCGCGAGGTCGACGCCCTCCTCTGGCCACTGCCCGGTGTGCACGATGCGGCCCGCGAAGGTGTCGAGGCCATGGAACTTCGGCGTGTTCGTCGCCGAAAGGCAGCCCGTCGCCATCACGACGAACTGCGCGCTCACGCGCTCGCCGCTCGAGAGCGCGACGCGCCAGCGTGAGGCCGCTTCGTCCCAGTGCGCCGACTCGACGCGGGTGTTGAACTGGATGTCGCGCCGGAGATCGAAGCGATCGGCGACGTGGTTCGCGTAGCGAAGAATCTCGGGCTGCGTCGCGTAGCGCTCGCTCCAGTCCCACTCGAGCTCGAGCTCGCGCGAGAACGAGTAGGAGTACGCGAGGCTCTCGACGTCGCAGCGCGCGCCTGGGTAGCGATTCCAGAACCACGTACCCCCGACGCCGTGGCCCGCCTCATACACGCGCACCGAGAAGCCGTCGCCCCGCAGCCGATGCAATGCGTAGAGGCCGCCGAAGCCGGCGCCTACGACGACTACGTCGTACGCGTCCGCAAGCTGCGTGCTCGTGCGAAACGAAGCGCTCACTGCCGGTCCTCTGCGGGCAAGGCTACGCCCTGCGCGCGCGCGCTTGCCAGTGCGTGCGGCAATGCGACGCGGAGTTCTCATACATTGCGCCGCGCGGAGCTTCGCAGGGGCTCGCGCTACTACGCGAGGAACGCGATGACAGGCTTGAACGGGAAGGTCGCGCTCGTGACGGGCGCCGCGAGCGGGATCGGCCTCGCCTGCGCGCGAGCACTCGCCGGCGAGGGTGCGCGCGTCTTCGTCGCGGACGTGGACGAGCGCGGTGCGCGCGACGCATGCGCGACGATCGCAGCCGCTGGCGCCGCGGCATCTGCGCTCGCGCTCGACGTCACCGACGAAACGGCGTGGACGGCGGCCATCGCGCGCGTGCGTGCGGAGGCTCGCGCGCTGCACGTCCTCGTGAACAACGCAGGCATCTGCATCGCAGCGCCGTTGCTCGAGCTCTCGTACGCCTCGTGGCGCCGCCAGCTGGCGGTGAACCTCGACGGCGTCTTCCTCGGCACGAAGGCCGCGCTCCCGCTGATGGTCGCGTCGGGCGGCGGCTCGATCATCAACGTCTCGTCGGTCGCGGGCCTTCAGGGAGCGCCGGGGCTCACCGGTTACTGCGCCACCAAGGGTGGCGTGCGGCTCTTCACGAAGGCCGTCGCACTCGAATGCGCGCAGGCGCGCAACGGGGTGCGAGTGAACTCAGTGCACCCCGGCGGAATCGAGACGCCGCTTTGGGCGAAGATGGCGAGCGACGGCCTCGCTCCGCCGGCAGGCGACCCCGTCATTCCCTCGCGCATGGCGAGCACGCGCGAGGCGGCGCTCGCCGCGACACCACTCGGTGTCGTCGGCACGCCCGACGACATCGCCGCGGGCGTCGTCTACCTCGCGAGCGACGGCGCGCGCTTCGTGACCGGCACCGAGCTCGTGATCGACGGGGGCGCGTTCGCGGGCTGAGCGCCCGCTTCGATTCGAAGGGAGACCCGCATGAGCGACTTCACCCTGCAGCACCTCTATCACACGATCATCAACTGCAGGGACATCGAGGAGTCCGTGCAGTTCTACCGCCGGCTCGGCTTCGAGGTCGTCTCGGACCGGCGCGACGCCGTGTGGCCGAATGGCAGCGGCGTGTCGTTCGGCCTCGGCGACACCGCGGGCCGCGGTGTGCTCATGATCCTGCCGAGCGATCCGAACGGACCGATGATCGACTTGATCGAGTGGCTCGAGCCGAAGGCCGACTTCCCCGAGCCTTCTCCTTCGCGCGTGCCGCGCGTGATCGCGTTCCGCACGCGCAACGTGCCGGCCGCGCATCGCGCGCTCGCGGCGCAGGGCGTGAAGTTCACGACGCCCGAGCCCACGTCGATCCCGGCCGCGGGCATCGTCGCCTGCGCGTGTTGTTATGACCCGAACGGCAACATCGTCGAGCTGATCGAGCTCGAGCCGGGCCTGCGTCACTCGCGCATCAAGGAAGTGTTCACTCCGCCCGCGAAGGCCTGAGGACGGATCGCGCGAACACCGCGCCGGCTGCGCCTCGCTGCCCGCGGCGAAGCGCCGCTTGCGCGGGGTGTCGCCTCGGGGATTCGCGAACACCGCACACCGAGGGTCAACGAGACCGAGGCCACTGTTCGATCTCCGCTCGGCTGCGCCTCTCTGCGCGCGGCGACGCGCCGCTTGCTAGGCCCCGCCCTTCACCTTGCTCATGATCTGCTCCGCGCTCTGCCGCACGGCCTGCATGTGCGGGCCCGCTTGGAGATCGCCGCCGGTGCGGACGGTCGCGCGCGCGCCGCGCGCTTCGAGCGCGGTGTGCACGAAGCGTTTGTTCACGCTGAGCACGGCGAGGGGCGTCTGCGCCATCGCGCTCGCGATCTCGAGCACGCGCGCGTCGAGCTCGTCCGGCGCGAACGCGCGATTCACGAGGCCCACGCGCTCGGCTTCTTCGCCCGTGTACACGCGACCCGTGAGATGCAGCTCCATCGCGTGTCGCGGCTGCAGCATCACGGGAAACCACGCGAAGTCCGGCAGGCCGGCAATCTTCAGTACGGGGTGCGAGAGCTTGGCGTCACTCGCCGCGTAGGCGAGGTCGCACGCGCCCACCAGCTCGAGGCCGCCCGCCATCGCGAAGCCGTGGACCTGGGCGATCACCGGCTTCGCGAGGTCCCACAGCGACATCCAGCCCTCGCTCACGTGACGCGCCCACTGCAGGCCCACGTTCGCGGTGAAGTACGGCTGGTTCGCGAGCAGGTCGCTCTTCAGGTCGTAGCCCGACGAGAAGCACGGCCCCGCGCCGCGCACGATCGAGACGCTGATCGCGTCGTCGCGGTCCGCAGCCTGCAGCGCCGCGAGCAGCTCGGCGCGCAGCTCGTTGGAGATCGCGTTGCGCTTGTCAGGGCGATTCAGCGTGATGCGGCGCACGCGGGGCGCGGGGTCGTCGACGAGCAGCGTCTTGTATTCCGTCACGGGAGCCTCCGGGTCGGGCACGCTATCGCCGAAACGTACGGTCGGGAGCGAAGCGCGTGATCGAGCTCGATGGACAGCTGCGCGAGGCGCACGGCGGGCGCACGAAGCCCGTGGTGGTGCACGCGTTCGAGGACGGCGAGCTGCACGTCGAGGGCGCCGGCCCGACGCGCTCGCTCTCGGCGAAGACGCTGCGCATCGGCGCGCGCGCGAAGGACGGCTCGCGCGCAATCGCGCTGCCGGATGGCGCCACGCTCGCGCTGAACGCCGACGACGAGCTCGAGCTCTGGGTGGCGCGCGTGCAAGGCGGCGAGGCAGGCGCAGCCGCCGTGCGCACGCGGCGCGCGCTGCGCGCGGCCGGCTCGATGGCCCTGACAATCGGCCTGATCTTCGCCGTCGTGAAGTTCGGCGTGCCCGCAGCCGCCTCGCTCGTGGCGCGCGGCCTCCCGCACGCGGTAGACGTGAAGCTCGGCGAGAGCGTGGCAGACACGATGGACGCGTCGTTCGGGCCGAGCGAGCTGAGCGAAGCGCGCCGCGCCGAGATCCGCGCGCTGTTCGGGCGGATGCGCAGCTTCGCGCCGCTCGCCGTCGAGCCGCGCCTCGAGTTCCGCGCGGGCGGCGCCGAGGTCGGCGCCAACGCGTTCGCGCTGCCGCACGGCGCGATCGTCGTGACCGATGAGCTCGTCGCGCTCGCAGAGAGCGACGACGAGCTTGCCGCGGTGCTCGCGCACGAGCTCGGCCACGTGCATCACCGCCACGGTGTGCGCGCGCTGCTCCAGGCGCTCGGCATCGGCGCGCTCGCGGCCGGCGCGCTCGGCGACTTCAGCGGCCTCGCTGCCGCCGCGCCCGCGCTGCTGCAGCTCTCCTACTCGCGCGAGTTCGAGCACGAAGCCGACGGCTTCGCGCAGCGCATCCTGGCCGAAGCCCAGCTCGACCCCCGCGCGCTCTCGCGCATGCTCGCGCGCCTCGAAGCCGCGAGCGGCACCGGCGCGATCCCGGCGTACTTGTCGACGCATCCGCCCGCAGAAGAGCGCGGCCTCACGCTGGATGGCCCGCGGTGAGCTCGCCTCTCTCGCGCGCGCTCCTGGTCGCCGCGCCGTTCCTTGCGCTGATGCTCGTGACGAAGCTGCCGAGCTTGCGCTTCGAGCATCGCGAGCCCGACGAAGTGATCTACTGGACCGTCGCGAAGCACCTCGGCGAGCACGGCCGCTACACGCTGCGCGGCGCGCCGTTCCTCTCGAAGCTCTCGCGGCGCATGTACGACAAGCCGCTCTTCCACCACCCGCCGCTCTACCCCGCACTGCTCGCGCCGTTCGCAACGCGCGAGCTGCGCCGCGAAGCCATCGCGATCTCGGTGCTCGGCCACGCGCTCGTGATCTTCGCGGTCGCGCTGATCGGCGTGCACTTGCACGCGCGGGCCGAGAGCGATGAGCCGCCACTGCGAGCGCTTTGGATTCCTTTGCTGGGCGTCACGCTCGACCCGGTGTTCGTGCACGTCGCGCGAAAGCTCTGGATCGACGCGTTGGTGGGCGGCCTCGCGACGCTTGCTGTCGCGCTCGCGATCGTGGGCGCCCCGCGCGAGCGCCGGCGCGTGTGGCTCGCGGCGTCCGGCATCGCGCTCGGCCTCGCCGCACTCGCGAAGCTGCCGGGCCTGCTCGCCGCGGGGCCGATCGCGCTCGCGGTGTTGTTACGGAGCGCGCCGCTGCGCGCGCGCCTCGGCGATCTCGCCTGCGCGGCGGCGCCCGCAACCCTGCTGCTTGCTCCGTGGCTGCTCACGTTCTTCGCGACGTACGGAACCTTCATGCCGTCGTGGGTGCAGGCCGACGCCGAGACGATGCGGCGCTTCCCGATGATTGCCGCAGCCGCCACGAAGCCGTGGCACTTCTATCTCGCGAAGCTCGCGGTCTGTGCGCCGGTCTTCGTCGTCGGAGCCGCAGCTTTCGCGTGGAAGCGCGCGAGCGCGCCGCGCAGCGCCGAGAGCTGGGCGTTGCTCGCTTGGCTCGCGCTCGGCATCGCGGTGTTCACGTTGTTAGGCGTGCGCGGCCACAGCTACCAGCTGCGCTACCTCGCGCCGCTCAGCGCCGCGCTCTACGCGCTACCCCTCGCGCTTCCGCTCTGGTACCGCGCGGGCGATCGCCGCTCGCTCCGAGTCGCCGCGGCGGTGGCGATCGCGTGGGCTGCGGCCGGAGCGGCGCCCTATCTCGTGAATGGCCGTCCCGACGAGTTCGTCGGGCTCGCCGAGAAGCTCCGCTGGCTGACGCTCTAGAACCCTCTCGGAATTCCGGACCGAGCCCGGCGCGCCGATTTGGCCGGCTGGCCAGGCGCGCGTTCGAGATGGGTTCAGTCCAGCCAGCCGCTCACGGTCGCCGGGATTCTCGCGCGCAGCTTTGCCGCATCTTCGGGCAGCAGGAAGCGCCGTTCGATCAGCCGGTTCAACCGGCGCAGGTACGGGCGCCAGAAGCGGCCGTGCGTCGGGTACAGCGCGCGCAGCTGCGCCTGCGAGAACGGCGTGACCGCACCCGAGAGTCGGCACACGAGCCCGCCGATCGGCTGCAGAAAGTCCGGCAGCGTGGGGTCGACCGTGTTGTTAGGCGTGTAGGTCGCCACCGGCACGTCGAGCTCCGGGAGGCGCAGGCCGCCGACCGCGTTGCCGTACGCGTCGCGCACGAGGTCGCCGTTCGCTTCGGCGAGCTTGTCGACGACGGGCAACGGCGTGCCGCGGTCGTGGCGCTGCTCGAGGGCCTCCCACATCGCGTTGTAGCGCCGAAACGAGCGCCGTCGGCAGCATGCCCGCGGGCAGCGCAACGCCGAGCACTTCCTCGCGCGCTTCCCCCGAGGCGCGCAGAGTGATTACGGACGTGAGCCGCGGCGGCACGCCGTCTTCGAGCAGGCGGTGCACCTCGACATCGACGCGATTCTCCGCGGGCCGCGCACTCGGCGCGGCGCCGGCGTCGCGCAGCCAGAGCGAGCCGCCTTCGGCGCGCCGCGGTCGCGCGATGCGCGCGCCGTTCAGCGTGAGGTCGACGATGCCCGTCTCGAGCGGCACCGCGAGCCCGGGCGGCAGCGCGTTCCACGCGAAGCGGCCGCTGAGGCGATGCACGCCGCGCGCGAGGCGAACCGAAGGCGCGCCGCGATCGATCACGCCCATGGCTGCGCCGTCCGCGCGCACGTCTTCAGGCCACGCGCCTGCGCCGCCGGGCAGCGGTACGTCGCTCTCGATCGCGACGAACACCTCCTGCTCGAACGTGCCGCCGCGCGCGTCGAGTGAGAGCGAGAGCCGCCCGGGCCACACGCAGCTGCGCGCGCCGGCGCCCGCGAGCATCGGACACGTCTCCGCCTCGGAGCCGCGCAGCGCCCAGTCGATCCAGGGCCGCAGCGGCTCCGGCACGTCTTCGCGCGCGAGCGGCTCTCCCGCGGCTGCGAGCGAAGTGATTAGGGCGAGCGTGAAGGCGGCGAGCGCGCGCATCGCATCTCCTCGAAAGGACGAGGCGTGCGAACCCCGCGCGCGAGCGCGAGTTCCGCAGGCACGCGCGCACTCTACTCGCGCGCGCAGTCTGCGACGCGCCTCGCAGCCCAGGCCGTGTAAACGCAACGTAAAGGCGAGCGCCGCTCGCCTCGCGTCAGCGCTTCTTCGAGAGATCCGGCGCGTTCTCGATGCGCGCGTGCGCGAGCGCCTTCTTCTTCGCGCCTGCGAGGTCGTAGTACCTGCGCGTCACGATGCGCTGCGCGTAGAGGCCGCCGCCCGCCTGGATGTTCGTCACCGCCTTCCAGCCGCCGAGCGAGTCCGCCGTGAGATCGCGGATCGCGTGGAACAGCCGCATGCGGTACTCGCCGTCGACGCCGGGGCCCGTCGACATGTACTTGCGCACGAGGTGGCCGACCTCGCCGTTCTCGAGATCGGCCATCGCCGGCGTCGTAACGACTGCGCCGCCCGCGATGTCGTGCAGGTGGCGAACCATCAGGTTGTAGTTCGCGGCGCCGTAATACTTCGCCGCGTTCGTGTAGAGCTCGTCGGGCGACGCCGCGCCTTCCGGCGTGATCGAGCAGTTCGCGATCGCCGCCTCGAGTCCGGCGCGCAGGATCGTCGCGTGAATGATCATCTCGGAGATCTTCTCGCGGATGTGCGGCTCGCCCGCGAGGCCGTTCGCCTCCGCCATCAGCTGCGCGAAACCGACCAGCTGATCGCCCTCTTCCACGAATGCGGAGAGCCCGCCGAGGCGCTCCCACAGGCCGAGCGAGTGGGCAAAGATCGCGGCGTGGCGCGTCTCGCCGTCGAGGAACACGCGCTCCTCGGGCACGAACACGTCGTCGAAGATCACGAAACCTTCGGGCATGTGGTGATGCGCCGAGATCGGGAACGTGCGCGCGTCGCCGCCGCGCGGCGCGTAGGTCGTGTTCACGATGCGCACGCCCGGCGAGCTCACCGGCACCACGCACGCGATCGCGTACGCCTCTTCGCCCGCCTTCATCGCCTTGGTCGGAATCGTCATCAGGTCGTGCGCGTACGACGCGCCCGAGATGTGCAGCTTCGCGCCGCGAATCACGACGCCGCCGGGCTTGCGGTCGACCACGCGCACGTAGGCGTCGGGATCGTGCTGCTTGCCGGGCGCGAGCGAGCGGTCGCCCTTCGCGTCGGTGATGCACTCGACGATGCGGATGTCGTCCTTCTGCGCGCGATCGACGTACGCGCCGATGCGCTCCACGTACTTCGGGCAGTCGCTGATCTTCGCCGCAGCGGTCATCAGCGTCATGATCGATTGATAAGTGACGTTCGCGACGAGATCGGCCTGGTGGAGGATCGGGATGCGGTCGCGCAGATCCTGCGCCGAGCGCGCCACGCTCATCAGCGGGCTGCGCGCGTCGGGTCCGGGCGCGTAGAAGCGGTCGTAGGTGGCCGCGATCTCGTTCACCGTGTGGCCGAGCACCGGGTCGCCCTCGATGTCGTCGATGCGCTTGCCTTCGAAGTAGGTCGCGCGTCCGTCGTTCAGCGAAGCCTTGTACTGCGCGCCGGTCATCATGGGCGGAGGTGCTCCTCGTTGTAGGAGCGCGACGTTAATGCGCCGCGCGGACGTTTCGCCGCTGCGCGGGCCAGGTCGCAGGTGGCCTGGGGGGTCCAGGAGCACGGTCGGGACTCCATGAAGTCTCGGAGTCCGAGTCCGTCCGACTCCGAGATTTCGTGGGGCCCCGGTGATCAGTCACTTCGCACGAAGAACTCGCGTCGTTTCACGACAAACACCGCTAGCTGGGCGAGCGCAAGCAGCGTCGCCCAGGGAACTCCCGAGAGGTTGAAGACCGCCAGGCCCAACGAGCACCAAAAGAACCAGCGCGATCGATAGTTCGTGAACAAGACGGTCAGCAAGCTGATCACAGCGCCCAGAGATCCGAACAGGCCGGCGAATAGAACCTGCGGAAGCGCTGCTCCAATCGCGTCTGCGAGCTCCCTCGCGTTGGCCGTACCGGCAGCCGACATCTCTTGAAACGCGCTGAAGACCTCCGCGAGCGCTACGGCAAGGGCGATCGGGGTCGCGACTTGAAGCCCAGTGCCCACGATCGCCGCCGTGCGGGCAATCGGATGGCGAACGCCCAGCTGCTCGCTCAGAACACCACCGGCAACGAGATCGCGGTGCGGAAGCTGCCGCCCGTGATCTTGGGCGCCGGCGCGTCTGGGTCGCGACGCAGGTTCGGGAGGCGTTTCAGTAACAACTCGAGCGCGGTCTCGAGCTCGAGCGTCGCGAGGTGCATGCCGAGGCAGGTGTGCGCGCCCATCGCGAAGGCGATGTGCGGCTTCGCGGGGCGGTGGATGTCGAACGCGTCGGGGTTCTCCCAGCGCTCGGGGTCGCGGTTCGCGGCGCCCACGATCGGCGCGACCGCGCAGCCCGCCTTCACCGGCACGCCGCACAGCTCGGTGTCGCGCGTGGCCCAGCGCGAGAACGCGACGAGCGGCGGCTCCCAGCGCAGGCCCTCCTGCACCGCCTGCGGAATCAGCTTCTTGTCGCGCTGCACGGCGTCGAGCTGCTCGGGGTTGTTCAGCAGCGCGCACATCAGGTTCGAAAACGCGCGCGCGGTCGTCTCGAACGCCGCTGGCGAGAGCAAGCGGATGAACGGGAGGATCTCCTCCACGCTGAGCCGGGCGCCGTCGAGCTCGGCGTTCGCGAGCAGCGTGATGAGATCCTCGCCCGGCTTGCCGCGCGCGGCTTCGATGCGCGGCGCGAAGTAGTCGGCGAGCGCCTTGCTCGCGTGCAGCGCCTTCGTGGCGCCCGCTTCGCCGGAGAGGATCTCGATCGCGAGGCGCATGTACTCGAGCCGATCGCGCTCCGGCACATCGAGCATGCCCGCGATGATCGCGAGCGGGAACGGAAACGCGAACTCCCTTGTTAGGTCCGCACGGCCCTTCGGCGCGATCGCGTCGATGAGTTCGTTCGCGTATGGCACTACGAGCTTGTCGCGCCAGAGCTCGAGCGAGCGGCGCGTGAACGCTTGCTGCACGAGCGCGCGATAGCGGGTGTGCTCGGGCGGATCCATCTCGAGGATGCTGTGCCCGAACACTTTGCCGACGACGTTCGCGTAGCCCGTGGACGAGTAGGTGCGGGAGTCGCGGAACACCTGCGACACCGCGTCGTAGCCGAGCGCGAGCAGGGAGCCGTCGCCCATCGGACTCGGGAGCACGGGGCCTTGCTTCCGCATCGCGCCGAAGAACGCGTACGGATCGGGTGGGCCCAGCGAGCCAATTTTCGAGAACTCATCGAACAGCGGGTCGAGCGCGGCGGCTTCCACGGCAACTCCAGTGACTAAGTGAGACCGAGCAGCGCGCGCCCGTTGTCGCGCATCATGGTGCGGATCGCGGCCTCGCTCGTTCCGGCAGGCAGGTAGCTCGGGTACGCAGCCGGCTCGGGAATGCCCTCCGGGTGAGGCCAGTCCGATCCGAATAACAAGTGCTCGGGCTGCAGGAACTCGAACAGCAGCGCGTGATCCTCTTCGGGGAACGGATTCACGCGCACGTGCGCGCGGAAGATGTCGCTCGCCTTGTCCTTCGGGCGCCCGCCGATCCACGGCGAGTGCGAGGTGGCGGAGCGCTGCGCCTTGTCGAGACGTTTGATCAGGTAGGGAACCCACGCGCTGCCGCACTCGATCGTGGCGACCTTCACGCTGGGGAAGCGCCCGAACACGTTGTCGAAGATCAGCGCGCCGAGCGTGTGCATGATCGGCGCCTCGATGAACGCGAACGCGTTCTGCCAAGCGCTCTGATGGTGCGAGCGCGGGCGCGGCGCGTGCCCCCACTGCGTCGACAAGAGCTCGTTGTAGCCGGACTCGGCGGCGTGGTACGCGACCGGCACGCGCGCCTCGGCGAGCCGCGACCACACGGGATCGAAGTGCGGGTCGCCGGGGCTGCGGCCGTTCACCGGACCCGCGAGCAGATGCACCATGCGCGCGCCTCGCGCGAGCAGCGAGTCGAGCTCGCGCACGGCGAGATCGACGTCGATCAGCGAGAGCAGCGGCACGCCGATGATCCGATTCTGGTACGCGAAGCCCCAGTCTTCTTCGAGCCAGCGATTGAACGCGCGCGCGCTCGCGAAGGTCGTCTCGGCGTCGTCTCGCAGTGCGTGCTCCCAGGTCACGCCGAACGTCGGAAACATCAGGCACGTCTCGACGCCCTGCGCGTCCATCACCGCGAGACGCGCCGCGCGCTCCTGATAAGCGGGCTGCATCGGCTTCAGGAACGACGCTGCGGTCCCCTCCCCGTTCGCTTTCAGCATGTCCGCGAGGCGCCCGGGCGGCGGCACCAAGTCGAACGTGGGCGGCGTGAAGTGATGCTTCACGCCGGCGACGAAGATCGTGTCCTTGCCGCGCGCGTCGGTCTCGACGCGCACCGCGCGCTCGCGGTGCTGCGGCTCGAGGTAGCGCGTGAAGGCGTCGCGCGGCTCGTAGTAGTGATTGTCCGCGTCGAAGATCCCGAAAGACGCCTGCGCCATGTCGGCCCCTTCGCGAGGCGAGCCAGCATACGCCAGGCCGGAGGGGCGCAGACGGGCGGTGATAGGCTGCGCTGCGTGGCCCGCTTCGACCTCATCTACGAGACGATTCAGTACTCGCCCTACTTCGGGACCGACGATCCCGATCTGCCCGCGCAGATTCGCGGCGCGGCGAAGGCGGGCTTCGCGGGCATCGGCGTCGATCATCGCGGCACGCTCTCGCACTTCACGCAGAAGCGCGGCTCGCTGCGCGACATCGCGGAGCTGCTCGGCGAGCACGGCCTGCGTTGCTTCGCGGTGCAGGACCTCACCGTGACCGAGGACGAGCGCGAGACGCTCGAGCTCGCGGAGCGATGCAGCGAAGCTGCCGCCGCGCTGCGCGCGGAGTGGGTGCACTGCTGCTTCACCGCGCCGATCCGCGACGAGACGCTCGCGCTCTTCCGCCGCGCGCTCGAGATCGCGCGGCCCGCCGGCGCGCGCTTCTCGCTCGAGTTCCTCGCGTGGGGCGAGATGAACGACGTGGCGCGCACGCGCGAGGTGATCCGCCGCGCCGCGCAGCCCGACGTCGCGATGCTGGTGGACACGTGGCATGCGCGGTTCGGCCCGACGAGCTGGGAGGATCTCGCGTCCCTGACGACCAGCGAGCTCGCCTACCTCCAGTTCGACGACCACCCGCGGCTCGCGAGCGACGACCTGTTCAGCGAGACGATCGACCGGCGCGCGCTGCCGGGCGAGGGCGAGCTCGACCTCGCGCGCTTCGCGCGAATCTTTCGCGACAAGGGCTATGCCGCGCCGGTGAGCGTCGAGGTGCTGAACCGCGAGATGCGCTCGATGCCGCGCGAAGAGTTCGCGCGCCGCGTGTACGAGAGCGCGATTCGCTACTGGAGCTGAGCGATGCGTCGAGTCGTTCTCGCACTGCTGCTCGTGCTCGCCGCCGCGATCGCGCTGCCGCCGCTGTGGTTCGCGGTGTTTCCCGTGAAGCCTCCCTCGCTTTCCCCGGCGGAGAACTTCGCAACGCTCGCGAGCGGCGCGCGCATGCACTACGTCGAGCGCGGCGAAGGGCCGGCGGTCGTGCTCGTGCACGGGCTGCCGGGCCAAGCGAGCGAGTGGCGCGAGACGACCGAGCTGCTCGCGGCGCACGGCCGCCGCGCGATCGCGCTCGATCGCATCGGCTACGGCCACTCGGACGCGCGCGCGGGCGACGACTTCTCGTACGAAGCGAACGCGCGCGAGCTGCGCGAGCTACTCGCGGCGCTGGACCTAACAGATGCGACGGTCGTGGGCTGGAGCTACGGCGGCGGCACTGCGCTGACGGCGGCGCATCAAGAAGCGATGAGCGCGGGTGAGCAGCGCATCGCGCGGCTCGTGCTGGTCGGCAGCGTGGGGCCCAGCGATGGCCCCTCGGGCCCGCCGCCCGCGTTCGCGGCAGTCTTCTCGGTCGTGATTCGCTGGATGCGTCTCATTCCTCCGGCCGGCCAGTGGCTGCAGCGCACGATCAGCGAGCGCGCCTACAGCGGGCAGCCGCAGCCTGCGTGGTGGCTGCCGGGAGTCGCCGCGAACATGGCGCAGGAGAAGGCTCGCACCGCGTACGTACGCGAGGGCGCGCTCGCCGCGGCTGCGACGCTCGATAGCGCGGGCCTCGATCTCCCCATTCTCGTCATCCACGGAGACGACGATCGCCTCGTCCCGATCGGCGTTGGCCGCGCGCTCGCGAGTAACAACTCGCACGCCGAGCTCGTGGAGGTCGCGGGCGGAAGCCACATGCTGCCCGTGACGCACGCGGAGCTGCTCGCCGATCGCATCGCCGTGTTCAGCGCGCCGCCGCCCGCTGACGAGCCCGTGATGCTGCCCGGTGCCGAGGGCAACGCGCCGCTCGAGGAGCCGGTGGAGTGGATGGACTCGCTGGCCGCGCGCGCACGCTGAGACAATCAGGCCGGGCCGAAATGTCTCAGCGCGCATGCCTCGCGACGAACTCGGCGGCGTGCTTCACGGCCCACGCGGCTTCCGGGCAGAAGCCGTGCAGGCCCACGAACCCGTGGATCATGCCCGGCCAGATCTCGAGCGTGACCGCGACGCCATCGCGGCCCGCGCGCGCAGCGAGGCGCACGCCGTCGTCGCGCACGCTGTCGATCTGCCCGTACTGCAGCAGCAGCGGCGGCAGGCCGCGCAGGTCCGCGTGAATCGGCGACACGTGCGGATGGCGCGCGTCGCCGTGGGGGCCGAGGTAGTCGCGCCAGCGCTCGCGCATCCACTCGGCGTTCACGAACACGTCCTCGGCCACGGGATTCGTCGCCGAGTCCCCTGATACCTCGGCGTCGAGCCAGCCGCCGAGCGAGACGGCGCACGCGGGCAGCGGTGCACCGAGGTCGCGCAGCTTCACGAGCGTCGTCACGACGAAGCCGCCGCCGCACGAGTCGCCGAGCAGCGCGATGCGCTCCGGCGCGATGCCGCTCGCGACCAGCCCCTGATGACTCGCGACGCAGTCGTCGAGCGCCGCGGGGAAACGGTGCTCGGGTGCGAGGCGGTAGTCGACGACGAACGCGCGCGCACCGGTCGCGCGCACGAACCACGCGGCGTAGAACGTGTACTCGGCTGCCGTGCACGAGACGAGCGCGCCGCCGTGGAGGAACAGGAGCACCGGCTCGTCGTCGCGATGTCGCTTCGTCTTCAGCGAGACCCACACGCCGCCGACTCCGCCATAGCTCGCGGGCTCGACCGCGATGTCCGGTCCCGGATCGTGTCCGTGCGCTGGCTTGAACTTCGCGCGCACGACTTCGTGCGAGTCGCCGGGAACCGCGATGCCCTTGGGAAAGTTCGCGAGCGCCGCCCTGAACTCCGCGCTCGGAACTGCCCGCTTCATCTCACGCCGTCCCACACCGCGCGCGACTTCGCGGCTGGATCGCGCAGCACGCCGACGCGATCGCCGAGCTCCATCACCGAGCGCTCTCCGCCATAACAAGGCCACGCGCCGGTTGCGCCGCACGCGGGGTCGCCCGTCTTCACGAACGCCGTCCACGCGGCGTGCATCACGCGCGCAAGCGCGTCGGGCCGCTCGCCGGGCCCGAGCATCGCGTCAACACCGGGCCGATCGAGCGTGTTGAACGCGAACGGAATCTCGAGCGCGTGCGTCGCGCCGAGCCGTCCGCCGAACGCGCGCGACTTCCACGTGAACAGGTACTTCCACGTGCGCCCGCCGCTCGCTTGGTGCGCCTCCGCGAGGCGCACCGCGGGAATGCGGAACACGTGATCCGTCGACATCGCGAGCGCGAGCTCGCGCGGCGAAGCGGCGGGATGATCCGCGCGATACGCCGCGAGCGCGCGCTCCGCGTCGGCGAAGTAGCGGCCCGCGAAGCGCGAGAGCTTCGCGTCGTCGACTTCCGGCACGCCGAACAGCGTCATCTCGTCCGCGTTCGTGCCGACCAGCACGTTCACGCCGCGCGCGTCGCCCGCGCGCACCGCGTCGAGAGGCGCGCGCGGGATCGCTGCGCCGTCGATCACGGGCATGAACGGCATGCCGCCGATGCCTGCCGCGTCCGCGATCACGCGCTCGCGCGAGAGCTTCTCCACCTCGGTCTGCGCGGCGAGGATGCGCTCCGGCGATGCCGCGAGCATCTCGGTGATCGAGCCTGCGCCGAGCGCGCGCGCGAAGTGCTCCGCGACGACCGCGCCGGCCGCCTTGTCGCTCACGTGCTGCGCGGCGCCGCTCTGCGGGATCGCGCCGCGGAAGAGCCCGCCCGCACCGGCGACTCCGAGCAGAATGCCCACGCTCATGCCGCCCGCGGATTCGCCCGCGATCGTGACGCGCGCGGGATCGCCGCCGAAGAACGCGATGTTGTCTCGCACCCAGCGCAGCGCGGCGAGCTGGTCCTGAATGCCGAGGGAGCCGCTCGTTCCATAATCACTGCCGCCGATCGCTTCGAGCTGCGCGAAGCCGAGCGCGCCGAGGCGGTAGTTGATCGAGACGACGACCACGCCGTCTCGCGCGAACGAGCTGCCGTCGTACCAAGGGATCGCGCCCTGCCCGCTGCGGAAGCCGCCGCCGTGGATCCACACCAGCACGGGCCGCCGCGCGTCGTCGCACGCGGGCGTCGTCACGTTGAGGGTGAGGCACCCGGCTTCGTCCCAGCGCACGTTGGGGTTGCCGACGAGGCCGTCACCGGGGGGCTGCGGCGCGGCCGGGCCGAAACGCGTTGCGTCGCGGACTCCACTCCAGCGATCGGGCGCTTCGGGCGGCCGGAAGCGCCGCTCGCCCACTGGCGGCGCCGCGTACGGGATCCCCGCGAACAGCAGCACACCGTTCTTCTCGCGACCGCGAACTTCACCCGAGCGCGTGTTGGCTTGCGTCATGCGCGCGAGGGTGCAGCGCTCACATGCGCCCCGCCATCGAGGCCTTGAAGCGCTCCAGCCAGTGCTTGTTCGGATTCGTCGCGCGCGTCTCCGCGATGCGCTCGGTGTCCCACAGCTTCGAGAACGTGAAAGCGCGCGGACACTGCGCGTAGGCCTCGTCCACCTCGATGAGCAGGCCCTGCAGGATCTTCGTGTTGTCGTCGCTTGCGAACACCTCGGGCGAGATCCCTGATAACCGTCCGTCCGTCTTCTCGACGACCGACTCGCGGCCGTTCACGCGCACGCTCCAGTCGCAGCCCGGGATGAAGAACAGCAGCGCCGCCTTCGCGTTCGTCTCGAGGTTCTCGTAGGACTGAAAGAGGTTGTTGCCCGCGACGTCCGGCAACAGCAAGCGCCTCTCGTCGAGCACCTTCACGAAGCCGGGCAGGCCGCCCTTCGGCGAGGCGTCGCAGTTGCCGCGCGCGTCCGCGGTCGAGAGCACTGCGAACGGCGCCGCTGCCACGAACTCACGGATCATCTCGTTCATCACGGGAAAGATCTTCTTCACGACGAGCGGGATCGGTTCGCCGAACTTTTCTTGTGCGCGGTTCACGAATGCCTCCGAGTAGGCCCCATCTTATGATGCCTGCGGCGCTGGCAGCAGGCGCTGCCGGCGGACCCTCGGAGTGCGCCGATCGCGCATCCCGGGTCGGTCTCCTAGCGTGCGCGCCTTCGGGGAGTCGCCATGCCTGCGTCGATCGAAGACCGCCTCGCGCTGCAAGAGCTCGCCGCCCGTTACGCGCGCGCCGTCGACCGCCGCGACTTCGTCGGCTTCTCCGCGCTGTTCACGCGGGACGGCGTGCTGTGCGGCCCTGGCTACTCGATGCGCGCGCACGGCGAGATCGAGAAGGGCATACGCCTGATCGAGCAGTACGAATCGACGCACCACTGCGTCCATCAACAACTCGTCGACGTGCGCGGCGAATCCGCCAGCGGCGAGACCTACTGCGTCGCGCGCCACGTCTACGAGAAAAAGGGCGTGAAGCGCAAGCTCGACATGGGAATCCGCTACCAGGACGAGTACCGACGAGAACAGGGGACGTGGCTGTTCGCTCGCCGTGAGCTCGTGCTCGACTGGACGCAGGATCTTCCACTGCTCGCATGAGACGCGAAGCGAAACCTCAAAACAACCGCACCAACACCTGACGACGAAACGCGGGCTCGATGTCTGCAGCAAGCCGCGAGCGCCCAAGCAGGGACGTGCTTGATGCGTGGCGCGGCGCGCAGCGAGCCGGAGTCCGCGGAGGCGAGCGAAGCACAAGGAAGAACGAGGCGAGGCAAGCCACAGTCGCCGGCACAAGGAGACGCACCGTGACCATCCGAACCGCCGTTGGCCTCTACGGCCTCGAGAACGTACTCGGCGGCGACTTCCGCAGAGTCACCGAGATCGTGAAGAGAGCCGACGCCGAAGGCATCGGCCAAGTCGTGATGACGGACCACGTCGTCATGGGCACGCGCACCGATCGCTACCCGTACGGCCCGTTCCCGAGCCCGCCCGAGTACCCGTGGTTCGAGCCGATCGTCGCGATGTCGGTGTTCGCGGGCGTGACGACTCGCGTGCGGCTCTCGATGAGCGTGCTGATCGCGCCGCTGCGCCCCGCGGTGCTGCTCGCGAAGCAGGCAGCCACGCTCGATCTGCTCTCGAACGGGCGCCTCGATCTCGGCGTCGGCACGGGCTGGCAGCGCGAGGAGTACGACGCGTCCGGCATTCCCTTCGAAGGCCGCGGCGTGCGGCTCGCGGAGCAGATGCGCGCCTGCCGCGACTTGTGGACGAACGCGCCCGGCACTTATCAGGGTGAGACGGTCGACGTGCGCGGCCTGTACTCGAAGCCGTTCCCCGTCCAGCCCGGCGGCCCGCCGCTCTGGTTCGGGCTCGCGCCGACCGAGATCAACTGCAAGCGAATCGCCGAGCTCGGCGTGGGCTGGATCCCGATCGTGCAGGATCCCGCCGCGATCGCGGAAGGCGTGAAGTCGCTGCGCGCCGCGTTCTCGCGCGCCGGCCGCGACCCGAGCGAGCTGCAGGTGCGCGCCCACGTCCCGCCGCGCCCGAACACCGCGGCCCGGCTCGACCTCGAGGCCACGCTCGCCGCCGGCCTCGAGCCCGCGCTCGCCGCAGGCGTGACGGTGATCGAGATCCTGCCGTTCCTGTTCGCACGCAACGAGAGCGAGATCAACGCGGTGGTGGAGCGGGTGGCGAGGCTGGGGCGGTAAAACTCAACCCACTGCAAGCTTCTCGAGCGGAATCGACTCCTCCTTCACGCCATCGGGATCGCGGAAGCTGATTGTTGCCAGCTTTGCGGCGGCGTCGAGAGACAGGACGACTCCAACGCTTCCAGCCGCCCGCTGGTCGTGATCCGCAATGAGTCGCACCAGGCGACCGGGAATCAGGGCGGCGCCGTCGACGAGCGGCACTTTCTTTGCGGTCACGCCAGAAATGCGTTCGACGTACTCCCTGACCATCAGTAGGAACGGTTCGGACGAAAACCCAGCGCCGAACGCGAGCACGACAGTCGCCGTCGCCGAGGCCGGCTCGACAATCGAGAACGCGACGACGGCGATGATCGGCGCGGCGAGCAGCTGAATCAGCTGGAACAAGAGGAAGTCGCGCGCTTGATTCGGCGTGAGCTTCGTAGGTTCCCCCGATGCCGGTGCGTACCCATCCTCAGAGCGGAACTGGATCTCTGGGAGCTTCCTAAGCAAGCCGATCGAGCCGCCGAGCATGGCGATCAATACGAAGTACAAAGGAACGACCACGCCGCCTGAGATCGGGTGGACATGAGATTGCGCGCAGCTCTCGCTGCCACATGCTCGGGGGATGGGCCCCGACCGCCCGTTTTGGTCGTCCTCAGCGGCCGGCGCCAGCCGAACGTCGACCGCGATCCCCGGCGCCAGAATCCAACCCCCGACGCTCACGACCCACTGCGGCTCGAGCACACCGCATGGCGCGCCGAGGCCGCGCACGTCGGTTTGCGAGTCGTCTTCGCCTTCCGCGTAGTCGCAGCCGATCAGAATCGCGATCGGCTCCCACGCCCATGGGTCGTGCGACCCGTTGTGAACACGCGAGCTCTCCTGTCGATCGTCGTCCCTCCCGTTGGGCGACGACTCATTCCCGGAAACCCCGGCCGGAGGATCTTGCGCCACGTTCTCGTCCGCTGCGGTCGTCTCGGCGGCCTCATCCGAAGCGATGTCGGGCACCTCTGCCGGGAGTGCTGCGTCTGCCTCCGCCTCGGCCGCCCTCGAATCTCGACCGACCTGCCCACCGATCGGTGTCGTGGCGCCGCAATTCTCGACGAAACACAGGCTGCGCGAGCCGAGAGGACCCACGTCCGGCAGGAACATGAGAACCGCGGGCATCACGAATGCGATCAAACCGTAGGTGTAAGCCGTGCGGAAAAGGGGCGGGAACGTCTTCTCGTTCGCCTTGATCGATCCCGACACGCCCGACTGGATCGGGCGCGTGAACAGCAGGATCGTTCCGAGCAGCGCGACTGCGAAGCCAATGCCCTGAACGATGCTTCGCTGTTCTTGTGTCTCGCCCGCAAGTCCGATCGCGGCGGCTGCGAGGCCCGACGCAACGAGGTTCCCTGCGTTGTCGACGAAAGCGCTCGACCACTTGGAACCACCCGGCTTGGAGCCTTCGGACGGAGGCAACTCGGGCATGGCGCATCTCCCGCGACGGACCTTCCCACGCCGTCAAGAGAGAACGCTGTGAACTCGTTCACTCGCCGCCCGGCTCATAACAACCCCGCCCGCTTCACCTCCAGGTACGCGTTCACCATCGCGATGCCGAGCTTCTCGGGCTCGGTGTCGAGGCGCACGGCGCTGCGGCGCGGCAGGCTGTCGAGCGCGCGGCGGCGCTCGCTGCGGTACGCGTGGATCGAGGCGACGCGCAGCGCGTCGTCGAGCGTCTCGATCGGCGCGCGCAGCGCGTCGCTCATCGCGCTCTCGCTGAGGCTCGCGAGCAGCACGAAGTGGCGGCGCGAGAGCAGCTCGAGCGCAGGCGCGAGCTCGTGCGCGTCTTCGTCGCGGATGTTCGAGACGACGACGACGAGCGCGCGCTTGGTGAGCCGCGCCGCGAGCGTACGCGCAGCCTCGAGGAAGTCGGACGCGCGCGGGCTCGTGTCGAGGTCGACCAGCGCGGCGAGCAGCGCGTTCACCTGCGCCACGCCCTTGCGCGGCGCGAGCCAGCGCGCGGGGCCGCTGAACGTCATCAGGCCCACGGCGTCGCCCTGCTTCGTCGCGACGTGGCTCGCGAGCAGCACGGCGTCGACGGCGGCGTCGAAGTGCGAGCGCCCGCCGTCGACGGCGCGCAGCCGCTGGCTGCAATCGAGCAGGAACACGACGCGCTGGTCGCGTTCGTCTTGGTACTCGCGCGAGATGGGCTTGGTCGTGCGCGCGGTCGCCTTCCAGTCGATCTGGCGCAGCGCGTCGCCGGCGCGGTACTCGCGCAGCTGGTGGAAGTCGAGGCCATCGCCGCGGCGCGGGCGCTTCTTCACGCCGAGCTGTGCCGTGCGCGTCTCGGCGGCGAGCAGCTGGTAGCGCGCGATCGCGCGCACGTTCGGGTAGACGCGGATGCGCTGCGCCGCGGCGATGCGCACGCGGCGCTCGAACAGGCGCAGCGGCGAAGCGAGGCGCAGCTCGATCGGCCCGAACTCGTGGGGCCCGCGCACTTCCGGCCGCATGCGGTACTCGAGCTCGGCGCGCTGCTTGGGCGGCACGCGCAGCGCGAGCGGCACGCCCTGCACCTCCGCGCGCGGCGGGTGGTGATCGTGCACGCGCCCGGCGAGCGAGAGGCGCCCCGCGTTCTCGACGTGCAGCTTCACGCGCGTCCACTCCGCGCGCGAGATCGCGAGGGACACTTCGCGCGTGGCCGTCGGCTTCGCTGCGAAGAGCGCGAGCGCAGCGTCCGCGGCGAGCGCGACCCCGAGCGCTGCGCCTGACAGCTGCCACGCGAGCGCGAGGCGCGGCTCGAACGCGGCGGCGAGGCCGACGGCCAGCCACGCGCCGCCGAGCGCGAGCGCGCTGCGCGAGGGGACGATCACGTGCGCGGAGCCGGGACGTCGGCGAGCACCGCGTCGATCAGCTGGTCGACGCTGCGCGCCTCGAGCTCGGCCTCGGGCGCGAGATGGATGCGGTGGCGCAGCACGGCGTGAGCGCATGCCTTGACGTCATCGGGCACGACGAACGTGCGTCTCTCGAGCAGCGCCGTCGCGCGCGCCACGCGGATCAGCGCGATCGCTCCGCGCGGACCCGCGCCGATCGCGGCGCCGGCGGCATCGCGCGTCGCTCGCGCGATGCGCACCGCGTACTCGCGCACGCGCTCGTCCACCACGAGCGAAGCGGCCACGCGCTGAAGCGCGAGGACGTCCTCGGGCGTCGCGACGACTTGCACGGCATCCAGCGGCAGCGCGTCGCCGACGCGCCCCTCCGTGACGTGGCGCGTGAGCTCCACCTCGTCCGCTTCGCTCGGGTACGCGATGCGCACCTTCATCAGGAAGCGGTCGAGCTGCGCCTCGGGCAGCGGATACGTCCCCTCCATCTCGATCGGGTTCTGCGTCGCGATCGTCATGAACGGATCGGGCACGCGCAGCGACTCGCCCTCGATCGTCACCTGCCGCTCCTGCATCACCTCGAGCAGCGCGGCCTGAGTCTTCGCGGGCGCGCGGTTGATCTCGTCGGCCAATAACAAGTTCGTGAAGACGGGGCCTTTGCGCAGCTTCATCGTGCCGCTCGGCGCGTCGTAGAGCACGTGGCCCACCACGTCGGCCGGCATCAGGTCGGGCGTGAACTGCACGCGCGCGGTGTGGCCGCCGAAGCTGCGCGTGAGCGCGCGCGCCACGAGGGTCTTGCCGACGCCGGGCACGCCTTCGAGCAGCACGTGCCCCGCAGCGATCAGGCTCGCGAGGATCATGTCCACCGCTTCGCGCTGGCCGACCACCGCCTTCGCGATCTCCGCGCGAATCCGCGCCGCCAACTCTGCAGCCTGAGCATTCTCCACGTGAGATTCTCCTAACGAGCGTTGATTCAGAGCACGGCGCGAATTCGCGCGAGCGCGCGCACCGCCGCTACGTAGAGCCGCACTGCGACGGCAGTGCCGTCCAGTGCGTGCGCCACCTCGGCTTCCGGCAGCCCACTCGCCTTCGCGAGCCACGCGTTGCGCTCGCGCTCGGGCAAGCGCGCGAGGCCCGGCCTGTGCAGCGCGAGCTCGCGCCGCAGCGCATCGCGCAGACCCGCGAGCAGCCCCTGCGCGCGGTCGTGCCGCCAGTGGAAGGCGCCGGCGGCTTCCAGGTGCTCGAGCCAGCTGCGCCGTGCGAGGTCGGGCTCGGGCAGCACCGGACCGAAGCGCACGAGCGAGCGCCACAGCCATGCGGCGATCAGCGCGGCGAGCGCGATCAGCGCAGGCGTGCCGTGCTCCGTGAGCAGCTCCCAGAACGTGGGCCACTCGGTGGACGTGAAGATGAGCACCGGCGCGAGCTCGTCGCGGCCGTGCCGCAGCCAGCGCACGACGAACTCGGCGTTCTGCACGTTGCCGATCGTGTCGTTCACGAGCGGCTCGTCGCTTGTTATGGCGCTGATCACGCCGTCGCCGTGCTCGACCTCGACCAGATGCGCGCCGCGCTTGCCGGCCACGACCCACGTGGCGACCTCGGAGGTGTCCTCCCACCAGAAGACCGAGTGGAACTCGACTTCGAGCGGCTCGTCGCCGTCCTCGACCGTCACCCACACCGACTCGCGCGCGCCTGGCAACCACCTCCCCTGGAGCACGTCGTCGACACTCGTGGGAACGGCGCGGGGCGGCGTCGCCTCGCCTGCGTCCGACGCCTCCGCGTCGCCCTCGCCCTCGACGGCGGAACGCGCGATCGCTTCGGCGTTGTCCTGCGCGAGCTCCTCCTGCGGCGCCACCCGCTGGCGCAGCCCGAAGCGATCGAGGATCGCGTCGGGGCGGCCGCTCTCGATCTCTTCTTCATCGCCAGCGCTCGCCGGCGGCTTCCACACGGTGTACGTGACGACCACGAGGTGACCGCCGCGTTCGACCCAGTCCAGCAGCTGCTGGCTGCGCTCCGCGCCGAGCGTCGACCGGTTGTGCGCGAAGAACACCGTCGCAGGCGGCTCAGGCAAGCGGTCGAGTGCGCTGAGATCCTCCGCGACCGATACGCCGTGTCCCATGCGCTCGAGCAGGCGGCCGAGCGCGAGATAGTTGTTGCGGCGCGCTTCGGCCGAAGCGGGCGCGCGGGAGGTCACCTCGCGCTGCTCGAAGCAGGCGAAGAAGCCGGCGGTACAGAGCGCGACGAGGACGCCCACGATCGCGGCGCGCTGCAAGAGCGACTGGTTCACGCGCGCACCTCGAAGGCGCGGAAGTCTTCGCAGAGCGCGCCGAACTCGGCGGCCGCGGGCGCGCTGTGCCCATAGCGCGCGCGCACCCAAGCACCGGTAAGCGCCCCGAACGCGCCCGCGATGCCGTCCGTCTCCATGCGCCGGACAGCGCGCAGACACTCGTTCTCGGTCGCGCTCTCGGGAATCTCGAGCGCGCCGCGCTTCGCGAGGCGCACGAGCGCGCCGCGATAGAGCAAGCTGAGCGCGAGCGTCGCGTCGCCTCGTTCCCAAGCCGCGCGCGCCGCTGCGACGACGTCTTCGGGCAGCGACTCGGGGCGCAGATCGAGGCCCATCAGCGTGACGGGCATGCGCTCGGCCCGCGGCGCGCGCGAGAGGTCGAAGCGCTTGCCGCGCAGCGCGAAGAGGATCGCGACGACGGCCACCACCAGCCCGCCATAGAGGAGCACGCGCGCGAACTGCACGAAGAAGTCGACGAGGCTCGCGAGCCACGAGGGATCGTCCTGGGGCGCATCCGGCTCGGACTCCTTCGGCATCCAGCGCAGCTCGGTTCGCTCGGATCCGAAGTCGGGGTCGCGCAGCACGTCGGCGATGCAATCGCCGGCCGACGCCGCCTCGCTCGGGACACAGTCGCTCGCCCGCGCCGGCGACGCCGAAGCGTTGAGCAGTGCGAGCGCGAGCGCCGCCGCGATGCCGACGCGCGCCGCCGGCTTCGCCGCTCGCGCCGCGAGGCGGCGGAAGGCAAGCTCGATCTCCCAGCCCTCGAGGAAGATGCGGCGATTCACGTACAGCGCGAAGCCGCCCGCCACGAGCAGCGGCTCACACACGCTGATGCCCACGAGATAGAGCGCCGGCACGACTCGCGGAATCGCTTCGTCGCCGAACACCATCTCCATCGGATCCCAGCCCGTCTCCGGCGGCGCGAAGAGCCAGGCAAGCGAGAGCAGTCCCAGCCCGATCATTCCGTTCAGGTGCGCGACGACGGTGGTGAGCGCGAGCGCGCCGCCGCTGTCGCCGCGCGCGAGGATGCGCGAGCGCTCGCGCCGCGCGGTGCCGCGCAGGCCTTCGAGCTGAAGAACGGGTTGGAGGAACGTGCGCGCCGTCGCGAAGCGGCCGAGCGTGAGCGCGTGCAGGAGACCCGTCGCGAGCAGGAGGCGCGGCAGCGCGCGCGCAGTAGCGGCGACGGACGCGCGCTCGCCGAACAGCTCGCGCGAGAGCACGTCGAGGGGAATGCGCGCGAACGCTGGCCGCAGAAACCAGAGCGCGAGCACGGCCCAGCCGGGCTCGTCCCCTAACAACCAAACCACCGCGCAGCCCATCGGCAGCGCGAGCGCGAACCAAGTCGCGGCGAGCGGGCGCCACCACGCGCGCGCCATCGCGAAGCCGAGGTCGAGCGCCTCGAGCCCGCTGCGAATGCGCAGTGCGACGCGCGCTCCCGTCGCGGCGCTCACGCGCGCCTCCAGCGCCGGCCGCCGAGCGCGAGCCACACGATCACGAGCAGCCACAGCCCCGCGCCGACCGCGTAACGCACCTGCGCGGGAATCACGGGCTGCCCCGACCAGAGCGCCTCGATCACCGCGGCGATCACGGTGATCGCGATCGTCCCGTAAAGGATGGGCACCGAGCGCAGCGTGGCGGCGCGCAGCATCGCTCCGCGCGAGCGCGGCCCAGTCACGAGCAGCGCGAGGCCCATGCGCATCCCAGCGACGCCCGAGAGCACCACGGCCGTGAGCTCGAACGAGCCGTGCCCGATCACGAAGGGGTAGAAGGTCTCGCCGTAGCCGACGTTCGAGATGTGGCCGGCGACTGCGCCGATCAAGACACCGTTGATGCCGATGATGAAGAGGCTGCCGATGCCGAACAGGATTCCACCGGCGAAGGTGCGGAAGTCGACGCCGACGTTGTTGCCGACGTAGAAGAAGAACATCCCCACGCCTTCCGCGGCGCCGCGCGGCTCGTCGAAGTGATCCGAAGCGGGGTCGTACATCGCCTCGAAACTCGCGACCTGCGCTTCGTCGACGATCGAGTAGACGAGATCCGGCTTGCTTCGCACGCCGAGGAACGTGGCCGCGAAGGAGCCGTAGAAGAACACGCTGAGGAGCAGTGCGAGGCGCCACTCGCGGCGTACTGCGCGCGGAAAGCGGCGCAGGAATAAATCGAGGAAACCGCCCTGCGCGAGGCCGGCGCCGTAGAGCACTTGATGCCCGCGCAGCGCGAGCGCGTTCAGGCGCTGCACGAGCGCGGCGTCGAAGCGGCGGTCGCGCGCGAGCACGAGGTCCTGGCACAACACGCGATACAGGCGCGGGAAGTCTGCGACGACTTTGCGCAGCGCGATCGAGGCGAGCGCGCGCTCGAAGCGCTCCCACTCGGCCGCACGCGCGCGCTCGAACGCCTCCTGCCTCACCGCGCGCGCCCCGCGCCGCGCAGGTGGGCGGCCACCGCCTCGAGCTGCGGAGTCGCGGGCGCACCCGCGCGCAGGAGCGGCGTCGCGAGGGCCGCCAGCTCTTCTCGGCGCGCCGCCGAGAACGCCGCACTGCGCGCGCCGAACGCGAGCACCGCGGCCTGCTCGTCGAGCGCGAGCGGGAGCGCGGGCGGCGCGGGGTCGCTCGCGGCAGTGCGCGGCTGCGGCTGTGCCTTCGCCTCTGTGTAGATCACGAGCGTGCCGGCGGCGTGATCGCCGAGCCGCCGGAAGCCGCGCGAGGCGAGCATCGACGCGAGCGCGAACATGTACGTGCCGGGCAGCATGTCCGCGAACAGCAGCAGGTTGCGCAGCAGCGAGGCCCCCCAGCGAATGCGCGTGCCATCGGCGTGCACCACGCGAATGCCGACCATGCGCTTGCCGAGCGTCTGCCCGTCGCCGAGCAGCTCGAACGCGACGGGGTAGATCACCTCGCCGAGCGCGAAGATCATGAAGATGAGGCCGCCGGCCGCCGCGCCGAACCCAATTCCGATGGGGATCGCCGCGACGGTGTAGAAGACCGAGCGAACGAAGATGTCCGCCGCGAACGCGAGCGCGCGCGCAGGCAAGCCGGCCACGCGCAGCGACAGCTCGACGCCTTCGGGAGTCTCGACGTGGTGCAGCGTGTCGAGCGCCGGCTGCGATTCGTTCACGCGCTGGCCGCTGCCTCGCGGCCGAAGATCTGGCGGTAGGCGGAGGCGAACATCAGGTAGCCGACGACGATCGCGGGGATCATGCCGACGAGGAGCGCCAGAGCGCCGGCGAACATCACGACCGTCGACAGGAGCTGCAGCCCCACGAGCTTCCACATGACGGGACCCGTGCGCTCCCACGAGAGTGAGAAGGCCTCGCCCACCGGGAGCTCGCGATCGGCCATCAGGAACATCGCGGGAAGCGTGCGCGCGGTGACGAGAAAGCTCACGAGTATCCCGAGCGCGTAGCCACCGATCATGCCGGGCACAGACTCGGCGGCAGTCGCGATGAGGTAGGGAATCTGCCCGACCATGCTCGCCACGAACACGACCAGCCACCATGCGAGGCTGCCGGCGAGCGCGACTCCGTAGCGGCTGAAGCCCGCGAACAGATCGCCAATCGCGGCGCCGCCGTCGTACATGCGCACGAAGAAGCGGAACGCGCCCCAGGACAGCACCGGCAGCGCGAGCACGATGCCGATGATCGAGATCATCGAGCCGGCCGACGCGAGCACGAAGAGCAGGCCGGCGCCGAGCCAGAGCGGAAAGTTCGCCCACGTGCGCGCCCACGCCTCCGACAAGCAGCGCCCGATGTCGAAGTCGCCCGTGCCCAGGTCGCCGTCGTGGCCCGACCCGAGATCAGCCCGCGGCGGCGCGTAGAGGTTCTCGCTCATGACGTCCTCCTCGCGGCGATCCTATCAGGGTGAGTGAGTGCCGCGGCGCACAAAGCTCTCAGACACTCACTGCGCGCCGCGCGAGGAGCGCATCCCCTGCCGCGTGATCCGTGAGGCGCGCCGCGAGCTCGTCCACGGGATGCTCGGCGAAAGTGCGAGCGAGCCCGGCAGTCGATGGAGACGAGCGCGGCGGCGCGGCTTGCGACCTGTGCAAGCGCGCCCACGTAGTCGCGAATCGCGATCGCCTTCGGGCGATGCCCGTCCGCCACGAGCGCCTCGCTGATCGCGCGGCCTGCGAAGTACGAGCCGCCGAGCACGAGGACTCGGGACGCGGGGGACCTAATCACTCAGCACTCTCGCGAGGAATGGCAAGCTCACGTCCATGCGGTAGTCGACGTCGCTGTGGTCGTCGTCGAACTCCTCGTAGCGGTGGCGAATGCCGTGCTCCGCGAGGCGACGCGACAGGATGCGCGTGCCGTAGTGGATGTGGAACTGATCGCGCCAGCCGCAGTCGATGTAGATGCCGCGCAGCGACTTCAGCGCGCGCGCGTGCTTCGCGACGAGGTTCACCGGGTCGTGCGTGCGCCAGCGTGCCCAGTTCGCGGCGATGAGCTCTCCGCTCTCGAGGTTGAACGGGAGCCGGAAGCCGAGCGGCGCGCGCGGATCGGGGTCGTAGCTCGCCGCCATGCACACGTTCATGATCGCCATGCTCTCGGCGTGCGAGAGCTTCGGCTTCTTCCACACCGCCGCGAGGAAGCGCTTCACGCGCCCGTCGTCGAAGCCGCGCTGGAGGCCCCGCGCGCTCGCGCGCTTCGCCGCGTCGTAGGCGCCGGGCTTCTGCTTCTGCGGGCGGTGCTTGGCGAGCTCGTTCAAGGTGTTAGGCCAATCTGCCCAGTACACGAAGTCGAAGTACGCATCGCCCGAGTGATTCGCGAGCGCGCCCCAGGTCTCGGGGTACTTCATGCCGTGAATGATCGAGCCGTAACCGCCGCTCGACTTGCCGAAGCAGCCGCGGTGGTCGCGCGACGCGAGCGTGCGGAACTCGCGATCGACGAACGGCACGATCTCGCGCGTGAGGTAGTCCGCGTAGCGGCCGATCGCGGAGGAGTTCACGTACTGGTTGCCGCCGAGCGCGCTGAAGCAATCCGGCAGCACGAGGATCACGGGCGGCATCTTGCGCTCAGTGATCAGCCGCGCCGCGCGCTCGCCGAGGTTCTCGCTGAACGGCTTCCAGTTGAGGTGCGACATGCCAGAGCCCGTGAAGCCGACGAGGTCGTAGAGCACGGGGAAGCGGCGGCCGGCGGCGCCGTCGTACTGCGGCGGCAGCCACACCGCGAGCTTGCGCACGTGCGGATCGCCGAGCGCGTTGCCCTTCAGCGCGCGCGAGACGTGCTCGAGCACGACGACGGTGCCTTCGGACTTGGGTGCGTGTTTGCGTGCCATCGCGTTGCCTCCTCCGGCGCGCGCGGATTCTGCGCTACTCCGCGTGCGTGACCCAGACACTTTCTCGCGCGGAGTTCCGGGCGCGCTACGGACCGTGGGCGCTCGTCGCGGGCGCCTCGGAAGGCTTCGGCGCGGCGTGGGCTCGCGAGCTCGCCGCGCGCGGCTGCGACGTCGTGCTGGTCGCGCGCCGCGAAGAGCAGCTCGCCGCGCTCGCGCGCGAAATCGAGCTCACGCACGGCGTCGCAACGCACGCAGTCGTCGCGGACCTCGCTTCGCACGACATCGCAGGTGCGCTCGCGCGCGCAGTCGGCGCGCGGGAGATCGGCCTGCTCGTCTACAACGCCGCGCAGCCGAGCCCCGGCGCGTTCGCGGCGCAACGCGCGGAGGATCTCTCCCGCGCACTCGACGTGAACTGCCGCGCGCCGCTGCTGCTCGCGCACCACTTCGGTGCGCAGATGCTCGCGCGGAGGCGCGGTGGCGTGATCCTGATGACTTCGCTGTCGGGCGTTGCAGGCTCGAGCTGGGTCGCGACCTACGCAGCCACGAAGGCCTTCGACTGGGTGCTCGCCGAGGGCCTTCACCACGAGTGGAAGCCGCACGGCGTCGACGTGCTCGCCGCCGTCGCCGGCCTCACCGATACGCCGCACGCCCGCTCAACCGGCGTGCAGGTCGACGCGATGCCCGCGATGCGGCCCGAGGACGCAGTGCGCGACCTGTTGGGCGCGCTCGGCACCGCGCCCTACGCCGTCGCCGGCGACGCCAACCGCGCCGCGCTCACGATGCTCGAATCGCTCCCTCGCTCCCAGCGCAGCGCCGGCCTCTCCACCTCGACGCTCTCTCTCTACGCGGATGCGCCCAAGCGCGCGTAGGCGAACACGCCCAACTGCCCGGCGCACCTCGCTCGCGGGCGACTACGACCTCGCGATCGCGGACGGCGGCAGCTGCACCGGCTCGGCGATACTCGAGTACGACGAGGCGCCGAGCGGAACCGAGCTGCCGATGCCGGCAGGCGTCGCGGCGAGCGCCACGATCGTGGCCCAGGAGAAGATGCCGCTCGGCACGGACGTCGTGCTCAGCGTCACTCCGCCCTAACAACAGCCGCCTCACTCCATCAGCGCTTCTTCCGCTGCCTCCGCAATCTCGGTATCGCTCGACTCGGCGAGGCGTTCGAGCGCATCGCGCGCGGGGCGCTCGTCGAACCACGAGAGCTGGTCGATCGCGGCGAGCACGACGCGCTTGTCGGAGTCCTCGGTCGCCGCGACCAGCGCGTCGACGGCGCGCGGCTCCTCGCTGTCGCCGAGTGCGACCACCGCCGCTTCGCGCACCGCCGGGTCCGCGTCTTCGCGCGCGCGGCGCATCAGCTCCTCGAGCCCAGCGCCCTCCGCGTCCAGGTCGAGCACTTCGTTCACGCGCTGCTCGGACTCGCTGAGCTCAGGCCGCGGTTCCGCACCCGCAACGGGCGCATACGCGTCCGGCACTTCGCTCGCGCTCGGAGCAGCGGCCTCCGCTCGCGCAGCAGGCGCCGAAGCGGATTCCGGCGCCGCCGCTTCGTCGTCACCGCACGCGAGGGCCGCGAGTGCCGCGCCGCAAGCGAGCGCTCGTAACCACTGCGCTCGCGCGCTCATCGCGCGCACTCCTGCGCGCGCAGGAGGCGCCCTGGCAGCGCGCCGGTCGGCGCATCGTTCTGCGCCACGATCTCACCCGCGACGATCGTCGCCTCGTAGCCGCGCGCGCCCTGCAGGAAGCGCGCGCCGCCGGCGGGAAGGTCGTGCTCCATGCGCGGCGGCAGCAGCTCGAGATTGGCGAGGTCGATCAAGTTGAGGTCGGCCTTCTTGCCGGGCGCAATCACGCCGCGGTCGCCGATCCCATAGAGATCGGCGGTGTCCTGCGTCATGCGCTTCACCACGAGCTCGAGCGGCAGTCGCGGCCCGCGCACGCGGCCCTTCACCCAGTGCGTGAGCATGAACGTCTGAATGCTCGCGTCGCAGATGATCCCGCAGTGCGCGCCGCCGTCGCCGAGGCCGAGCGCCGCGCGCGGGTGAAGCACCATCTCGCGAATCGGGTCGCACGAGAGCCCCGCGTAGTTGAGCACCGGCATGAGTAACAACTCGCGCCCATCGTTCTCGAGCAGCTTGTCGTACAGGAACTCCTCGGGCTCGCGGCCGACGCGCTTCGCGAGCGCCTCGATCGAATCCTCGTAGCTCGGCTCGTAGTTCGGCGGCGTCCCGATCGGGAAGGTGCGGCCATACTGCGTCGCGAGCATCGAAGGCTGCGCGGGATTCGCTTCGGCGAGGATGCGCCGCTTGATCTCGGGATCGCGCAGCTTGCGAACGCGCTCCTCGAACGGGAGCCCGAGCAGCGCCACGAACGTCGGCCGGTCGTTGAACGGATGGATCTTCGTCTGGTGGCCGATCATCAGCCCGAACGGGCGGCCGGCGACCTGCGGATAGATCTGCGCGCCTTCCTCGAGCGCCGCGACCGAGAGCTCGAACTGCTCGCGCCACAAGTCGGGCGCCGCGTTCACCTGCAGCAGCGTGAACGTCACCGGACGGCGGATCTCGCGCGAGAGGCGGCGCATCCAGTCAATCTCGCGCTTCGGCGCCGCGATGTCCTCGCCGGCCGCGCCGGCACCCGCGAGCTCGAAGATGCCGCGGCCGAGCTCGCCGAGGACGCGGCCGATGCCGAACAGCTCGTCCTCGGCTGCGAAGGTGCCCGGCACCGGCTTTCCGTCGATCGCGCGGTGGGCGATGGTGCGCGACATCGAGAAACCGAACGCCCCGGCAGTCAGACCCTCCTTAACAAGTGCTGCCATCGCCGCGATGTCTGCGGGCGTGGCGGGTTGGTTCTTCGCACCGCGCTCGCCCATCACGTAGGCGCGCACCGCGCCGTGCGGCACCTGCGTGCCCACGTCCATCGTCCAGCGCCGCTTCGCGAGCGCATCGAGGTACTGCGGGAACGTCTCCCACTCCCACGCGATGCCCTCGTGCAGCGCCGTGCCGGGGATGTCCTCGACGCCTTCCATGAGGCGAATCAAGAAGTCGTGCTGATCCGGCCGCACCGGCGCAAAGCCGACGCCGCAGTTGCCCATCACCACCGTGGTCACGCCGTGCTGGCTCGAGGGCGCGAGCTGCGCGTCCCACGTGACCTGCCCGTCGTAGTGCGTGTGGATGTCGACGAAGCCGGGCGTGACGGTGAGGCCGTCGGCGTCGAGTGTGCGCCGCGCGCTGCCGAGGGCGCGGCCGACCTCGACGATGCGACCGCCGGCGATCGCGACATCCGCGGTGCGCGCCGGCGCGCCCGTCCCATCGACCACCGTGCCGCCGCGAATCAAGAGATCGAAGGCCATCGCGCGCTCCTCCTGCGAAGCGCGCGCAGCTTAGGCGCGTGCGCTGGCCGCCGCGCCAGGAGAGGCGCGCCGATTCGGGCGAGCCCGAACGGCTGAGACGATTCGGCCCGGCCGGAATGTCTTACCCGCTCCCAACCCCCCGCCCTGGCAGTGATTTTCTCTCGCTCCGCGCCTCATCTCGCGCTGCATCCGGATGCAGGGATGCTCTGTGCACGAGGCCCCGTTGGTGCTCGCAGCTCGCTGGCCAAGCTCGCGGAAGCACGGTGACATCGGCTGCGACCCGGACTCGCGGCGCTACCTTGCTTTCCCTTCACCCCATCCCGAGCTCGAGGCAACGCCATGAACCGCATTCGCGCCGCGCGGCAAGCGCGCGGGTGGACCCAAGCCGATCTCGCAACGCGCGCGCGTGTGTCGGCGCGCACGATTCACGCGGTCGAGAAAGGTGAGGACTGCCGGCAAGCGACGAAGCGGCGAATTCTGATCGCGCTCGGCGTGCCTTGGGATGAGCGGTACGACTACTTCCCGCGCATGCAGAGCGTCAGGCCCATCGCAGCGCCGCGAATCGCGGAGCGCGAGAGCGCTTAACGCGAAAGCTCGAGGCCCGTAGCGCGCGGCGCGCTCCTCACTCGAGCTCGACGCCGACTCCTGCCGGCTGCTCGAAACCGCCGCTCACCTCGCCCGGCCGCGAGTGCACGACTTTGCAGAAGAGCCGCGCGCGAGTGGGCGACAGCTCGTGCTCGACCCGGCGACCGCAGCACGCGGTGAAGGGCCGACGTGCACAGTGCTTCACGCTGCGCGGCCGGAGGCTCGGCACCCACGACCACGCCGATTCGACAGTTTGCTCGCGTTCCGCAGCTTTCCCTTGCAGCGGACCGCTCGCCGTAACGAACCTGCGCGAAGACGACTTCGAAGGAGCAGCCGTGACTCGCGCTGCAATCGCCTGCGCACTTGCCTTGAGCCTGGCTTCGCAAGCGCTTGCGGCCGGCGATCGGAGCGCCGCGGGCGTGCGCGAGGCGCTGAGCGTCGCGACCGAACGCGCGGTCGCCGCCGCCTCGAAGCCCGGCGGTTTCCTCGACAACCCGCTGATCCACATCAAGCCGCCGAAGACCGTGCGCAAGATCGGCAAGGCGCTGCACACGATCGGCATGGGCCAGCAGGTCGACGAGCTGGAGGTGGGGATGAACCGCGCCGCGGAGCGCGCTTCGAAGGAAGCGAAGCCTGTCTTCGTCGACGCGATCAAGGGCATGACGCTCGAAGATGCGCTCGGCATCGTGCGCGGCGGCGACACCGCTGCGACCGACTACTTCCGCACCGCGACGGAGGAGAAGCTGCGCGCGCGCTTCAAGCCGATCGTCGCGACGTCGCTCTCGCACGTCGGGGCGCGCAATCAGTACAACGCGCTCGTCGAGCGCTATCGCGCGCTGCCACTCGCCGAGCCCACGACGCTCGACCTCGACGACTACACGACGAAGAAGACGCTCGACGGCTCTTCACGCTGCTCGCCGACGAGGAGCGCAAGATCCGCAAGGATCCGCTGAAGCGCACGACACGGTTGTTGCGGAGCGTGTTCGGGCGGTGAAAGTACGCGCGCTCTTGCTCGCGGTGGCTGCGCTGCTCGCGCTCGCGAGCGCACCCTGAACCACCCGCGGCGCTCGAAGCTCGCGTGGGTACACTGCGCGCCGCTCGCGCCGGTAGCTCAGCTGGATAGAGCACCAGGCTTCGAACCTGGGGGTCGGGGGTTCGAGCCCCTCCCGGCGCGCCATGCAACCTCGGCGAGATTGTTGGGGATTTCGTCGCTACGGCCTTCGGTCTCCCGGATGTTCTCAGCGCGGGGGGCCGTCTGGGGCCGTCCAGGAGCGCCGAAATCGAGGAAGCCGAGGTCGTGCTCCTCGTCTCCGAGTGCGTGTGCATAGACCCTGAGCGTCAACGCGGGGTCAGCGTGACCGAGCACGTCGGCGACCCAGCGCACGCTTTTCCCGGCGCGCAGCGCGAGCGTTGCCCACGTGTGGCGCGTGCAATGCAGCTTGAGGGCGCGCACGAAGCGCCCGCGCTTCTGGCAGTGGCGCAGAAGGCGATACCACGAGCGTTCAACGTTCCGGGGCTCCAATGCGCCGCCGACCTCGGAACAGAACACCCACGCGGGAACCTCACCCTTCCAGCGGGCGAGTGCTTCGCTCTTGCGAGTCGCGAGCACGTCGAAGAGTTGCTCCGCGAGCGCGTGCGTCATCGGGACCTTCCGCGCGCGACCGCTCTTCGGCGTCGTCACACCTTCCTTCGTTACTGCACGCCGTACCGTGAGCGTACGCGCTTCGAGGTTGACGTCCGCCCACTGCAGGCCGAGCGCCTCACCGCGGCGCATGCCCGTCGCAAAGAGCAGCGCGAGCAGGGGCGCAAATCGCGGGTCCGTCTCGCGGGCTGTTTCGAGCAGCGTCGCCACTTCGTCGCGACTCCACGTCTCGACCTCCTCGGTTTCGACCGCGGAGGCTTGGTGCACTCGTCGCAGCATCTCACCCATGCCAGAGGCGGGGTTGCGTTGAAGCTGGCCTTCTCGCACGAGGAGCGTGAGCACACGGCGAAGAATCGAGAGATCATTGCGAACGGTACGCGGATGGCGTCCCGCTTCGACCTTCGCGCTGACGTAGGCCATCAGATCAGCCTCGCGAAGTTCGCGAAGATCCTTGGACCCAAAGAACGGGATCAGATGCCTCTTTAGGATCCCCTCGGCGAGTTCGCGCGTGGACGGTTTGAGCGTCGCCTCGTACGCCGTCAACCACGACCGCAAGGCTTCGTCAGTCGGAAGAGGCTTCTCCGCGCCGCGTGGGCGGAACGTGCCCAGCGCAAGTGCCGCATTAATCTTCTCGGCGATCTTCTCCGCGCGAGCGTTGTCTTTCTTCGCCGACCCGACACGCTTCTTCGTCCGCTTACCGTCGTAGTGCGTGAAAACCCACCACGCGCCGCGTTCGAACTTCACCTTCGCAGCCATCGCTATCTCCTCGCGCTTCCTCGAAGCAGCCGACGCACGGCTTCGCGAATCAGTGCCGCGGCGGGAACTTGAACACGCTCCGAAAGCGTTCGCAGCGCGTCCAGGTCCCTTCGCGGGATGTCGAACGTGAAACGCACGGCATCGTCGAGTTCGGGCGGTCTCCCGGCACCCTCCCGCGCTCCGCCCCAGGTCCCCTTCCGCTTCGCCGCCACGCCCGGAGCATACGCCCATTCGATTCGAATATCCATGAATTCATTCAAGGTATTCGAGTACGTCACGAACTGCCCTGTCGGTCGCCGCGCCTTCCTCCGTGGCCCTCTCCTCTTGCCATCGCTCGAAGGGGCGGACGGGGAAGAGCAAGACGTTGCCGACGTGGTAGTGCGGAATCTCCGGCGTCATTCGGCGCAGCGTGGCAATCGAGACGCCCAGCGCCGCCGCCATCTCCCCCGCGCGTAATGCGAGGCGGCACGAGAGAACGGGAGCAGCGACCGCTCCCTTTTCGCCGTGGGGGGAGGGGGCGGATTCAACAGAGCGTTTCCCCTCGTCCTTCACGACGGGGTTCCCCACTTCCGCCTGGAGAAGTCTCGAAGCTGACGTGTCACGCGCGAAGCAAGGTCACCCGAGTTCAAAGCCCACTCTGCCTGGTCTCCGGCTTCGGAGCGCGCGACCGCTTCAAGCGCGGCCCGACCCTCTAGATCGGAGACGCCACGAGCCTGGCGCGCGGCGCGAAACTCGGCGTTGACCTCCTTCACTGGGGTCAGCACGACCATCATCTCGACCCTCTCCCGCTCTCGCTCATCAGCCGCCGCCTGCGCGCGCTGCGCGCTTGCGGCGGAAGAGCGGCTTCGCCGCGCAGAGCCCTGGAAGCGGGAAGGTGAGGGTCGGTCTCTGTAGCCGGTCGCTTCACTTCCTCCGATCTCCTCACCCTTAAGAAACCTTTCTTTTATTAGGTGAGTCTGAGGAAGAGTCTGAGTAGGAGTCTGAGTCTGCGGAGGGGGAAGATCGGAGGCAGCTCCTGCCCCGCGGTCGGGTGCGAGGTCTTGGAGTTCTGCGTACTTAGGCCAGTCGATCGCGATGACATCGCCGCGGTGTTCGCAAGAGAACCCCGCCGCGTCGCCAGCTTCTCGGAGCACGGCGAGTGCCGCATCGAGCCGACGCCTCCCGGTGATCTGGAACGCGATCGGTGCAGTCAGGCAAGGCTTACATGCGGCCTCGCGAGATAACCCATTGCGCGCCCACTTCGTGTTCATGTGGCACTGGAGACGAACGAAGGTTGCGAGCACATCGTTCGACCAAGGGTGGTCGGCGACTTCGTCGTAGACACGGAGCCACTTCTTGCGAGCCGTCGCCATCTACGGCGTCTCCGCGCGCTCGCGAACCGGCACCACGAGCCGCAACTCCAAGCCGATCGCGATGGCCACATCCGCGAGCGGCCAACTTGTCCACCACGACTCGCCGCGCTTCCCGTCTGTCGTTGCATTGGTGCATCCGCCAGGAGCAGCGAGCCCAAGCGGGTGCTTCCCTAGATGGCTGCATTCCCGACTGACGCAGGCGCAGACTCCACGATCCCGAATCCACCAGCATGGGAACAGAGGCCAGCCTTGCTCCGAATAGGAGAGAGCGGCGACATGTAAACCGGATTCAGGCTGGGCCACGTCGCACCTCCGCGTTGGGGTCCGACGTGCTCGTTCTCCTGCTCTGCTCACTCCATTCGATCAGGTCCGCGAGGCAGTAGCGGACACGCCCGCCGTGCTTCCGAAACGGCGGACCTCCACCACGGACGCGGAGGCCCTCTAGCGTCCGCGGCGAGATCCTGAGCAATTCGCCAGCGTTCGCCGTGTCAAGAAAGACGCTCCCCTCGTCGCGATTGCGTCTGTCCACGCCGTGTTACCCCCACGTACTCGACTGTGCGTGAGTACGGAGAACAACATCATAAGACGAAATCGGGGCGAAACAAGTGGCGGGGGAATAGAAGCGCCCGAGCCGATAGTCATCCTTTGAGAGAGCGGCTTGAGGGGTACGGACGTTCTCGGAAGTGAGATTCTACGAGAACACATATCAACATAATGTCAACATAATGTAAGGCAATGATGTGCACGATGGCACAAAACACTCCATCCAGCATGCCATTGTAGGACTTGATCGTGCCGCGTCTGGTAACCGCGGATTTCCTGTTCACGAAAGCAACAGCGTTTATCTGCACAAAACTTCAATTGGGCTGACCTGATCCAGGTTTCTCGGACCAGCTGATTCCTGGGAGAATGGCTTCCGACGAAAGGAAGCCCCCCGTGAAGAAGAGCCGGTTTTCGGAAGAGCAAATGGTGAAGATCCTGCGCGAGGCGGACTTGTTACGGGCGCGCTCGCGTGTCTCCTGCCGCAGGTGATGGACGGCGAGTACCGCATGATCCAGAACGCGCTCTCGGGATCGCTGTGTGCGGGCTCCGAGAGCTCGCGTGGCGCGATCGGCTGGGCGGCGCTGCTCGCGGCGATCGTGGTCGCGACGTGCGTCGCGACGAGCTTCACGGTTGGCAGCGGCGACGAGCGGCGTAACCATGTGTGGAGCTGGGACGTCGTGCTGGACCGGACCGATGATGGTCGGCCGAATAGCCAATGAGATACAAAACCAACAGCTCGATCCGAATCAGCCTCGCAGGTGTGTTTTGTCTCGCCGAACTGATGACAAACCCCGTCGTCGCCAGCGAGTCAACAGCCCGCTTGGCAGCGTCCTGCGTCGCGACTGCCGCGCCGCAGGGCGTGACTTTTGAGGGCACACCGACATGGCGTACCGGGGATGGTCTGCCGCCCCACTGTGAGGTACGCGGGTTTGCGGCCAGCAAAATCCGCTTCGTGATACGCCTGCCCGCAGAGTGGAAGGAACGACTCCTGCTGGCCGGCTGTGGCGGGTTCTGCGGCGAGTTGCTGGCTGACAAGTCGGGGCGTAGCAATTCGATCAACGCATCCTTGCGCCGTGGCTACGCCGCCATCAGTCATGATGGCGGACATCAAGGGGCCTCTTGGGACACGGACTGGGCGAGTGACAGCGAGGCGCTTGAGATCTGGGCGCACAAACTATTGCCCATCATGACGAACGTCGGCATCGCCATCGCCGAGTCGGTCTATGGCACTGCGCCCCGCTACAAGTATTTCTCAGGATGCTCGAACGGCGGGCGTCTCGGCATGATGGCTGCGCAGCGCTACCCCGGACTCTTCGACGGTATCGCCGCCGGCGCCAGTATCTTCGATCTGAGCGGCACCGCCGGGCTTTGGGGTGCGTGGATGACCCGACAGACGCTTGTCGATGGCAAACCCGTCATCGCACCCGAGCGCTGGGCATTGGTACACCGCAAGATCCTGCAGCGCTGCGACGCACTCGATGGACAGCGCGATGAGCGAATCGACGCGCCTCGTGACTGCAAGATCGATTTTGCAAACTTCACGATGGGCGATGATCCTTTGACCGTCGCCGAGGTAGAGGCGCTACGCGCGCTCTATGGCGGGGTACGCGACACCCGCGGCAAGGTCATCTATCCCACACTCGAGTTTGGCGCGGAATTCTTTGCTGATATTTGGCTCGGCGGGGCGCCCGATCGCCCGGCTTGGGGCGTGCTGGCCTCGCAGGGATATCGTCAAATGCTCGCGGCCAGTCTGGGCATGGCCGACGCCGCCCTCGCCGGCAAGACCGCGGGGGCGACGAGTGCGTCCGCTGAAGTCGAGGCCGTGCAAGCGATGATCGCGCGCTCGCCGGTGCCCGCAATCACCGATGCAGTCGATACCGACCTGCAGGCACACGCCCGCTCTGGCAGCAAGCTGCTGCTCTATCACGGCCTCGCCGATCCGCTGATCATCCCGCAACCGCTCGAGGCGTATTACGCCGATGCGGCCGAGCAAGCGGGCGGCCTGGCTGCGCTGCGCGAACACACGCGGCTCTTCATGATCCCGGGCTGGGGTCATTGCTGGGAACGGCCGGTGAGCGCGGGCGATGACTTCGATCCGCTCGCCGCGGTAGAAGGCTGGGTCGAGCGGGGCGAAGCGCCGAACTCCCTGCCCCTGCGGCTACGTGATGGGCAGCGTATCTTGCAGGTGCCGATGCGCTGAGATCGCCGCGCTAGCTCACCGGTCGTCGCGACTGCGTGATGCGAAAGCGCGCCGCCGAGTCTACTGCCCCGGTCCGGTCCCCGGTACGACCCTATCGGGCGTCGCGGCCTTCGAGCATCTGCAGCACGAAAGCGCAGTCGCGGGCGTGCTCGCGGTAGCGCTGGTAGCGCCCAGACTTGCCGCCGTGTCCCGCCTCCATGTTGACCACGAACAGCAGTGGGTTGCGGTCGGTCTTGTGGGCCCGCAGCTTGGCCACCCACTTGGCGGGCTCGTAATACTGGACCTGGCTGTCGTGCAGACCGGCGGTGACCAGCATCGCGGGGTAGGCCTGGGCCCGGATGTTGTCGTACGGCGAATAGGACGCCATGTAATCGTAAAAAGCCTTGTCTTTGGGGTTGCCCCACTCGTCGAACTCGTTGGTGGTCAGAGGGATGCTTTCGTCGAGCATGGTGGTCACCACGTCGACGAAGGGCACGTGCGCGATGACGCCGCGGTAGAGCTCGGGCCGCTGGTTGATCACCGCCCCCATCAACAGGCCACCGGCGCTGCCGCCCCGCGCGAACACCTTGCCGGGGGCGGCGATGCCTTGGGCCAGGAGGAACTCGGTGACGTCGACGAAGTCGGTGAAGGTGTTCTTCTTGCTGAGCAGCTTGCCGTTCTCGTACCAGCGCCGGCCGAGCTCCTGGCCGCCACGGACGTGGGCGACGGCGACCGCCACACCACGGTCGAGCAGGCTCAGCAACGTCGAGTCGAACTCCGGGTCGTTGGCGTAGCCGTACGAGCCGTAGCCCTCGATGAGCAGGGGGTTGCCCCCCGGCTGGCGCCGGTCCTTGCGGTAGACGAGCGACACGGGGACAGTGGCGCCGTCGCCGGCGGGCGCCTGGAGGTATTCGCTGGCGTAGGCCGCCGGGTCGAAGGGGCCGAGCACCGGCTCGCGTTTGAGCTGCTTGCGCTCGCCGCTGACCAGGTCGAGCTCGTAGGTGGTGTCCGGCGTCGACAGCGAGGTGTAAACGTAGCGGACCTTGGTGCTGTCGGGGTCGGGCAGGTCGATCAGCGACATGGTGTAGGTCGGCTCTTCGGCCGCCACCAAGGAGGGCTCCCCCTTCTTGGGCAGCAAGCGCACCTTGCGCAGCCCGCCCGAGCGCTCGTCGACCGCGACGAAGGTGTTGTAGAGGCCGAAGCCTTCGACGAAGGCGTCGTCGCGGTGGGGCACCAGATCCTTCCAGGCGGTGCGCTTGGCGGACGAGGCCTCGGGCACCTCCAGGAGGCGGAAGTTCGTCGCCTGCCAGTTGCTGCGGATGACGAAGCGCCCGTCGAGGTGGTCGACCGAGTATTCGTGGTCCTTTTCGCGCGCCGCGAACACCTTGGGGGCGCCCTCGGGGCGGGCGGCCTCGATCAGGCGCACCTCGCTCGCCAGCGTGCTCCATAGGAAGATCCCGACGTACTTGCGCGACTTGGTGGTGTAGATCGAGGTGTAATAGGCCGTGTCCGGCTCCTCGTAGACGAGGGTGTCGGCGCCGGTGGCGCCGAGGCGGTGGCGGTACACCCGGTAGGTGCGCAGCGTCACCGCTTCCTTGGTGACGTAGAAGAACGTGCGGTCGTCCGCCCACTCGACGTTGCCCGCCAGATCGGTGGCGGTGTCCGGCAACAGCTGCCCGGTCTGGAGGTCCTTGAGGCGCAGGACGTAGAGGCGCCGCCCGGTGGTGTCCTCGGTGTAGGCGAGGGTCCGCCCGTTGGGGCTCACCTGGATGGCGCCCACCTGGTAGAAGCCGTGTCCTTCGGCGAGGGCGTTGGCGTCGAGCAGCACCTCTTCGGGCGCCTCGAGGGTTCGCTTGCGCCGGGCGTAGATCGGATACTCGCGCCCCGTCTCGTAGCGGACGTAGTACCAGTAGCCGCGGTCGAAGACGGGCACCGTCGAGTCGTCCTGCTGGATGCGCGCGACGATCTCCTCGTAGAGCGGCTCGATGACGCTCGGGCGCAGCATGGCCTCGGCGTAGAGGTTCTCCGACCTTAGGTACGACAGCACGTCTTCCTTGGAGCGCGTGTCGTCGCGCAGCCAGTAGTAGGGGTCGACTCGGACCCCGTGGGGAGAGGTCACGTCGAACGGTCGTGCCTCCGCCACCGGGGCGTTGGGCTCGACCACCTCGGCGCCGCCGCGCGGCACCGGCGCCGGTTGGGACCCGCCGCAGGCGAGCGAGAGGGACAGGAGGAGGGTTTGCAGCAGGCCTAGGCGACGGAGACGCAGGAGCATGGCGCGTGCACATAGCCGGCCGGGGAAGCGAGGGCCAGAGCCCCCACGTCCTACTCCAACATCACCCGATCCGGCAGCTCATTGGGGTCGTCGCCGCGCCGTGGGAAGTGCTGCGCCTGAGCCCGCAGCACATGCCCGTTCACCCGGATTCAGGGCCCCTGATCACGAACCCGGCCCGCTCGGAAAGGACATTGGCCTTCATTACGCGGCCCACCGCCCGCCTCGCGGCCTTCTCGAGGGCGGAGCCTGACCTGATCCAGGTTTCTCGGTCCAGTTGATTCCTGGGAGAATGGCTTCCGACGAAAGGAAGCCCCCCGTGAAGAAGAGCCGGTTCAGCGAAGAGCAGATGGTGAAGATCCTGCGCGAGGCGGATCGCGTCCCGGTGCCCGAGGTCGCGAAGCG
>Ga0194131_10001275_pt1 | contig 43285 bp, 44 predicted proteins | sample TA2KigO120mmetaG_FD_148631 | JGI IMG/M metagenome (GOLD analysis project Ga0194131, IMG submission 148631) | Freshwater microbial communities from Lake Tanganyika, Tanzania - TA2015053 Kigoma Offshore 120m | ecosystem: Environmental > Aquatic > Freshwater > Lake | place: Tanzania: Lake...
AGTCGGCTTTGCGATGTCCGGTTCTCCGAGCGAGGCCTTGAGTATACATGAGGTTGCCCGCCGGAGGTCAAATCAGGATCAGGTCGCGTGGGATGACCTGCGTCACCCCACGACCAGGATGCCCGCGATGGTCTTTCGCCCCCGCCGTAAAACGAGGAATTGCCCGTCGACGAGGTCGCTCGCGGGGGGTCGGAAGCCCTCGTCGGTCACTCTCACGTTATTCACATACGCCCCACCCTCCCCAATGGTGCGGCGAGCAGCCCCCCGACTCGGGGACAAGCCCGCTTGGGTAAAGAGGTCGACCACATCGGGAAGCAGGCCGTCGGCGAGGTCGGCGCGGGCAATCTCGGCATGCGGCACCTCGCGCAGGGCCGCCCCCAGCACGTCGCCGGGCACGGCCGAGAGGTCTCCGTCGCCGAAGAGCGCCTGGGCAGCTGCCTCCACGGCAACGGTCGCGCGCTCCCCGTGGACGAGCGTGGTCAGTTCGCGGGCAAGGGCTCGCTGCGCCTCCCGCTTGGCCGGATCGGCAAGGGTCGCTGCCTCGAGCTGCTCGATCTCGGAGTGCGGTCGCATGCTGTAGAGGCGAAGGTAGGTGGCCACATCACTATCGTCGGAATTGAGCCAAAACTGATAGAAGGCGTAGGGGCTGGTCATACTCGCATCCAGCCACACGGTGCCCGACTCGGTCTTACCGAACTTCGTGCCATCGGCCCTGGTCACCAGCGGCGTCGTCAAAGCGTGCACGTGCGCGCCCTCGACGCGGCGGATCAGGTCAACACCGGCGGTGATGTTGCCCCACTGGTCTGAGCCGCCCATCTGCAAGCGGCAATCGTGGGAGCGAAAGAGCTGGAGGTAGTCGTGAGACTGCAGCACCTGGTAGCTGAACTCGGTGAAGGAGATGCCGTCGCCGGCCAGGCGTGCAGCAACAGCCTCGCGGTCGAGCATGCGGTTGACGCTGAAGTGCTTGCCGATATCGCGCAGGAACTCGATGACGTCGACTCCCTGGGTCCAGTCATAGTTGTTGACCACCTGCGCGGCTGCCGGCCCATCGAAGTCAAAGAATCGCTCGAGCTCACGGCGCAGGCGCGACCCCCAGTCGACGACGACGTCAACAGCGTTGAGGGTGCGCTCCCCCGTCATCTTGGGGTCCCCGATGAGGCCGGTGGCGCCGCCAACCAGCGCCAACGGGCGATGGCCATGCGCCTGGAAGCGCCGCATCGTCTGGATCTGGAGCAGGTTGCCCAAGTGAAGGCTTGGCGCTGTGGGATCGAAGCCGACGTAGTAGGTGATCGGTCCCTCAGCGAGCTGAGTGGCGAGGGCGTCGAGATCGGTGCTGCTGGCAATCAGGCCGCGCCACGACAGGTCATCGATGAGGGCGTTCACGACCACGCATCCTCTCTCACCATCCGGGGGGACGCCTCGGCGCCGCCGAGGAATGAGTAGATCGGCACCTGGCCACCGAGCTCAGCGTCGGCACCGACAAGCGTCGCAACAGCAACAGGGTTCATGACGTCCTCCTCGAAGCAGGACGATACGGGCTCACCGTCGGATGGTCGGTGGCGAAACGCCAGGGCGTGAGGGCGCCGTCACCGGAGACGCCCGTGCGCGGCCCCGTCACGGCCACCGGCATCGGCGTGCGCGGGAGTGAGAGCCGCACCGAAGAATCGGGGTCGAGCAGGTCCACGCCGTCAAGCGCCCCGGTCAGACCGAGCGCGACGGAGAGCCGGGCGGGACCGCGCGCGAGGTCGCGATCAGCCGTTGCCGAAGGGCGCCGCTCGCGTGCGATGTCGATTCCCTCGATGACCTCCCCCGCGCGGATGAGCACGGCTGAGGCGGATCCTGACGGCCCGGTCACGACGTTGGTGCACCAGTGCATGCCGTAGGTGAAGTAGATGTAGGCATGGCCGGCCGGACCGAACATGGTGGCGTTGCGGGCCGTCTGACCGCGGAAGGCGTGCGAGCCGGGGTCCTCCCCCACGCCGCCGTAGGCCTCGACCTCCGTGATGCGGACGACGACAAGGTCGGTGCCCACGCGGGAGGAGATCTGCCCGCCCAGCAGCATCGGGGCCACGTCGTGTGCGGCGCCGGCGAGTCGTTGGCGTCGCGACGGCATGCGGACAGTCTGCGGGAGGTTGCCCGCCCACGTTCGCTCCCCCCGGCGCGCCGGGGGCGGGCAACCTGGCCCGGCGGGACGGCCACGCCGTCCCTATCGGGCCACCCAGACCTTCGCGGAGGGGTCTGACAGTCAGGCCGGTCGCGGCACCAGCAGGGCGACGGCCACCCCGACGAGCACCCCACCGGCGTTGGCGATCATGTCGCCGAGTTCGACGGACCTCAGGCCCAGGACACCCTGGGTCATCTCCAGGAAGAACCCATAGGCCACCAGGCCCAAGGCTGTCGGTGCGAGCCTGGGTGAGCGCTGGGCCAGCATCACGCAAAAGGCCAGGAGTGCATATCCCACGCCGTGCAGGACCATGGCGAGAGTGTCACCGAGGTCGGCGATTTCGAGGCCGGGGGTACCCCTTGGCGGCAGGAGGGCGGCCGCGGCCGCGAGGACCGCGAGGACCATCGCGGCGACGATCCAGACGACTCGGGGAATGCCCAGGACTCGATCACTCATGATTGTGCAGGCCCAGCAGCCCACGCCGCATCCGCAGCGATCATCGCGCGAGCGGACGAGATCTGCTCGCGCACTCGGATCGGCGCCGTGCCACCGAAGGAGGACCGAGACGCCACGGACCCCTCGACCGAGAGGACCTCGCGCACCCCTGGCCCGAGATGCTCGGAGATGGCAGCCAGGTCGACATCATCGAGGTCCCACAACTCCTGGCCACGCCGCTCCGACGCGCGCACGCAGGCCCCAGCGATCTCGTGCGCATCACGGAAAGGAACGCCGCGGCGCACGAGCCACTCGGCGATATCCGTGGCCAGTGCGAAGCCCTCGGGTGCGGCGATCGACATGCGGGTGCGGTCAAACGTCAGGGTCGCAATCATGCCGCTGACTGCGGGCAGGACGAGGAGCAACTGCTCGACCGCGTCAAAGACCGGCTCCTTGTCTTCCTGCAGATCGCGGTTGTAGGCAAATGGCATGCCCTTAAGGGTCGCGAGCAGTCCGGTGAGGTCACCGATCAGCCGGCCTGACTTGCCGCGAATCAACTCGGCGACATCGGGATTCTTCTTTTGCGGCATGATCGAGGATCCCGTCGACCAGGCGTCGTCGAGAGTGGCCCAGCCGAACTCGCGGGAGGTCCAGAGCACGACCTCCTCGCCAATACGCGACAGGTGAACGCCGATCATCGCTGCAATGAAGAGGAATTCCGCCACCCAGTCACGATCACTCACGGCGTCGATGGAGTTGGCCAGTGCGCCTCGGAAGCCGAGTTCGGCCGCTACCGCCTGCGGGTCGAGTCCCAGTGACGAGCCGGCCAGAGCCCCAGCACCCAGCGGCGAGAGCGCATTGCGGCGATCCCAGTCACGCAGGCGATCGACGTCGCGACCGAGCGCATGCACATGCTTGGCGAGTTCATGGCCAAACGAAACAGGCTGCGCGTGCTGGAGGTGGGTGAAGCCAGGCGCGAGTGTGTCGACATGGGCCTCGGCCTGCTCGAGCAGTGCGATCTGCAGGTCGATAACCCCCGCGGCGATCGCTCGAGCCTGGTCCCGCAGGTAGAGCCGGAAGTCGGTCGCCACCTGGTCATTGCGGCTGCGCCCGGCGCGGAGCTTGCCGCCCAGGGGGCCAAGGCGCTCGAGGAGTCCGCGCTCGATGGCCGTGTGCACGTCTTCGTCGTCGGCCTGCGGCGTGAAGGCGCCGGACGCGATGTCGACAGCCATGGCATCGAGGACATCGATGACCTGGGTGAGTTCGTCGTCGGAGAGGAGCCCGGCCCGCTGAAGGACGCGGGCATGGGCCGCGGTCTGCCGGACGTCGTAGGGCGCCAGGCGCCAGTCAAAGTGCACCGATGCACTCAGCGCCGCCATGGCGTCGGCCGGGCTTCCGGCAAATCGACCACCCCACAGTCGCGTGGGTGTCTCCTCGGTCACGTCGACTCCGATCCCGTCGCAAGACGTCCCTCAGCCAGGGCCAGGATCTCAGCCGCCACATCCGCGCCGGCGGCTGCGCCGCGCGTGACGAGGAACACCGTGTCGTCACCCGCGACGGTGCCGATGATGGGCTGCCACTGGGCGCGGTCGAAGGCCGAGGCCAGGTACTGCGCGCCCCCGGGCGGGGTGCGCACGACGACGACATTGGCCGAGTGGTCGACCGAGACGACGAGCTCATGTGCCGCCCTGGCCAGTCGGACAAGCTCGGCTCCGGTCTCGTGACCCGGCGCGCTCGGCACCGCATACACCGCCCGCCCATCGCCGTTGGTCACCTTCACGGCCCCGAGGTCGACCAGGTCGCGCGAGAGCGTCGCCTGGGTGACGACGAACCCGTCGCGCGCCAGAATGCCGCGCAGCTCCTCCTGTGAGCAGATGCTTCGGCCGCTGAGCACCTCGGCGATTCGCGTGCGTCGAGCAGCCTGGGTGCGCGGGGTCGTCACGACACCTCCCCCACAGCCGCCGCCCATCGCCCGGCCACCAGGTCGAGATCGGCGTCGTTGACGACTAGGGGCGGAGCGAGTCGGATCACATTGTTTCCGATGGCGTTGACGATCAAGCCATTGCGTCGGCAAGCGGCCTCGAGATCCGATGCCACAGGCACAGCGAGAACGATTCCCAGCAGCAGGCCCTTGCCGCGCACGTGCGACACCACAGGAGAGGAGCCGACGATCGAGCGCAGTCGATCTCCCTTCGCCTTCGCACCGTCGACGAGACCGTCGCGCGCGATCACCGCGAGGACGGCGAGTGCCGCCGCGCAGCTGACCGGGTTGCCGCCGAAGGTTGAGCCGTGACTTCCCGGGCCGAGAAGCGAGGCCGCACGGCCGAACGCCACGCACGCGCCGATAGGCAAACCTCCGCCCAGGCCTTTCGCGAGCGTGACCACATCCGGAATCACTCCCTCGTGCTGAAGGGCGAACCACGCACCTGTACGACCAATTCCCGTCTGGACTTCATCGAGGATGAGCAGTGCTCCGTGGGCATCGCAGGCCCGACGCGCTGCGGGGAGGTAGCCCTCGGGGGCCGGAATCACACCACCCTCACCCTGGATGGGCTCCAGGAAGACGGCGGCCGTGTCATCGTCGACAGCCGCATCGAGGGCGTCGACATCGCCGTATGGCACCACGATGACGTCGCCGGGAAGGGGCCGGAAGGGATCCTGCTTGGCTGGCTGGGCGGTCAGTGCGAGCGAGCCCATCGTGCGGCCGTGGAAGGACCGCTCGGCAACGATGACGCGCGCGCGGCCCGTGCACCGCGACAACTTGAAGGCGGCCTCATTGGCCTCGGCCCCCGAGTTGCAGAAGAAGACGCGGCCGCCACGCTCGCCGGACGGGTCGAGCAAGGCCAGGAGCCGTTCGGCGAGCTCGACAGCCGGAGGCGTCAACGCCAGGTTGCTCGCGTGGCCCACGGTGGCCATCTGCGCGGCCACGGCCGCGATGAGATCGGGGTGAGCGTGGCCGAGAGCGTTGACCGCGATCCCGGCGAGGAGGTCGACGTAGTCGTTGCCCTCTGCATCCCACACGCGAGCGCCGTCACCCCGCACGATCGTCATTGCGGGCGTGCCGTAGTTGTCCATCAGCGAAGCCTGCCACCGGTCCTGCCAGGCCTGCGTCGACGCGATGCCCACGGCAGTCATCGCGTCACCTCATCAGGAAGGACCATGGTGCCCACTCCTTCGTCGGTGAAGACCTCGACAAGCAGTCCATGCGGCACGCGCCCGTCGATGACGTGAGCACGAGGCACGCCGCCCTGCACGGCACGCAAACAGGCCTCCATCTTGGGGATCATGCCCGAATCAAGTCCCGGCAGGACAGCAGCAAGCTCGCTCGCGCTGATCTCGGCGATCACCCGCTCGCTAGTGGGCCAGTCGGCATAGAGTCCGGCGACGTCAGTGAGCACGACGAGCTTCTCCGCTCCGAGCGCGACGGCGAGGGCGGCGGCGGCCGTATCGGCGTTGACGTTGTGGATGACGCCCTTGGCGTCAGGGGCGACCGTCGAGACGACCGGGATCCGGCCCTCGTCGAGCAGTGCAGTAACGAAGTCGGGGCGCACTTCAACCACGTCTCCCACCAGACCCAGATCGACCTCCTGGCCGTCGACAACGGTGCCGCGGCGCTCGGCTCGGAAGAGTCGTGCGTCTTCGCCCGAGAGTCCAACCGCGTAGGGCCCGTGGGCATTGACCAAGGTGACGATTTCGCGCTGCACCTGTCCGGTCAGGACCATGCGCACGACTTGCATGGCCTCTGGCGTCGTCACGCGCAGGCCCCCGCGGAACTCGCTGTCGATACCAACTCGATCAAGCATCGCCGAGATCTGTGGACCGCCACCGTGAACGACGACCGGGCGAAGGCCGGCCAGTCGCAGGAAGACGACGTCTTCGGCAAACGCGGCCTTCAACGCATCGTCTGTCATCGCGCTTCCGCCGTACTTGATGACGATCGTCGCTCCACGGAATCGCTCGAGCCAGGGCAACGCCTCAGCAAGCACCGACGCCTTCTCTCGTGCGCTCATGTCGCGTACGCCGAGTTCTCGTGGACGTAGTCGGCGGTGAGGTCGTTCGTCCACAGTGTTGCGGCCGCCTGGCCAGCGGCCAGATCGATGGTGATGACGACGTCTCGGCCCGAAAGGTCGACAAGGCTTCGCTCCTCGCCCACTCCCCCCGATCGGCACACCCATACGCCATTGATGGCGACGTCGACCCGATCAGGGTCGAAGGAGGCCCGCGTGGTGCCGATCGCGGAGAGCACCCGACCCCAGTTGGGGTCCTCGCCGTGGATGGCGCACTTCAGCAGATTGCTCCTCGACACGGCACGCGCGACCTCGACGGCATCGTCCTCTGTTAGTGCGTGTAGAGCATCGATGCGAATGTCCTTGCTGGCTCCCTCGGCATCGTGGATGAGCTGCTGGGCCAGATGCGCGCAGACGGCAACGACAGCATCGGTCAGCGCATCTGCGCCGGGAGATACACCGGATGCGCCACTGGCCATGATGAGAACGGTGTCGTTAGTGGACATGCAGCCGTCGGAATCTATGCGATCGAAGGTCACGCCGGTGGCCTGACGCAGGACAGCGTCGAGGGTGGACGCATCGGCTCTGGCATCAGTGGTCAGGACGACGAGCATCGTCGCGAGTCCCGGAGCGAGCATTCCGGCACCCTTGGCCATGCCGCCCACCATGAAGCCGTCGCCGTGCGCCACCGCGGTCTTGGGGACGGTGTCGGTGGTCATGATCGCCATCGCCGCATCGGATCCACCGTCGGCATCGAGCGCCACCGCTGCCGAGGCGACCCCCGCGAGGAGGCGATCCATCGGGAGTCGCTCGCCGATGAGACCGGTCGAGCACACGGCCACCTCGCCCGCACCCGTGCCAAGTAGTTCGGCGACACGCTCAGCCGTTCGGTGAGTGTCGGCAAATCCATCGGGTCCGGTGCACGCGTTGGCTCCGCCCGAGTTGAGGATCACCGCGTGGAGCTCACCATCGGCGACCGCCTGTCGCGTCCAGTGCACGGGGGCCGCAGCGAATCGATTGCTCGTGAAGACCGCTGCCGCTGATCGTTCCGGGCCATCGTTGACGACCAGGGCGACGTCAGGACGCCCACTGGCCTTGAGTCCAGCGGTGACGCCTGAGGCTCGGAAGCCCCGCGCTGCCGTGACGCTCATGGCGCCATTCCCGCAGCACTCAGCCCTGCTCCCTCGTCGAGGCCCAGCATGAGGTTGGCGTTCTGCAGTGCCTGGCCCGCAGCCCCCTTGACGAGGTTGTCGATGGCCGCGATGACAATCGCGCGACCGGAGTGGACGTCGGCGACGGCCTGCACGTGGACGGCATTGCTGCCCAAGGTCGCGGCCGTGTGGGGCCATTGGCCGGGGGGAAGCACCGTGACGAAGCGCTCGCGAGAATATGCGCCCGCCAAGCACTCGTGCAGGTCCTCGGCGGAGACGCCCGGCGCCAGGTCGGCCGAGCTCGTCGCGAGGATGCCGCGGGGCATCGGTGCCAGCAGCGGCGTAAACGACACGACGACATCGCGAACAGCGGCGTGGGTCAGGGCCTGCTCGATCTCCGGGGTGTGCTGGTGCACGCCACCGACCTTGTAGGGCGACATGGATCCCATCACCTGCGAGGCAAGCAGGGTCTCGCTCGGGGTACGGCCTGCGCCGGAGGTGCCGGAAGCCGCAACAACGCTCACGCGAGAATCGATGAGGCCCTCCGCGAGCAGCGGGGCAAGACCCAGTGCGATTGCGGTCGGGTAGCAGCCGGGATTGGCCACGCGAATCGACTCGCGCACCTGCTCGCGAACGCCGGGCAGCTCCGGCATCCCGTAGAGCCAGTGGCCCGCGTAGGAGTCGTTGTAGAAGGCCTTCCACTTGGACTCATCGCCCAGGCGGAAATCTGCGCCGAGATCGACGATGCACTGGTCGCCGGGGAGTCGCCGCACGATCGACGCCGACTCTCCGTGCGGCAGCGCGAGGAAGACGACGTCGGCTTCGCCCAGGACATCGGAATCTGCCGCCACCAGCGGCCGATCGGCCAGGGGGACGAGTTGGGGATGCACCTCCCCCACGGTGCGACCCGCCTTGGTGCCGGCCGCCACCGCTCCCACGCACAGGTCGGGGTGACCGAGCAGCAGCCGAAGGAGTTCGCCGCCGGCGTATCCGGAGGCGCCGGCCACGGCTGCCGTGATAGTCACGGTAAAAGTATACGCATACACGCATACGGGCCTCAGGACCCCCTCAGCACCGCCCCGTGGCGCCCGGCTGCCGCCGCGATGGCCCCCTCGCGCGCGGCCGTGATCTCCTCGGCCGAGAGCGTTCGATCCGCAGCCCGTAGGCGCAAGGCGAAGGCCAGCGACCGATGTCCCTCCGGCACCTGCGGTCCGACGTAGACATCGAAGAGCCGCACGTCCTCGCACAGTTCCCCTGCGCCGGCGCGCACTGCTGCTTCGACATCGGCTGCGGAAACGGAGTCGGCGACCACCAGAGCGATGTCTTCCTTAGCCACCGGCTGGACCCCGACGTTAGGCGCCGGAGCGACGTCGACGGCCGCTTCGATCAGCGCGTCGAGGTCGATCTCGAGCGCGCACGCTCTCGGTGGAAGGTCGTAAGCGGCGGTGACACGCGGATGGAGTTCGCCCGCGTGGCCGATAAGCCTTCCAGCGATCTCGAGTGCGGCTGTGCGACCAGGATGGAAGGGAGCGTCGGATCCCTGGCGGACGATGATGGTCGCGCCCAGCGCACCACCCAGGTCTCGCGCGAGCTCGACCGCGTCGCTCCAGGTGGCGGGGCGACCCGGACCCCACCAGCCGCCCACCTCGATGTCGCCCACGAGGACAACGGCAGCGTGGTGCGGTTGATCCGGTAGCAGGTCTTCGAGGGTGTCAAGTTCCTCGTCGGAAGGACGACCGTCGACCGCGGGCCGCAGTGGCCCTACCGTGCCGTCGGGCTGCTGGTGATCGCGGAGCACGAAGACGCGGCCGATTTCGCTCACGGCGATGCTGTCGGTGCCGCGCGACAGATTGCGACGAGCGGCGGCGAGCAGGCCGGGCAGAAGGGTCGTGCGCAGCAGGGGCTGCTCGTCTGACAGCGGATTGGCCAGGCGGGGCGCACGCCGCCGGACATCATCCGCGCTCAGCAGGAGCGCATCGTGGTCGAGGTGGCCCGTGAAAGGATAGGTGAGGATATCGACAACGCCGAGGCCGGCAAGGGTGATGCCCGCGCGCCGGCGCAGGCGCTGGTGGCGCGTGAGTCCATAGCCAGCCGGCGCCATGGGGAGGCGGGACGGGATGTTGTCGTATCCCTCCAGGCGCACGACCTCCTCGACCAGGTCGGCGGGATCGCTGAGATCGGGACGCCATGGGGGGACCGTGACGGAGAGTCGGTCATCGCCGGCAACGGCACAGCCGACCTCGCTCAGCCGCGCAGTGGTGGTCGCATGGTCAATCGGCATGCCTGCCGTGCGGGCCGGCAGGTCGGCGTCGATTTCGATGATAGTGGGCACGTAGGGCGACTCCCACGCCGTCATGCCCGCGTATATGCCGCCGCCGTACTGCAGGAGCAACTGGGCCGCGCGAGCCGACGCGTAGGGCGCAAGTACGCGATCGACTCCCCGCTCGAAGCGCCTTGACGCCTCGGAGGACAGCCGGTGCCTGCGGGCAGTGCGCGCAACGGGCTCGGGAGTGAAGCGGGCGGCCTCGAGGACGACGTCGGTCGATCGCTCGTCGATCTCGGTGTGGAGACCACCCATCGTGCCGGCCAGGCCGATGACGCCGGAGTCGTCGCGAATCACGACGTCATCGGCGTCAAGGGTGCGCACTACGTGATCGAGGGTCTCTAAGCGCTCGCCGGCGGCCGCGCGTCCTGCTCGCACGCTGCCCGTCAGCTTGGCACCGTCGAAAGCATGCAGGGGCTGGCCGAGTTCGAGCATGACGTAATTAGTGACGTCCACCGCGAGTGATACCGGTCGCATGCCCGCCGCGATCAACCGGCGGCTCATCCAATCCGGCGTGGGAGCCGTCGGATCGAAGCCCACGATGCGACGGAGCGTGAAGAGGCCGCACATCGACGGATCGTCCACTCCGCAATCCCAGGGCGCGACGCTGGCGCCCGGCGGCGGAAGGTCGGCCAACTGGAGCCCCGGATCGTCGAACAGGAGGCCGAATGCCGTAGCCACCTCGCGGGCGACCCCGCGCACGCAGAGGGCGTAGCCGCGATCGGGAGTCACCGCGATGTCGAGGATCTGCTCCCCCATGCCAAGCAGCGCGCTCGCGTCATCGCCAACGGCGCCACTGTCAAGCACGATAATGCCGTCATGATCATCGCCGAGCCCGAGCTCGCGCTGCGAGCAGATCATTCCGTCGGAGACGTGGCCGTAGGTGCGGCGCGAGGCGATGACGAAATCACCGGGCAGCACGGTGCCCGGGAGAGCGACCACGACAAGATCACCGGATGAGAAGTTGCGGGCGCCGCACACGATGCCCCGCACGCCGCCATGAGCCTCACCGATGTCCACCTGGCACCAGCGAATGGGCTTCTTGAAGTCAGCGAGCTCATCGATCGAAAGGACGCGGCCAACGATGAGCGGGCCGGAGACACCGGCGCCGACCGACTCGACCGCCTCTACCTCGAGGCCAGCGGCGATCAGGCGGTCGGCAACCTCGCGGCCGTCAACGTCAGGGGGAAGCGAAACGAGATCGCGCAGCCACTCGAGGGGAACCCGCATCAGACCTCCCACCCGAAGGCCCGGCTGAAGCGAATGTCGCCTTCGACCATGTCGCGCATGTCGGTGACGCCGTGTCGGAACATCAGGGTGCGCTCCACGCCCATGCCGAAGGCGAATCCGGAGTAGCGATCGGTGTCGATGCCAGCTGCTCGGAGCACTCGAGGGTTGACCATGCCGCAGCCGCCCCACTCGATCCAGCCCTCGCTGGAGCACGTGCGGCACGGCGCATCTGGATTGCCGACCGAGGCGCCCAGGCACACGAAGCACTGGAGGTCGAGTTCGGCACTGGGCTCGGTGAACGGAAAGTACGACGGACGCAGGCGAATCCGCACGCCCGGCCCAAACATCGAGGTGGCCAGATGCTCCAGTGTCCCCTTGAGATCCGCCATGGTGATGCCCTCGTCGATCGCGAGGCCCTCGATCTGGTGGAAGACCGGCGTGTGGGTTGCGTCCAGCTCATCGGTGCGGAAGACCTTGCCCGGAGCCACGACGTATACGGGCAGGTCACGCGCGAGCATGGCTCGGAGCTGGATGGGCGACGTGTGCGTGCGCAGGACGACGCCGCTGTCCTCACTGCCAACGAAGAAGGTGTCCTGCATCGTGCGCGCCGGATGATCAGGGGGGACGTTGAGGGCGTCGAAGTTCATCCACTCGGCCTCGACCTCGGGGCCCTCGGCGACCTCGTAGCCCATGGCGATGAAGACCTCCCCCATCAGCTCCATGAGGGTGGTGAGCGGATGTCGGGCCCCGGCCTCGCGCCGCCCCGTCGAGAGCGTGACATCGACGGACTCCTCGACGAGCGCGCGAGCATCACGCTCTGCCTCGAGCTCGACCAGCCGCTGATCAAGGGCCGCGCGTACGACGGCACGCGCATCCCCCACGCGCTTGCCGGCCTCGGCCTTGGCCGCCGGAGGGAGCGCGCCGATCTCGCGGTTGGCGAGTGCCAGTGCCGAGCGATCCCCAGCATGCTCAAGACGGGCCGACTTCAGCTGATCCAGGTCGGCAGCCTTAGCGATGCTGACGAGTGCCGCTTGGACGGCAGCATCGACGGCTGCTGGCTCGAGGGCCGACACCCCGACCGGGTCGTAGGGGTTGTTGGGCGCGGACATCTACTCGCCCACGATGCGCCGCACCAGGGCCTCGACATTGTCGTCGACGGCGGCGGTGCCATCGAGCCGGACGTCGGGGTGCTCCGGAGCTTCGTACTCCTGGCCGATTCCCGTCATGTTGGGAAGGGTGCCCGACCGCGCCTTTGCGTACAAGCCCTTGGGGTCGCGGGTCGCGCACATCTCGACAGGGGTGTCGACGTAGACCTCAAGGAAGTCGTCTTCGTCGAAGATCGCCCGTGCCGCGCGGCGGTCGGCCCGGAAGGGCGAGATGAGGGCAACGATCACGATGAGGCCTGCCTCGAGCATCAACTTGGACGCCTCGGCGACGCGGCGAACGTTTTCGGCACGGTCCTCGGGGGTGAATCCCAGGTCCTTGTTAATGCCCGTGCGGACGTTGTCGCCGTCGAGCACGAAGGTGTGCAAGCCGAGTGCATGCAGACGGCGTTCGAGTGCGTCGGCGATCGTGGACTTGCCGGAGCCCGAGAGTCCGGTCAGCCACACCACCCTGGGCGTTTGATGCTTCAACTGTGCGCGGGCGTCACGATTGACCTCGTAGGCATGCGGCACCACGTTGAGCGATCGACGCAAAGCCATGCTCACCATGCCTGCTGCGACGGTGTCGGCGGAGACGCGATCGATGAGCAGGAACCCGCCGGTGTCTCGACATGCGGCGTAGAGATCGAGCGGAATCGGGATATCGGTGGCGATTTCGACACGGCCGATGTCGTTCATTTCCAGGACCCGCGCTGCCAGCTTCTGTCCGGATACGACATCGAGTCGATGCCTGACCACGGTGACGGTCGCGGGGACCGTGCGAGGACCGACGGCCAGCAGGTAGGAGCGGCCGTGCATCAAGGGCTCCTCGCCCACCCACACGACATCGGCCGAGAAGCGGTCGGCTGGCTGGGGCCAGGCTGTCGAGCCGTCGTCAGCCGTGCCGTCGGCAGCAAGGAGGTCGCCACGGGTGACATCCACCTCGCGGTCGAGCGTCAAGGTGACGGCATCGCCTGCGCACGCCTCCGCGAGGTCGCCCTGGAAGCCCACGATCCGCTCGACCGCGGCCCTTTGGCCGGAGTCGGCGACGACGACGGCCTCGCCCGGACGGATGGCGCCAGCGGCTACCGTGCCGGTGTATCCGCGGAAATTGCCATCGGCGCGGACGACGAACTGCACCGGCAGGCGAAAGGTTGTCGTGGTCGTCGAAGCCGGAGGAGTCCACCCCTGCAGGGCACCCAGGAGCGACGGACCGTGCCACCACTTCATGTGGGTGGTCCGCTTCGTGACATTGTCGCCCTCCACCGCGCTCACCGGGATGGTGACCACCTCGTCGAGTCCGAGGCGGGCAGCGGCCGCCCTGACCTGGCCCGAGAGGTCCTCGTGGATCGCGTGCTCGTAGCCGACGAGGTCCATCTTGTTGATGGCGATGACGATGGTCTTCACGCCCATGAGCGCACACACGGTAAGGTGCCGGAAAGTCTGCGGTCGCACGCCGCGTGCGGCGTCAACGAGCAGGACTGCCACGTCGGCATTGGAAGCCGCGACTGCCATGTTGCGGGTGAACTGCTCGTGGCCCGGTGCGTCGGCGATGATGACACGGCGCCCGCTGGGTAGGTACATGTGGCGATAGGCGACATCGATGGTGATTCCCTGCTCGCGCTCTGCCTCGAGGCCATCGGTGAGCAGGGAGAAGTCGATCTCACCAACGGGGATCGTGGAGCCCCCGCGACGGGTCTGGCGCGCGTACTCCAGTTGGTCCTCGGGAATCGAACCTGTCTCGGCAAGCAGGCGACCGATGAGGGTCGACTTGCCGTCGTCGACCGAACCGCAGGTGACAAGTCGCACGACCGGGGTGGCGTCGACTCCACTGGAGCGCTCGAGAAGCACGGTCATCAGAAGTAGCCCTCCGACTTCTTAGACTCCATCGAACTGCTTCCCTCTCCGTCGATCAGGCGGCCAGCGCGCTCGGACACATTGCTCTCGAGCATCTCGGCGATGAGGGTGTCGAGGTCGGCGGCGGTCGATTCGACCGCCCCCGAGAGCGGATAGCAGCCGAGCGTGCGGAAGCGCACGCTGCGCATCTGCAAGACCTCGCCCTCACGCAGCGGGAAGCGGTCGTCGTCGACCATGATCCAGGTGCCCTCGCGTTCGACCACGGGTCGCGGACGGGCGAAGTAGAGGTCGACGATGGGGATGTTCTCGCGACGGATGTAGCGCCAGATGTCGAATTCGGTCCAGTTGCTGATGGGGAAGGCACGCATGCTCTGACCATCGGCCAGCGTCGTGTTGGCGGTTCGCCAGAACTCCGGCCGCTGCTTACGAGGGTCCCAACGGTGGCCGGGCTCGCGCAGGGAGAAGATGCGCTCCTTGGCGCGAGACTTCTCCTCGTCGCGACGCGCCCCACCGATCGCACAGTCGGCCTGCATCTCATCTAGGCCCTCGCGCAGGGCGACCGTCTTCATGATGCGGGTGTATTCGTGGGTGCCATGGGTGAACGGCGTGACTCCCTCGGCCACCGCGGCGTGATTGGTCTGGACCTTTAGGTCGAGGCCGAGTTCGCGGGCCATGCGCCCGCGGAACTCGATCATCTCCCGGAACTTCCAGGTGGTGTCGATGTGCATGACCTTGAAGGGAATGGGCGCGGGCCAGAACGCCTTGCGAGCGAGGTGGAGGAGCACGCTGGAGTCCTTGCCGATCGAGTACAGCAGGACCGGACGACGAAATGCGCCGGCCACCTCGCGGTAGACGTGGATTGCTTCGGCCTCCAGGGCGTCGAGGACATCGTCGTCGGAGACCGTCTCGGGGGCGGCCGAAGTCACGGGGTACCTCTCAGGCAGTCGGGTCCCAATCACGCTACCCCGAAAGTGGGGCCGCAGACCGGAGGGGTTGGGGGCTAGGCCTCGCTCATAACGTCGGTCATGGCGCCGGACGCGGCGACCTTCGCCGCGCGCCTGCGGGCCACCTCGGCCTGGGCGGCGTCGATGGCCTCCTGGGAGAGCGGCCCGTTGGGCACCCGGGACCGCGGATGACGATCGCGGATGTAAGCGGCGAGTTCGGGTCCGGACTCCCACGAGGTGATCAGGCAGTAGCGCGGCTCGGGCCCTGGATGCCAGACGGCATGCCAAAGGCGCTGGGTGTCGATAATGACCTGGGCGCCTGCCGGCAGGGCAATGCGCGTCTCGGTCGAGGGATCGTCGCGGTCTTCGCGAAGGATCATGTAGGAGTCGGAATTATCCGTCAGGTTGAAGAAGCCCCGCACGATCCATCCGGTGCCCTCGGGATTGAGTCGGTTGTTGTCGTCGAGGTGGAGGTTGTAGACGCAATCGACGTATTCGTTGGGCTGCAACTCGATCACGCGGCACCGACCGATGTTGGCTCCTGGCTCCTCGGCGCGGGCCTTCAAGCGGGGCGCCTTGTCGATGTTGGCCTGCACCCAGACGCCGTCCTTGTCGGTCTTGGGCGGATTGTGGTGCCAGAAGCCGTTGCACTCGAGGTCGCCGTAGGCAGAGGCCAGGGGCGCGAACCGCGTCTCGCCGGAGGACTTCCAGTCGACGAACTCGATGTCGAGCCACTCCTGGGGATCGGCAGCCTGGTCGTACGAGTCGAGGACGACGTAACCGGTCTGCTCGAACTCGGGAAGCGTGATGTAGCCCATGGGCAGATCCCTTCGGTGAGCGGCGAACCGGCCCATTGTCCCTCAGGACCGCTGGGGCCACCCGCTGCGCCGCGCCCGTGTCACGCTCGTCACTGTGGTCGCAGGAGTGCGGCCCGGGTTGCCCGGGGCACCCGGCCGTTGCTGTCGGCCTCGTCGACCACTTGGCCGCCCTTTCGTCGACGTGTAAGCGGAACAGCAACCACTTCGTCGACGGCACGGCCGCTACGGGACGGTCGGCGGCCGGCTCCAACCAGACGGTCGGCGGCTGGCCGACGGTCAGCGGCCGCGCTGTGCACGTGCGGTCGCGTAGAGGCAGATGGCGGCGGCCGCCGCCATGTTGAGGCTCTCCGCTCCGCCGAATTGCGGAATGGCGATCGTCTCGTGCGCCGCGGCCGCGAGGTCGGCGTGCACGCCGTGCGCCTCGTTGCCGAAAACCCAGGCGACCGGCCCGCCGAGCATGGCGTCGGCCCCCATGGTGCCTAGCTCGACATCTCCCCCGGCATCTGCCGCCACCACGATGAGCCCTGCGGAGCGCGCCGCATCGACGACTGCGGCGATGGGCACGTCGGCCGCGAGCGGGACGTGGAACAGCGAGCCCGCACTGGCGCGCACGCACTTGCCGTTGTGCGGATCGACCGATCCCTCGGTCAAGATCACCGCCGACGCGCCCATGGCGTCGGCGGCCCGAATCACGGTGCCCGCGTTGCCAGGATCGTTCACGCGGTCCAGGACGACCACGAGTGGACGCGACTGCCCGCGCACCAGGGCCATCACGTCATCGAGCGGGCGGGTGACGAGCGGGCAGACGGCGAGGATGCCCTGGGGATGCTGCGTGTCAGCCATGGCCGTGAGCACCGCTTCGGAGACACGCCAAGCCCGGGCTCCCGTGCGCTCGACCGACCCGACCAGGTCAGCGAACCTCTCCTGCGCCTGGGCCGTGACGTAGAGCTCGAAGACGCCGGGGCCCAGGGCCGCCTCGACCCCCGCGGGCCCCTCCACGACGAAGGCACCGCGCGTCTGGCGGTGCCTTCGATCGTGAAGTCGGCGTATCTCGGCGACACGCTCCGACCTGGCGGACGTGAGGTCGAGGTCGACCATAATCAGGCCGCGCTGGCCGGCAGCGCCTTGCGAGCGATATCGACCATCGCGTCGAACGCCTTGGGGTCGTTGACGGCCATCTCGGCGAGCATCCTGCGATCGACCCGGATGTCAGCGGCCTTCAGGCCCTGGATGAACCTGTTGTAGGTCATTCCCCGGGCGCGCACCGCCGCATTGATGCGCTGGATCCAGAGGCGACGGAACTCGCCTTTGCGGTCTTTGCGGTCATTGAAGGCGTAGACCAGCGAGTGGGTGACCTGCTCTTTCGCCTTGCGATAAAGGCGTGACCGCTGGCCCCGGTAGCCACTCGCCTGCTCCAGGACCTCACGGCGCTTCTTGTGGGCGTTGACGGCCCTCTTCACGCGTGCCATGTCAGTTCTCCTTCGACGTGGGGTTGGTCACTTGGCGAGAAGGCGCTTGACCTTCTTGACATCTGCGGGCTTGACGGTCTCATCGAGCATCAGTCGACGGGTGCGCTTGCTCGGCTTGCCCTCCAGGAGGTGCCGGCGATTGGCCTGCTCATGGGTGATCTTGCCCGAACCGGTGATCTTGAAGCGCTTCTTGGCGCCACTGTGCGTCTTCTGCTTGGGCATTGCTGTCCTCTCGGGTCGGTCGGGCGGTGTAGCGGTCTTGCGTATCGAGGTGCCTAGGCCTCGGCGACGAGTGCCTCGTCTTGGAGTTCGAGCGGTACGGCGGCCCGTGCGTGGGTCGCCTTGCTACGGTGCGGAGCGAGCACCATGATCATGTTGCGGCCGTCCTGCTTGGGTGACGACTCGACGAATCCGAGGTCCTGAACATCCTCCGCGAGCCTGGCCAGGAGCCGCAGGCCGAGTTCGGGCCTGGACTGCTCGCGTCCGCGAAACATGATCGTGATCTTTACCTTGTCGCCTGCCTTGAGGAACCGCACGACGTGACCCTTCTTGGTGTCGTAATCGTGCTGGTCGATCTTCGGCCGGAGCTTCATCTCCTTGATGACGGTATGTGCCTGGTTCTTGCGCGCCTCGCGCAACTTGACTGCGGCCTCGTACTTGAACTTGCCGTAGTCCATGACCTTGCACACCGGAGGCTTGGCCATGGGTGCAACCTCGACCAGGTCCAGATCGGATTCCTGGGCAAGCCGAAGGGCATCTTCGATGCGAACGATGCCGACTTGCTCACCCTGGGGACCGACCAACCGCACCTCGGGGACGCGGATCTTGTCATTGATCCTGGGCTCGACGCTGATGGCGCCTCCTCGACTGCCTTCGCGCCGACGGCCTTCGCCGGCGCAGTTCCGAGGAGGGCTCCCCGACGCAGGAGCCGGCATGCGCGGATGCGGCCCCCGTGGGGCCGTGCGCGGACCTGACGCCCGAGGGCGGAAGGTGGGAACCGGGTTCCTCTTGCGTGACCGCCAGACCTTGGGTCGACAGCCGAACGAGGCGAAAGGCTACCAGGCAGGACGGCGTCGAGCCAAAGTCAGGGTGGGCCGGCCAGCGCGCGCAGGGTCGGACCGTCGATCGCGAATCGCACCGGTCCGGCCACATCGACGAGCACCCCGTCGGCCCCCTCTTCGAGGGCCGCACGGGCGACATCGGGTGCGCGGGCTGGCACGGGACGAGCGACCGGATCCCAGGCACGCAGGGTCTCGAGCGAGGTGAAGGCCAGCAGGCCGCGGCGACCGTCGGCCTGCACGAGGCTGACGGCGGCCATGTGGCTGGATTTCCCGCCTCCCCCACCGCCGGCGGCAACGGCCACGATCGGAACGAGCAGGCGTGCTCCCGCGAGGAGCAGGTCCAAGGCCGTATCGGCGTCGTCTCCGGCGAGCGCTTCTTTGAGTCGGGGGTCCGCAGAACCGTCGTCGGCGGCGAAGTCCGTCGGGGCCTGGATCAGTCGGTCATTCCCTGCGGCGCTGGCCTCGTCGAATGACATGGCTACAGGCGGCAGGCGTGGATGTCAGTGACGAGGATGCCCCTAGCTCCCAACTCATAGAGCTCATCCATGGCACGGTGGACGTCGCGCCTGGGCACCATCGCCCTGACCGCAACCCACGCCGTGTCGTGCAGCGAGGAGATGGTCGGCGACTCGAAGCCCGGCGTAACGGAAACCGCCCTGTCGACCATTTCGGAGCGGATGTCGTAGTCGACGAGCACGTAGGCGCGGGCGACCATCACGCCCTGCAGCCGCCGGACGAATGTGTCGACGGCCGCATCGGCTCCGGCCCCGCGACGACGAACGAGGACGGCTTCACTGACGAGTAGCGGCTCCCCCACGATGTCGAGCCCGGCCTGGCGCAGGGTGGTGCCCGTGGCAACGACGTCGGCCACGGCATCTGCCACGCCGAGGCGTACGGCGTTCTCGACCGCCCCCTCCAGTCGCACGACCCGGGCATCAAGGCCCTCCCGCTCGAGGAACGACTCGAGGAGTCCGGGGTAGGAGGTGGCGATCCGGAGTCCGGCCAGATCGCGGGCACTGCGGGCAGTCGATGTCGGGGCGGCCAGGCGGAACGCGGACTCGCCGAACCCCAGCGAGACCAGCTCGTCAGCGTCCGCGCCGGAGTCGAGCAGCATGTCTCGCCCGGTGATGCCGATGTCGACCGTGCCCGCACCGACATAGGTTGCGATGTCCTTCGGGCGAAGGAAGAAGAATTCGACGTCATTGTCAGGGTCGAGAACCACGAGTTCGCGCACCGTGGCCGCGCGGCCGTAGCCCGCCTCGCGCAGCATGTCGCGAGCCGGGTCGGCAAGTTGGCCCTTGTTGGGCACCGCTACCCGAAGCACGGGCTAGAGCCTTTCGTAGACATCGTGGAGCTTGACTCCGGAGGCGAGCATCAGGACCTGGGCGTGATAGAGAAGTTGGGCGATTTCCTCGGCCGTGCGCTCGCGGCCCTCGTGCTCTGCGGCCATCCACGCCTCGGCCGCCTCCTCGACGAGTTTCTTTCCGATCTCGTGCACGCCGGCGTCGAGGAGTCGACGGGTATTGCCGGTGGCGTCGGGGAAGGCCGACTTCGCCTGGAGTTCGGCGTAGAGCTCGTCGAAGGTCTTCACGCGCACAGACTAGGGCGTGGGCAGGTTGCGCAAGGCCAGGGCAGTGGCGATGGCAGCCTCGGCTGCCTCGCGTCCCTTGTCCTCGGCCGACCCGGGCAGACCGGCCCGATCGAGTGCCTGCTCGACCGTGTCGCAGGTGAGGAGTCCGAAGCCAACGGGGGTCCGCGAATCCATGGCCACCCGGCTCAGGCCGCTGGTCGCGGCATCGCAGACGTAATCAAAGTGCGGCGTGCCGCCACGCACCACCGCTCCCAAGGCCACGACGGCGTCGTAGCCGGCATCGGCGCAGGCCGCGGCAGCGAGCGGGAGCTCGAAGGCGCCCGGAACACGGATCACGGTGCTGTGCGCGCCGGCGCCGTCGCAAGCCGCCTGCGCCCCAGCCACCAGCCCGGACATCACGTCCGCATGCCAGGAAGCAGCCACGATGGCGACCCGCAGCCCAATGCCATCGAGGGCTCCCATCCGGGCAGCGCCGCTACCGCTCATGTGGAGGCTCCGAGGTCATGGCCCATGCGCTCTGCCTTGGTGGCCAGGTAGCGGGCGTTGTGCGCGTTGGGCTCGACAACGAGGGGGACACGCTCGGCGATGGAGAGCCCGTAGCCCTCGAGGCCGGCTCTCTTCGCGGGGTTATTGCTCAGAAGGCGCATGGAGTGAACGCCGAGGTCGGCCAGGATCTGCGCACCGATGCCGTAGTCGCGCGCGTCGGCCGGCAACCCGAGTTCGAGGTTGGCGTCGACCGTGTCGCGCCCCGAATCCTGCAGTTGGTATGCCTGCAGTTTGTGCAGCAGACCGATGCCGCGCCCCTCGTGGCCGCGGAGGTAGAGGATCACGCCACGGCCATCGTCTGCGATCGCCCGCATGGCGGCGTCGAGCTGGGCACCGCAGTCACACCTCAGGGAGCCGAGGATGTCGCCGGTCAGGCACTCGGAGTGGACGCGCACCAAGATACGCTCGCCATCACCGATATCGCCCTTGACCAGCGCGACGTGATCGATTCCGTCGAGGAGATTGCGATAGCCGACGATGCGGAAATCACCGTGAAGGGTCGGCAGCGCCGCCTCCGCTCCGCGCTCGACGAACCTTTCGCTTGTCCGCCGGTAGGCGATCAGATCGCGAATCGAGATCATGACGAGCCCGTGGGCGTCAGCGAACTCGCGGCACTGGGGCGCGCGCATCATGGACCCGTCGTCGTTGACGAGCTCGCACAGTGCGCCCGCCGCAACGAGCCCCGCCATTCGCGCGAGATCGACCGACGCCTCCGTGTGACCCGCCCTGCGCAGGACGCCCCCGGAGACCGCCCGAAGGGGCATCACGTGGCCTGGGCGCGTCAGGTCCTGCGGCTGGGTCGCCGGATCGGCGAGGGTGCGGATGGTGAGGGCCCGATCGGCCGCCGAGATACCGGTGCTCTCGACGTCGCGAGCATCGACCGATACGGCGTATGCCGTTCCCTTGCGGTCTTCATTGATCGCCGTCATCGGCGGCAGGCTGAGGCGATCGAGGGTGTCGCCTTCCATTCCCACGCAGATGTAGCCCGATGTGTAGCGGATCATGAATCCGGTGAGCTCGGCGGTCGCACACTGCGCCCCGAAGATCAGGTCGCCCTCGTTCTCGCGATCCTCGTCGTCGACCACGACCACAGGGCAGCCAGCGCCAATCGCCTGGATGGCAGAGGCAATGGAATCCAGCCGCACCTGGCTGGCCACGGGCTGACTCATGCACCCACCCCGAACTCAGCGAGCCTCTCGACGTACTTGGCGATGACATCGACCTCGAGGTTGATGACGTCACCCGCCTCCCGCGTGCCGAGGGTCGTCGCCTCGAGAGTGGTGGGGATGAGCGACACGCTGAACCAGTGGCCCTGGGCATCCGAGCCGGTGTCGACGACGGTGAGCGAGACACCGTCGACCGCGATGGAGCCCTTCTCGACGACGTAGCGCGCGAGAGGTGCCGGAAGGCTGATTCGCACCACGTCCCAGTGCTCAGCGTGCTGGCGCGACAACAGGGTGCCGGTGCCATCGACGTGCCCCTGGACGAGGTGACCCCCGAGGCGGGTGGCTAGCGTCACGGGGCGCTCGAGGTTGACCCGCGTGCCCGGATGGACATCGCGCAGTGACGAGCGGACGAGGGTCTCTCGCATGACGTCTGCCGCGAAGGTGCCATCGCCTCGCTGCGCAACCGTGAGGCACACGCCGTTGACGGCGATGGAGTCGCCGAGCCCGGAATCGACGATGACCGATGGAGCGGCGATCTCGAGCCGACGCGCGTCACCGGGCAACTCGGTGACAGCGACGACCTCGCCGAGCTCCTCAACGATTCCAGTGAACACAGCTTCTCCTAGCCTTCGCGACTCACGATGCCCTGAATACTGGCATCCTCGCCCACCTGGGCGACACGCACCTCCGCGAGGCGCACCGCTTGCACGAGGGACTCGATGCCGAGTTCGCCCACCGCGGGTGATCCCGCGCCCAAGAGCACCGGTGCGACGTACCACTGGACGCGATCTACGAGACCGGCGCGGAGGAAGGCGGCGGCTAGTGTGGGCCCGCCCTCCAGGAGCACGTGGCGAATCTCCCGAGCATGCAAGGTTGCGAGCACCTGCGCCGGATCCCGCGTGGCCAGGTGCAAGGAGGCCGTCGAATCATCGAGCACCCGCGAATGCGCAGGCACATCGCGGATGCCCACGACCACGCGAAGCGGCTGTCGAGTGGCTAGCTCACCGCTGTCATCGCGAACTGTCAGGTGCGGGTTATCGCTGAGCACCGTGCCCGTGCCCACGACGATCGCATCCACCTGCGCCCGGAGTGCATGGACCTGGCTCCGCGACGTGTCGCCGCTGATCCAGCGACTGGTGCCGTCGTTGGCGGCCACGCGGCCATCGAGGCTGGCCGCGACCTTCCATGTCACGAGTGGGCGCCCATGCGTCACGGCGAATGTCCACGCTTCGTTGATCCTCAGCGCGTCGTCGCAGAGGACGCCGCCTTCGACGTCGATACCGGCATCCGCCAGTTGCACTGCACCACCTGCCGCGGCCGGATTGGGATCCGACTGGGCGAACACGACACGTGCCACCCCTGCCTCGATCAGAGCCTGAGAGCACGGCGGAGTGCGGCCATGATGCCCACAAGGCTCGAGGGTCACCACCGCGGTCGCACCGCGGACTCGGTCTCCCGCCTGGACGAGCGCGTCCGCCTCCGCGTGTGGGCTGCCTGCACCTCGATGGAGCCCCTCGGCGACAACCTCTCCGCGGCAATCGAGGATGACGCACCCGACGCGGGGGTTGGGCCCTGGCATGGACCCTAGCGACGTGGCGATCACCAGTGCCCTGCGCATGGCCTCGACCTCGGCGCTGGAGGCCATCAGGAGCCCGTGGCGAGCGGAGATGCAGCCGTCGCCATCTCACGCAGTGTGCGCACCATGCGATGGGGGTCGTCGGCCCCGAAGACGGCCGAGCCCGCGACGAAGACGTTGGCGCCCGCCTCGGCGCATCGAGCGATGGTGTCGACGCTCACTCCGCCATCGACCTGGACCCACACGTCGCAGCCGCTGCGGCGGACGAGTTCGCGGGCCTCGGCGACCTTAGGCAGGACCATGTCGAGGAAGCGCTGGCCGCCGAATCCTGGCTCCACGGTCATGAGCAGGATCATGTCGAGATCGGGCAGGAGGTCGGCGTAGGGAGCAATCGGCGTCGCCGGATTGACGGCGAGGCCCGCCCTCGCCCCGAGTGCTCGAAGGGTGCGGGCGAGGCGAACAGGCGCGTGCGCCGCCTCGGCGTGGAAGGTCACGCTGCCTGCACCGGCCTCGGCATAACTCGGAGCCCATCGGTCGGGGTCGGTGATCATCAGGTGGCAGTCGAGGGGGATGTCGGTCGCGGCCCTCAGGCTCTCGACCACCGGCAGGCCCACCGTGATGTTGGGCACGAAATGACCATCCATGACGTCGACGTGCAGCCAATCAGCGTTGGGGACGCGCTCGATCTCCAGCGCGAGCCGGGCAAAGTCGGCCGACAGCAGGCTCGGGGAGATCTGCATTTCCACGCCGCGAGGGTACCGTCGTCCTGGCTCAGGCATGGCGGCGCAGCAACGCGAGGTACATGCCGTCGGTGCCGTGGAGGTGCGGCCAGAGCCGCAGTGCCGGCCCCTCGCCGAGGCCGGGTATCCCGGCAGGCACGAACGATCGAGCATCGATCCAGTCTAGATCGCCCCTTGACCGCATCACGTCGTCGACAACCAGGTCGGTCTCGGCCAAATGCGGCGAGCAGGTCGCATAGGCGACGACTCCGCCAGGCCGGACCGCTTCGGCGCCGGCGGAGAGAAGCTCGCGCTGCAGCGGACCCAAAGCGGCCAGGTCGGCGGGGGTGCGCCGCCAGCGTGCCTCCGGGCGACGGCGCAGCGCGCCGAGCCCGGTGCACGGCGCATCGACGAGCACGCGATCAGCGCGACCAGCCACGATGGCCTCGCGCCCATCGCCGATGATCACCTCGTGTCGGTCGCTCATGCCCCTGCGCACGAGTTCGGCCCGGTGGCGGTGAGGCTCGACCGCGACGACTCGCGAGCCGCGCTGCTCAGCGAGGCCAGCGAGCAACGCTGCCTTGCCGCCGGGCCCGGCGCACAGATCGACCCACGTCTCATCGCGGCCGTCGACATCGACAGCGGCGAGAGCGAGCGCGACGAGCTGGCTGCCCTCGTCCTGGATGGCGGCCCGGCCGTCGCGCACCGGCGCGAGATCCTCCGGTCGCCCCTGCTGCAGGATCGCGGCATACGGCGACCAGCGGGCCGGCGCCACACCCGGCGTCTGGCACAGCGTCGTCGCATCCATGCGGCCCGGGCGAGCGACCAGCGTCGGCCGCGCTGGGGCGTTGTCGGCATCGAGGAGCGCTCGCAGGGATGCGTCGTCGGCGCGCGGAGACGGCGGATGGGCGCTGAGTGCCTGGCTGAGAGCGCGCACGATCCACGCGGGATGCGACGTGGCAAGGGCGAGGTCCTCGACCGAGTCGCCGGGGGCCAAGCGCTCGACCCACGCGGCCAGATCGCCGCCCTCGTCCACCCGGCGCAGCACGGCGTTGGCGAGCTTGGCCGGCCCCTCTCCCGCCACATCGCGGGCCAATGCCACAGATTCGGCCACCGCGGCATGCGGTGGCACGCGCATGGCGACGAGTTGGTGCGTGCCCATGCGCAGGACATCGAGGAGTCGGCCATCGAGGCGGTCGAGCGGACGATTGACGCAGGTCGACAGTATCGCGTCGTAAAGGCCCTGGCCTCGAAGCGTTCCGTAGGCGAGTTCGGTCGCCAGGGCCGCGTCACGCTGATCTAGGCGTGCCCCGGCAAGTATCTGCGCCATCGCGATGTTGGCGTAGGCATCGTCGACGTGGACAGCATGGAGGAGGTCGTAGGCAGCGCCTCGAGGAGCCGTCCGACGCGAGCGTGACCGCGCGGTCACTCGAATGCCTCGCCCGGCTCGGGTCGCACACCGCGAGCCCAGGCGGCGGCGCTCATGGCTCGCTTTCCCTGGTACGTGACTTCGCCGAGGACGACACAGCTCGTGCCGCTGCCCACCTCCACCCACGATTTGCCCGCCCTGATGGTGCCCGGCGATAGGTCGTCGCCGGAGGCGGGCACCACCGGGCCGACCTTCAAGCGCTCGCCGCGGAACGTCGTCCACGCCCCGGGAGCCGGAGTGCATGCACGGACTAGTCGATCGATATGCGTCGCGCTGGCGGACCACGCGATCCGCGCATCGGCCACCTCGAGCCTGGGGGCGTGGGAGCCTCCCACGGGCGGCTGCGGGGTGGGCTCGAGGGTGCCTGCGGCGATGGCGTCGATGGTCGACACGATCAGGTCGGCTCCGACGAGCGAGAGGCGCCGAAGGAGCTCTCCGGTGGTGTCGCGGTCTCCGACGGGCTCCTCGACACGAAGCAGGGTGGGACCGGTATCGAGGCCGGAGTCGAGAAGGAATGTTGTGGCACCTGTGCAGGTATCGCCATTGATGAGGGCATGCTGCACTGGTGCGGCACCGCGCCAGGCGGGAAGCAGCGAGAAGTGCAGGTTGACCCAGCCATGGGGCGGGATGTCGAGCGCCTCCGCAGGAATCAGGGCGCCGAAGGCCACGACCGGACAGCATTCCACCGACAGGTCGGCGAGCCAGCGCGGGAATTCGGGGTCACGAGGCGAGCGCGTCGACATCGCGATGCCCAACTCCCCGGCCCGCTCGGCGACCGCACTGCGCACCGGATGGCGGCCGCGTCCCGCGACGGTGTCCGGACGCGTAAGGACCGCGGCCACCTCATGCGTCGAGGCCGCGAGCGCGTCGAGCGACGGCACCGCAGCCTGCGGGGTACCTGCAAAGAGCAGGCGCATCGCTCACAGCCACCGGGCGGACACGGTGTGCGGGCTCACGCGCACCTCGGGCGGCTGCTCGCCGAACCACTCGGCCTCGCGAATGGCCTTCATGGCCACCTTGCGGGTCTCGGCATCCAGTCGATCCACGAAAAGAATGCCGTCGAGATGGTCGGTCTCATGCTGAAGGGCGCGGCCCAGGAGTTCGCTCCCCTCGACGACGACGGGCTCGCCGTGCTCGTTGAGGCCCTTGGCGACCACGCGCAAGGAGCGCTTCGTGTCAAACGCCAGGTCAGGGATCGACAGGCAGCCCTCCTCGCCGTCTTGCATCTCATCGGAGAGATCGAGCACGGGGTTGCACAGGTGTCCGAGCTGGTCATCAACCCACCAGGTGAACACTCGAAGCGATACGCCGATCTGCGGAGCCGCCAGGCCGCTGCCAGGTGCGTCGCGCATCGTGTCGGTGAGATCCTGGACAAGTTTGCGAAGCTCCTTGTCGAATGTTTCGACGGGAGCCGCAGGAGTGCGCAGCAGGGGATCGCCGAAGAGGCGGATGGGCTGGACGGCCACGCGGGTCTCCTTCGAGTGAGACGGCCAGTCTAGGTGGGGTCAGTCCGATCCCCAGTCGAGCGGGTCGACCGCGAGAGCGAGGGGTTCGGGATCCTTGCGCGCGCTGCGCGTCGCGGCTATCGAATGAAATGCCTCCGCCAGCGCATCGCCACCCGAGCGAGGCACCGTCACCAGCAAGCGCACGGCCTGGGGCGAGCGGCTCGCTCCTTCGCGATCAGCCACCGGCAGAGGCCCGCGCGTGCGGGCACCCGCCGGTAGGAGGTGGGCGGCCTCCCGCACCGCCGTCGCGCTGCCGGTCAGCGTCGCGGCTCGGACGGCGGGGGGCATCGAGAGGGCGACGCGCGCGGCGAGCTCGCGTTGGGCGAGCCAGCCGGGATCCCATCGAATGAGTGCCTGCACCAGCGGTGCCGCCGCATCTGCCGTGACGATCACGGGCGCACCTGGGCGAGCCAGGGCCGCGGCACCGAACCACCGCCGCGCGGTCTCCTCCCCCGCGCGCAGCGCAACGCGCGACAGGTGCAGGTGCGCATCGAGAATGAGTACGCCGGCATAGCCGCCCGCGGCCACGGGTTCGGCCCCGGGAGTGGCCACGACCAGCGCGGGCTCATCGGGAACATCGACGCGTATGCGGTCACCTCCCGAGGTCACGACCGGCAGGCCGGGGAATGCGCGCCCGAGTTCTTCGGCCGTGCGCCGCGTGCCGATGGCGACGGCCCTCAGCCGGCCTGATGCGCAGGCGGAGCATCGCCAGTCAGGTGATGATGCACCGCACCACCGGCACGACGGAGCGGCACCGGTTGCGCCCAATGCCAGGGGCCCGGCGCATGCTGAGCACCGGGCAGGTGCCCGGCACTCCTGGCAGGCAAGGGCGGGAACGTAGCCGCGACGGGCCACCTGGACGAGTACCGGGCCGTCGACGACCGCCTTCTTCGCGGCCTCCCAAGCCCGATGCGGCAGCCGAGCCGGCCCGGCATCGTGGGCAGAGTCATCGGACTGGACGCGCGGCGCGATGCGCCGGAGCAGGTCGCGTCGTGGCGTGAGTGCGGCCGCCCAGCGCGTCTCGATCCACAGTTGCGTCTCGCTGCTGCGCGTGAAGCCCGCCGAAACGAGAGCTGCACCGGTGAGGTTGGAGCGAAGCGCCAGGACTTCGCGGGCGTGCCAGCCGGGAGCGTGCGGCTCGCTGAGGGATTCGTCTGCGTCGTCCCACAGCAGCAGCAGGCCGGGATGGACAACCGGCGCGAACGCTGCTGCCCGCGTGCCCAGCACGATACGGACACGACCGGTCAGGACCCGCAGGAACTCGGCATAGCGGCGTTGCGGGCCGAGGTCGGCGGAGAGCACGGCGTGATGCCCCGAGCCTAGGATCCGAGTGAGTGCGCGATCGACTCGCCCGAGATCGCGGGCATCGGGGACGACCAGGACGACACCGTGATGGCGGGCGCCGAGTGCTGCGAGTTGAGCGAGCAGCATCGCCCAGTCGCCCGCCGGCTCGACCGCACCGGCGGGTGCGCAGGTGAGCACGCCGCGCCATCCGGTGTCGCCGTCGCGCACACGTCGAATGAGCGCCTCGCCGCCAAAGTAGGCGGACCATGCGGGCGACGGATCGATCTCGGGGACATCATCGGGCTCGGTGCTGGAGGACAGGATCGATGCCTCGGCCCGCGCGTGTCGCGGAGGCACCGCTGACCGCAGGACGTCGGGGACGCATCCGGCGTATCGATCAGAGACAGCGCGACACAGGCTCAGCACCTCGGGCGTGAGCACCGGATAGGACGTCGTCACTCGCTGCAGCGGCTGCAGCCTGTGCTCGCTCGTCTCGGCGAGCTCGATGACATAAGCGTCGACCAGGCGCCCGGAGAAGCGCACGCGCACCCGGCTGCCGACGGTCAGGGTCCCGGCCAGCTTGTCGGGCACGGCGTAGTCGAAGACCCGATCGAGGTGTGCCAGCGGCACATCGACGATCACTCGCGCCACGGATTCCACGAGCCGATCGTGCCAGCCGGGTATGACGACGCCCAGGGGATACCACGATGGACTCTCGAACCGGGAGGTATGCGTGAGCCGCCGCTTCGTGACCATGCCCCTTTGCGAGCCCGGGGCGAGCAGGTCAACGGCGTTCTGCGGTCGGGTCGTCGTCCTCGTCGCGATCGCCTCGGTCATGGCAATGGGGTTAGTCGCCTACTTCATCAGCACCCTCATCTCCGTCGCCGGCCAGCCGGTGCCCGTGCAGGAGTGGTTCATCGGGTCGTGGGGATTCATCGACTACGGTGAGCGGCCGCCGGCCGGGTCGACCTAGACTCCCGCGGCGGCCTTCAACGCCTCGGCCCGGTCGGTAGCCTCCCACGTGAAGCCGGGCAGTTCTCGCCCGAAGTGGCCGTAGGCAGCCGTCGGGCGGTAGACCGGGCGCAGTAGGTCGAGATCGCGGATGATCGCCGCCGGACGCAGGTCGAATACCTCGAGCACCGCCTCCTGGATCCGCTCGTCGGGGAGTACGCCGGTGCCGAAGGTCTGGACGAAGAGCCCGACCGGGTGCGCCTTGCCGATGGCATAGGCCACCTGCACCTCGCAGCGTTGCGCTAGCCCCGCGGCAACGACGTTCTTGGCCACCCAACGCATGGCATAGGCGGCTGAGCGATCCACCTTGGACGGATCCTTGCCCGAGAACGCCCCGCCGCCGTGACGGGCCATGCCGCCGTAGGTGTCAACAATGATCTTGCGACCGGTCAATCCGGCATCGCCCATCGGACCGCCGACCTCGAAGCGGCCGGTGGGGTTGACGAGCAGTCGGTAGCCATCGCTGGCAAGGTCGACCTGCTCGAGCACCGTATCGACCACGTGCTTGCGAACCTCGGGAGCGAGCTGGCTCACGAGATCGACGTCGGCTGCGTGCTGACTGGACACGACCACGGTGTCGATCCGCACCGGCTGGTCGTTGTCGTCGTACTCGATGGTGACCTGGGTCTTGCCGTCGGGCCGGAGATAGGGTAAGTGGCCGTCCTTGCGGACAGAGGTAAGTTGCTCCGCGAGGCGATGTGCCAGCTGGATCGGCAGCGGCATGAGACCGGGGGTCTCGTCGGTGGCATAGCCGAACATCAGCCCCTGGTCACCGGCGCCCTGACGGTCGAGCGGATCCCCGCTATGCCCTTCGCGCTCCTCGATGGCATCGTCCACCCCCTGGGCGATGTCTGGCGACTGCGCGCCGATGGACACCGAAATGCCGCACGAGTTGCCGTCGAATCCCTTGTCGGAGGAGTCGTATCCGATGTCACGCACGACGTCGCGAACGATGCCCATAACGTCAGCGAAGCCCTTGGTGGTGACCTCGCCAGCGACATGGACCTGGCCGGTCGTAAGCATCGTCTCGACGGCCACGCGGCTCGTGGGGTCCTGCCTCAGCAGGTCGTCGAGGATGGCATCGCTGATCTGATCAGCCATCTTGTCCGGGTGACCCTCGGTCACCGACTCCGACGTGAACAGTCGACGTGACACGAACTTCCTCCATCGTTGCGAGCGGGTACCGCGCTTGCCGTCCGGGTGGATCGGCCGAGTCCTCACCCGGGGCACCCCACCACGCTCGCAGGGTTGCCGGCCAGCAAGCCGGGGCTACGCGCTGACGCTCATGACGCACACCGACCCTACCCGAAGCAAAGAGGGTACGGGGTCAGGGCAGGCGCTTGGCGACGGCGTCCCAGACGGCGTCGGCGAGAGCGTCCTTGCTGCCATGCGCATCGGCAACCACAGTCCCATCCACACCAAGGATCACGGCGTCGTTGATATCGGCGCCGAAGACGCGGCCTTCGGAGACGTCGTTGACCACGAGCAGGTCACAGCCCTTGCGGGCGAGTTTGGCGCGAGCGAGGGCCAGGAGTTCCTCCGGCGATGACGCGGTCTCGGCCGCGAACCCGACGATCACCTGGCCGGGTGCGCGCCGGGCCACGAGGTCGGCCAGGACGTCGGCATTGCGCACCAGCACGACCGGTGCGGGATCACTGCCGTCGTACTTCTTGATCTTGCGATCTGCGTAGTCCGCGGGACGGAAATCCGCCACCGCCGCCGCCATCACCGCCACGTCGGCACCTGCGGACTGCCCGAGCATCACCGCGTGGAGTTCGGTCGCCGTGCCCACCCTCAACGTGCGTACGCCGGGAATCTCAGGAAGGTCGACATGCGCAGCCACGAGCACGACGTCAGCGCCGCGTGCGCGGGCCCTGCGCGCGAGTGCCCAGCCCTGTCGACCACTCGAGCGGTTGCCGAGGAACCGCACCGGGTCGAGGGGCTCGCGCGTGCCGCCGGCGGACACGACCACGCGGCGACCGGCCAGGTCGTGCGTCGCCCCTCCCGCGAGGATGTCACCGACGACCTGGGCCAGTTCGGCGGGCTCGGGGAGGCGCCCCGGCCCGGAATCCGCGCCAGTCAGACGGCCGACAGCCGGGTCGAGGACCGTTACGCCGCGAGCACGCAGGGTGGCGACATTGGTCTGGGTGGCGGGGTGGTGCCACATCTCGGTATGCATCGCGGGAGCCATGATCACCGGGCAGGCAGCGGTGAGCAATGAGGTCGTCAGGAGGTCGTCGGCGATCCCCGCGGCTGCGCGGGCGAGTGTGTTGGCGGTCGCGGGGGCAACGATAACGACGTCGGCCCATCGCCCGAGTTGCACATGCTGCACGCCAGGAACGTCGTCCCAGACTTCAGTGGTGACCGGATGACCGGAGAGGGCCTCCCAGGTGGGAGTGCCGACGAAGCGAAGAGCTGATTCAGTGGGAACAACGCGCACGTCGTGGCCTTCTTCGCGCAAGAGCCTCAGGAGGCTGCACGCCTTGTAGGCGGCGATACCTCCTGACACGCCCAGGAGGACGCGCGAGGTCAGCTGAAGTCCTCGTCTGCCGAGACTGAGTAGTCGACGCTCACGACCTCGAGGGCGGGGTCGAAGGGCTCGGAGGTGAGCAGGCCGGCGTCGATCTCGCGCATCGCGATGGACAGCGGCTTCTCCTGCACGTGCGTCTCCACCAGGGGTCCGACGTACTCCAGCAGCCCCTCGCCCAGTTGGGAGTAGTAGGCGTTGATCTGACGGGCGCGCTTGGCCGCGTAGATGACCAGCGAGTACTTGGAGTCGGACTTGTTGAGCAGGTCGTCGATAGGCGGGTAGGTGATGCCCTCGGGGCGCACGGAGCCGGACATGAGACGACCTTTCGCGTGGCAGGGCCGCCCTCGGCAACCCGTGGCGCCAGACTTGGCACCTGGAGCAGTCTACCCGGTCAGCAGGCCCACGATCTCCTCGGCGGCCAGTGGCACCGAGTCATTGACCACGCTCACGTCGAACTCTCCCTCGGCGGCCAGCTCGACCCTGGCCGTCTCGAGCCGGCGAGCGATATCCGCAGGGGCCTCTGTCGCGCGACCGCTGAGCCGGTCGACCAGGACCTCCCAGGACGGCGGGGACAGGAAGACCTGCAGGGCATCGGGCGCACTGCTGCGCACCTGGCGGGCGCCCTGGAGTTCAATCTCCACGATCACCGGACGCCCGGCCGCGAGCGACTCGCGCACCGGTACGGCCGGCGTGCCGTAGAGGTTGCCCGCGAATTCCGCCCACTCGAGGAGTTCGCCACCGGCGATCATGCGCTCGAACTCCGCGGGATCGATGAAGTGGTAGTGGACGCCATCGATCTCACCAGGGCGAGGGGCCCGTGTGGTGACCGACACGGAGACATCGATCGCCGGGTGATTGGTGCGTAGATAATCGACCACGCTCGACTTGCCGACACCGGACGGTCCAGACAGGACCATGAGCCGGCCGGTCAACGTCGGCCCTGCCGGGTCTCTCGCAGGATGCCGGCCACCTGGTGCTCCCCGAGCCCCCGCAGGCGGCGCGACGAAGCGATCGAGCATCGGTCGAGCACATCGGCGGCGCGGACAGGGCCGATGCCCGGCAGCGACTCGAGGAGGTCGGTGACGCGCATGCGACCGATCACTGGGTCAATGAGCCGGTCGCCCAGGACCGCGTCAATGGTGAGCGCACCCGTGCGGAGCTCTTGCTTGACCTGCGCGCGACGCTGGCGGGCGATGAGCGCCTGGTCGCGTCCGCGGGCTCGCGCGTCGGCATCCAACCCCGGCGCTGACTCACCGGCCACGGTCGTCCGCAATCTCCTGGACGATGGCAGCGGCCGCCGCTGCGGGGTCGGCAGCCTCCGTGATCGGGCGGCCGATGACCAGCAGGTCGGCCCCGCGGTTGAGCGCTTCCACGGGCGTGGCCACTCGACGCTGATCGGCAAGCTCGGCGCCCGCCGGGCGTACGCCAGGCGTGATGAGCACGGTGTCGCCGGCTAGGTCGGGCAGTTGGTCGCGCAGGGCAGCGCGAATGCCGGCCACCTCCTCCGGCGAGCAGACGACGGCTCGCGCGCCCGCCGCCACCGACTCGATCGCCAGGCGCTCCGCGAGGGAACGCACGTCGTTGGCGTCGGCACCCGGCGGCAGGAGACCCATGCGCACGAGGTCGCCCGGAGTTAGCGAGGTCAAGACCGTGACGGCGACGATGCGCGTCTGCGGCAGCTCTCGAACCGCAGCCGCCACCATGTCAGTGCCGCCGGACGCATGGACCGTGAGGAAGTCGGGCGCCAAGCGAGCGACCGAGCGAGCCGCTCCGGCAACCGTTGCCTGGATGTCGTGAAGCTTCAGGTCGAGGAACAACTGGCACGGCAAGCCGGTCGTCTCAGCGGACGCCGTGCGCGCTGCGATGACCGCCGCATCGCCGTCGCGCAGGTAGGACTCTAGGCCCACCTTGAGAGTGCTGACGTGGGGGCCCACCGCGACCGCCCAGGCGGTCATCGTGCTCAGATCGGGTGCATCGAGCGCGACGGCGATGGGTCCACGCGTCATACCCACTCCGGAGGATTGATCTCATCGTCTTCGAGCGCCTCCAGCGACTCGGCATCGGGCGGGCGGTGCGCGTGGGATATCGCGTCACTCAGGCTGGAGAATCCCCGTGCCGCCAGTTCGCTGGCGAGTTCGGCGTGAATGCGCTTGGGTGCGGATGGATCGTGGAAGACGACCGTGCCCACGGAGACAGCGTGCGCACCGGCGAGGATGAACTCGAGCGCGTCCCGACCGGTGCGGATGCCGCCGACGCCCAGGATGGGCATGTCGGGCAGCGCCTGGCGCACCTGCCACACGCAGCGCACCGCGATCGGACGGATGGCCGGCCCGGAAAGACCGCCGGTCACCCCCGCCAATGCCGGCCTCATGGTGTCGACATCGATGACCATGCCCAACGTGGTGTTGATGAGCGTGAGCCCGTCGGCCCCCGCGCGGTGGCAGGCCACCGCGATCGTCGCGATGTCGGTCACATCGGGCGAGAGTTTGGCCAGGACCGGCACGCTCGGGTCGATGGACCGACGTACGCTCGCGATGACTCCAGAGGCGGTGTCTGCTCGGCATGCGAATACCTGGCCACGATCAGCGACATTGGGGCAGGATATGTTCACCTCGATGGCATCGACGCCGTCATGCGGTCGCAGGATCTTGGCGAGCTCCTCGTATTCCTGGGTCGTGCTGCCGGCAATGGACACGATGGTGCGCACCCCGCGTTGGCGCAGCCACGCCAGATCGTGCTCGATGAAGTCGTGGATTCCCGGACCTTGAAGGCCGATGGAATTGAGCATGCCACTCGGCGTCTCTGCCATCCGTGGCGTCGCCCGCCCCGAGCGCGGCTCGAGCATGATGCTCTTGGTGACCATGGCTCCCAGCGTCGACACGTCGAAGAACTGGTCGAGTTCGCGGCCGGACGCAGCGCACCCGGATGCCGTGAGGACGGGGCTCGGCATTGCGAACCAGCCGAGTGTCGTGGTCATGTCGACACTGGGAGCGGGGGTATCGCCCTGGTCGTAGCCCACGACGGCCCGCGTCATGACCGCTCCCCCGGGGGCACGGGCGCACCTAGCGCATCAGCCGGGATCGACCCGACATCGTCCCAGCGCACGCGCTCGCCACGGAAGACCGGACCCTCGACGCATGACCGAACCATGCGGGTGACGGCGTCGTCTCCGATCACGGGGAGGACGCAGGTCATGCACACGCCGATGCCGCACGCCATGGCTTCTTCCACGGCGCATTGGCTGTGGGCACCGCGCTGTCCGGCGAATCCGGCGATGGCCGCGAGCATGCCCATGGGTCCGCAGCCGTAGACCACCTCAGCATTGGCCTTGTCCATGACACTGGGCAGCAGGTCCGTGACGCGCCCGGTGTCTCCGAGGGAGCCATCCTCCGTCGTTATGGTCACGGTCGACGCGATGCGCTTGCCCTCAAGCACTCCGAAGAGCTTCTCCTCGGTCGAGGCACCAAGGAGCATGTCGACCCGGCAGCCACGCGAGCGCAATTGCTCCGCGAGCATGAAGAGCGGGGCAGCACCGTAGCCACCGCCGACCAGCACGCAGCTCACCGGCTCCCTCGGCAGCGAGAACGGCCGGCCTAGGGGTGCGATGATGTCGAGGGAGTCGCCCCGGCGCCGTTGGGTGAGCCAATGGGTGCCGGGTCCGGAGTCCGCAACGACGACGTCGAGCGTGCCGCCGTAGATGCCCCGCGACTGGACACCGTAGATCGAGAAGGCCCGCCGCAGGATGAGCGACGATGAGTCGAGATCACCGATGGCCAGGGCGGAGAAGTGGCCGGGACGCGTCAGCTCGGGCACACCGGGGGCGGTCACCGTGAGCACGAAGTACTGGCCAGTTCGCCGCACGGATACGACCTCGCCACGCACCTGGATCGGCATCAGACCTCCTCGCGGTCGGCGTCTGCCCGAAGGCGACGCAGGTCGTTGGCGTGTTCTTGCAGCGAACGAACGCCGATCGGTGCCCGGCGCCCGGCTTCGGCCTCCACCAGCGCTTCGATACCGAGGACAGTAGCGGCGAGGCCCTGGATGGTCGTGATGCAGGGCACGCCGGAGAGCACCGCGGCTGTGCGGATCTCGTAGCCGTCCAGCCGGGGGCCGACGCCGAAGGGCGTGTTGATGATGAGGTCGACCTCGCCCGCCATGATCGCCTGAACCGTGGTCGGCTCGCCCTGGGGACCGGGCCCGAATCGCGCCTTGCGCAGGAGCCCGACCTTGAGGCCGTGACGACGGAGCACGTCGGCAGTGCCATCGGTGGCCAGGATCTCGAATCCCAGATCGGACAGCCGCTTGATCGGGAAGATCATCGACCGCTTGTCACGGTCGGCGACCGACACAAAGACCCGGCCGGAGGTGGGCAGGCCGCCCGAGTAGGCAGCGTTCTGCGACTTGGCGAACGCGGTGCCGAACTCGCCGTCGATCCCCATGACCTCGCCGGTCGAGCGCATCTCAGGCCCGAGCACCGTGTCGACCCCGTGAAGGCGTCCGAAAGGCAGAACCGCCTCCTTCACCGCGATCGGTCCCCCCGCCGGGAGGGTCCCTCCGTCGCCCCGACGCGGCAGGAGGCCCTGCTCGCGAAGGTCGGCGATGCTCGTGCCGACCATGACGCGCGCGGCGGCCTTGGCCAAGGGCACGGCGGTCGCCTTCGACACGAAGGGCACGGTGCGCGACGCGCGGGGATTGGCCTCGAGCACGTGCAGGACTCCGCCGGCCAGCGCGTATTGCACGTTGAGCAGACCGCGAACGCCTACCCCTGCGGCGATGGCGAGCATGGATTCACGGATGCGCTCGATTTCCTGCGGGCCGAGCGAGACCGGCGGCAATGTGCAGGCCGAGTCGCCCGAGTGAATGCCTGCCTCCTCGATGTGCTCCATGACTCCGGCGAGGAACAGCTCGCGGCCGTCGTAGAGCGCATCGACGTCGATCTCGACCGCGTCATCGAGGAATCGATCGACTAGCACAGGGTGCTCGGGATTGATCTCGGCTGCACGACCGAGATAGTCGCGCAGCATTTCCTCGTCGTAGACGATCTCCATGCCGCGTCCGCCGAGGACGTATGAGGGACGCACGAGCACCGGGTAGCCGATCTCATTGGCAATCGCGCGCGCCTCCTCGAAGGAGAAGGCCGTGCCGAATCGCGGGGCGGGCAAGCCTGCGCGATGGAGCAGGTCGCCGAATGCCCCGCGCTCCTCGGCCAGGTGGATCGATTCGGGCGGCGTGCCCACGATCGGCACGCCCTCGTCCTTCAGCGCCTGGGCGAGTCCGAGCGGGGTCTGGCCGCCGAGCTGGACGATGACGCCGACCACCTCGCCGGACTGCGCTTCGGCGTGGACCACCTCGAGGACATCTTCGAGGGTGAGGGGCTCGAAGTAGAGACGGTCTGAGGTGTCGTAGTCGGTGGACACCGTCTCGGGATTGCAGTTGACCATGACCGTCTCGTATCCGGCCTCGCGCAAGGTCATGGCCGCGTGCACGCACGAGTAGTCGAACTCGATCCCCTGGCCGATCCGATTGGGCCCGGAGCCGAGGATGATGACCTTGGGTGCCCGACCCGGCTCGACCTCGGATTCCTCGTCGTACGACGAGTAGTGGTAGGGGGTGCGAGCCTCGAACTCTGCCGCGCACGTGTCGACCGTCTTGTAGACAGGGCGGATCCCCATGTCGTGGCGCTGTCGTCGGATCTGCGCTTCGCTCACGCCGCGCATCTCGGCCAGCTGGCGATCGGAGAACCCGTGCCGCTTGGCCGTTAGCATGGCGGCCGAGTCGATCGGATCGGCCTGCCGGAGTCCTGCGGCCAGGTCATTGAGTGTGTCTATCTGGGCGAGGAACCACGGATCGATGGCGGTCGCCTCGTGCACCTCCTCGATGGACGCACCCCCCCACAGCGCCCGCTGGACGTTGGCCAGCCGACCATCGTGAGGCGTACGTGCTGCGTCGAGCTCGGCGGCCACGTCGATGGCCGTCCTGTCGTCCGCCCAGGTGAACGGCGCCTCCTTGCGCTCCAGCGACCGCAGGGCCTTTTGCAGGGCCTCGGTGAAGTTGCGCCCGATCGCCATCGCCTCCCCGACCGACTTCATCGTGGTGGTGAGCACGGGATCGGCCTGCGGGAACTTCTCGAAGGCGAAGCGGGGAATCTTCACCACGATGTAGTCGAGGGTCGGCTCGAATGACGCGGGGGTCTCGCGCGTGATGTCGTTGGGGATCTCGTCGAGGGTGTAGCCCACCGCTAACTTGGCGGCAATCTTCGCGATGGGGAATCCGGTCGCCTTGGAGGCGAGCGCGGATGACCGCGACACGCGAGGATTCATCTCGATGACAATCAGGCGCCCGTCGTCCGGATTGACGGCGAATTGGATGTTGCAGCCGCCCGTGTCGACCCCAACCGCGCGGATGATGTCGATGGCAACGTCGCGCATGCGCTGGTATTCGCGATCGGTCAGGGTGAGCGCCGGCGCCACCGTGATCGAGTCTCCGGTGTGCACGCCCATCGGATCGAGGTTTTCGATCGAGCAGACGACGACGACATTGTCGTGGCGATCGCGCATCAGCTCGAGCTCGTACTCCTTCCACCCGAGGATGGACTCCTCGAGGAGAACCTCCGTCGTCGGACTGGCCTGCAGTCCGATGCCGGCGATGCGCCGCAGGTCGGCCTCGTCGTAGGCCATGCCGGACCCGGCCCCGCCCATGGTGAATGAGGGGCGCACCACGACCGGGTAGCCCAGGTCGTCGACGGCGGCCAGGCAGTCCTCGAGGCTGTGGCAGATAGCCGATCGCGCGCTCTCCGCCCCGATCTGGGACACGATCTCGCGGAACTTCTCGCGGTTCTCGCCGCGTTCGATCGCGTCGACATCAGCACCGATGAGTTCGACTCCATAACGCTGCAGGACACCGGAGTGGTAGAGCGCAATCGCCGTGTTGAGGGCGGTCTGGCCACCGAGCGTGGGCAGCAGCGCGTCGGGGCGCTCCTTGTCGATGATCTTCTCGACGAAGTACGGGGTGATGGGCTCGACGTAGGTCGCATCGGCGAATTCCGGATCGGTCATGATCGTCGCGGGATTGGAGTTGACGAGGATCACCCGGATGCCCTCGGACCGTAGGACTCGGCACGCCTGGGTACCGGAGTAGTCGAACTCGCATGCCTGGCCGATGACGATGGGGCCCGATCCGATCACCAGGACCGAGGAGATGTCATCGCGACGGGGCATCAGTCACCGCCCATGAGCCGTGCGAAGTCGTCGAACAGGTCCGCGGCGTCATGCGGCCCTGCGGCGGCCTCCGGGTGGTACTGCACACTGAACGCTGGCACGTCGAGGCACTGAAGACCCTCGACCACACTGTCATTGAGGCACACGTGGCTGACCCGAACGCGGCCGTAGGGGGTGCTCACCTGGGTGCCGATGGGTGCGTCGACCGCGAATCCGTGATTGTGCGCGGTGACGGCCACGCGACCCGTGCGCAGGTCCTGGACCGGCTGGTTGACGCCGCGGTGCCCGAAGCGCAACTTGTAGGTGCCGAATCCAAGCGCACGCCCGAGCACCTGGTGGCCGAAGCATATGCCGAACACCGGGCGATGCGCATCGAGAGCCGCCCGCACGAGGGACACCGCGTGGTCGGCCGTTGCCGGATCGCCAGGACCGTTGGAGAAGAACACTCCGTCGCGGCCGATGGCCAGGAGCTCGTCCGCGCCGATGGTCGCGGGGACAACGTGGACGGTCATGCCGCGCTCGGCCATGCGATGCGGGGTCATGGACTTGATGCCGAGGTCGACAGCCGCAACGACGAAACGCTCCTCGCCGATGGCAGGCACGACGTAGGCCTCGTCGACGGTGACATCGGCGGTCAGATTGGCGCCGGTCATTGGAGCCACCGCCCGCACCGTCGCGACGAGTTCATCGGTGGGAGCGCCGGATACCGCGCCGCTGAAGATCCCGACGCGCATGGCCCCGCGATCGCGCAGGTGGCGGGTCAGTGCACGCGTGTCGATGTCGCGGATCCCGACGACTCCAGCGTCCTCAAGCTCGCCGTCAAGCGAGCGCAGGGACCGCCAGTTGGACGCCACCGGCGAGGGGTCGCGCACGACGTATCCGGCGACCCAGATGCGTCGCGACTCTTTATCCTCGTCGTTCATGCCGGTGTTGCCCACGTGCGGCGATGTCATGACGACGACCTGCCCCTGGTAGGACGGGTCGGTGAGGGTCTCCTGGTAGCCGGTCATTCCCGTGGAGAACACGGCCTCGCCAGTGGCGGTGCCGACGGCTCCGAAACTGCGGCCGCGGAAGGTCCGCCCGTCTTCAAGCACCAGCACGGCGGGCTGGGGGCCGGGCATCACGGCGTCCTCTCGTCGGCAAGCAGTCCGAGCAGTCCATCGAGGGCCGCGGCCTGCCCCCCGGAGGGGTCCGCGCGAAAGCCGGGGTCGATGAGCCTGCCACCGTGTTGCCACGTCACGATAACCACCCCGTCGCGCTCGTAGGCCTTGCCGGCGTCGCCAGACCATCGGCGGCCCACGCCTCGGGCGCGACGGATTGGGGAGCCGGGATATCACCTTGCCGATCAGCGCGGGCGAGCCAACCGCAGCGCATGGCCAGGAGCACGAGGGCAATGGTGGCGAAGAGCAAAGCGACCAGCGCGATACGGAGCAGCCCTTGGGTGACGGAAGCGGACTGCGCAAGCACGAGGGTCGCCTCGGTCATGTCAGGCGGCCTTCGAGCACCGTCGGACGCCCGGCCAAAAAGGTGGCCACGACGCGTCCGTGCATCTCTCGCGCGACGAAGGGAGTGTTGCGGCTACGCGATGCCAGACGCGCCGGGTCCACGGTCCAGCGTGCGGAGGGATCGACCAGCACAAGGTTGGCCGGCTCCCCCACCTCGAGCGGGCGACCGTGGCCGTCGAGCCTGCCGATCCGGGCGGGCCGGACGGACATGCGATCGGCAACGCCGCGCCAATCCAGGCGCCCGGTGTCGACCATGGTCTCGATCACCACGCTGAGCGCGGTCTCGAGCCCGAGCATGCCGAATGCGCCGGCGGCCCACTCGCAGTCCTTGTCCTCGTGCGGGTGCGGCGCGTGATCGGTCGCCACGGCGTCGATGGTGCCGTCGGCCAGACCCCTTCGGACGGCTTCGACGTCGGCGGCAGTGCGCAGCGGCGGATTCACCTTGTAGCGGGGGTCGTAGGTGCGGGCGATCTCCTCGGTCAGCACGAGGTGGTGGGGGGTAACCTCGGCGGTGACGTTGATGCCGCGCTCCTTGGCCCACCTGACGATCTCTACCGATCCCCGGGTCGACAGGTGGCAGATGTGGACGCGGGAGTCGACGTGATCTGCGAGCAGCACGTCGCGCGCGATGATCGCCTCCTCGGCTACCGACGGCCAGCCCCGCAGGCCGAGCACCCCGGAGAGCGCTCCTTCATTCATCTGCGCGCCCTCGGTGAGACGAGGCTCCTGGGCATGCTGGGCGATCACGCCGTCGAATGCCTTCACGTATTCCAGAGCCCTGCGCATGAGCACCGCATCGTTCACGCAGACGCCGTCATCGCTGAAGACGCGTACGCGCGCCGCCGACTCGGCCATGGCTCCTAGCTCGGCAAGCTGCTCTCCCCGCAGCCCGACGGTGACGGCTCCCACGGGGAATACGTCGCACAGTCCGGCATCGACGCCACGGCGCCAAACTTGCTCGACCACGCCGGCGGTGTCGGCCACCGGCTGGGTGTTGGCCATGGCGTGCACCGCGGTGAAGCCACCGAGTGCGGCAGCGGCGGATCCGGTCTGGATCGTCTCGGCGTCCTCGCGCCCGGGCTCACGCAGATGCGTGTGGAGGTCGACGAGGCCGGGGAGCAGGACGAGGGATCGCGCATCGACGACCAGGTCGCCATCCGACGCGCCGCCGGGCGGCTCGAGCCCGGCAATGCGCCCTTCGGCGATGACGACGTCGACCGCCTCCTCGCCGTAGAGAAGGGCACCCTTCAGCAGGACACTCATTGTGACGCCTCCGCCAGATCGGCCTCAGCGCGAGCACCGAGGATGAGGTAAAGGACAGCCATTCGGACGTTGACGCCGTTGGTCACCTGCTCGACGATCACCGACCGCTGCCCGTCAGCGACGTCAGCCGTGATCTCCATCCCCCTGTTCATCGGACCTGGGTGGAGGACGATCCCATCGTCGGCGAGCAGGCTCGCTCGACGGGTGTCGAGCCCGTAGCGACGGCTGTATTCGTGGGTGGAGGGGAAGTACGCCGCGTTCATGCGCTCCCGTTGGACCCGCAGCATCATGACGGCGCTAGCGCCCGGCAGCGCATCATCGAGGTCGTAGGACACCTCGCACGGCCAGGTCTGGACTCCGACGGGCATGAGCGTGGGTGGCGCCACGAGCGTGACGGAGGCTCCCAGCGCATGCAGCAGGAGGACATTGGACCGCGCGACCCGGCTGTGCAGGACGTCGCCCACGATGACAACCCGCCGACCGTCCAGCGCGCCCTCGCCACCCGATAGGTGGTGTCGCAGCGTAAAGGCGTCGAGGAGCGCCTGCGTCGGGTGCTCATGGGTGCCATCGCCGGCATTGATGACCGCGCAGTCGATCCACCCGGAATGGGCCAGACGGTGGGGAGCCCCGCTGGCCTCGTGCCGAACGACGACGGCGTCTGCACCCATCGCCTCGAGGGTGAGTGCGGTGTCCTTCAGGCTCTCTCCCTTCGACACACTCGAGCCCTTGGCGCTGAAGGTGATGAGATCAGCGGACAGTCGCTTGGCCGCTGCCTCGAAGGAAATGCGGGTGCGCGTCGAGTCCTCGAAGAAGAGGTTGACGACGGTCCGGCCACGAAGCGTGGGCAGCTTCTTGACCGCGCGATCGGTCACTTTGCCGAGCTCGCCAGCGGTGTCGAGGATGAGGAGGGCTTCGTCGCGGGTGAGATCGGCCGCGCTGAGTAGATGGCGCATCAGCCCTCCACCGCGACCTCGTCCACCCCGTCGACCTCGGTCAGGCGCACGCGGACTGCCTGCTCGCGAGACGTAGGGATGTTCTTGCCGACGTAATCAGCGCGGATGGGAAGCTCGCGGTGCCCGCGGTCGACGAGCACAGCGAGCTGTACGGCTCGGGGTCGACCAATGTCACTCAGCGCGTCGAGGGCAGCCCTGATGGTGCGCCCGGAGAACAACACGTCGTCGATGAGCACGACGATCCGGTCGTCGACTCCCAGAGCCGGGACGTCGGTGACCTCCAGGGGGCGCGCACCACGAAGGCGCAGATCGTCTCGGTACATCGTGATGTCGAGGGAACCCAACGGGACTTCGACTCCCTCGATGTCCTGGATGCTCCCCGCAATGCG
>Ga0194131_10001276_pt1 | contig 43282 bp, 41 predicted proteins | sample TA2KigO120mmetaG_FD_148631 | JGI IMG/M metagenome (GOLD analysis project Ga0194131, IMG submission 148631) | Freshwater microbial communities from Lake Tanganyika, Tanzania - TA2015053 Kigoma Offshore 120m | ecosystem: Environmental > Aquatic > Freshwater > Lake | place: Tanzania: Lake...
GATCCGGTGCCCGGAGAGCTGGGCCTGCCGCGCCCGCGCCCGCAGCCCACGCCGCCGCAGCCGCCGCGCCAGCAGGCGGGATCGCTCGGGGAGGCGCTGCGGAATCTCCAGCGCTACATCCAGAACGAGAGCTTCGACAACCCGCAGGGCGGCAACAACCGTCCGGGCGCGACGATTCAGTTCGACACGCGCGGCGTCGAGTTCGGGCCGTGGCTGCGCCGCTTCGTCGCGCAGGTGCGGCGCAACTGGTTCGTGCCGCAGGCGGCGATGATCTTCAGCGGCCGCGTCGTGCTGCAGTTCAACATCCACAGGGACGGCCGCATCACGGACGTGGACGTCGTGCAGCCCGGCCACATCGAGGCGTTCACGCAGGCCGCCTACGGCGCCATCGTCTCGTCGAATCCGACCGAACCGCTCCCGCCCGAATACCCGCTCGACAAGGCCTTCTTCACCGTCACGTTCTATTACAACGAGCAGCCGCCCGGGCAATAACGCCCAGGAGCCAGCATCAGTAAATGCCGACGCGAGCGCAGCAGCTGGGACTCCTCATCCTGCTCACCGCGCTCGTCGTCTGGGTCCTAGCGCGTGGCGGTTGACGAGGCCTGTCCCTTGAAGACCGCGTCGATCGCCGCCTGCGCGCAGCGCTCGCCCTCGGCGCTCGACACGCCCATCGCCCCGATCACCTGGCCGTTGACGAAGATCGGCAGCGCGCCCGGCTGCGGGAAGTCGTTCATGAAGGTCGGCGCCAGGTTTTCGCCGCTGCGCACGATCTTGTTGGTTTCAGAGGTGGCGCGTCGCCAGCGCAGCGCGGACTTTGCCTTGAGCAACGCCGTGTCGATGGCGTTGGCGGCCGCGCCTTCCATGGCGTGCGACTCGATGAGGTTCCCGCCCCAGTCGAGAATCGCAATCGCCACCACCTGCGTGTTGCGCTCGGCCCAGGCCGAGCACGCGTCCGCGAGCGCCCGCGCGCCGGCGCTCGAGATCACCTTGATGTCCCTTGTCAGCGACTGCTGAGCCGATGCCGGGCTGGCGAACGCCAGCAGGGTCACGACGACGACACACGGGAAAGTTCGCATGTGATCCTCCTCGAGCGCGGGCGATTGTAACCGCTGGCGGCCGACAGGTCGGGTAGAATCGCGCAGTTTTCCTGCGATAGGAGCGATCTGCGAATGGGCGAGACCGTCGATTTCAAGAGCAACGGATCCATGGCGTCGGCGTACCTGGTGAAGCCGGCCTCCGGATCCGGCCCTGGCGTGCTGGTGATTCAGGAGTGGTGGGGGCTCGACTCGGGCATCAAGGAAATGACCGATCGGCTTGGCGCCGCCGGGTTCGTGGCGCTGGCGCCGGACCTCTATCACGGCGAGCTGGCGCAGCACACCGAGATGGACAAGGCCGGAAAGCTGATGCAGAGCCTGCCGCCGGATCGTGCCGCGCGCGACATGAGCGGCGCCATCGACTACCTCGCCGGCAACACGGCGGTCACGAGCAAGACGGTCGGCGTCGTCGGCTTCTGCATGGGCGGTATGCTCTCGTTCCTGATTGCCGCCAACCGCGGCGACACGGTGAGCGCGCTCGTGCCGTTCTACGGCTTCCCGCAAGGCCCGATGGAGCCCGACTGGTCGAAGATGACGGCCGCCGTCCGCGGGCACATGGCGGAGAACGACAGCTTCTTCCCGCCGGCCGCCGCGAAGGCGCTCGAGGCGAAGCTGAAGGGGCTCGGAAAAGACGTCGTCATCACGGTGCATCCCGGCACCGGCCACGCGTTCATGGGGCCGCACAACGCACTGGGGACAAAGGACGAGAAGCTGGCCGCGCGGATCTGGCCCGGCGTGATCTCGTTCCTGAAAGAGCGCGTCCGCTGAGCACGCCGGACGCTACGGACGTTGCGCCCGATCGTCCTCGCCGTTCTCGGTCCGACCGCTTCCGGCAAGACCTCGCTTGGCCTGGCGCTGGCGGAGAAATACCGCGGCGAAATCATCAACTGCGACTCCACGGCCGTCTACCGCGGCTTCGACATCGGCACCGACAAGCCGCCGGTGGAGGAGCGCCGCGGCATCCCGCATCACCTGATTGATATCGCAGACCCGACCGAGGTCTACACGGCCGCGCAGTTCGCACAGGACGCGGCCGCGGCGATCCGCGACATCCACGGGCGCGGGAAGCTGCCCATCCTGGTGGGCGGCACGGGGTTCTACTACCGGGCGCTGACGCGCGGACTTTTCCCCGGTCCCGGCGCCGACGAGGCGCTGCGGGCGCGTCTCGACCGCGTGGCGGACCGCCGCGGCCCGGACACGCTGCACCGCATGCTGAAAAACGTGGATCCCGCGTCGGCGGCGCGCATCATGCCGAGGGACCGCAAGCGCCTGGTGCGGGCGCTGGAGGTCTTCTTCACGACCGGCCGTCCGCTGACATCTCACTTCGGCGACACCGCGTCGCCCATTGCCGACTGCGAGGTGATCGCGATCGTGCTCAAGCTGCCGGCGGCGCTCACCGCCGAGCGCGTGGCGCGCCGCGTGGATCGGCAGTTCGCCCGCGGCATCGTCGAGGAGGTGAAAGGCCTGCTCGCGCGCGGCGTCCCGCCGTCGGCGCGGCCGTTCGGGGGGCTCGTGTACCGTCAAGTCATGGAGATGCTGCGAGGTGTGCGCGACGAGCACGCGACGCGTGCGCTCATCACGCAGGAGAACCGTCGCTACGCGCGACGGCAGTTGATCTGGTTCCGCAAAGAGCCTAATCTAGTCTGGTTCGACGGCCCCGGCGAACGATCCGAGACGCTCCAGCTCGTCGACGACATGCTCGCCGCGCGGAGTCGGCTCCCCCCAGGAGACGCGACGTGATGGCCCAGGCAACTGAATCCCGCTCCGCTTCGGCCTCGCAGCCGAACATCCAGGACGTCTTCCTCAACTACGCGCGCCGCGAGCGCCTGGCGGTCAGCGTCCACCTCATCGACGGACGCCAGTTCGACGCGCGCATCAAGAACTTCGATCGCTTCGCCGTCATCGTCGAGGTCAACGGCGCCGACCACCTCGTGTTCAAGCACGCGATCGCCACCATCGCCACGCAGCGCTCGGTCCAGAACTACTTCTCCTCGCATCATCCGTAGTTTTTGTTCACGCGCGTCATCCTCATCATCGTCGACAGCATGGGCATCGGCGAGCTTCCCGATGCCGCCGCCTACGGCGATGAGGGCAGCAATACGCTCGGACACATCGCCCGGCAGGTCCCGCTCCGGCTCCCGGCCATGCGTTCGCTGGGGCTCGGCCGCGTCGCGTCGATTGGCGCCGGCCCGGCCGCGGTGCGGGGCGCATACGGGCGGATGGCGGAGGCGTCCCCGGGCAAGGACTCGGTGACGGGACACTGGGAAATGATGGGGATCGTGCTCGACCGCGCGTTCCCGACCTTCCCGAACGGCTTCGATCCGCAGCTCATCGCGGAGTTCGAGCGCCGCGTCGGCCGCGGCACGATCGGCAACGTGGTCGCCTCGGGCACGGACATCATCGATCGCCTTGGTCCCGAGCACATGCGGTCGGGCAAGCCCATCGTCTACACGTCGGCCGACAGCGTGTTCCAGATCGCCGCGCACGAGGATGTGATCCCGATCGCCGAGCAGTACCGGATCTGCCAGATCGCGTTCGACCTCGTGGCGCGCGGGCTCGGCGTCGGCCGCGTGATCGCCCGGCCCTTCGTCGGTATGCCGGGCGCCTTCACGCGCACCGCGAACCGGCACGACTACGCGCTCGACCCGGCAGGGGAGACGCTGCTCGATCGGCTGTGCGCGCGCGGCGAGAGGGTCCACTCGATCGGCAAGATCAAGGACCTCTTCGCCGGGCGCGGTATTACGGATGCCGTCCACAGTTCCAGCGACGCGGAAGGCATGGATCATCTCGATCGGGCGCTGGAGCAGGTCGATCGAGGCCTGATCTTCATCAACCTCGTGGATTCCGACCAGATGTACGGCCATCGCAACGACGTGCGGGGCTACGCGGCCAACCTCGAGCGCTTCGACGAGCGGCTCGGGGTGCTGCTGGGCAGGCTCCGTGACGGCGACCTGCTGGTCGTGACGGGCGACCACGGCAACGACCCGAGCACGCCGAGCACCGACCATTCGCGCGAATACGTGCCGCTGCTCATGACCGGTCCCCGCGTGCGCGCGGGCGCGGACATCGGCACCCGGCCGACGTTCGCGGACCTCGGCCAGACGCTGGCCGCGAGCTTCGGCGTGGCGCCGCTCGCGCACGGCACGAGCTTCCTGGAGGAGATCGTTGGCGACCATCCGTGAGGCGCTCGAGCAGCGCGAGCGCGACACGCTGGCGCCGCAGGCGGCCAAGAGCGCCGACACGAAGGGCCGGCTTCACCCCGAGCCCGAAGACGACGTGCGGCCGGCGTTTCAGCACGACCGCGATCGCATCATCCACAGCAAGGCGTTCCGCCGGCTGAAACACAAGACGCAGGTCTTCTTCGCGCCCGCCGGCGACCACTACCGCACGCGTCTCACGCACACGCTCGAGGTCTCGCAGATCGCGCGCACCATCGCCAAGGTCCTGCGGCTGCACGAGGAGCTCACCGAGTCGATCGCGCTCGGCCACGACCTGGGCCACACCCCGTTCGGCCACGCCGGCGAGCGCGTGCTGCAGGAGCTCATGCCCGGCGGCTTCAACCACTACGAGCAGAGCCTGCGCATCGTCGACGTCCTCGAGAACGAGGGCCACGGCCTGAACCTCACGTGGGAGGTGCGCGACGGCATCGCGCGTCACTCGAAGGGGAAGCAAGGCTCGCCGGTCGGCGTCGATCCCTCCAGGCGCGCCTCCACGCTCGAGGGGCAGATCATGCGCGTCGCGGATCTCATCGCCTACGTCAACCACGACATCGACGATGCGGTGAGGGCGGGGATGCTGAAGTCGGCCGACCTGCCGAAGGGACCGGTGCAGGTGCTGGGCACCACCTCGTCCTCGCGCATCGCGCGCATGGTCAAGGACGTCGTCACCGAGACACAGCACGGCGGGCTGACCGAAATCAGGATGAGCGAGCCCGTGCTCGAGGCGACGCTCGCGATGCGCAGGTTCCTCTTCGAGGCGGTGTACGAGAACGACATCGCGACGGCCGAGTTCAAGAAGGCGACCGGCATCCTCGGCGGCCTGTGGGAGCAGGTCCGCGGGCGGCCGGATGAGTTCCTGGATCGTCGCGTCATCGAGGCGGACGGGCTGGACGTCGCGGCCAAGGATTTCGTGGCCGGCATGACGGACCGGTTCGCCGTCGCCCTCTACGAACGGCTCTTCATCCCCAAGCCGTGGATCGGCCCGATCTCGTGGAATCAGCTGTAAACCGGCTATAATTGGTGGTTTGCAGCTCGACCTCACGCGCTACCGTCAGCCGGTCACGAGCGTTGCCCGTACGTTCCAGCCGCACGAGGTGGGAGACGAGGGAGAGACCTACCGGATTGCGGCGCCCGTCGAGGTGGCGTTCGACATCCACAAGGACAAGGAGAAGTTCCGCCTTGCCGGGCGGGTGAAGACGGATCTCGAGCTGCCGTGCAGCCGCTGCCTCGAGCCGTTCCGGTTTCCGGTGGACGCGCCCTTCGACGTGCGCTTCCTGCCGGCGTCGGAATTGAACGCCGGGGAGGAGCGCGAGGTCGCGGAAGAGGACCTCGAGACGAGCTTCTACACGGACGACCAGATCGACCTGAACCAGCTCCTGCGGGAGCAGTTCTACCTGGCGCTGCCGATGAAGCCGCTGTGCACGGAGGGTTGCAGGGGGCTGTGCCCGCAGTGCGGAACGAACCTCAACAGCGGGTCGTGCGACTGCGCGCCGGCGTGGGAGGATCCGCGGCTGGCGCCACTCAAGGCATTGAAGCGGGAATCATGACGATTTGCGATTTGCGATTTGTGATTTGTGATTTCAAATCACAAATCAAAGATCACAAATCACAAATCACAAATCACAAATCACGAATATGCCGAATCCGAAACGTAGACATTCGAAGACGCGGACCTCGAAGCGCCGCACGCACGACGCGCTGCGGCCGGCCACGACCGGCCTCTGCCCGCAGTGCCACGAGCCGAAGGCGCCGCATCGCATCTGCCCGCACTGCGGCTACTACAAGTCGCGACAGGTCCGTCCCGTCGATGAAGAATGACATGTGTGATTTGTGATTTGTGAATTGTGATTTGTGATCGGAAATCACAGACAGTGAATCGCAAATCACAAATCGCAAATCGCAAATCGCAGATGGTGACGATCGCCGTCGACGCGATGGGCGGCGATCATGCGCCCGCCGCGGTCGTTGACGGGGCCGTGGCAGCCGCGCGTCACCTCGCCATCCAGCTTGCGCTCGTCGGCCGCACGGCCGATCTCGAGGCGGCGCTGTCCTCGCATCACGACTGGCGCCAGCTCGGCCTCCGCATCGTCGACGCGCCGGACGTGATCGGCATGGGGGACTCCGCCGCGTCGGTGCGGAGGCGCAAGGGGGCGTCGGTCCGCGTCGCGGCGGACCTCGTGGCCGCGCGTGAGGCTGCCGCGTTCGTGAGCGCCGGCCATACCGGCGCGACCGTCATGGCCGCGCATGCCGCGTTCGGGCTCATTCGCGGCGTGGATCGTCCGGCGCTGGCCACGACCATCCCCACACGCGACACGCCGGCCGTGCTCCTCGACTCGGGCGCCAGCGTCGAGTGCCGCCCGCATCACCTGCTGCAGTTCGCGGTCATGGGCAGCGTCTACGCGCGCGTGGCGCTCGGCATCGAGCGGCCGCGGGTCGGCCTGCTGTCGATTGGCGAGGAAGAGACGAAGGGCAACGAGCTGACGCGCGAGGCGCATCAGTTATTCAAAGCGCTTGCCCTCCGCAGCCCTGGCGAAGGAGGGCTCAACTTCATCGGCAACGTCGAGGGGCGCGAGATCTACAGCGGCCGCGCGGACGTCATCGTGTGCGACGGCTTCACCGGCAACGTCGTGCTCAAGACGAGCGAGGGGCTCGTCGAGCTGTTCGACGCCGCGCTGGGCGAGGACCTCGACAAGGCCTTCCGCGCGCGGATCGACTATGCGGAGTACGGCGGCGCGCCGCTGCTCGGCGTCGCGGGCCTGGTCATCGTCGGCCACGGCCGGTCGTCCGCCAGGGCGGTGCGCAACGCGATCGCGCTCGCCTTCCGCTTCGCTTCCACCGATGTCCTTCAGCGCGTCGAGCAGGAGATCGCCGCCGCCGGCGTGATGACCGGCCGGGCGCCGCATCAGTGATCGCATTCCTCTTCCCGGGACAGGGTTCGCAGAAGGTCGGGATGGGAAAGGACCTCGTGGAGGCCTTCCCGGAAGCGCGCCGGACCTTCGAGGAGGCCGACGCCGCGTTCGGCGGCCCGCTGTCGGGGCTGTGCTTCGAGGGGCCCGAGGATCAGCTCATGCTGACCGAGCACACGCAGCCGGCGATCCTGACCGTGAGTACCGCGGCGGCGCGCGTGCTCGCGTCGAAGGGGATCACCCCCGCGTTGGTGGCCGGGCACAGCCTCGGCGAATACTCGGCGCACGTGACGGCGGGCACGTTCCCGTTCGAGGAAGCCGTGCGGGTGGTCCGCCGGCGCGGGCGCTACATGCAGGAAGCCGTGCCCGTGGGGCAGGGCGCCATGGCCGCGATTCTCGGCCTCGACGCCGCGCTCGTGAAGCAGGCGTGCGAGGAAGCCGCCAACGGCGAGGTCGTGAGTCCGGCCAACATCAACAGCGCCGATCAGGTCGTCATCGCCGGCGCGACCGCCGCCGTGCAGCGGGCCTCCGAGCGCGCGAAGGCGCTGGGCGCCAGGCGCGCGATCCCGCTGCCCGTCAGCGCCCCCTTCCACTGCGCGATGATGAAGCCGGCCGAGGATCGGCTCGCGCCGGAGCTGCGGGCGCTTGCCGCGCTGACCCCGCGCGTGCCCGTCGTGGCGAACGTGGACGCCGAGCCGAAGCGCGACGCCGCGGCGTCCATCGAGGCGCTGGTGAAGCAGGTGTCGGCGCCCGTGCTCTGGGAGCAGGTCGTGCGGCGCCTTGCGTCGGAAGGCGTCACCACGTATGTTGAAGTGGGCCCCGGACGGGTGCTCAGCGGTCTCGTCAAGAAGATCCACAAGGACGCGCGCGTCTTCAGTTTCGGGGCGCCGGAGGACCTGGCGCCGCTCGAGGACGCCTTGCATGTTTAGCCTCAAGGACAAGGTCACCATCGTCACCGGCGCCTCGCGCGGCATCGGCCGGGAAATCGCCGCGCAGATGGCATCGCGCGGGGCGGTCGTCGTTGCCGCGGCGCGCGGCGACAACGCGGCCGGCACCGTGGCGGCGATTACCCAAGCCGGCGGCCGCGCCGAGGTCGCCTCCCTCGACGTCACCGACGAGGGTTCCGTCGCCGCGATGGTGAGCGGCACGCTCGAGCGCCACGGCCGCATCGACGTGCTGGTGAACAACGCCGGCATCGCCCGCGACCAGCTGATGCTGCGCATGAAGCGCGACGACTGGGACCAGGTGCTGGCCACGAATCTGACGTCCGCGTTCACCTGTGCGCAGGCCGTCCTCAAGCCGATGGTGAAGCAGCGGAGCGGCCGTATCATCAGCATCAGCTCGGTCGTCGGCCAGATGGGGAACGCGGGGCAGGCCAACTACGCCGCCTCGAAGGCCGGGCTCATCGGGTTCAGCAAGGCGCTCGCCCGCGAGGTGGCCTCGCGCAGCATCACCGTGAACGTCGTCGCGCCCGGTTTCATCGAAACGGACATGACGAAGGAGCTGCTGGCGAAGGCGCAGGGCGACTGGGCGTCCCAGATTCCGCTCGGACGGGCCGGCACGACGGCGGATGTCGCCGCCGCGGTGTGCTTTCTCGCCTCGGATGAGGCGTCGTATATTACAGGGCAGGTACTTGCCGTCAACGGCGGCATGTACATGTGAACGGAGGAGAGATGGCGGTTGCAGACAAGGTGAAGAGCATCATCGTCGAGCAGCTCGGCGTGGATGAAGAGGAAGTGACCCCGGACGCCTCGTTCGTGGACGACCTCGGCGCCGACTCGCTCGACACGGTGGAGCTCGTCATGGCGTTCGAGGAGGAGTTCGGGATCGAGATTCCGGACGAGGACGCCGAGAAAATCACCCGCGTCAAGGAAGCGATCGATTACATCGAGGCGCACGCCAAGGCCAAGAAGTAGCGAGGGGACGTGACCAGGCGGGTCGTCATCACCGGCATCGGGCTGGTGTCGTCGCTCGGCATCGGCACGGCAGCGAACTGGAACGCGCTGCTGTGCGGGCAGAGCGGCGTCGGGCGGATCACGAAGTTCGATGCCAGCGCCTTCGCCGCGCAGATCGCGGCGGAGGTCAAGGACTTCGACCCGCTGCAGTTCGTCGACAAGAAGGACGTCAAGAAGATGGACGTCTTCATCCAGTACGCGATTGCGGCGTCGCAGTTCGCGATGGATGACAGCAAGCTCCCGATCACGGCCGAGACCGCGCCGCGCGTCGGCGTCTTCATCGCCTCCGGCATCGGCGGGTTCAGCACCATCGAGCGCGAGCATCGCGCGCTGCTCGAGGGCGGCCCGCGCAAGATCTCGCCCTTCTTCATCCCGTCGGCGATCATCAACCTGGCCGCCGGACAGGTGTCCATCCGCTTCGGCGCGAAGGGGCCGAACTCGGCGACGTGCACCGCGTGCTCGGCGTCGGCGCATGCCATCGGCGACGCGTGGGAAATCATCCGCCGCGGCGACGCCGACGCGATGATTGCCGGCGGCTCCGAGGCGGCGATCACGCCCATGGGCGTCGGCGGCTTCGCGGCGCTGCGCGCGCTCTCGACGCGCAACGACGAGCCGCAGAAGGCGAGCCGCCCGTTCGACAAGGACCGCGACGGCTTCATCATCGGCGAGGGCGCCGGCATCCTCGTGCTCGAGGAGCTGGAGCAGGCGCAGCGGCGCGGCGCGCCGATCTACGCCGAGCTGGTCGGCTACGGGATGTCGTCCGACGCGTATCACATCACCGCGCCGTCGGAAGACGGCGAGGGCGCCGTGCGCGTCATGGGTCTCGCGCTGAAGAAGGCCGGCGTGAAGCCCGAGCAGGTCGACTACATCAACGCCCACGGGACCTCGACGCCGCACAACGACCGGCTCGAGACGCTGGCCATCAAGACGTGCTTCGGCGAGCACGCGCGCACGGTCGCGATCTCCTCGACCAAGTCCATGACCGGGCACCTGCTGGGCGGCGCCGGCGCGCTGGAGGCGGGCATCTCGGCGCTGGCCGTGCACGAGCAGGTCGTGCCGCCCACGATCAACCTCGACCATCCGGATCCGGAGTGCGACCTCGACTACGTGCCGCACAGGAGCCGGAAGATGGCGGTCCAGTACGCGCTCTCCAACTCGTTCGGCTTCGGCGGCACGAACGCTGCACTCCTCTTCAAGAAGTTCGAAGGGTGAAGATCGCCGTCTGCATCAAACAGGTTCCCACCCGCGAGTGGCAGCCCCGGCTCCGCGACGACAAGACCTGGATCCGCGAGGCTGACGTCAGCTACGAGATGAACGAGCCCGACGCCTATGCCCTCGAGGAGGCGCTGCGCCTCCGCGAGAAGCACGGCGGCGAGGTGGTCGTCTGCTCGGCGGGCCCGGCCCGCGTGCAGCAGGTCATTCGCGAGGCGCTGGCGCGCGGCGCCGACCGCGCCATTCACGTCGAGGACGACAGCCTGGCCGCGGCGGACGCGTTCGTGTCGGCAGGCGCGCTCGCCTCCGCGATGGCGGACGAGACGTTCGACCTCGTGCTCACCGGCCTCCAGTCCGACGACCAGGGCCACGGCCAGACGGGCGTCGTGCTGGCGGAGCGTCTCGGCATCCCGCACTCCACGATCATCATGGAGGTGCAGATCGACCCTTCGACAAGCTCAGGGCAAGCGGGGAGCCTGCGCGTGAAGCGCGAGCTCGAAGGCGGCTGGTTCCAGTGGATTGCGATGCCGCTGCCGGCGCTGCTGACGATCCAGAGCGGCATCAACCAGCTGCGCTACGCCACGCTCAAGGGCATCATGGCGGCGAAGAAGAAAGAGATCAGGAAAGCGTCTCTGCCCGCGGGGCTCCAGCCGTCGCAGCAGATCGTGGCGCTGGCGATGCCGGCGCGCAGCAAGCAGACGCACCTGATCGGCGGGTCGGCGGGTGAGGCGGCCAAGGAACTGGTCCGCCTGCTGCGTGACGAGGCGCGCGCCCTGTGACACGAGCGCGTCAGTCCGAACATCCCGCGCTGGTGTCACAAGAAGACACTGTTAATCACAGCGCGGCTTTTGATTGCGGAGCCCCGCTGTGATTCTGGTTGTTGCCGAGCAGCGCGACGGGACGCTGAACCGGGCGACGTGGGAAGCGCTCGTCGCGGCGCAGGCGCTGGCCGGAGCAGATGAAGTCGCGGTCGTCATCGCCGGCTCGGGCATCGACGCGGTGGCGCAGGAGCTCGCGGCGGCCGGCGCCGGCGACGTCGTCGTCCTCGACGACGTGGCGCTGAAGACGTACACGCCGGACGCGTGGGTCATCGCACTGCGCGCCGTCATTGAGCAAAGCGCACCGTCGCACGTCGTATTCGCGCACACGTACCAGACCCGCGACTTCGCGCCGGCGCTGGCCGCTCGCCTCCGCAAGCCGCTCATCACCGACGTCACCGCCGTCAACGGCACGGGCGCGTCGGCGACGTTCACGCGGCCGATGTTCCAGGGCAAGCTCGCCGCGGAAGTGAAGCCCGCCGGCGGGGGGCCGGTGTTCGTCACGATCCAGATCGGCGCGTTTCGCGCGGACCGCCTGCAGAAGGGGAGCGTCGCCTCCGTGACGAAGGCGCCTGTCTCCCTCGACGCGTCCGCCATCCGCCAGACGCCCGAGGCGCCGTTCCAGGAAGCGAAGGCTGCCGTGGATCTGAGCCAGGCCCCACGCATCGTTGCCGTCGGCCGCGGCATCAAGTCGCAGGAGAACCTGCCCGTTGCCGAGAAGCTGGCCAAGGCGCTGGGCGCCGAGCTCGCGGCATCCCGCCCGATCTGCGACAACGGCTGGCTGCCGATGGAGCGCCAGATCGGCAGCTCCGGCCAGACCGTCGCGCCGAAGCTGTACGTGGCGCTCGGCATCTCCGGCGCCATCCAGCACCTGGTCGGCATGAAGGGCTCGCGCACCATCGTCGCCATCAACAAGGACGCCGACGCGCCGATCTTCGAGGTGGCCGACTACGGCATCGTCGGCGACCTGTTCGAGATCGCGCCTGCGCTGGTCGCCGAGCTGGAAAAATAGCGGGCGACGCATGCGTCGCCCCTACCACGAATGACTCGCGAGACGCTCGAGGTCGATGTCCTGATTGTTGGCGGCGGGCCGGCGGGCCTCTCGGCCGCGATTCGTCTCGCGCAATTGAATCAGGGTGCTGGGGCGACGCATGCGTCGCCCGTCTCGGTCGCGGTGCTCGAGAAAGCGCGGGAACCGGGCGCACACGAGCTCTCCGGCGCCATCCTCGACCCCTCGGCGCTGCGCGATCTGATCCCCGATTTCAGGGAGAAGGGCGCCCCGCTCGAGAGCGACGTGCACGGCGAGCGCGTGTACTTCCTCACGCAGCAGGGGAAGGTGCCGTTCCCGATCATCCCGCCACCGCTGCGCAACCACGGCAACTACGTCATCTCCATCAACAAGTTCGTGCAGTGGCTCGCGCAGCAGGCGGAAGCCGGCGGCGTGGACTTCTTCAGCGGCTTCCCCGGCCAGGACGTACTTATGGAGGGTGTGCGCGTCATCGGCGTGCGCACCGGCGACAAGGGGATCAGCCGCCACGGCCAACAGAAGCCGACGTTCGAGCCCGGCGTGGACATCGCCGCGAAGGTGACGATTTTCTGCGACGGCGTTCGCGGCAACCTGACCAAGGAGCTGCTGCGCCGGCTGCAGCTCGGGAAGGACCGGCAGCCGGAACAGTTCGCGCTCGGCATCAAGGAGCTGTGGGAGCTGCCGAAGGACCGCGTCGCGCCGGGGACCGTGATGCACACGATGGGCTACCCGCTGCGGCACGAGGAGTTCGGCGGGGCCTTCATCTACGGGCTGCCGGACGGACTGCTCTCGCTCGGCTTCGTTGTCGGGCTGGACTACAAGGACCCGCTCTTCGACCCGCACATGGCGTTCAACCGCTTCAAGCAGCACCCCTTCACCCGGGCGCTGCTCGACGGCGGGCAGATGATCCGCTACGGCGCCAAGGCGCTTCCCGAGGGCGGCTGGAACACGATTCCGCGGCCGTACATGGACGGCGGCCTCATCGCCGGCGATGCTGGGGGCTTCATGAACTCGGTGCGGCTGAAGGGCATCCACCTCGCCATGCGCACCGGGATGCTGGCCGCCGAAACGGCGTACGACGCCGTACGCGCCGGAGATACCTCCGCCGCGGCGCTCAGCCGCTACCAGCTGAAGATCGACGCCGGCGCCGTGCGCGCGGAGCTCTATCCTGTGCGCGGCGTGCATCAGGCATTCGGCTCCGGGCTGCTTGCCGGTGTCGTCGCCGCGGGCCTCTCCGTGGTGACGCGCGGCCTCGTCCCCGGGGATCTCCACGGCGAACCGGGCCACGAGCGGATGCAGACGCTTCGCGACTACTCCGGCGCCGCGCCGGGTACGATGACGACGAGTAACCTGACGACCGCCGATCGCACGCTGACGTTCGACAAGGTCACCAACGTGCACTACTCGGGCACCGCGCACGACGAGGATCAGCCCGCGCATCTCCTGGTGCACACCGACGTCTGCAGCTCGATCTGCGGCCCCGAGTACGGCCACCCGTGCACGCGCTTCTGTCCGGCGAACGTCTACGAGATCGCGCACGACGCCGACGGGACGCCGCGCCTGCAGATCAACGCGTCGAACTGCGTGCACTGCAAGACGTGCGACATCATGGATCCCTACCAGGCGATCACGTGGGTACCGCCTGAAGGGGGCGGCGGTCCTCAGTACAGCGGAATGTGACGATTTGTGATTTGCGATTTGCGATTTGGGTTTTGGGATTTGGGATTTGGGATTTGTGAGTAGCGACTGGCGCTCGTCCTGGTCGAAGCGGGCGCAAGTCGGCGCCATCGCCGCGCTGGGTTACCCGCTGATCAACGCCCTCGGCCGGACTCTGCGCTGGCGCGTGGACGGCATGCAGCATCTCGACGCCATCCGCGCCGCCGGCCGTCAGCCGGTGATGGCCTTCTGGCACGGCCGCATCCTGCCCGCCACCTTCTACTTCCGCCGGCGCGGCATCGTCGTCATCACCAGCGAGAACTTCGACGGCGAATGGATCGCGCGCATCATCGAGCGCTTCGGCTACGGCACGGCACGCGGCTCGACGACGCGCGGCGGGCTGAAGGCGATGAAGCAGCTCGTGCGGGACATGGAGGAGGGGAAGCCCGCGGGGTTCACCGTTGACGGCCCGCGCGGGCCTGCGCGGGCCGCGCAGCCCGGCGCCATCTGGCTGGCGAAGGCGACCGGGAATCCCGTGCTGCCGTTTCACCTCGAGGCGTCGCGGCACTGGTCGCTGGGCAGCTGGGACCGCACGCAGATCCCGAAGCCGTTCAGCACGGTGGCGCTGGCGATCGGGGAGCCGATCCCGGTGGCGGCGGATGCCACCGACGAGGAGATCGAGCGCGCGCGGCTCGAGCTGGAGCAGCGGCTCCGGGCGCTCGAGGAGAAGGCGCGCGCATTGCTCAAAGGCGGGTAAGGCGTGTGGGGCCGGTGGGGCGTGTTAGCTCACTCGCCTCACCCGCCCTACTCGCCTCACGTGCCCTTACGGGACCTGAACGCCGTTCGCGTCGTGGTAGTGGCCGTGCTCCGACGACCACACGCGCGTGGGGCTGCTCGCGCGCTCACCGCTGAACGACGCGATGCCCGCAACGAGCGCGGCCAGCACGGCCCCGCCCACCAGGGCGATCATCGTCCAGTTCTGCACGGTGCCGCCGCGGTCCTTCGATTCGCAGCACTTCTTGTACTTACGGCCGCTGCCGCACGGACAGAGATCGTTGCGTCCAACCTTGGCCATGGTGGGGTAGTTATCGCAGATCCAAGGCGCCCCGTAAAGGGGCGCCCTACGCGTGTAGGGCGGGCCTTTACGGCCCGCCTGGCCTCGTCAACCGTTGCAGCAGGTCCGCCGCGCGCGAGAGGAGGTCCAGTTCCTCGGGCGGGAGCGTCTTCAGCTCGGCGGCCAGCGCGGCGACGCGACGGCGGCGGCCTTCCTTCAGGATCTTCGCGCCCCTGGCCGTCGCCTCCAGCCAGACGACGCGGCCGTCGCGCTCGTCGCCGCGCCGCTTCAGCAGGCCGTCGCGCTCCATGCCGACGACCAGCCGGGTGATCGTGGGCGTGCTGACCTGTTCCGCCGCCGCCAGCTGGCCGATCGTCACCGGCCCGCCGAAGACGAGGACCGAGAGCGCCGACGCACGGGCGGGGGAGAGATCCATGGCGGCGTCCTGCCGCCGCAGCCGGCGCAGCAGGTGAATCGCGGCCGAGTGCAGGCGGTCGGCGATGGACTGGTAGTCGGGGCTTGACGGCATTAGTTGCGTAGGCTAAGTATATCGTTAGCGAGGCTAATTATATGTTGAGCCTGTCGACAATCCAACAGATCGCCGTCGTCGTGCACGACACGCCGAGGGCCGTGGCCTTCTACCGCGACGTCCTCGGCATGACGCTGCTGTTCGAGGCGCCGCCGTCGCTGGCCTTCTTCGACTGCGGCGGCGTCCGGCTCATGCTGGGGCCCGCGTCCTCGCCGGAGTTCGACCAGCGGTCGTTCATCTACTACCACGTGGCCGACATCCAGGCGGCGGCGCAGGAGCTCGAGGCGCGCGGCGTGACCTTCGACGAGACGCCGCACATCGTGGCGAAGCTGCCGAGCGTGGACGTCTGGCTGGCCATCTTCCGCGATCCGGACCGGAACGTGGTGGGCCTCATGAGCGAGGTTCCGCGCTAAGATACGCAAGGAACGGCGTCAAGCCGTTCCGGTAGACAGGGCCACTATGCCAGCACTGCTCCTCGCGCTTCTGCTCGTGGCGGCGTCCGCGTCGGCCCAGACGCGGGCGACGCTCGACATCTACGTCGTCGACGTCGAGGGCGGCAACGCCACGCTGTTCGTGGCGCCGTCGGGCGAGTCGCTGCTCATCGACACCGGCAACGGCGGGGCCGGCGCGGTTCGCGACGCCGAGCGCATCGTGGCTGCGGTCAAGGACGCCGGTCTGCAGCGCATCGACCACCTGATCACCACGCACTACCACGGCGACCACTTCGGCGGCATGTCGGAGGTCGCGGCACGCGTGCCGATCGGGCACTTCATCGACCACGGCCCGAACGTACAGCCGGCCGCCGCGGCAGACACGTTCCTGCAGAAGGTCTATCCGGAGCTCTACGCCAAGGGCAGGCACACGGTCGTCAAGCCGGGCGACCGGGTGGCGATGACGGGGCTCGACATCCGCATCGTGTCGTCGGCGGGCGAGGTGACGCGTACGTCGCTGCCGGGGGCCGGATCGCGGAACCCGTATTGCGCCAACGTGAAGCCGCAGGCGCCGGACCCGACCGAGAATGCGCAGTCGGTCGGTACCGTCATCAGCTTCGGCCGCTTCCGCGCCGTGCACCTCGGCGACCTGACGTGGAACAAGGAAATGGACCTGATGTGCCCGACCAATCGCCTGGGGCAGGCGGATCTCTTCGTCGTCACGCATCACGGCCAGCCGGTGTCGAACAACCCCGCGCTCGTGCACGCACTCGCGCCGCGCGTGGCGGTGATGAACAACGGCACGCGGAAGGGCGGCCAGCCCGACGCCATGAAGGTGCTCTTCTCGTCGCCCGGGCTCGAGGACCTCTGGCAGATCCACTTCTCGCTGCTGAGCGGCCAGGAGTACACGGTGCCGGGCGCGTTCATCGCGAACCTCGTCGACGAGCAGCCCGAGACGATGCCGATTGCGGCGATGACGCCGCCGCCGGCAGGTCCGAACGCGCCGGCTCCGCCCGCGCACAACGGGACGGCGTACTGGATCAAGGTCTCCGCGCGCCAGGACGGCTCGTTCACCGTCACGAACGCGCGCAACGGATTTACAAAGACATACTCCGCTCGGTAGGGCGGGTCTTTACGGCCCGCCTGACAGGAAAAACGCTGCCGCGAAGATCCCGATCATCAGGAACACCAGGCCGACCTTGACGGCGGTGCCGACGGCAAAGCCGATCCACGCCGCAAGGCCGGCCCGTCCGGCCTGTTTCCAGTCCTTGTTCAGCGTCAGCTCGCCGATCACCGCGCCGATGAACGGGCCGACGATGATCCCCGGCAGCCCGAGGAAGAGTCCCAGCAGCGTGCCGAGCCCGGCGCCCACCATCGCGCGCTTGCTCGCCCCAAGCCGCTGCGCGCCGAGCGCCGCGGCCACGAAGTCCACGCCGTAGCTCGCCGCTCCAATCAGGCCAATCACGATCAGCGTGCCGATGCCGACACGGTTGAAGTCGTCCGCCCACGCCGCCAGGAGCAGCCCCGCGAAGACGAGCACCGTTCCCGGCAGGGCAGGAACGACGACGCCGGCGAGGCCGATGAGGATGAGGACGACGGCGAGCGTCCAGAGGAGCGCCTCCATCCCGCAAAGAATGTCACAATCCCACTGAGGAACGCCGCCAAGGCGTTCCGGTAGATAGCGTGGCGCTGACGATCTTCACCTCCGACCGCTTTGCCGATCACCTGACTCCGCCCGGGCATCCCGAGCGCGTCGAGCGCGCCGAGGTGATGCAGGCGGTGGCGTCGGAGTTCCGCAAGCGGCGCGGGGCCGTCCTCGAGCCGCGGCCCGCGACCGTTGACGAGCTGGCGCGCGTGCACGACCGCGACTACCTGACGCTGCTCGCCGAGACGGCGGGCCGCGCGGTGAGGCTGGATCCGGACACCTACACGTCGCCGGAGACGTATGAGGTCGCGCGGCTCGCGGCAGGCGCCGCGGTGACGGCTGTGGACTACGTCCTCGATCACGATGCCGGCACACGGGCGCTGGCGATGGTGCGGCCGCCCGGCCACCACGCGGAGCGCAACCGCGCGATGGGCTTCTGCCTGTTCAACAACATCGCGGTCGCCGCGGCGCATGCGCGCGCCCGCGGTGTGCAACGCGTCGCCGTCGTCGATTACGACGTGCATCACGGCAACGGCACGCAGTGGAGCTTCTACGAGGATCCGGCGGTGCTGTTCGTGTCGTCGCATCAGTACCCGTTCTATCCGGGCACCGGCGCGGCCGGCGACATCGGGAAGGGCGCCGGCGCGGGGTTCACCGTGAACTTGCCGATGGAGGCCGGCGCCACCGATGCGGACTTCGAGCGCATCTACACGACCGCCGCAGTTCCGATCCTCGAGCAGTTCCGTCCGCAGCTGCTGCTCGTCTCTGCCGGCTTCGACGCACATGCCGACGATCCGCTCGGCGGGATGCGCGTGACCACGGGCCAGTTCGGCCGTCTGAATGCGCTGATCGCGGCAGCCGCCGACGACTGCTGCGACGGGCGCGTGGTGGCCGTCACCGAGGGTGGCTACGACCTGCAGGCGGTGGCGGCCTCGCTGCAGGCGACGATCGACGCATTCGAGGGACGCACGACGCTGACCAATACGCCGGCGCCGCAGGGCACCACCGCGCGCGCCGATGCGTGCCTGAGCGCGGTACGTCCGCATCTCGCGAAGTACTGGCAGCTATAATTTTGTAAGTGTCTGACTATCGTCCGCAGGACCTCGACAAGAAGTGGCAGCAGCGCTGGAGCGCGTCGAGGGCCTTTGAGGTCACCGCCGATCCCGCGCGCCCGAAGTTCTATTGCCTCGAGATGTTCGCGTACCCGTCGGGGCACGCGCACGTCGGACACGTCCGCAACTACATCATCGGCGACGTGATGGCGCGCATGAAGCGGATGCGCGGCTACAACGTGCTGCATCCGTTCGGCTGGGACGCCTTCGGCCTGCCTGCGGAGAACGCGGCCATCAAGGGCGGCATCCATCCCGAGGTCTCCACGCGCAGCAACATCGCGCACATGAAGGGGCAGCTCCAGCGGCTCGGCATCAGCTACGCCTGGGAGCGCGAGCTCGCCACCTGCGACCCCGAGTACTACAAGTGGAACCAGTGGCTCTTCATCCGCATGTTCGAGAAGGGCCTCGCCTACCGCAGGCGCTCGTCGGTGAACTGGTGCCCGAGCTGCCAGACCGTGCTCGCCAACGAGCAGGTCGTTGACGGCGGCTGCTGGCGCTGCGGCACGCCCGTCGAGACGCGCGACCTGGAGCAGTGGTTCTTCCGCATCACCGCCTACGCCGACGAGCTGCTGGACGCGACCACGCAGCTGACGGCCTGGCCCGAGAAGGTTCTGACGATGCAGCAGAACTGGATCGGCCGGTCCGAGGGCGCGCGCGTGAAGTTCCCGCTCGAACGCGGAACCGGGAACACGGAACCCGGAACCGACAGCATTGAAGTCTTCACCACGCGCATCGACACGATTTTCGGCGCCACGTTCGTGCTGCTCGGGCCCGAGCACCCGCTCGTCGCGACGTTCGCGGAGACGTCCTCCGACCCCGCGGGCTTCCGCAGGAAGGCGCAGGACTTCCGGCTGCAGGACAAGGCGGCGCGCGTCAGCGGTGAAATCGAGAAGCAGGGATTCGACACCGGCCGCCGCGCGATCAACCCGTTCACGAAGGAACCGGTCCCGATCTGGGTGGCGAACTTCGTCCTCGGCGACTACGGCACCGGCGCGGTCATGGGCGTCCCCGCGCACGACCAGCGCGACTTCGAGTTCGCCCGCAAGTTCGGCCTCCCGATCCGCATCGTCGTCACGCCGGACGGGGAGCCGGCGGGCGGCGCCGACGCGATGAAGGAATCGGCGTCCAACTACGGGACGCTGGTGAACTCGGGCGAGTTCGACGGGCTCACCTCCGAAGACGCGTTGAAGCGGATGACGGCCGTCGCCAAGGAGCGCGGCATCGGCGAGGGCACGGTCCAGTACCGGCTGAAGGACTGGGGCATCTCGCGGCAGCGCTACTGGGGCACGCCGATTCCGATGATCTACTGCGAGAAGGACGGCATCGTCCCCGTCCCCGACGATCAGCTGCCCGTGGAGCTGCCCAGGATCGCGCAGTTCACCGGCCGCGGCGACTCGCCGCTGGCGCAGGTGCCGGAGTTCGTGAACGTGCGCTGCCCGAAGTGCGGCGGTCCCGCCCGTCGCGAGACCGACACGATGGACACGTTCGTCGACTCGTCGTGGTACTTCTACCGGTTCGCCGATCCGCGGAACGACAGGATGCCGTTCGACCCGGCGGCGGTGAAGTACTGGCTGCCGGTGGACTTCTACAGCGGCGGCGTCGAGCACGCGATCCTGCACCTGATCTACTCGCGGTTCTTCGCGCGCGTCTTCCGCGACCTGGGCCTCGTGGAGCACAGCGAGCCATTCACGCAGCTCCTCACGCAGGGGATGGTGCTGAAGGATGGCAACGTCATGTCGAAGTCCAAGGGCAACGTCGTCGATCCGGACACGATGCTCCAGAAGTCCGGCGCCGACGCGCTGCGGCTCTACGTGATGTTCGTGGCGCCACCGGAGAAGGAAGTCGAATGGACCGACGCGGGCCTGGACGGAAGCTTCCGCTTCCTGGCGCGCGTCTGGCGGCTCGTGGACCACTGGGCCGAGACGATCGGCGGCGACGGCATCGGCAGCCCTGACGACTGTCCCGGCCTCAGCGCCGACGAGCGCGCCGTGCGCCGCAAGACGCACGACACGATCCGCCGCGTCACCGTGGATATCGAGCAGCGGCAGCAGCTCAACACCGCGGTCTCCGCGATGATGGAGCTCGTCAACGAGCTCTACGCCTTCAGCGAGCAGACGCTGACCGGCGCCCCCGGGCACCGCGATGACGACGACCCGGCGCATGCGGGGGAGGCGGAGCGTGCCGAGACGATCTGCGTCATGCGCGAGGCGATCGAGGCGTTGATGCTGATGCTCTCGCCGTTCGCGCCCCACGCGGCCGAAGAAATGTGGGAGAAGCTGGGACACGAGACCAGCCTCGTCGTCGCGCCGTGGCCGGAGTTCAAGGCCGCCGTCGCCAGGGCGGAAGAAATCGTCATCCCCGTTCAGGTGAACGGCAAGGTCCGCAGCCGGCTGACCGTACCGGCGGAGACGTCCGAGAGCGAGCTGGAGCGGCTGGCGCGGGCCGACGCGGCTGTGCAGGCGCACACCGCGGGCAAGACGGTGAAGAAGGTCGTGGTGGCGAAGGGAAGGCTGGTGTCGATTGTCGTTCAGTAAACGCGCCCTTCGACTCGCGTGGTGTGTCCGCGCTCCCTCAGGGCAGGCCGGGGTCCTCCTCGTGATGGTCCTCGCCCTCGCGAGCAGCGGCTGCGGGTACGCGCTCGCCGGGCGCGGCTCGTTCCTGCCCGACTACATCCGCACGGTCGGCATTCCGCAGCTCACCAATGCCAGCACGTTCTTCGAGGTGGAGCAGATCCTGACCGAGAAGATCCGGACGGAGTTCATCGGCCGCGGCCGCTACACGGTCGTCCCCGACGCGGCGGGCGCCGACGCGGTGCTGTCGGCCGCGATCACGTCCATCAGCGTGCAGCCGGTCGGCTTCACCGAGCAGCAGCTGGCGTCGCGCTATCTCTTCACGCTGACGATGAAGGTGCAGTTCGTGGACGCGATGACCACGCAGATCCTGTGGTCGAACGACTCGCTGACGTTCCGCGAGGAGTACGAGCTGAGCACGCGCGGCAACCAGGCGCTCGAGGGCGCCGCGTTCCTGAGCCAGGAGCGCGCCTCGTTCGACCGCATCTCCAACGACGTCGCGCGGACCGTCGCCACGGCCATTCTCGAAGCCTTCTGAGCGTTGCCACCACTGACGCCGAGCGCGCTCCGTAAACAGATCGCCTCCGGCGAGACGGCGCCGCTCTACATGCTGGTCGGCGACGACGATGCCGAGAAGGCGTCGGTGGCGGCCGAGTTCACGGAGGTGGTCGAGGAGGGCCTGCGGGCGTTCAACGTGGACCGTCTGTACGGCGGCGACACGAAGGTGGACGACCTGCTCGAGGTCACCGCGACGCTGCCGATGATGGCGCCGCGCCGCGTGGTGCTCGTTCTCGAGGCGGAGAAGCTCCTCATTCCGAAGAAGGACAGCAAGGCGGCCGAGGCGGAGCAGGAGCGGCTCGAGGAATTCCTGAAGGATCCGCCGCCGCACGCGACGACGGTGTTCGTGTGCGGGGATCTGGACATGCGGCGCCGCGGGGTGAAGCAGCTGCTCAAGGCGGCGCACGTCGTGGACTGCGGCACCATTGGGGACAGCGCGGACGCCGAGCACTGGGTGAAGGTGCGCGCGGCGCGGATCGGCGCCCCGCTGGACGCCGCCGCCGCCCGTGCCCTGGTCGCGCGCACGGGCCTCGACATCCGCCGCCTGCGCGCCGGGCTGGACCGTCTCGCGCTGTACGCGATGGGTCAGCCCGCAATCACCATCGACGACGTGCGCGAGGCCGTGCCGCCGGGGCCCGACGTGCAGGAGAACTTCGGCATCGCCAATGCCATCCAGCGCAACGACGCGGCCGAGGCGCTGCACCAGCTCTCGCTGGCGCTCGACAGCGGGGCCGTGCCGTTCTTCATCATGGGGCAGATCCGTCTCGCGGCCGAGCGGCTGCCGGCGACCCGCGTGCGCGCCGGCATCGAGGCCGTCTTCCGGACGGACCTCGCCCTGAAATCATCGGGCGGCGATCCGCGTGTGCTGCTGGAGCGGCTGGTGGTGGAGCTCTGTGCTACGCGACGGTCTTCGTGAGGCGGGCGGAGAGACGCGACTTGTAGCGCCCCGCGGTGTTGCGGTGGATGATCCCCTTGCTCGCCATCTTGTCCACGATCGACACGGTGGCGTTGAGGGCCGCCTTCGCGCCGCCCAGATCCTTGGCATCGAGTGACGCGCGAATGGACTTGAGGGCGGTGCGGAGCTTCGACCGCATCTGGCGGTTGTGCTCGCGGCGCTTGATGTTCTGCCGGTTCGCCTTCAGGGCGGACTTGGTACGCTTGGCCATCCGGCTATTCTACTACGACGTCGAGCGCAACCTTCCAGTCGCCGCTCCGCCCGCGCGACCACACGCGCGTGTAGAACCCCTTGCCGGTGTGGCCCCACGCATACCCCAGATCGGCTGACCGCGCCGCTTCCGCGAACTCCGTCGTCGCCGTGGGATGCGGCTTCTGCGTGGCCAGCCACGCGAGCGCCGCAGTCTCGCCGATGAGCGGCATCAGGTTCGACCGGTGGAGGCGTGCGGCCTCCGCCATCCGGCCGCGGTAGGCGGCCTGCTGGTTCGTGAGCAGCGCGGTGTTGAGCGCGGCGTCGGCGGCCCGCAGGGACTCCGTGGCGCCCGCCGGGTCGCCCGTGTAACGGTCGGAGGCCGGCGCACGGGTGAAGCCGGGCGCATACGGGACGAAGTCCGGCGTATCGGTGCCGAGATCCATCACGACCTTGAACGCGTCGCCCTCGCGCTTCCACACCGAGGAGTAATTCGAGTACCGCGGCGTGTTGCCGCGGGCGGGATTGATCGAGGTGACCGGGCCGGTGAGCCATCCGAGCTCGCCGCTGGCGGCGATGTCGCCGAACCGCGGCTCCCACAGCAGCTGCGCGTCGCGCGGCGGATCGGGCGCCTTCCTGATCAGAGCCTTCGCGGGCCCTGTCTGCCCGCCGAAGCCGGTCGCCGCGTCCGAGAAGAACTCGAGGAAGGACTGCTTCCAGCCGACCGCGAGCGCCCGGGCGGCAAAAGCGCGCTCGGTGTCGGCCATCTCGCGCAGCGCGGGCGGCAGAGGCGCCTGGCGGGCGGACACGCCAAGCGTCCCCAGCGCCACGAGCACGAGGATGCCGGTGCGCACGTTACTGCTGGACGATTTCGAACTGTCCCGACGTCGGACGCTCGGTGGAGAAGCGGAGCACGGGCTGGCCGTTCACGATTTCGATGGTCTTGTAGAAGACCTTCTTGCCGGGGCGCGCGGGCGCCTCGGTGGGGGCTGTCGCCGACGCCGGCGCGGCGGGGGCGTCCTCGAGCTGGGCGACCGAGCCGACCTTCTTCACGTAGTCGCGGGTCTCGCGGAACGGCGGCACCTGGCCGCCGTGACGATCCACGGCGCCGGAGCCGGCGTTGTAGGCGGCGAGCGCGAGCTCCTCGTTGCCGTCGTACTTGTCGAGCAGCTGCCGCAGGTACTTCGTGCCGCCGCGGATGTTCTCCTCGGGGTCGAACGGGAAGCGGACGCCGAGCTCCTGCGCGGTCGCCGGCATCAGCTGCATCAGCCCCATCGCGCCCTTCGGCGACCGCGCGCGGGGGTTGAAGCCGGACTCGACCTGGATCACCGCGCGCACGAGATCGGGACGGAGGCCGACCTGCGCGGAGTAGCTCTGGACCAGGGGCTCGAACTGCTCGCGGACTTGCCGTGACGCCACGGGTCGCGTGGCGCGGATCGCCTTCGCCTCGGGCACGGCGTAGGTCTTCGCCTCCGCGTCGTGCTTCCGGTCCGACAGGACCAGGTTCCCGGCCGCGTCGCGCCAGGCGTAGATCTGGGCGTCGGCCTGGGCGGGCCACAGCAGGGCAAGACAGGTGAGGGCGAAGAACGTCCGGGTCAGCATTCTCGGAAATAGCTGAGCTGTAGGCACTTATTCTACAGTCCGAGCTCAGGAGGTGCTATCCGGTTATCGGCACAAAGGGACGGGGGCGTTAAGGAGGGTCAGACCCTTGATACGGCTTGTTCCGGGGTCTGACCCCGGAACGGAGCGACTCAGGGGTCTGACCCCAAATTGGTTACTTCAGGGCGTCGGAGACGTCGTACGACGCCACCTTGTTCTCGTTCATGTGGGGGACGACGAGCACGTTGCCGGCCGGGACGAAGGCGTGATCCGCGGTTCCCGGCATGTACTTCCGCAGCTCGCGGACCTCGCCGGCGGCGCTGACCTGCATCACCTTGCCCGCCAGGTAGTCGGTCACCACGTAGCCGCCACGGCCGTCCAGCTCCACACCATCGATGTTGGCGAACGGCTTCGGCGTGATCGGCGTCTTCGCCTTCGTCTTCAGGTCGAGCGCGAACAGGCGTCCGGGCACCTTGGTGGTGAAGTCGGCCTCGGGCCGTCCCCAGCCGCCGACGATCAGCCGCCCGTTCTCGACGAGCAGGCCGTTGGGCCATTCGAGCTGCTCGCCCTCGGCAAAGACCGTCGCCGTCCCGTTCTGAACAGCATAGATACGGTTGCCGATCATGTCCGAGACGTAGACCGTGCCGTCGGGCCCGCACGCGACGTCGTTGGGGAACTGCGCGTTCGGCAGCGCGACACGCGACGAGATGCGCCCGCTGGCGGTCTCGATCGCGACTACCTCGCCGAGATCCGCCACCCACAGCGTGCCCTGGCACGAGCGGAGCCCCTTCGGCGCGTTGAGCCCGGTCACCCAGTTCGCCGCGATCACCTTGCCGTCGCCGCCGAGCTTCACGATGCGGCCGTTGCCGTCCTTGGCGTCAGGGGCGCCATCGATCTGTGAGGAGAAGATGAACCCGGACTCGGTATCGACGTAGACGCTTTCCGGCGCCGCAATCCCGTCGGTGACGGTCCATCCGGCGGTGAGCGGCACGGGCGCGGCTGGCGCCGGTGCGGGAGCGGGGGCTTCCTGTGCAGGCTGCTCCGCGGGCCGGTTGCACGCGGCCGCGGCAAGACAAACGAACGCGAGTGCGACGAATCGATATGTCATGTGAGCATCTTCTCCACGATGGGGGCTTGCCGAGGTCTTACCGAATGCCTACCGCGGCCAAAGCTGACCCTGTGAGCTATACGTCTTGTCATCTTCGAGGAAGCCGATGTGCACCGTCACATCGTCGCGCTTCAATGGCGTCGCCCGCAGCGCGTCTTCCAGCAGAGGCTTGATTATGCCGACCGGCCTAGCGACACGGGCAACGAGCACCAACATGTATGGCGTTGCGTGGCGCGTCTCCGCCCCGTGAACCGCGCGTCGCATTTTGGGTTCGGCCATTGACGGATTGTGGATAAGACGCACTTCAACGTTGATTGGCGCCCCATCCTGCCGTTTGACAACCATGTATCCCGTCTTGGCGTCGTCCGTCACAGTTCCTTTCGATTCAAGCCACCGCCGGACCGCGGTTATCGCTTGGGGCCCCCAAGGTGCTGTTGGAGGCATAACGGGGTCCATAGTTTCGTCCGGCTGCCGTGACTCGATCACGTCCGGCGCGAGACTGAGAAGCCTCGCAATCTTGGACGGGTCCTTTCCACCTGCCTCGGCAAAATCGGCTCGACCGCCACCGCCGCCGCCGACGATCGGGGCAATCTGTTTAACGATATCGCCGGCTGGCAGCTTATCGATCAGATCGGGCGTCACGCCAACAACGACGCTCACCTTTCCTTCGAGTGATTGCGCGAGGATGACGATGCCGCTCTTGATGCGTGAGCGCTGCTGATCGACCAACGCGCGCAAGCCGTCTTTGTCCAGACCGCTAACCTCGCGCACGACAACTGTGACGCCGGCTACGTCGATCGTGTCGTCGGCAGCCGCACCTGTCGCGCCGCCGCCGAGCGCCGTCTGCAGTCGCAGTTGCTGATTCTCTCGGTCAACCCGCTTACGTTCGGCGTGGAGCTTTATGGCAGCGTCGATACCTTGCTTTGCACGCGACAGAGTCTGGTGGCCGGGCGCCTGATTTCCTCCGATTGAATAGAGCGTCGCTATAGAAGGAGGTTCAACACCTGACGTGATCGCCACCGTCAGCGCGTCAAGCAGGTCTGTCTGTAGCTGAGATCGTTCCACGGCAGCCATTCCGGTGACAGCCTCTATGCGTCGAACACCGGCGGCCACTCCACTCTCGGAGACAATTGAGAACAGACCTATGTCTCCCGTTGCACTTACGTGGGTGCCTCCGCATAACTCAACGCTAAAACCTGGCACTGAGACGACACGTACGGTGTCTGCATACTTTTCGCCGAAGAATGCCATCGCGCCGCTAGCGATTGCTTCCTGAGTAGGCTTTGTCTTCGTGTCGACCGGTTTATTTTGAAGAATCTGCTCGTTAACAAGTGACTCAATTTGGATCAGTTGATCGCGCGCAATGGGACCTGAGTGAGAGAAGTCGAACCGCAACCGATCTGGTGTAACGAGTGACCCAGCTTGTCGCACATGAGTGCCAAGAATCGCGCGGAGCGCAGCGTGTAAGAGGTGCGTCGCAGTGTGGTTGCGTCGAGTCGCATCGCGAATGTCCTTCGTGACCTCGGCGACTACGGCGTCGCCTTCCCGCAGTTTCCCGCGCGCAACTCGCACGCGATGCAAACGAGGCCAGTTGTGTCCCTTCAGTTTTGTGATAGCAGTCACGACCGCGTCGTCATTGTTCGTGAAGATATGTCCTTGATCGGAAATTTGGCCGCCGCTCTCGATATAGAACGGAGACTCTGCCAGCGCAATGAATCCTTCCTCGTTGGTATCGAGGAAAGGAGCTTCCTTGCCTTCATTTGTGAAGACCCCAGCGATCCTTGTTTCGACACGCGTAGTGTCGTAACCAGCGAACTTGTCCCCTAGCTCACTAAGTCGATCGCCGAGTTCCCAGCTGAAATCCCACTGCAAGTCCGATCCACCAACGCGGAAGGCGCTTCGTTCCTGTGCGCGCTTCTTTTGTTCGTTCAGCAACCGTTCAAATCCGTTCCGATCGATGGGGACACGGCGGCTTGCAGCGATGTCTTCGATGAAATCGAAGGGCAGTCCGAATGAATCGTAAAGCTTAAAGACGTCCTCGCCACTTACCGTTGTTCCGTCGACTTCCGCAACAGTAAGCACTGCTTCGAGCTTTGGGAGGGCGTTGTTCAAGACGGAATCGAAGCGATCCTCTTCGTTGCGAACGATGTCCTTAATTGTTTCGCGTGTACCCGAGAGCTCGGGATACGAGTCCCCGAACAACCTGATTACGTCATCAATCATTGTGTGGAGGAAGGGCTCTTCCACGCCGAGTCTTTTCCCGTGGCGCATTGCGCGGCGCATGATCTTCCGGAGGACGTACCCGCGCCACTCGTTCGAGGGTGTTACCCCATCGGCAATAAGAAACGTCATGGCTCGCAGGTGGTCCGCGACGACTCTGATGGAGATAGCGGCGTCACTCTGGTCGTTAGCGAGAAGTGCTTCAAGCTTGTCGGCTTTCGTTACGCTCGGAAACGCCTTCGCATGAGTTGCAATGCCAAGCAGGAGCGGCATGAATAGGTCAGTGCCGTAATTGGACTGATACCCCTGGAGGACGGCGGTGATCCGTTCGAGTCCCATCCCCGTGTCGATGGACCGGGCCGGCAGCGGGTTCAGCGTGCCGTCCGCCTGGCGGTCGAACTCCATGAACACGTTGTTCCAGATCTCGATCTCGGGATCCTGGCCGGTGCCGCGGACGAAATAGATCTCCGAGCTGCGGCCGCACGGCCCGGTCTCGCCCATCGACCAGAAGTTGTCGTCGGCGCCGAGCTCCATGATGCGGTCGGCGGGCACGAAGCGGCGCCAGATGTCGTGCGCCTCGTCGTCACGCGGGATGGCCCCGTCGCCCTTGAAGATCGACACGACAAAGCGGTCCGGCGGCATCTTCCAGACGTCGGTGAGCAGCGTCCAGGCGAGCTCGATCGCGTCCTTCTTGAAGTAGTCGCCGAAGGAGAAGTTGCCCAGCATCTCGAAGAACGTGTGATGCCGCAGCGAGGGCCCGACGTTCTCGAGGTCGTTGTGCTTGCCGCTGACGCGCATGCACTTCTGGACGGTGGCGGCCCGGTTGTAGTCGCGCGTCTCGCGGCCCAGCAGCACGTCCTTGAACTGGTTCATCCCGGCGTTGGTGAAGAGCAGCGTCGGGTCGTCGTGGGGGACGAGCGGCGAGCTGGGCACGACGCGGTGGCCGTGCTGCTCGAAGTAGGTGAGGAAGGAGCGTCTGATCTCGTTGGCGCTAATCGTCATCGGCGATGCGGGCCTGCGTGGACCGTTTGCGGAGCGCGGCGGCGATCTCGGCCGGGTCGAACCCCTGCACGAGCAGGTAGCGGCGGATGCGGCCGGCGGCGGCGCGATCGGCGAGCGACCCGCGGCGCAGCCGCTTGTCGAGCGCCTGCTCCAGCAGATGCCCCTCGTCGAGATCGGCGAAGACCTCGGTCACCGCCTCGCGGGCGACGCGCGGGGCAATCCCCAGCGACTCGATCTGCCGCTGAACCCGCAGGCGGCCGCGCTGCTTCACCCGGACTTCGGTGCGCGCGCACGCGAGCGCCGTCCGGCGATCGTCGATGGCGCGCTCGCGCTTCAGGCGCGCGATCGCCGTGTCGATGTCCTCTTCGCCGTATCCCTTCCGCTCCAGCCGGCTCCGTACCTGCGCCTCCGACAGCTCCCGCCGCGCGAGCATGGTCAGGCCCGCCGCGTACGCGCGGCTGCTGTCGTCGGCCACGCTCCCAGTTTAATGTAAGGGCCGACCTTCAGGTCGGCCCTTACGCGCCGCAGCTAGAAGCGGACGCCGAGCGAGAACGAGAACTCGCGCGGGCTCTGATAGTCGCTCGTGCCGGTCGGGCGCATGTACTCGGGACCGAACTCCCAGTGCGCGCCCTGCACGGGCGTCGTCGTGAACGGGTTGAAGAGCTGATACCGCGCGTCGTTGGTGCGCGTCAGGATCGTCTCGTTGCCGGCAACCTGGGCAGACCGGTTGAGCAGGTTCGTCACCACGCCCCTGAAGAAGACTTCCGTGCGGCCGAGGCCGTCGATCGGGAGGCCCCAGACGAGCGACAGGTCGGTCCGCCACACGTCGGCATACCGCTGCGCGCCGCGCGGCCCGAAATAGTACGCCACCGTGGACGGTGTCGAGATGTAACCGGGGTTCGCAACGAAGTTGCGCGGGTCGATGGTGCCGTCGGCGCTGGACGCGTCCGACGAATCCCATCGCTGCATGATCCCGACGTCGAATCCGCCGGCCGCGTCGGGAAGCGGCAGCCGGTACTGGGTCCACGCCCGCACCTTGTGCCGCTGGTCTCCCGGGTTGTAGCCGGTGGGGAAGTTCCACGACTCCTGCCTGTATTCCGGCTGGTCGCTGCCAAGGAAGCGGATCGGCCCGCTGCCGTCGTCCTCGCCGGTGAAGTTGCCGTGCTGCCAGGACAGTGTGTAGTTGGCGCTTACCGTCAGGTCGCTGCGAACCCGGTAGGCGGCCTGCGCGTGCACGCCCTTGTAGGTCCGGTTCGCGAGGTTGGTGTTCCGCACGACGGTCAGGTCGTACACGCGCCCGGTCGGGTCGGTCACCTTGCCGGTGCCTGGATCGCGGAAGTCGCCATAGAAATCGGCGTAGCTCCGGTACAGGTAGTCCACGCGCGCCATGCCGCGGCCGCCAAGTTGCCGCGCCACGCCTGCCATCCACTCGTTCGAGTTCGGCGCCTTCAGGCCCGAGTCCACCTTCGTGGTCACGCCGGGGATGCTCGGCGCGTTGCGCGTGGCGCGGTTCGTCCCGCCGCTGGCGAAGAACCAGTCGAACAGGATCGGCAGCGCCTGTTCCGCGGTCAGCAGCGGCCCGGCGGCGTTCGTGTTGATGGCGGGGCCCTGATAGAAGTAGCTGAACGTCGCCGTCCGGCCGCCCGCGGATCCGGCATCGACGAGCGCTGTGTTGACGCCGGTGACGTAGCGGGCAAATCCCAGGTTGGCCACCCAGGCGGCGTCGCGCGTGGCGTTCCATGTCGCCCCGACGCGCGGGCTCCAGGCCGAATCGCTCACGACGGGCGTGCCCGCCTGGTCCTTCGACCGGTTGGCGTCGTAGCGAACGCCGAGGCTGAAGGTCAGCGCCGGGTTGAACCGCCACGTGTCGTTGGCGAACACCGAGGTGGTGCGGAGATCGTTCCCGACGCTCCTGCCGACCAGCGGGAGATGCTCGACGAACGTCGTGTTGTCGCTCGCGAACACCGGGTAGATGTTGAGCCCCTGGATGATCGTGCGCGTCGCCTGCACGCGGTACTGGCTTCCCGACTGGTAGTTGTCGTTTCGGCGCGTCTCTTCGTAGACGTCGACGCCGGCCACCACGTTGTGCGATCCGGTCGCGTCGGTCGACAGGAAATAGTTCGCCTTGGCGAACATGTTCTGGTTGTTCCGGATCTCGAGGCCCGACCCGCAGACGCGGCAGAACGTCGGCGAGTTGAAGCGCGCCTGCCCGCGCGACCGGTCCCAGATGGGGGTACCGTTGGCGAAGTCGGTGACCGTGGCGCCGGTGCCGATGATCGAGTATTCGCGCTTCGAGTACTGCCCCTCGACGAACCAGCTCGACGTCAGCACGCCGGTGTAGTTGGCGGAGTAGAGGAGATCCTGGTTGGCGTTGTCGTACAGCGACCGCGCGTCCATGATCGTGCCGAAGTTGTTGTTCGTCGTATCGATCCGGCGCCGCGTGTACGCGCCCTTGAACGTCTGCCCCTGGGTGAGCGCCCAGGTGACCTTCCCCTCATACCGCTTCTCGTCGTCGGCGCGCGTGTAGTTGAAGCCGGTATAGTCGGCGGTGCGGCTGTCCTCGTTCTTCTCGAACCGGCCGGCGCCGAAGAACCAGATGCGGTCGCGCAGCACAGGGCCGCCCGCGGTCAGCTCGTAGGTCGGCACCGTGCGGTCGATGTTCTCGTCGCCCGGGTAGGGCGTGCGCGCGCTCCAGGCATCGTTGATGAACGACACGCGGAGGGAGCCGCTGTACTGGTTGCTCCCCGACTTCGTGATCATGTTGACGACCCCGCCCTGAAAGCGACCGTATTCGGCCGAGATGCCGCCCGTGGAGATTTTCGTCTCCTGGATGGCGTCTTCGATGAACAGGGGCCGGGCCTGCGCGCGCAGGTTCTCGTTCACCACCACGCCGTTGATCAGGAAGAGGTTCTCGTACGACATCGCGCCGGAGACCATGATGTTGTCGTTCGGGCCGTTGTCGGTGACGCCTGGCGCCAGCAGGACCGCCGCATTCAGGGTGCGGCCGACCGGCAGCAGCTCGAGCGACTCGGACTTGTAGGTGGTGGCGACGGTCAGGTTCGGCGCAATCTCGGTGGACGCGGTGCCGAGCACCTCCACCGTCTCCTGGACGCCGGACAGCGCCAGTCGAACGTCCACGCGAAGCGTCTCCGCAATCACCACCGTGAGCCCCGCGCGCCGCTGCGGCTGGAAGCCGCCGATCTCGTAGGCGACCGTATAGGCGCCGGGCGGCAGGAACGGCAGGATGTAATCGCCGCTCTCGTTGGAGACGGCGGTACGCATCCCTTGCAGCGCGGGCGATTCGGCGGTCACCGTCACGCCGGGCACCGGCAAGCCCTCGGGGTCGGTCACGCGGCCCTGGATGCCGCCGGTCGGATTGCCTTGGGCGAACGATGGCTGGGACGCCGCGAGCAGGGCGAGCGCCACGGCGAGGAACACGCGCAGCAGCATGGTGGCTCCTCCTCGACTCAGGTTGCAGGAGACGGGCGGCCGGAGAGTGGCCTGATTATCCGCCGAAGCGCGTGATCTCGGGCGTCGGCGCCCGGCCCGCGCTCGCGCCCTTGCGCGCCATCTCGTCGCGTGCCGAATCGGCGGTGGACGAGACGCCCTGCACCTTGAGCTTGAAGTCGTCCACGTTCGACGCCCAGCGCAGCGCCTCCTCGTAGGAGATGTGCCCCTGCTCGAACAGGCTGAAGATGGACTGATCGAACGTCTGCATCCCGTACTGCGACGTGCCCTGCCCGATCGCGTTCGGGATCAGGTGCGTCTTTTCCTTGTCCATGATGCAGTCGCGGATGAAGGCGGTGCTGATCAGGACCTCGACGGCCGGCGCGCGCCCCTTGCCGTCGGCTTTCGGGATGAGCCGCTGGGAGATGACCGCCTTGAGCACGCTGGCGAGCTGGATGCGGACCTGCTTCTGCTGGTGCGGCGGGTACATGGCGATGATGCGGTTGATCGTTTCCGTGGCGTCGAGCGTGTGCAGCGTGGAGAAGACGAGGTGGCCCGTCTCGGCCGCGAGCAGGGCGGTGTCAATCGTCTCGAAGTCGCGCATCTCGCCGACGAGGATGACGTCGGGGTCCTGGCGCAGCGCGCTGCGCAGCGCCTGCGAGAACGAGTTGGTGTCCACGCCGATCTCGCGCTGGTTGACGATGGAGCGGTTGTCGCGGTGGAGGAACTCGATCGGGTCCTCCACGGTCATGATGTGCGACGTCTTCGTCGAGTTGATCTCGTCGATCATCGCGGCCAGCGTCGTGCTCTTGCCGCTGCCGGTGGTGCCGGTGACGAGCACGAGCCCGCGCTCCTCCGACGCGATGCGCCTGAGCACGGCCGGGAGCGCCAGCTCGTCGATGGTGCGGATGCGCATCGGGATGACGCGGAAGATCATCCCGATGGTGCCGCGCTGCTGGAACGCGTTGCAGCGGAAGCGCCCCAGCCCCGCCACGCTGTAGGCGAGGTCCACTTCCCGGTTGTCCTTGAACTTCTCGCGGTGGCCGGTGGGGAGGACGGCGGCCGCCATGCCCAGCATGTCGTCGTGCTCGAGGCGGCGGTCCTCGGTGGCCGGGACCAGCGTGCCGCGGACCCGCATCATCGGGTAGCTCCCGACTTTCAGGTGCAGGTCCGAGGCGCCGGACTCGACGGCAATCTTCAGCAGATCGTTGACGTGCATCTACTCCAGATTATCGGCCCTTTCCGGCGCCGGATGCAGCCGCGGCGGGGCTGTGCACGAACTGCAGCCAGCCGTGCGTATCCGGGGCATCGCCGCGCACGATCTGGAAGAAGCGCTGCTGAATCGCTTCCGTCATCGGGCCGCGGCGGCCGCGGCCCACCTTGATGCGATCGACGGAGCGGATGGGCGTCACCTCGACCGCGGTGCCGACGAAGAACATCTCGTCGGCCAGGTACAGCGTCTCGCGCGGCAGCACCTGCTCGCGCACCTCGAAGCCGAGGTCGCGCGCGAGGGTCATCACCGAGTCGCGCGTGATGCCCCACAGCACGGAGGAGCCGATCGGCGGCGTGTAGATGATCCCGTCGCGGACGATGAAGACGTTCTGGCCGCTGCCCTCGCTGATGTTGCCGCTGGTGTCGAGCGCGATCCCCTCGGCGTAGCCCTCGACCACCGCCTCCATCTTGATGAGCTGCGCGTTCGCGTAGTTCGCGACGCTCTTCGCCATCGCCGGCGTGGTGTTCGCCGCGTTGCGCGACCACGTGGACACCTTCACGTCGAGCCCTTCCTCGATCGCTTCCTTCGTGAAGTAGGCGCCCCATTCCCAGACCATGATCGCGACGTCCACCGGACAGTCGCCGTGGTGCACGCCGAGCGAGTGGTAGCCGCGATAAATCAGCGGGCGGATGTAGCAGGCCTTGAAGCCGTTGACCTGGATGGTCTCGAGGACCGCGTCGGTCAGCTGCTGCTGCGTGAACGGCACGTCCATCCGGTAGATGCGCGCCGAGTCCATCAGGCGCCGCATGTGCGGATCGAGCCGGAAGCAGGCCGACCCCTGCGTGGTGTCGTAGCACCGGGCGCCCTCGAAGACCGCGCTGCCGTAGTGCAGCGCGTGCGACGCCACGTGGACCTTGGCGTCGGCCCAGTCCACCATCGTGCCGTTCATCCAGATCTTGCCCGTGCCCGGAAAAGCAGCCATGTCCCGCTCCTTTTCCTGATCGTACACGCCCCTTGGTCCGGCGTCGAATGTCAGTGGGACAAATGGACCCTCAAGGGGTGGAGGGCGGGCGCAGGACGATCACGGTCGCCGAGTACGCTGGAAACGTGTACGTGAAGCGCGATCCCGCGTCACTGATGCTCGCGGACGTGAGATCGGGCGAGCCCGCGCCGGTTCGCGCGGCATCGTCCTCCTCCTTGCCGTAGGAGTACACGGGGGCGTACGCGTCAGGAGTGAAGCCGTTCAGCGTGATCGTGCTGCGCGCAGGATGCGCGGCATTCTTGTTGACGGCGAGAAGAGCCACGGAGCCGTCGGCCCGCCGTGCCGCGTAGACCGAGAGCAGCCGGGAGTCGCTCGTCGCCCGGACGATGGCATCGCCCCCGCGCGCAAAGTGACGGAGGAGCTTCATGACGTAAAACGCCGGGTACTGATCTGAGTGACCTGTCGGATTGGCGAAGTCGATGCTGACGACGCCGTAGTTGCCGTACTGTCGCCAGCCGTACAGCCATGAGGCATTGTTGTGGATTGTCTCGCGCGCCTGACGCAGATTGTGCCAGATGACGCTGTTGAACTCGGTCTGCAGCACCTGCCCCATGCTGTCCGCCAGGAACAGGCCGTTGACCAGGCTCGTCGTCTGCTTGCCGGGCCTGGACGACACCGAATTGTGCTCGGTGCTCACCAGCTCCACGCTGGCACCGGCGGGTCCGAGGTAATCGGTGAGCTGCTGGCGCAGGTCGGCCGCGTCGTTGGCCCATGCCGACGAGGATTGCAGCAGATCAGCGTCGCTTTCCCTTCCCGGAAACTGGACGTAGCGGTGATACGACACGAAATCAGGCGTCACGCCAAGACTGTTCAGCGTCGCCAGGAGCACCGGCGTCCAGCCGTTGTGCCGGAGTCCGGTTCGCGGATTGGTCGCGGGACGATCGGTGTAGGTCGCGTAGCTGTCTTCGCCGATTTCGACGACGGCGCCGACTTTGATGGCCGGATCGACGGCTTTCATCTGCAGGAAGTACTCCCTGAAGCGCGTCGCGTACGTAAACGGGTCGTGGGGCCGATCGTTGCAGTCGGTCTCCCACGCGCCGTAGTTCTCGTTGCCGACCTCCCAGTACCTGACGTCAAGGCGCTGCGTGAGGTTGGCGTAGCGCACCCACTCGGCGGCTTCGGACGGGGTGCCCGACCCATAGTTCACGATGAGGAATACCTGGGCCCCGGTCCGCACGGCGATCCGGGCAAACATGTCGAAGGACGTGCGCTGGGTGATGGCCCCGGTGCAGGCGCCGCGCGGCACACTGGTGTTGGACTCCCAGTGATAGTCGTTCGCCCCAGAGCCCCCGGGAAAGCGCAGCGCCTGAATCCCCGTGTCCTGCAGCACCGACACGGTGGCGTCGGAATCGAATATGGGGTCCCACGTCGCCGTGTGCATGCCGAAGTGCCGCGCGTTGGCGGTGCGGAGAATCACCCCGGCATCAACCGAGAGCTGCGTCATCGCCGGCGGGGGCGCCATCGTCAGGTTGATGTCATCGAGATAAAAGACCGGCAGCGTGGCACCGGTGGTCTCCTGGATCCGGAAGCCGGTCACGTTCGGCTTGCCCGCCACGCCGAGCGAGGAGAGCGGGAGCGTGACCTGCTGCCAGGTGTTGGCCGCCAACGGGGCAATCGTCACCGGTGGCTGGGAAGTGTTGTCGAGCGTGGCGATCACGCGCAGGCGCTGGCCGCCCCCCGACCCGCCATGAATCCAGAATGTCAGGCTCGTGTAGATGCTCGCGTCGATCGGGTCGTGTCGCAGGCTGAGCGACTGGAAGGCGTCGAGACGGACGCTGAGCGAGCTCGTGCCGGATCGAACGGGGGCGGTGGCCTCTGACGTCACATTCGCCAGGCTGACATCTCTCCAGCCGTTGGCCAGTGAATCTCCGTAGACAAGTTGTTCCGCGGTCGTGACGCCGGTCTGGCGAGCCGTAGCCGCGGCGCTCAGGAGCAGGATGCCGAAAGCGGCTATCAGCGGGCGCCGCACTACTGCATCTCGCTGCAGAACGGGCAGCGGCCGGCGCGGGCGGGGAGCGGCTTGCGGCAGTGCCAGCAGAAGCCGGCCTGCGGGGTCTCGCGCGCCTTGAGGCGCGACTGGATGTCGCTCGGCGACTCCTGGCCGCCGGCGGTCGCCGCGGCGACCGCGCGGCCGGCCTTTTTCGGCGCTGGCTCGCGGGCGGCGAGGATGTCGTTCAGCAGGTCCGACGCGCGCTGGTACCGCGTGGTCAGGTCGGCCTCGAGCGCCTTGAGGACGATGTCGTTGATGGCTCTCGGGATGCGGCTGTTCTTCAGGCGAGGGGAACTGATCAGCTCACCCCGCATCAGCTTTTCGATGTCGGCCGGCGCGGGGGTGTCGTACGGCAGCGTCCCCGTCAGCATCTGGTACATCGTCACGCCGACCGAGTAGACGTCGCTGGCGAAGACCGCCTTCCCGTAGAACTGCTCGGGCGCCATGTACGGAGGGCTGCCGATCACGGTGGTGCCGTGGGCGGCCACCTCGAGGAAGCGCGAGGTGCCGAAGTCGGTGACCTTGAGCAGGCCGGTCTCGGAGACCAGCATGTTGCCGGGCCGCAGGTCGCGGTGCAGGATGCCCGCGCGATGCGCGTGGTCGATCGCGTTGCACATCTGGCAGGTGAAGTCGAGCGCGCGCGTGACGTCGAGCGCCCCCTCGCGCATGATGATGTGCTCGAGCGTCTCGCCCGGCACGTACTCCATCACGATGAAGAAGACGTCCTCCTGCTTCTCGGCCGTGAGCACGGTGACGATGTTCGGGTGGCTCATCGAGGCGAGGAGCCGCGGCTCCTTCAGCATCTCGCTGAAGTCGAGGTTCTGCTTGTGGGGGACCTTGAGCGCGACCTTCTTGTGGATCCAGGTGTCCTCCGCCAGGAAGACCGTGCCGAAGCCGCCACTGCCGAGAGGTGACAGAATGCGGTACTTTCCGATGGTCTGCCCACGGAAGAACATGTATGCGGTGGCGAGAGTATAGCAGGTGACCGCGCGATTCTTTGCGCCCGGTGCGGAGCGTTCCGGCGAGCGCGTCGCGCTGCCCGGCGAGGAGGCACAGCATCTCACGCGCGTGCTGCGGCTCGGGGCCGGCGCGTCGATCCGCGTCTTCAACGGCCGCGGCCACGAGTTCGACGCGGTCGTGGAGACAGCGGCGAAGAGCGGCGTGCAGGTTGTGATCGGTGCCGCGCGCGAGCCGGCCGCGCGCGAGCCCGGCGTCGCCGTGACGCTCGCGCAGGCGGTGCTCAAGGGCGACAAGATGGACGACGTCGTCCGCGACGCGGTGATGATGGGCGTCGCGGCGGTGCAGCCGATCGTGACCGCTCGCAGCGACGTGACGCTGGCGTCGGTGCAGCGGGGCACGCGCGTGGAGCGGTGGGGGCGGATCGCGGTCTCGTCGGCCAAGCAGTGCGGCCGGGCGACGGTGCCCGCGATCCTGGAGCCGCGTGCGCTGGAGTCGGTGCTTGCCGCGTTGTCGTCGATGACGCTGCCGGCGCCCGGGCTGATGTTCGTCGAGCCCGGAGTCCTTCCGCCGGAAGGCGGAAGCCACAGCGCGCTCGGTGACCTGGACTCCGCGCCGCCGCGGGAGACGACGGTCATCCTCGGCCCCGAGGGCGGTTGGGAGCCCGGCGAGGTCGAGCGCGCGTCCGCTGCCTGCCGGCTGGTGACGCTCGCGGCGCCCACGCTGCGCGCCGACGCGATGGCGCTCGTCGCGCTCACCGCGCTCTTCACGCGCTGGGGCGAGCTCTGAGATTAGGTCGCCTCGACGTCCGGCGCAGGAGATGGTGCTGGCGTCTTCTTCCTGGGCGTGAACGCCGTCGGCCGGCATCAGGCGATCGAGAATCTTCACGCCGCTCCACTGCACCGCGCAGCCAACGCCGATCGCTGTCCAGAAGTCATTCACGTTCACGGTGACCGGGAACTGCGAGGCGGCCATCTTCGACAGGAGAATCGTGCCGGTCGTGCTCAGCAGCAGCGCCCCTGCCGCACCCAGCGCCAGGCCGCCGATGGCTGCCAGCGTGGAACGAGCCGGATGTGTGCGGCCCGACCACCGCCGTATCTCCCGGATCGCGTAGGCCAGGAGTCCGCCGATCGCGGCGCCGAGCAGCAGGACCGGCACGGGCACGGCAATGGGCATCGTGGCCGTGTGCATGCTGGTGCCGTAGACGTTGGCGTCCAGCTGATACGCGCCCGTCTGCTCTTCTCGCGTCGCGGTGGTCCAGTACTTGGCCGCGGCGACGACCTCGTAGTCGCCCGGCCAGAAGAACACGAACTGCAGCTGGGACCACGCCTGTCCCAGAGGGCCGACGTTTGTCTGCGTCCCGGGCGTCCAGAGGGTGGTGTATGTCTGGCCGGGTCCAATCACGATGACGTTGTCGCGGCGGCTGTTGTTCTTGCTCTCCGTGTGCTCGGTCGGGAAAAACGCCTCGTAACTGAACATCTCCCCGCGCTGGCCCTCGAGCTCCAGCGGCAGCGACAGCGACAAGTCTGATTCCCGCAGATAGAGGGGACCGTCGGAGACGTTCCGGATGATGCCGACGATGCCCAGCCCGCCGCCGGCGACGAGGCGCGACGCAGTCGGTCTCAGTTCAATCGAGATCGGGGGGGCCGTGGACCTGGGCCAGAACCGGCCCGTTTGCGCACGATGTCCGCGGTACTCGTCGCCGTGACGCAGAGCCACTCGTCTTCGGCAGTCCGGCTGCGGACCTCGAAGCCGTCGTACGCGGCGAGCACATCGCGCTCCTCGTGCGTCATGAAGCCGCTCAGCACGAGCGTGCCGTCCGGCGCAGTGACCGCCTGCAGCGCGGCGGCAGTCTGCACGAGCAGTCCGCCCGTCAGGTTCGCGATGACGACGTCGAACCGGCCGAGATTCGCCGCGCGCAGATCGACCGTCTGGAGCCGCACGTGCACGCCCTCGTTGAGCCGGACGTTCTCCGTCGCGGATTCGATCGCATCCGGGTCGTCGTCTATGGCGACGACGGCTGCCGCCCCGAGGCGGCTGGCGGCGATGGCAAGGACGCCGGAGCCGGTGCCGACGTCGAGCACTCGCGTGCCGCGCAGGTCGAGCGCCTGCAGCGCGGCCAGGCACAGGCGCGTGGTCGCATGATGCCCGGTGCCGAAGCCCATCGAGGGCTGGATGATGATGGTGATGGGCCGACTAAAGTCGGCCCCTACTCTAGGGGCCGACTTTGTTCGGCCCGGGTCCCGATCCGTAGGGGCCGACTTTGTTCGGCTCGGGTCCCGATCCGTAGGGGCCGACTTTAGTCGGCCCGTCTCCCACGGCGGGGCGACGATGATGTGGCCGACCTGGACGGCGCGCAGGCTGGCCTGCGACCGCGCGGCCCAGTCCTCGTCGGGGACGTCGAGCGCCGTGAAGGTCAGCTCGGGAAACTGAGAGGGGAGCGCCGCCAGCGCCGCGTCGCGGTCGGCCGCCGCGTGGAAATAGACGCGCCCGGCGTCTTCGTCCACCGCCGCAACGTCGTAATCGAGAAGTGCCGCGAGAACGAGATCGGAAAGACGAGAAGCCTCGAGAGCGGGTGAAGGACGCGGAGTCTTGGCTACCACCTGCGACCTACCACCTACGACCTACCACCTACCACCTACGACCTACGACCTAGCCGAAGATGTCTTTGACCCGCCCGAAAATCCCCTTGTCGTCCTGCGCGGCCTCGGTCGGCTCGAACTTCTCCTTGGGCAGCGACGAGGCGAGCTGCTCGAGCAGCTTCTTCTGCTCCTTCGTCAGCTTCTTCGGCGTGACCACCTTGACCGTGATGTTGAGATCGCCGTGGCCGCGGCCGGAGACGTCGGGCATGCCGCGGCCGCGCAGGCGGAACGTCGTGCCCGTCTCCGTGCTTTCCGGCACCGCGAACGGCTCCTCGCCGTCCAGCGTCGGGATGGCAATCGTGCCGCCGAGCGCGAGCGTGGTGAAGTTCACCGGAATCTCGGCGTAGAGGTCGTTGCCGTCGCGCTGGAAGAACTTGTGCTCCTGGACGTGGATGACCACGTAGAGGTCGCCCGGCGGTCCGCCGCCCGACCCGGATTCGCCTTCGCCGGAGAGCCGCATCCGCTGTCCGGTCGCGATGCCGGCCGGGATGCGGACCGTCAGCTTCTTTTCCTTCTGGACGCGGCCCGCGCCGCGGCACGTCTGGCAGGGCTTCGTGATGAGCTGGCCGGTTCCGCGGCAATGGCCGCAGGTCCGCGCCACCGTGAAGAACCCCTGCTGATACCGGAGCTGCCCGCGTCCCTGGCACTGCGGGCACGTGGTCGGCTTCGACCCGGGCGCCGAGCCGCTGCCGTGGCAGGCCTCGCACGTCTCCTGCCGCGGGATCTGGATCGCCGTCTCGGAGCCCTTCGCCGACTCCTCGAACGAGATCTCGAGGTCGTAGCGCAGGTCCGCGCCGCGCGCGGGGCCGCCGCGGCGGCGGGCGCCCGCCGCGCCGAGCACGTCGCCGAAGCCGAAGATGTCGCCGAGGCCGCCGAGGATGTCCTCGAAGCCGGTGAAGACCGTCGGATCGAAGCCGCCGGTCGCGGCGCCGCCCAGGCCGGCGTGGCCGAAGCGGTCGTACATGTGCCGCTTGTCGGAGTCGGCGAGCACGGAGTACGCCTCCGCCGCCTCCTTGAACTTGTCCTCGGCCTCCTTGCTTCCGGGGTTGCGGTCGGGATGGAACTTGAGCGCCAGCTTGCGGTACGCGCTCTTGATGTCCTGTTCGCCGGCGTTGCGCGGGACGCCCAGGACCTCGTAGTAGTCGCGCTTACTCACGCCGGGCAACTTTCACCATCGCCGGACGCAGCAGGCGGTCGCCGAGCATGTAGCCGCGGCGCAGTTCTTCCATCACCTCGCCGTCGCGGTGGTCGCGGCTGACTTCCTGGACGACGGCCTGGTGAACGTTGGGGTCGAAGTCGGCGCCGACCGTCTCGATCGGCTTCACGCCGCGCTTGCGCAGCAGGTCGGTCGTCTGCTTGTGAATGAGCTCCACGCCCTTGCGGTGCGCGTCCACGTCCTCGCCGGCGGGCGCCTGCAGCGCGCGATCGAGGTTGTCCATGAGGGGCAGGAGATCTTCGAGCGCGTCGGCGACGGCGGCGTCGGCCTGATCGCGGCGCTCGCGGTCGATCCGCTTGCGGTAGTTGTCGAACTCGGCCGCGGTCCGCAGCAGCCGGTCCTGCAGCGCGTCCTTCTCGCGGCGCAACGCCTCGAGCGCGGCGGTGGCGCCTTGCGCGTCGGGGGACTGCGTCGCGGCAGGGGTCTCCTGCGTGTCGTTGTCGTCGAACTGATCGGCCATGGAGAATTCTTAATTCGCGTCCCGGAGCACGCGCGAGACGGCCTCGGTCGTGCCGTCCACCAGCGCGATGGCGCGCGAGTAGTGCATGCGCAGCGGTCCAATCACGCCGACCGTCCGGATCGTGTCGCCGTCGGTCGCCGTGGAGGCAATCAGGCTGAACGGGCGCAGGTCGGGCGCCGCGTGCTCGGCGCCGATGACGACCGTCAGGCCCGGGCCGTCGATGTACTGGTCCAGCAGGTAGACCATGCGTTCTTTTTCTTCCATCATCTCGAGCAGCGCGCGAAGCGTTGCCACCGAGATCGCCGGCTGCGCGGCCTCCGCCAGCAGCGACGCGGCGCCTTCGACGTGCAGCGTCGAGTTGGTCGGCAGCGGCTCCAGCGTGGATTGCGCCAGGCGCAGCGCACGTGTCAGAAGTTGATCGTACAGCGTCCGCTCCTGCTGCAGCCGCGCGGCGACGGCGTCGCGCACCTGGTGCAGCGGCAGGCCCGCAAACTCGGTGTTGAGGTAGTTGGCGGCCTGCACCAGCTCGTCGGAGCGCACGATCTCGCCGGCATCGACGGCTTTCTGCGTCAGCTGGTTGCCCCGCGACATCACCACGACGAGCACGCGGGAGCCGCCGAGCGCCACGAACTCGATGCGCTGCAGGACGGCGCCGTGGCTGACGACGAGCGCGAAGCTCACCTGGCGGGCCGCGCGGGAGACGAGGTGCGATGCGCTGGCCAGGAGGTCGCTGACAAACGGCGAGCGCTCGACCTGGCGGCGGAGCTGGGTTTCAACGGTCAGCGGTGGACGGGCGCGCTTGCGTCCTTCGAGCAGCGCGTCCACGAACACGCGATAGCCGCGGTCGGTCGGCACGCGGCCCGCCGAGGTGTGCGGCTGGTGAACGTAGCCCTGGTCCTCGAGCTGGGCGAGGACGTTGCGGATGGTCGCCGACGACACACCCAGGCCGCTGCGGCGCGCGAGCACCTGCGACGGCACGGGCTCGCCGGTCTCCACGTACTCGCGAACGAGCGTCGCCAGCAGGCGGCGCGACCGTGCTGAAAGGTCGTAGGAACCCATTGCGTGTCAGTTGCTTAGAGGCTACTCGATTATAAAGGGCACCTCGTAGAAATACACGCCGCCCGCCGCCGTCAGCGCCGGTGGCCTGTCGAGCCACGAGATGTCGGCCACGTCGCGGTAGCGCGCCTTGAACGGCTCGCGTTCCGCCTCGTCCAGCACCGCGAACACCGGGCGGCCCTTCGCCCGCAGAAAGCTCAGCGCTTCCGCGTAGACGTCCGGCGCCAGCCACTCGATGCGCAGCGTGTCACGGTGCGCGTAATAACGCAGGCTGCCGCTGTGCTGGTTCGCCAGGATGACCGCGTTCTCCGGCAGCGCGGCCGCGAACCGCGCCGCCGCAAGATAGCGGGCTTCCTCCTTCTGGACGGAGAATGCGCCGCGCGCCTGCCAGCCGCCCCACG